>Ga0307414_10000033_pt1 | contig 183814 bp, 160 predicted proteins | sample DK1Ometagenome_FD_203804 | JGI IMG/M metagenome (GOLD analysis project Ga0307414, IMG submission 203804) | Maize rhizosphere microbial communities from greenhouse at UC Davis, California, United States - DK15-O-3 | ecosystem: Host-associated > Plants > Roots > Rhizosphere > Soil | place: USA...
TCGCGATCGACTCCCGTCTCTCGCGTCGCTAGCGTTGCGGCGACGGGGAGACCCTAGTCCCACCGACCGACCCGGGTCAACATCTTTCCGTACGTTTTTTCGGAGTTTTTCCGGAGGATTCCCGTAACCCCTTGATTTTGCGGAATTGGCATCGCGAAGTTTTTTAGGCGCTTCTGCTACTAGAAGCGGCGTAGACGGAGAAATGGCCTCTCGCGGAGTGCGGAATGGGTTGTTAGGCACGCGTTTTGAACCCGTTTTTGGCTGCTGATTCCCTCTCCGGGGCCTTTTCCCATGAGGCGCCGGAACTATCTACTATTTTTATAGTAGTTTATTTCCAACCCTTCAGCTGTTGATTTCCAAGGGATGGCGCTTCGGCTTGAATTGGCGGGCTTTGGAGATTTGCTGGCGAGCGAGGCGAGTCCGGGCGACAGGAATGTCGCTGCTCCCTACGCAGCGTAGCGCATTCCTTCCGCGTGTGAGGGAACCGTAAGCCTCCGGGCTATCTGCGCGCATCGCGGTGGAGCGCGCTTCCCTTGAGGGTACCACAGGATCATTCCCGCACGCCGGAGGCGTGCGCTACCATGCACACCGCGCGGGAGCGCCTACCTTGGAGGAGGCGTGGAAGCGGCATATGGGAGCACGAGGGGGGGCGCTCTCTCCGCCCTTCAGTCCCGCATCGCCGGCCTTCACGTGGCCCGAGGGAACCGCGTTGCGGTTCGTCAAGGTCCGCGGATTTGCCCGGGGTAGACCCTCCTGCGTCGGTTCAACCCTGGGCTTTATGAGGAAACCTCTTGGAGGTTTTTTGGATGGCGGGCCTTCACCGTTGCATTCGAGACGTATCGTTCTATCCGACGCTCGCGCTGTCGCATCCAACGGAGCCGATAAGGATCGGGAACATTCCTGTAGCCGCCGGGCACGTGCACTTCCAGCGACAGGAGTGTCGCTGCTCCTTACGCTCTGGCATCTGGCGACTTGGCAAAGTAGGGCACACCTCCGGGGTTTTATCGGATCGGCTCCAAGTATTGGTCGATCTTCGGGGTCCCAAGGGATCGTCCGTGATGCGGGCTGTCGTGGACCGTTCTGCCAGGCTGGAGCCTGGCGAGCCCGGGGTGCGGTCCCTGACGGTGGGCGGATAGGAACCGTTCGTGCGAGGCAGGCGCCTCGCGGTCCCGGGGCCCGGGCAAAAGAAAGCACGGTGTGGTTGAAGCCACACCGCGCTGTGAGATTTCGGATTGGACCGTGAAGGATCAGGCAGGTGCGCCCACGACTTCGCCGGGAAGCGGACCGCCGTCATCGGGCTTGTCTTCCCCTGCGGCCTTGGCAACCGGCTTCTTGCGGAACTCCTCGGGAACCGGTGGCGGCTTGGGCGCGCTCGGCGGGTTCTTCATTTCGCCGAACTCGATGAGATCGCGCATGTGCGTGGCATCCAAGGTTTCGAACTCAAGGAGGGCGTTCGCAATGAGCTCCACCTTCTCCTTGTTCTTGGTGAGGATGTCGGTGGCTTGATCATAGGCCTCATCGATGAAGCGCTTGATCTCGGCATCGATGACGCGGGCGGTGTCCTCCGAGTAGTTCCGGCTGCGCGAGACATCGCGGGCCAGGAAGACCGGGCTATCGCCATCGCCATACTCGATCATGCCGAGCTTCTCGCTCATGCCCCACTCACAGACCATGTGGCGGGCGAGCGAAGTGGCTTGGCGGATATCGCCGGAGGCACCGTTCGACACGTCGTCGGTAATGAAGGACTCCGCGATGCGTCCGCCCATCGTGACGACGAGGTTGGCGAGGGCTTCCTTGCGTTGGGTTGAGTACTTGTCGCCCTCCGGGAGATACATGGTGGCGCCAAGATACGGCCCACGCGGGATGATCGTCACCTTGTGCAGCGGGTGCGTGTGCGGCAGCACCATGTTGAGGAAGGCGTGGCCCGCTTCGTGCCATGCGGTGCCGATGCGCTCCTTGTCCGACATCGCCAGGCTGCGGCGTTCGCGGCCCCAGCGGACCTTGTCGCGCGCCTCCTCCATCTCGGAGATGGTCACTGCCGAAAGACCACGGCGGGCGGCCAGAAGAGCGGCCTCGTTGATCAGGTTCGCCAGCTCCGCACCGGAGAAACCGGGGGTGCCGCGGGCGATCACACCGAGGTCGGTTGCGGGGGCCAGCTTGATCTTCTTCACGTGGACGCGAAGGATTTCCTCGCGGCCATTCACATCCGGGAGAGAAACGGTCACCTGGCGGTCGAAACGGCCCGGGCGAAGCAGCGCGGGGTCGAGCACATCAGGACGGTTCGTCGCGGCAATGATGATCACGCCTTCCTGCGTGTCGAAGCCGTCCATCTCCACGAGGAGCTGGTTGAGCGTCTGCTCGCGCTCATCGTGACCGCCGCCCATGCCATGACCGCGATGGCGGCCCACGGCGTCGATTTCATCGATGAAGATCAAGCAGGGAGCGTGCTTCTTGCCCTGCTCGAACATGTCGCGGACACGGGAAGCGCCCACACCCACGAACATTTCGACAAAGTCCGAACCGGAGATCGAGAAGAAGGGCACATCCGCCTCACCCGCGATGGCGCGAGCAAGCAAGGTTTTGCCGGTGCCCGGAGGTCCGACCATCAGCACACCCTTCGGAATGGATCCGCCGAGTTTCTGGAACTTCCGGGGATCACGAAGGAAATCTACGATCTCCCAAAGCTCTTCCTTCGCTTCCTGAATGCCAGCGACATCCTTGAAGGTGACCTTGTTGTGGTCGCGGGTCAAAAGACGAGCCTTTGACTTGCCGAAGGACATGGCTCCCCTCCCCGCCGCCTTCATCTGCTGGCGGAAGAGGAAGAAAAGCAGAAGGACGATCAACAGCACCGGCAGGAAGGTAAAGATCGCACTGCGGAGAAAATCATTCTTCGCATTGTAGGTTCCACCCTCCTTGAGAAGCGCGCCAAGCTCATCGCCAAGCATCATCAGCGGGGCGACCACCTCGAACGGCTTCGGCAGGGTCGCCTTCGCGGCATCCCCGGCGGCGGAAATCCCTTCGGTAGGCACCTCGCGCACGGCCGTCACCACACCGACGTTTCCATCGTGCGAATAAACGGTGATGGAAGTCTTGCCTTCCGCTGGCTTCACCCATCCCAGAGCCGCGATGCGGCGAAACCCGGAGTTCGAAAGCACCACGGTATCTGGCCCCGGCGCAGGAGCCTGCTCCTCGCTGACGCTGAAGATGGCGTTTTCACCCAAAATCTCGCCGAGTTCCTCGATGCGGAGCGTGGCTTGGATATTCTTCTTCGTACCGGCCTCCTCCCCCGGCAGCAGGCGGGGATTCGCATACAAATAGCCGGTGATGACGGCGTGGTAGGCACTATCCCCCGTCGTCACCTTCAGTTGATGTTTCAGGTCATCCCGGACCACCATGTCCTTGTCCCAGTTCTTTTTGAACTCGGCATAAGTCATTGGCTGCGCCGATGGATTCATCGGCGAGGTGAAAAACGCTAGACCTAAAATAAGGAAAGCCGCTCCGAGCAAGATGGCGAGACGCCAATTAAATCCGGGCGGGTCGTTAGGTCCGCGCGAGCCGGGGCCCTGCGGCGGACGGTTTTGGGGCGATTCTGACATGGTTCTTTGTTGGAGCTCCCGCTGGAACTTGCCGGATCATAGCATCTCCGGAGGGACCTGCAAAGGGCGCGGTAGGGTAGCCCTCGTTTAAGGAAAGAAAACCCAATTTTTTCCGACGCTCTTGCCGGTCGAACCTTGGTTTGCCATGCATGGCGCGAATGGATCGAGACGCGCAGCACGATGACACCCCGGAATCGCGCGTCCGAAAGGTCGGCTTGCTCGCCCGATGGAAGCAGCGGCGGCGCTCCGGGTCCTCCGGCTCGCGGGTGCTGGGCCTGATGGTTGATGCCTTCGCGGGGTTCGCCACCATCGATGGCCGCCTTGATGCGGACGAAGCGGACCTGATCCTCGACCTGCTCCGCAGCGCATTTCCCGAGGCCGACCACAGCTGGTTGGCCCGCCGCGTCCAAAGAGCGGTCCGCGAGCAGAAGCCCTTGGCCCGGACCGCCTTGGATCTCAGGGAATTACTGGATGACGCCCAGAAAATGGCGGTCGGCCTCCAGCTCTATACCCTGGTGGATGCGGTGGGTCGCTCGGAGCGCAGCCGCGCTTCCTTCGAGGTTTTCCTCCGTCGCTTGGGCCGACCGGATCTTGCCCGCCAGATCCTCGCCGAAATGAGTGGCGAAGAACCTTCCGAAACTCTTGGTTTCGAACGCATTACCTTTTCGGCCACGGACGGAGCGGACATCAACTTGCCCGAGCAGGCCGAGGGGCACTCGTTTCGGGTCTATCGCGCCTCCGATCTCGTGCTGGTCAGAAATACCGGCGAGAAGCCGCTCTGGGTGCGCGGCCGTTCCTTGGAAAGCGGGGCCTTCCTGCGCATGCGGGAGCGCCAGCAGCTTGTTGTCCCGGGTTGGACGCTGACCTGTGAAGACCTCGTCTTCTTCCTGAACGTAAAACTGACGGGGAATCGCCCCGCCATTTTCCTCGCCATCACCGATGAAGGCCTGACGAGCGAGCGAGCCCGCAGCCGCCAGAGTGCGGTGCGGATCCGCTTTGGCCTGCAAGCGGAAGTGGAGGCCTTGCGTCCCACCGAATTGGCGATCGACGGACGCGGACTCCTGCAACTTGGAAAGCCGATCCTGTGCGGGCATCATGAGCGCCTTTCCGAGCCGTCGGGATTTTCGACGACCGTCGATTCCCTGCGCCGGCGGCGTGCGGAAGCCGGAGGCCGGTTCCGCTTGGAAGCAGACCAGCGGGATTTCCGCGTCTCCAATGACCCCTCGGTCCTGGAAAGGGGCGATCTCCTTTTAGCCCCCGGCCTCGCTCCCCGGGTCGTCCTCCGGGTCCGTTTCGACTTGGAGCGCCGGACCGGTGATCTGTTCGTGCGGGAGGCCGAAGGCGTCGTCACTGCGGACGGGGTGCCGGTGAAAACCTCCGTGCCGCTCAGGGAGGGATCGATCATCCGCCTCTCCCGGACCCAGGCGCTGCGCTGCCGTTTCAGCGAGGGCATCATCGATGAAGAGCGCAATCTCATCGAGTCCCTCCGGGCCCAGGATGTGATTCACGAGTTCCTCCCCGGCACGCGCGCACTGGACAACGTGAACTTCGAGGTCGGCCGGGGAGAGATGCTCTGCATCATCGGTCCGAGCGGCAGCGGCAAGAGCACCCTGCTCTCGGTGCTTGCCGGGCAGCTTGAGCCAAGCCGCGGACGAGTGAGATTGAATGATGCCTCGCTCTACCAAAGCCGGCTGGAGCTGATCCGATTTATCGCTTACATGCCTCAGGAAGAGGCGCTTAACCCGCAATTGACGGTCCGCGAGCAGCTGCGGCACGCCACCACCATCCGTCGCCCGTTCCTGTCCTCCGAGGAAGTCGGTCGCCGCGCCGACGGCATTCTGGCGGAACTCGGCCTGCAAGCGATCGCCCGCCGCAGGGTCGGCTCGCCAGGCGAGAAGACCTTGAGCGGTGGCGAACGCAGCCGCTTGAATCTCGGGCTCGACCTGGGCAGCGCGGCGGAGGTCTTTTTGTTCGACGAACCCATCTCCGGGCTCTCCTCGAAGGACTCGGAACACGTCGCGGAGACCTTGAGGTCGCTGGCCCGGGACAAGATCGTCATCGCCTCCCTCCACCGGCCGGGGGCGAAGGTCATGGGGCTCTTTGACAAAGTGCTGCTGCTCGACAACGGCGGGAGGGTTGCCTTCTTCGGCACGCCGGCGGCGATGATCGCCTACTTTCGCGAGATCGCCGCGGAACTCGCGATTTCCCATCCCTCGGTTTCGGAGAATGCGCCCCTGGGTGCGGACTTCGTCTTCGACATCCTGGAAACTCCGCTCGCTCACATCGGCGGGGGGCAGAATCCCTCGGCGGCCAGACGCTTTCCCCCGAATTTCTGGCAGGAACGCTTCGAGAGCCAGGACCTCGTCAATTCGCTCGGTGAAGGCGCTCCGCCCTCGCGGATCGAGCGATTGGCCAATGCGCCGGTATCGGCCGCCGTGGGATCGGCGGGATTCGTGCTCGGGATCAAGCGATCGCTGTCCGTTTTCATCACCCAGTTCCAGCGGTCGCTGCTCTCGAAGATTCGGAACCGCGGGACGCTCTACTCGACCTTGCTCGAAGCTCCGCTGCTCGCGATGCTCATCGCGGTTACCCTGAGATCCTCCAAGGAGGGTGCCTATGAATTCCCGACAGCCCTTCATGTCCCGGCTTACCTCTTTCTTTCGGCGACGGTCGCCATGTTTCTCGGCCTGACGAATTCGGCCACCGAGATCCTGCGGGACCGTCCGGTGCTGCGACGGGAGAGGAACTGCCGCCCGAACCCCCTGCTCTACGTCTCGGCCAAATTCAGCGCCTTGGGTCTCGTCGCCGCGAGCCAGTGCCTCGCCTACACGGCGATCGGTCATTGGTTCCTCGAAATTCGCGGCACCATCTTCAGCCAATGGCTCTGGATGACCCTTACTGCCTGCACGGGCACCGGATTGGCGTTGTTGGTCTCATCCGTGGTGAGAACCGAGCGTGCCGCCCTTACGGCAGTCCCTTTGCTTCTGGTGCCGCAGATGCTTTTGGCCGGGGCCTTGGTGCCCTTCCGCGAGATGAACCGCGGGCTCTTTGAAAATAGCGGTATGGAGCGGGACCGCGGCGGCACGCCATTCCCCTCGCGTTTCATGCCCTTGCGCCACGCGTATGAAGCGATGGTGGTGACGCAGGCCACGCGCAATCCCTACGAGATCGAGCGCATCCGCATCCAGCGCCGCGTCGATGCCATCAAGGAAGTCCGGCAAACGCTGGAGCCCTCCGTGGCAGAGCGCCTGCAATTGATGTTGGAGGCCTTGGTGAAACTCGGTGCCGCGGACGCCGTGAATGCTGCCGATGCCAGCGAATTGGCGGAGCGTATCACGAACCTCGCGCGCGGGGGGACACGATTGGAGATCGAGTCGATCAAGGTCCAAAGCCCGAACAAAGAGGCACGTCCGATCTCGGAGTTCTTCGTGAACAACCGGATCGACCTGCTGGTTCGGGAGGCGGAAACCTTCCGGGTCGACTACCGCAACAAGGACAAACCCCGGCACATCTTCCTCGGGCTGAAAAAGCCGATCGGCGACGAATGGATCGACACCCTGGACTACGATGCCGGCCTGCTGATCCTTGTGATCATAGGTGCAGGCATTTGCACCTCCGCGGTGCTCGGCATCCAGAACCGGAGAACCCGATAGGGGAAATCTTCAATCACTAATCTTCCAATCATCAATCGGTGTGCCGCTTCGCGGGCCGAAGGAGATCTGGAATTCTAGGAAGGCGTCTCGGGGGGGTAGCGGCCTGGCGGAGGGCCGATGCGATTTCGGCCACGGCCTAGCATTGGAGGGGCTTGAAGTCACTTCTCCACCACCCTCAGCCGCGCGAAGATCGGCTCTTCCGTCCTCGGGACCCTCACGGTGATCTCGTCCGGGGCATCGCCGTTGGGGGCGATCATCACCGTGCCGTTGTTGCTGTCGCCCACCGGGATGTCGGTCCAAGTGTCCAGGTCGGTGCTCCATTGCACGGTCTGCACGGTGTGGTGGTAGGAGGAATCGCTGCGCAGGTAGCGGAAGAAGAAGTAAAATTCGTCGACCGAGGGCTGCGGCAGGATCGCCGGATCCCCGGTGCCGGGATTGCTGCCGAAGACATACTCCAGGAGATTCGGAATCCCATCGCCATCCGGATCTCCCGCCGCGCTCGAATCGGCGAGACCGGGGAAACCCGCTACCCAATTGGCGAGGCTCATGCTCGCGACCACGATCCGCTTCGCAGCGCTGTCGTACTTCAGCACGTGGTTCGCGGGCAGGCCGCTCACCGTGCCGAAGCTTCCGGTGAGATTCCCCGTGTAAGTGGCAATCACGAACTCCGCGGGGCCATAGGTGCCGGAGAAGGTCTTCTCCAGCGCCAGCGTCGAACCCGTGAGATCCAGATCGCCCTCCACCTGGAGGAGGTCGCAACCGGTGTCATCGAGCTCGCAGACGTAGGTCCCCGTCAGCACGGTCGGCCCGGTGATCAGGAAGCCGAGCGAATAGTCGCCGCTGTAATTCGGCGACACCGTGCCATGAATCGTCACCGCTCCGGGCAGCCGGGCCTCCCCGGCCAAGGTCGCTCCGGCGGCAATGCTCACCGGGCCCGTGCCCAGCACGCTCCACGGCGGACTCCCGCCGCCAGAATGGGCTTCCAGCCGCCCGGCATTCACCACGGTGCCGCCGGTGTAGGCGCTCTGCGATCCCGACATCCTCAGCGAACCGGTGCCGTTCTTCGTCACCGCACAGGGGCCTGAAATGGACGTGCCGATACTATAGTCCTTCGTGCTGTTGTTCACCACCATGGAAGAAGGCTGCGCGGTGAAGGACCCGCCCGGCCCGCTCACATAGCCGCCGCCGCCGGTATCGTCGAAGACCACGCTATCACCTTGGTAGAAGAAATCCGTCTTCGCCGGGCTCGGGGTCGTGCCCCAGTTCGCGGCGGTATTGGTACCGTAAGTCCAGGTGCCACCGCTCTCTGCCTTCCAGATCAGCGCCTTCGAGCCGATGTCCAGGGTGATGAGGCCGGGGGTGAAGGCGAAGACCGCATTCCGATACAGGGCGGGCGACTCCATGGCCAGGTTCGCCGCGGTGCCGGTGAGCGTGCCGGTGTATTGCAGCACTGGGAAGGGACCGCTGGCCAAGGTCGGCAGGACTTCGACCCGCAGCTTGGCACTCGGCCCGAGATCCACGTTCCCGTTCACGGTCAGCGCGCTGGCCGAAGTGTCCGCCTTCAAAGCCGAGGCGTTCTGGAAAGTCAGCGAACCGCCGCCACCGATCACGCCATTGCCGCCGAGCGCGGCGAAGCCGCCCACCGTCACCGCACTGGGCCCGAGGCTGCCGGTCAGGTTGTAGGTGGCCGGTCCGCTTAAGGTAGTGGTCCCCGTGTAAGTGCTGGCACCGGAGAGCGTGAAGACATTTCCCGTGGAGCCGCTGATCGACAAGGAGGCGGACCCGCCGGATTCCCCGATCGGCCCGCTCAGAATGCATTTGGTGGCGGAGGCCGGCGTGTTCCGGATGATGGTAGTGGATGAGCCGGGCAAGGTCAGGGGACCCGTCAGAGTGGCGTCCCCCAGTTCGAGAGTCCCATGGAAGGACCCGTCTCCCCAGCGATCCGCTGTGGCGATCGAGATGGCGTTCGGCAGGATCACATTGCTCGCCACGAGCAAGCTGTAGCCGGTCAGGGTGATCGGTCCGCTTCCCACAGTCGCTCCGGAGAGCAGGCGGAGCTGGGAGTTCGAGACGTTCACCGGGCCGGAGAAATCGCTGCTGTCCCCGGCAAGGTCGAAGGACGAATGGCCGTTCGAGCCGTCATTGCTCCCGAGGAAGTTCAGGGTGCCGTTCCCGCTGAAGTCATTCGACACGATGACGCTGGAACTGCTGCGACTGAAGCCGAGCGAAGCCCCGCTCGCGATGGCCACCGGTCCGGTGCCCAGCGAGCCCGTGACATCCGGCGTCACGGCACTCCCCACGATCAAGCTGCCCGCCGCCACCGTGCCCGGGCCGGTGAGCTTGTTGTTCCCCAGCAGGCTCACGCTGCCCGAGGTCGTCTTCGCCCATGCGCCGCCGCCTTGCAGCGTGGCATTCGATAGGCCGGATTGCAGGTCCATCGAGCCGAAGCTCGCGGTCGCGTTGTGGAAGGCACCGCCCGCCAAGGTCAGGCTGGTGGCGGAAATCGTCTTGTTAGAGAAATCGATCGCACCGCCGGCCGCGGTGATCGGGCCGGTCATGGTGTAATCGTTGGAACCTGCGAATATCAGGTTGGAGCTGCCGGTCTTCACCAGCGAGCCCGCACCGGCGAGGGCGCCGGGGCCGGTGATGAAGAAGTAGTCGCCCAGTGAATTGTCCACCGTCATCCGCGCCGGCGCGAGGATCGAGGTGAGCGTGATGTACTTCGTGGCACCGGGCGACACCGTGTCATCGAAGGTCACGGAGTCGAAGGCCTGGAACACGCTGTTAGAGACACCGTCGTGGAAGTTTTCCAGCAGGCCGTCCCAACTGCCGACGCTCGAGCCCGCCGCCGAGGCGTTGTTCCAGAGCAGATCCGCGCCGGTGCCGATGAGGGTGAGCTGCAGCTTGTTCCCGTTCACCGCGACCGTGCCGGTGGCACGCGTGGGTCCATAGGCTCCTGCCAGATCCAGCACCGGCACGCCCGCACCGGTGATGCTCCCGGCCGTGATCAGATCGTAAGTGCCCGCCACCGTGTCCGCGCCGAGCACGGGACTGATCCCGATGGTCCCGGCCGCCAGCGTCAGATTCCCCTCCACCGTGGTGGTGCCGCCTGCAAGCGCCGGCAACTGCAGCGTGCTCCCGGCCTCCGCGGTCAGCGAAGCGAGCGACTTCCCGGCAACGTCCGCGGCAAAGGCTCCGCCAGCATTCACGAGCACCGGCGACTCTGTTAGAGAGCCCTCGTTGCCCAGCCGCAGCATCCCCGCCTCGACCTTGGTGGTTCCGGTGAAAAGCGCGGGCCCGCCCAGGACCAGCAGACCGTTGCCCCGCTTCGTGATCCCGGAGCCCGCCGCCTCCTCGGTGATCGCCGCCGTGACCCGCAACCCCGCGGTGGCGGGGCCCGCCTCGATGTCGAAGACGGACGTATTCCCCGTGTTCCCGGTGCCGAGATGCAGCCTGCCCCCAATGGTGCCGGGTTCCTCCGCGGGCAAGCCATGGACCACGCCATCATTCGCGAGAAGGTAGTAAGCCGTCGCCTGCGAACTCGTGTTCCCGCCATTGGAGCGCAGCGTGCCGGCTCCCATGTTCAGCAGCGGAACGCCATGGTTCGTGGAGCTCGTGATATCCACCAAGCCTCCATTGATGGTAAGCTCGCTCACCCGGCTGCCCGCGGCCGTGCCCAGCACACCGCTTACCGGCAGTCGCAAGGTGCCGCCCTCGACCGCGACGACACCGCGCAGCGTGCCGATCCCCGTGTTCGCATTGGCCGCGTTCAAGATCAGCGTGCCTTCTTCCACGGTCGTACCGCCGGCGAAAGTGTTCTGCGCCGAGAGCGTCCACGAACCGGGCCCGATCTTCGTCACCGACCCCGGGCCGGAGATGACCCCCAGGACCCGCATGGTCGTGGTCTCTCCCCCGATGTGAGCGCCTCCCTCGAAGGTCGTGGCACCGGCCAAGGTCACGGGCCCTTTCCAACTGGAAGCGAGGTAGCCGGAGTGCCAGGTACCGCCGGCATCGAAGGCAGCGGTCCAAAGCGGCTCGCGGTCGTACTGCGAATGCGCGAGGGTCGCACCATTGCGCACCGTGATGACATTGCTCGCGCTGCCTCCCAGCGAGGTGTTCGACTCCAGCCAAAAGCTGCCCTGCTTCACCTCGATCGAACCGGGCGTGCCGACGCTTGCATTCACCAGATAGACCGCGCCCGGTCCCGTCTTCGCCAGCGCGTGGCCGCCCATCTGCAGCGTCGCGGTGCCGCTGTTGTTGCGCAGGTCCCAGCGCGCCGTGCCGCCCACCGTCGCCGGTCCCGCGAGAGTGATGAACTGCGTCCCGCCGTTGATGGCCGCGCCGGTATTCACCAGCACCCCCGCACCGCCCACCCCGCTGCCGGAGATCGTGATGCGCTCGGTGCCCAGGCTCTTGCCATTCACGTCCAGCGTGGCCCCCGCGGAGACCACCGTGCCGGAGTTGGTGGTGCCGCCGCTGCCCAGCGTGAAATTGCCGTTCGCCTTCACCGTGCCCGCGGAGATCGTCAGCAGACCGCTGAAGGCATTCACCCCGCCGAGAGTAAGCATGCCGGTGCCGGTCTTCGTGATCGTTCCGGAACCCGTAAGCGCGGAGTTGATAATCACGTCATTCCCCGCGGTATTGATCGCCAGCGCCCCGACGGCTTGGATCCCCCCGCCGGTGAATTGATAGCCGGGACTGGTGAAGGTGAGCGAGGGGGAAGTGATGCCGCCCGAGATGAACACGGTGGCACCGGTCCCGCCGAAGACCGCATCCGAGCCGAGGAGCCAAGGTGAATCGGCGCCGCCGCTCGCGCTCGTGTCCCAGTTGGCCGGCGGGTCCGTGCTCCAAGTTCCGGCACCGCCATCGGCATCCGGGCCGGTGGACGTGCCGTCCCAATACAAGCTCGCCCCATGACTCGTCGTCACCAGCGTCGGGATGGCCAGACTCGCGAGGCACAAACTGAGACGGGACAGCGGGAGGGGGCGCAACTTCACGCGCGGAGTGGATGACATATCCCCGCGAAGAGGAAGCCGAACCCGCCGTCCTTCGGTGAAGATCCCGTGAATTTCCACCCTCGGATCGCCCCGAGGGAACCGGCTTCTGGAAAAGGCAGGGACCCCTCTCCGAGAGGTCCGGCTGGAATTTAGACCGCATCGCGGTCCTCGGGTCAGTCTTTGAATTTTTAATTTCTGTTGCGCTTTCTCATTTCCCGTTTCCGGCCCGGCGTCGTTGGCGGTGGCGTTTGATCCTAGAGAAGAAGTTCTCCACCACGCGGCGCTGCCGGCCGATCTCCGGAAGATAGAATGGCTCGCCGGGATGCTCGCGACTCCGCCACCGGCCTTGATGTAGTCGCGCAGCGTGTCGTCGTCGTAGCCGCGGTCTCCAAGTCCACACTGCCTAGGAAGGCGTCTCGCGAGGGGTGGCGGCCTGGCGGAGGGCTGATGCGATTTCGGCAACGGCTGCGGCGGTCAGGGGGCGGGGCATGACGGCACCGAGGACGAGACAGCCGAAGGGGGTATCGACCGGGACGACCTCCAGGACGGCATTCGAGCCGATTTTGACATGGACGTTGCCTGCCTGCCCGGAGACGGGGCGATAAGCTTGGGCCAGGCTGCGGGCGAGGAAGTGAAGCTTGCCGAAAGCGGGATCTTCCATCACGGGTTTCCCCTCCCGATCGAGGATGAAGACGCCTTGTGCGCTGGTGTGGCGGATGAGGAGATCGCGGAAACGGGCGAGGCGCTCCAGAAGAGGTCCCCTTCTCTCTTGGGGCGTGGATGGCTTCGCCACCTGCGGTTCCTCCACCGGGGGTGCCGGAGGCAGCTCGACGACCGGTGCAGCAATGGGCACCACCGGCTGCGGCTGGGGAGCGGCTTCCACGGGATTGAAAACCTTTGCCGGAGGCTCCTCGATTAGTGCCGGAGGCATGGCGGCCACAGGCTCGGCAGGTTGGAAGGCCGGGACCGGCACGCGCTCGACAGCGCGGGGACGATCCCCGGCAAATCCTACGAAATCATTTCCGAAGCCTGCATCCGGCTCGGTATCCATCGTCACTTCGCGCGGTGAGGCGAGGAGGTTTTCCGCCAGTCTGCGCACGGCGGAGGCGTCAATCCATGGTTCAAGCGGATCCATCAGGGCGGGGGTGGGCCGGGGCTCCCGACCGCTCGAGTTTCGCCTCAATTTCTACCCTCAGGGCATCGAAAACTGCAAGTGCTCCCGCGCCGTCTTCCAAGACGCCTACCGGCAGACCGCGCGCGCTGGCCTTCACGAAAAGCCCGTCACGCGGGATCATCGTGCGCAGAACGAGATCGCCGGGGAGAATTTGTCGCAATGCCGAGACCGATTCCCGGCTCTCGGCCATCTCGTTCTGCACCATCGTCATCAAGACTCCGAGGACCACCAAGCGGGGATGAATCACGCGCAAACGGCTCAATCCCTCCAGCATCTTCGGAACGGAGCGGATGCCGAGCGGCTCTGCCTGCTGGGGCACCAACACGGCGTCGCTGGATGCAATGATGTCCGCGGTCAGGCCGAAAAGTCCGGCTGGGGTATCGATCAGGCAGAGATCGAAGCCGCGCGCCTCCACCGCACGCAGGAAGCCGCGCACCCGGGCCAAGTGGGCACCCGTCGGGGCCCCGCCGACCTCGTAATCGCTCGCCTGCCCGCTGGCGACGAGGGTAAAAGTCTCCAAACGCGTCGGAACCAGCAAGCGGTCCAGCGGGATGCCAGGATCGGCGAGATAATCGTAAAATCCGGAAAGCATCCGCGACTGCCGGGTCAGGGAAAGCCCCACGGACCCCTGCGGGTCAGCATCCACCAGCAAGGTTCTCAGCCCGGCACGGGCGAAGGCATGGGCCATATTGATCGAGACAGTGGTCTTCCCCACGCCCCCTTTTTGACTGGAAACCGCTATACTGATCACGCTGGTAGCTCCGGAAATCGCTGCCGCAGCGTAGCTTCGGCTTGTAAGCACGGAAGCCTTTTCTGCATGGTGCGCATGCCCTTCCCCCCGCGGCATCCCTCGCCATGTCGAAATTCGCAATCTGCGCCTGCCTGCTGGCAGCCCTTGCCTTCACATCCGCTTGCCGCAAGCGGGCTGGCTCCGCGACCACGGAGGCCGCCGCCCCGATCATCGGCCCGGAACTCTCGTCGAACCAGATGCAAGGCTCGCCGCAGGGCCTGCTCACTTCCCGGTCCGCGTCGCCCGTCCATTGGCAGCACTGGGAACCGGCGGTCCTCCAGCGGGCGGGATCCGCCAGGCGACTGGTCTTTGCGTTCATCGGCTCCGCCCAATATCCCGGTTGTGTCGAGGCCCTCGATGCCATCGACAAGGATCCGGCCTTGGTTTCGAAACTGAATGCGGATTTCGTGCCGGTGCTCGTGGACGTGGATCTTTGCCGGGAGGCTGCCATCGCCGCGGGCGTGATGAGCCAGGAAATCAAGCAACCGGTTTCCTTCCCTTTCATCATTGTTCTCTCTCCCGATGCGGACGAGGTGACCTGGCGGCCGGTAGCGTATTCGCCGGGCGTGGACCTGCACCGGTTGTTCGAAAGTGCCACCGACGTGATTTCGAAGATGTGGGCGGAATCCCCCGCATACGTCGCGCAAAACAGCCGGAGGGATCATGCCAACCGGCTGAACCGCCTGCCAAAGCCCGACTCGCCGCCCGCCAGCGCGGCGGAACGTGACGCGATTCTCACCCGCACCGGGCGGAAGCTCGCAAACCTCTACGATGAGGACATCAACTCGATGTTCGGCACCGGCGGCCTCCTGCCCCTCGGGATGCTGCAATGCATGGCCTCCGCCGCGCTAGACCCCAATATCCCGCCGGAAATTGCCGCACGTTGCCGCGAGGCGGTCGGCTCCTTCGGTACCGCCGTCCTCAACAGCGCGATGATCGATCCGCTTGACGGTGGCGTCTATTCGAGCCGTCGCGGGAGCAACTGGGATCTCCCCATCATCAATCGCACCTGCACCACGCAAGCCCGTGCCGCACGCGCGCTGATCACGCTTTACAATACCACGAAGGACCCGCGCCCCTTGGAAGTGGCACTCGGCGCGATCCGCTTCGCCGAGGAGCATTACGGTGCCCAGAACGGGCTGTTTGCCGCACAAAGGCTGCCGGGGCTGAGCTCGACATCCGACTGGCTCTGGACCCAGGAACAGATCGAGCAGGCCCTATCGCCGGACGAAGCGGCGCTCTGGAAAATCCTCTGCGGAATCAAAGGGATGGGAAATCTCGCGCTCGAAGCCGATCCCACCCGCCAGTACTTCCGGCTGAATTCGCTCGGCTTCCGCACCACCATGAAAGAAGCCGCTGCCATACGGAATCTGGACACCGCGGCTGCGACAGCCTTGCTGGAGTCGGGTCGCAAAAAGCTACTGAAGGCACGCCAGGATCGCATGCCCGACCGTGCTCCTGCCACCGCTGGAGCCGCCGGCCCCAGTTTCCGGATGGTTTCGGCCTATGCGGCTCTGTTCACCGCGACGGGAGATCCCGCGTGGCGAGACAAGGCCCTGGCCTTGGCAGAACGCAGCCGCCAGACCTTCTCCAAAGGACACTTTCTGATCGAGCAAAGCAGCGGACAACCCGATGCCGTGATCGACGCCCGGGCCTTCACTTATGCCTTGGCCATCCAAGCCGCCCTCGACCTTGCCGAGATCACCATGGATGAGAACTGGCGCATTTGGGCCGGCGACCTCTCCACCACGGTCTCCGAACTCTTCGTGGATTCCGCGGGCCGTTTGCTGGAAGCCCGGGCCGTTTCCACGCCGCTCTCGCTCCCGATCGAAGACCGCATCATGCTTTTCGATGATTCGACGGCAGGCCTGACGCGGATGAATGCGGCCCGGCTCGAAGCCCTCGGCCAAGCCCCGCCGCCCACCTTGGCTCCTTGGCTTACCTCTCTCCCGAAGGTCGAGGAGTTCCCGGTGGTTTTCACCGACTCGATTCTTGCGGCATCCTTCGCCCGCTCGCGCATCATCATCGAGCTACCGGAAAATGCGTCACCGTCATGGCGGGAGGCGGCTTGCCGTTTGCCTCTCGACCGCGTGGCACGTCGCTTTGGCAAAGGCCCTTCCGCCAAGATCGTAAAGCCCGATGGCCGCGAAATTCCAATCGATTCCCCGGAGTCGATGGCGGGGAGCATCGCGGCGGCAGCGAAGTGACGCAATTTTTCCTCTCGCCTCGCCGGAATTGCTCTGGATTGTTTCCTGAAAATGAAAACCCACCGTCTGTTCCGAGTCCTGCCCGCCCTGATCGTAGCGACCGCCGCCGCCGACACCTTCGAGATGAAGGACGGCACCAAGCTGGAAGGAACCATCCTTCGCGAGGAAGGCAGCAACTACGTGCTCAGCGTGCAGGTCACCAAGAGCATCAAAGATGAGCGAGTCGTCCCGAAGAGCGACGTGGTGAAGCACGTCCGCGAGCGCAAGGACGAGACCGAGTTCGAGGAACTTTCCAAACTGGTTCCGACCCCGGATCTCAAGAGCGCGGACTCCTACGCCAGCGATGTCCGGAAAGTCGAAGCCTTCATCAAAAAATACCCCGACTCCCTGAGGAAGAAGGAGGCTGCCAAGATCCTCGATACGCTCGGAGACGAATACGCCATCATCAAGGATGGCGGCGTCAAATTCGAAGGCAAGATGATCTCGGCCTCCGACCGCACGCCCAAGGCCTACGGACTGGATGCCGGCATCCTCGCCCAGCAGTTCGCGGCCGCGGCGGAAAAAGGTGAATACCTTAATGCGATGCGCGCGTGGTCAAAGCTGGAAACCGGCTACCCCGGCAGCAGAGCCTATCGCGAGAACATCCCGAATGTGGTGAAGGTGATGAAGGCCTATCAGATGGTCGTGACCACCACGCTCGCAGGCTTCGACGCGCGGACCAAGGAGCGCGCCAAAGGGCTGGCTGGAATGGATAGCAGCAACCGCAACCGCAGCGAGCAGGCCATCAAGGAGGAGCAGGACGCTTACCAGGCCCGTGTCGACAAAGAGAAAGCGGAAGGCCTGAAGTGGCTGAGCCTTGATCCCTACGTGAAGCCTCCGCTTGACGAGACGAAGCGCTTCCTCGACACCGAAATCCGCCGCTTGGAGCACCTCGATCTCACTTACCTGCCGAAGACCCAGGAGGTCTACGAGGAAACCTACCTCGCTGTGACGAAAGCCGGTGCCACGAAGCAGGAGATCGATACCGCGCTCGGCAAGGCCCGCTCCGTCAGCATGCCCCCCCAGTATCTTGAGATGCTGACCAAGGCAGCGCCGGCGACTCCGGCACCCTGAATTTTTCCAGACCATTCATGCCATCCCGCACCGCCCAACGCAGCCGCAAGACCGCGGAAACGCAAATCGAGCTTTCGATCGACCTCGACGGCTCCGGAGAATCGAAGATTTCCACCGGAATCGGATTCTTCGATCACATGCTGACCCTCTTTTCCCGTCACGGTCTCTTCGACCTGAACCTGACGGCAAAGGGCGACCTCGAAGTGGACTTCCACCACACGGTGGAAGACACCGGGATCGTGATCGGGGATGCCATGCGCGAGGCACTGGGCACCAAGGAAGGCATCCGCCGCTACGGCTCGTTCTATCTCCCGATGGACGAGACGCTGGCGCGGGTCGTGGTGGACCTGAGCAATCGTCCGCACCTTGAATTCCGGGCCGATCCGGCGACGCCTTCGGCCCCGAATTTCCCCTTCACGCTCGTGGAGGAGTTCTGCCGGGCCCTCGCCTCGAATCTGCGTGCGAACATTCACGTGGAATTGCTTTACGGACGCGACGGCCACCACATCGCGGAAGCGATCTTCAAGGGCCTCGCCCGCGCCCTGCGGGAAGCCTGCGAGATTGATCCGCGGGTGAAGGGCATCCCGAGCACGAAGGAAGCGCTGTAGGATTCTAAATTGAATATTGAGTAGTGACTATGGGCGGCCCCGCGCCGCCTCTAACCAATACTCAATCCACAATAATCAATATTCATTCCCCATGATCGGCATCATCGACTATGGAGCGGGCAACCTGCGCAGCGTGGCGAACGCAGTGCACGCCCTCGGCATTGAGCCCCGGCTTGTCGCCAAGCCCGGCGACATGGAGGGCCTGAGCCATCTGATCCTACCCGGCGTGGGCGCCTTCGGCGACTGCATGGCGGAACTGGAGAAGCGCGACCTAACCGACGCGATCCGTGAATGGGTATTGGCAGGCAAGCCCTACTTCGGGATCTGCCTCGGCTATCAGATCCTCTTCGAGGAAAGCGAGGAAGAGGCGGGCATCCGCGGCCTCGGCATCTTCCCCGGGAAGGTGAAGCGCTTCACCGAAGATGGCCGGAAGATCCCGCACATGGGCTGGAACGCGGCTATCCCCCGCGATCCCTCGGACGCCATGTGGGACGGCCTTGGCCAGGAGCCGTATTTCTACTTCGTGCACTCTTATTTCCCGGTGCCAGCGGATCCCTCGATCATCGCGATGGAGACGGAGTATGGGGAGAAGTTTGCCAGCGCGATCCGCTCCGGCGCGGTCGTGGCGACCCAGTTCCACCCGGAAAAGAGCCAGCAGGCGGGACTACGACTGCTCGGGAACTTCCTCGGCGCGGCGGTGCCGGCGGGGGTGTAGGCGGGAGCGAAAGGAGAGGCGACACTCCTGTCGCCCGGTGGACGTGCTGGGCCGGGGACAAGAAGTCTGTAAAGTCCGGGGACATCGTTTACACATTTTGCCCGTGGCTGCGGAAGCTTCCGCCAGTCGGCCCACGGTCCGTTCGGTCAGGGTGCCGCAAGCGCCGCCGCGCTCCGCTCCCGCCTCGTTCAGGTGCGTGACGATCAGGGTCCGAAGCTCGCCCCGGCGGGGACCACCGGTGGAAGTGGAGTATGAGGATTCCCCCATGGCATGCTGCCACCCATGCCCACATGGACAAATCTCCCCCGGTGTGCGCTCCCGTCCCGGACTCCGCACCTTCTCATTCATCGGAAGAAACCGAACCGGGGACGCTCCGCGTCCCGATCGGGCGATCTCCAGCAAACAAGCCAACCCCAACGGCACCCCCGGGTCACGAGGTTTCACCTGTTCCTCACCTGCTTATCAGGTGGAACAGGTGAAGAAGCGGGGCCGCGGATCGTCCGATCCCCTTGCGCGGACCACAATGTTCGGCCCGGCTCAAGGCGGCTACGACTCGAGGTCAGAAGATGAAGCGGAGCACGGAGATCAAGATGTGCGTGCCGACGAGGGCAATGAACCACACCGCCATGCGCATCCAAGCGGGAAGGTAGTCGTTTCGCAGAGCCTCGCCGTATGGCAGGGGGATCACGAGCTTCCCCTCGCGATTGCGGCAGGCGAGCGACTTGAGGTCGATGGTGCTGGGGGACGCAGAGCACGACGAAAGCGACCAAGGGCAGTGTGTCGGCCAAGGCGGGAGCCGAGGGATCCAAGCGACGGCTGGTCTCCACCAGCAGCGCCATGAGCACGCCCGCCACGGCAGCCGCCCGGATGGAGGGGAGGATCCGGGATTTGCCGGTTGCGGCGGCCTTCATGGCCCCGGGCTTATCACAACACCAAAGAAGTTCCAACCTTTGCTCGATTCTTGTCAGGACAGCCGCAGTTAGATTGAATATCCAGCATGGCTAAGTACCGACCCTCCAAGTCCTTCCTCCTCGCCATGGGCAGCATGCTGCCGATCGGCGTGGCGCTGGTTTTCGGGCTGCTGCCGGAGCTTGAGGCGATCTCGAAGCCTCCCGTGCCGGGGGTGATCGTGTTCCCCGCCACGCGGCCCATGGACCGGCCAGCCACGGAGCGGCGGGCGTCCACCGCATCCTCCCGCGGCGGCTGGTCGCTGGACTGGCTGGATGAGCGCTTAGAGGACTTGATGGCCTGGGACCGGAATCCGTGGAAACGCGAGAAGCCGAAGGGCTTCGGCGAGCACTATTTCAACCTCCTTTCGTCGGAGGATCCGGCCGACCAAGCAAAGGCGGCGGAGCTACGCAGGCAGGCGAAGCTTCTCTACCAGCAGGTGTTGAAACGCTATCCGGAGCTAGCCGTCACGCTGCGGAAGGTGCCGGACGAGCGGAATGGCTTCCTGAAATTGCTGCAGCTTCTGGAGCGCTTCGAGCCGAACCCGGCGCGGCCGAGTCCCGACAACATTTCGGAGATCCCGTTTCCGGAGAGCCTGAAAAAATACCTGTCCGGGACCAGCCCTTTTAACGCGGCGGAAGCGCGGGCGTGGCTGGCGGAGGAGAAGGCCCTGCTCGACGAAGTGCGGGCCATCGGCCTGCTGCCGGAGCAATCGATCGCGGGGATCGATGTGGACCGCTACGGCTTCTTCTCGGCGCGCTTGGCCAAGGGCTTGTCGGAAGCGCTCCTGCTGGAGGCACGGCTGGCCGCGGAAGAAGGCAATGTGGCCGGAGCGCTCGAAGCGGTGCGCGCGGCGAAGGGGCTGGGCGATCACATCGGCAATGTCGAATCGCCCAGCCTGCTCGGCGTCACCGTGCAGACCCTCCTGAACCTGCAGGCACAGTCTCAGACGCTCTCCCAGATCATTCCGGCGCTGCCTCCGGGGCAGTTCGATCCGGCGGCATGGGAAGCCGTGGTTCGTCCGCAAGTGGTGCCGCCGTCCGAATACTCGCGGATCATGAAGGGCGAGTGGAACGTGGGTGTGCAGCAGTTTATCCTGCCGATCGTCTGTGATGCGGAGGACCCGAAGTATCCGGCGGATCCGGAGGCCTTGATCGATTGCTATTCCGGGCTCTTCGCCGAGATCGTCGCGGCCTACGACAAGCCGACCGCCGCGGACTGGGCCAGCGTGAGTTCCCCGCCCCTGCCGGATATGAGCGACCTTTCGCGGGGTAGCAGGCAAACGGCGGAGATCATGATGGTGGGCGAGCAAGCTTGGTCAAGAGGCCTGATTCGCTCCCAGCACATCACAGGAATGACGGACGCGGCCTTCGCGATCATGAAGGGGCAGCCGGTTCCAAATGATCCTATCCACGGGCTGCCGTATGTGTGGGATCCGGTGACACGCCAGCTCTCCGCACCCGCCTATCGGGCCTTCGCGGAGGCGGACTTGAAGCCGATCACGGTTCCCGCGAAATAAGAGAGAGGTGGGATGAGATAAGAGACAAGAAAGCCAGTGGCTGATCGGCGCGCCTATTTCCTCGTCACCGTGGAGCTGGCGGCTTAGGCAATTCCCTCGTGCGGCACGTCGCGGTCATCGTTGAAACTTCCACGCAATACGGGCGGAATCTGATCCGCGGCATTGCGCGCTTCGGGCGCTTGCACGATTGGCAGATCCACTTCGAGTACCGCGGCAAGACCGCCGCGGAGCCGGATTGGCTGGCGGACTTCAAGGGCGATGGCGTGATCACGACCAGCCCCGACCAGAGGCACTCCAAGGCGCTGAGGGAGCAAGGCATGCCGGTCTTCGACTTGCAGAGCACCCTGCTCGATCCCGCGGGCGAGCACTTGATCGTGGATAGCGATCACCGCGCCGTCGGGCGCATGGCGGCGGAGCACTTCATCGAGAAGGGCCACCGCCATTTCGCCTTCCTCGGTTACAGCGATCACAACGTGTCACGCGAGCGTGAGATCGGATTTACCGAGGCACTCGCCGCACGCAGCCTCAAGCCGCTCTGCCACCACACGCCGGAGCGCAAGGCCCGCACCTTCGAAACCCTGCAGCGGGGAGACGAGGCTTTCATTGCCTCGCTGCCGAAGCCCTGTGCGCTTTTCTGTTGCTGGGATGAAGTGGCCTTCCGCGCGGTACAGTCGGCCTTGGAGCAAAAGATCGCCGTGCCGGAAGACCTTGCGGTGCTCGGCGTGGACAATGATCCGGTTTTCTCCAGCACCTCGCGCATCCCGCTTTCGAGCATCGATCCGGATATTATCCGGATGGGTTTCCTGGCGGCCTCGTGGCTCGCGGAACTGATGGCTGGCAAGGAGCTGAAGCAGGTGAAGCTGGAGCGGCTGGTGCCACCCAAGGGCCTCGTGATCCGCCAATCGACCGCACTGGATGCGATCGAGGATCCGGTGGTGCGGCGCTTCCTGGAGCTCCTGCGCCAGCAGAAGCCGGGCATGCTGAGCATCGAGGAATTATCGCGGGACTGCCACGTCTCGCGCCGCCTGCTAGAGCAAAGGGTGAAGGCCGCGACGGGTAAAACGCCACGGCAATTGCTCAGCCAGACGCTGGTCGACGCGATCCAGCGTTTCCTTTCACAAACGGACTACACCTTGGCCCATATCGCGGAGCTACTCGGGTTCGAACACGCGGAGAGACTGAGTCACCTTTTTCGCAGACAGACGTCGATGACCCCCGGTGAATACCGTAAATCCACGGGTACGTAGCGGCATTTAGGTCTTCGCAAAATCGCAAGGCGGGTTCCCGTCTTCATAATGCATGGCAAGCGGGATCGGGTTACTTTCACGTCACCCGTTGGGAGCATTCCTCCCGATTCCGACCTCGAAAAGACCTCAAACAACAAAAGCCATGTCAGTTCCTTCAGCAATCTCTTTCCCGGTGAACTCCGGTTCCACGCAGCAGAACGGCGCCCGCCGCTAAGCCCGCCCGATTCTTTCCAAAGCGCCGGCCCTTTCGTCCAGGGGTCGGCGCTTTTTCTTTATTTACCGGATGAAGCAGACTCCTCTGGCAGAGCCAAGGGAAGACGCGGCGTGAAACAGGCCACGCACCGTACATCGGGGCAGGACGGCTTATTTCTCCTCCCACTCGCCGAACTTGCGGAACTTCTCGTAGCGGGCTGCCAGCAATTGATCGGTGCCCAGCTTGTCCAATTCCGCAAGGTTCTCGATTAGGGTGTCCCGGAGCGCTTGGGCGGTGCCCACATGATCGTGATGGGCTCCACCGGTCGGCTCGGGGATAAAGCCATCGATGAGGCCTAGCTTGAGGAGATCGGGAGCCGCGAGTTTCATCGCCTCCGCCGCCTCGGGCGCGTGCTTGCGGTGCTTCCACAGGATTGCCGCGCAGCCTTCCGGACTGATGACCGAGTAGTAAGCGTTCTCCAGCATCAGCACACGATCCGCCACACCGATGCCAAGGGCACCGCCGGAACCGCCCTCTCCGAGCACCACGGCAATCACCGGCACCTTGAGGAGCATCATTTCCCGCAGATTGTAGGCGATCGCTTCCGCGATGTTTCGTTCCTCCGCCCCGATGCCCGGATACGCGCCGGGAGTGTCGATCAGCGTGATCACCGGAAGGCCGAACTTCTCCGCCAGCTTCATGAGGCGCAGTGCCTTGCGATAGCCTTCCGGGTGGGCGCTGCCGAAATTCCGCTTCAGATTTTCTTTCGTGTCGCGGCCCTTTTGATGGCCGATCACCACCACCCGCCGGCCCCCGATGCGGGCAAAGCCGCCGGGCATCGCGTGGTCGTCACCGATCCTGCGATCGCCGTGAAGCTCGCAGAAATCAGAGAAGGCGTGGGCGATGTAATCGAGCATGAAAGGCCGCTGAGTATGGCGGGCGATCTGCACGCGCTGCCAAGGTGTCAGGTTTTGATAGATCCTCTCACGGGTTTCGGCCAGCTTAGTCTCCATGTTGGAGATTTCGCCGGACATGTCGATGTCCTGCGAAGCGGCCTTGGTGCGGAGCTTGTCGATTTCGCGCTCAAGCTCGGCGATCGGCTTTTCGAATTCCAGCAGTTGCATGCGATTAGGAAAGTTGGTCCCGGAGGTGGGCGGAAGGCTAGGGCCCGGCCGCGCGGATTTCCACCTCATTCCCCGGGCGGAGCAGAAGTGCAAGTTCTTCGGCATCTTCGACCGAAAGGTAGAACCCCGGGCCCGGGGAAGCATCGGCCCCGCCTGCCTTCGGTCCGGCCGGGTCCACCGAGCGGATTTGCAGGGTCGATTTCTCCAGCGTGAAAGTCTTGGTGGATTCCCGGTAGGCGGGCATCCCCGGCGTCACCCGCCGCTCTCCGACGATGCCGGATTTCGAGGCGATCTTCGTCTTCAAGCCGCCCTTGTGGCTGCCCAACTCCGATGAAACGAGGGGGTATTCCTTCACGAATTTCCCACCGTTCCACAGGGAAAGGGCCTCGCGGCCCGGCTCGATCAGCACCCTGAGCTCCAGCGGCATCACGATCATCTCCTCGCCGGGATGGAGCCCCTTCAGATCCATCAGGCCATTCATGTACATGATGCAATCGAGGGTCGTGTTATGCTTCGCCGCGATTCCCAGGAAGGATTCGCCCGACCGCACGATGTGGATCTCCTTCCCCTCCATGTTCGCGGCGGAAAGGAGTTCATCGAGATTCATCTCCCCGACGATCCGCCGGGCTTCCGGCGCGGACTTCGAGCGCGGGTAGATGCTTACCACGGTGCGGAGGCGCTCGCGAGCCCCTGCGAGGTCGCCGACGGCGATCATTTCGCGGGCTTTTTCAAAGACCTTGGCGCCCGGATCGATTTCCGGGAGGTTGGCGTCCGCCTTCGGCAGGGTATCGACCGGCTTCGGGTCGAACTGCACCGGCACCAATTCCGAAAAGACGCCGCCGAGCGGCTCCATCTGGACGTGCCAGACAAGCAATCCGGTAAAAACGGTGACCCCGAGGACCACCGCACCCGCCACCAGCTTGATCAAAGTCCACAGTCGCATCCGCGGGCGCGTTCTATCAAAGCAGGCCTCGCCTGTGGAAGTCGAAGCGGTTGATCGCCCAAGATTGACGGATCAACTCGAAGGCGAATTTGAAAACGGAGACCTCCCAGGCGTCGTCCACGCCCTCGATCACCGCGCGGGCGGGATTGCCGAGGCGGCGGGCCTCTTCCAGCACCCGGTCCCGGACGGCATCCATGGAGTCGTGGACGATCTCTTCCTGCACCTGGCCGCTGCGGAAGCGGAAGCCATAGCGGAGGAATGCCAGATCCTTCCCTTGCGCCTGCATCTTTTCGATCAGGGCATCCATGCGCTCGCGGGCCTTTTCGCCGAAACCTTCCAGCTCGATCTCATTCATCGTGTCCGGGCGGAGAATGCGCGGCCTCATAGCCTCCATCTCCCCGGTGCGCACGCGGATCTCGCCCGTCCGGTCCATCAGCTCGCTGAGGAGCAGGAACTCGAAGCGGGTATCGCCGAAGGTATCGATCCGGCGGTCCGGCTCAAGCAGGACGCGGGTCGTTTCCAGCGCGTATTGGATGTTATCGGGCGAGTGCATGTTCCGGGACGGAGCGTCCCCTGTTCTACTATAGTGCAAAAAAAAGGCAGACCCACCTGGAGTCCGCCCTTTCGTGATTTTTGCTCGGCCGAGCGGAAGGGCTCAGCTCTGGCTCTTGATGTAGGTGACGACATCGCCCACGGACTGGAGCTTCTCGGCTTCCTCATCCGGCACTTCGATCTCGAACTCCTCTTCGAAGGCCATTACGAGTTCGACCGTGTCAAGGGAGTCGGCACCGAGGTCTTCGATGAACTTGGCCTCCAGGGTCACCTGGTCGGCATTGACGCCGAGCTGGTCGACGATGATGTCCTTAACGCGGTCTTCGATGCTCTTGTCAGACATTGGAATGTACTTGGTGGTTGACGCTGCGGAGGGCTTACCGCCCCCGCCGGAGCTTGGCAACCCCGAAAAACACTGTGATTTTGCCACTCTCAGGGCTGAGGCGGAGCAGGCTGCGCGGGCTCCCCGGCCTCCGTCACATATTCGACGATCTCTCCCTTGAAGTTCTCTTTCAAACGACGCATCAGGCACTCTGCCGGTTCGCCCTGCTCTTTCTTAAAACCTCCATAGGTCAACCCGTCGATCCGGACCCGGCGTTCGGACGCCGAGGCGCCCTTCGCCCACGCGAAGGCCAGTCCCTTGGTATCCCATTTCCGCAGGTCAAGGCGCACCAGATCACCAAAGGGGATCTTGCCCCCGCCGGCGGGATAGAGGGCCTCATCGTCGATCGATATGCTCCGCCCAAGCGTGCGCAGCAGCACGACCGCAGCGCCCAAGGCCAGCGCGAGACAGAGATAGAAGACCACCCATTGTTCGAAGATCTTGCCCGCCGGGTAGTCATGCTCGGGAGCATCCTTTTTGATATCCGCCGTCAGCCGGTAATCGTTGAAGAGCTTGTTCTTTTCCTGCGCGAGCGAGGCCTTCATCGCATCATAGTCCTGGAGGATCGCAGGCCATGCCATCGGCACCTGCGTGCCCGCGGGTAGGATCGAACGATCTTCCGGAAAAGGAACGGTTTGCTTCGCGGCGAAGGCCTGCCATTCCGACGGACTCATGAGATCCTGCTTCGCGGTGAATTCCCGGGTCGCCTGCTCGAAGGCCTTCGAAACAAAAAACGAAAGATTCTTTTCCCGGTAGCCCCATTTCCCGTCGATGAAGAACAATACGGTGAAAATCCCGAACATCAGCAACATCGCCGCGGCGCGCAGCAGGAACCAAGGGGTGGGTTTGCAGACAATACGGTCGCTCATGGATCTTTGAAAAGCATGGGCAGAAAAGCGGGAGCGGCGGCAATTGGCAAGCTTCGCGGGATACCGCTTTGACGACACGCCTCCCCCGCTGCACTCTCCCGCCGACGTGAGTTTTTCTGCCCATCTTGCCTCCGCCCTCGAGAGCAAATCGCCGCTGCTCCGGCGTTTCGAGCGCCTGATCGCCCCGGTTTCCGACCGCGATCTGGAGGCGCTTGCCCGTGAAAGCCAGCGGCTGACCCGCCATCATTTCGGCCGGACCATGCGGCTTTTCGCCCCGCTCTACCTCTCGAACGAGTGCGTCAACAACTGCTCCTATTGCGGATTTTCCCGCGACAACAGCATCCTGCGGGTGACCCTGACGGTCGAGCAGGTGCTCCGGGAGGCGCGCTATCTGCACGATCTGGGCTTCCGGAACATCCTTCTTGTCGCGGGGGAGCATCCGAAATTCGTCTCGGAGGGCTATCTTCAGGAATGCATCGACGCCTTGAAAGGGATGTTTCCCACGATCGGCATCGAGGTCGGCCCGATGGAGGATGAACAATATGCCGAGATCGTCCGGCACGGGGCGGAAGGGCTGGTGGTTTATCAGGAAACCTACCAACCCGAGACTTACGCCCGGCTCCACACCGCGGGCCCGAAGAAGAACTTCGGCTGGCGGCTCGATTGCCCGGAGCGGGCTTACGCCGGCGGCTTCCGGCGCATCGGCATCGGCGCGCTCTTCGGGCTGGCCGAGTGGCAGAAGGAGGCGATGGCCCTGGCGGCTCACCTTGAATACCTCTACAAGCACTGCTGGAAGGCGCAGTTCACCGTCGCCTTTCCCCGGATGCGGCCCTACGCCGGAAATTACCAGTACGAGGCCGACGCCGAACTGTACCTTTCCGACCGCGCCTTGGTTCAATTGACCTGCGCTTTTCGCGTCTGTTTCCCGCAGGTTGGCATCGTCCTCTCCACCCGCGAGCCGGCATCACTCCGGGATGCGCTCGCCCCCCTCGGGGTCACCACGATGTCCGCCGGTGCCCGCACGGAGCCCGGCGGCTACACCGGGGCCGGCAGCGAGGATCTCCACCTCACGGTGAAGGGCCGGCGCGTGGAACTGGAAAAAGTCACCGGGTGCGAGAAGGCGACCGAGCAGTTCAAGATCGACGACTCGCGCTCACCCGCCGAAGTCGCCGCGATGCTGAAGTCCAAGCAACTCGATCCCGTGTGGAAGGATTGGGACGAGGCGATTCTGGCGCACTAGGTCATGTTCGGGAAAACGCTTGTCACCCTTCACGTCGTGGGCGCGATCCTTTCGATCGTTCTCCTCGTCTCCACCTTTCTCGCCAAGGGAGTGATCACCTCGAAGGCGAAGCAACACGCGGTCGAGAAGTCGCGGGGCTACGCCGATTCCCTTGCCGGAAAGCTGCAGGACACGCTCGATGGCCCGGTCACCGGCGGCCTGGTTCGAGGCAAGGTCCGCGAGCGACTTGAAGCCGAACTCTCAGGCTACCAAGCCTCTCCCGACGCTTGGCTCACCCGCCTTGCAGAGGGCGGAGCAGATCGTGCGAAGGACTTCGATTTCCCGGAAGTCCAACAGCCGCTGGCGAGAAAGGCCCTCGATGCCTTGGCCAAACAAGTGGCAAATCTGAAGGGTCATTTGGAGGGAAGTTATCAGGACCTGATCCTCGATCTCCGCATCTTCGCCGGCACCAATCTCGCGGCCTTCTTGTTCGCCACATGGCTCTCCACCAAATCGCGGACTCCCAGGTCACGCTTTTGGCTCTTGGCATTCTCCTCGATTCTGCTGGTAGCCGCTGGTTTCTCGACCCTCGTCTATGTCGATCAGAATTGGACTTGGTCGATCCTTACACGCAGTTACTTCGGCTGGGGATACCCCGCCCTGCTTGGCATTGTTGCCAGCTACCTGCTCTTCAAAGTGGCACCCAGCCTCTCCGATTCACAGCCAGTTCCAGAAAAAACGCCATGAATCTCACCATTAACGGCGAAGCCCGGTCCTTTGAATCCGGGATCTCCAGTGTCTCCTCGCTTCTTGAAGTATTGGGCCTCGGCGGAAAACCAGTGGTTGTGGAACTCGATCAGGAAGCCGTGTTTCCTGCCAGCTATCCCAGCACCCAGGTGAAGGACGGCGCGAAGGTGGAGATCGTGATGATCGCCGCGGGCGGGTGAATGCACGAGCCCGGTTAAGGTGCGGCCGGGTCTGCCAAACCTCAGGACGAAGGATACTTTTCAAACTTTGGCAACGCGGGATTCATTTGGTCCCACGGGTGCGCGTCTGATGTCCACACCTCCACTTGCGGGGCGAACCAACTCGGATCATCCAAGCTCGCAGTTCTGATCGCGGCAAATTGAGGGACCGAGTCGGACTTGACCACGATCGGCGAGCCACAGTCAGGGCAAAAGCCCCGACGGGTCATGCCGCCCGCCTCACTGGGCGAGGCATGGAAGCGCGGTGAGCCTTGCAAGTGCTTGAAAGCTTCCGTCGGCACGATGACGAAAGATGAAAAGGGACCGCCGCTGGATTGCTGGCAATCTCGACAATGACAGTGAAGCATCATCACCGGTTCTGCGGTGGATTCGTAGCGAATCGCACCGCAAGCGCATCCGCCTGAGAAGGGTGTGGCGATTGGGGTCATGGGTCGTTCGGGGATTGGTTGATGGTTTTCGTTCGTTCAATGATGCGACGAATGAGCGAGTGGCTTCAGGACAGTCATTTTTCGCCTTTGGTGGCTAAAGCGTCCCAGTGGCGAAAATCCAAAGACGGCGAGCAAACTCATCGCTGCGCAGTCAAGCGACATGACAAAGAGTGTTCTCATGATGCGAAGTCGCCGAACGACCCAAGCTCAGCGACCCGGCTCGCGGGACGCTTGGATTGCAGGCCACTGGTGTCTCATCCTCAGATCTCCTCTGGTCGTGGTGGTCGGACGTTCGACACATACCGGGGGTCGGAAGCTCCGCACTGACGGAAATGCTGGCGTGCCTGACTCAAACTCAATTCACCGTTCGGACCGCCTCGCACAAGGTCTGCACCTGGTCGTCCTGCCCGTCATCCTCCCACCAGCAGACGGGACACATCTCGAAGCCTCCGCGCAGAGTGAGAGTGCGACTGGCACAGCAGGGACAACGATACAAGCTACCGTCACCCGCTCGGTCCTTGATGATGCTGGTAAATGCCATGACGTGTGAAGTGGCCGAACGGCCCATGCTCAGCAACAGCATATGGTTAGGCACAGATTCGCTTTGGGTCATTTGGAACCGGTCCGCGTGAGCTTCCACATCCAAACGCTCAAGGAACCCAAAACGATGAACGCCACCACGCTTGGCCACAGCGGCACGGGATTGCCGGCCACGAGCACCTCCGGACGCATCACGATGCGCCCCAGCTGCGCGGTTGCCATCAACGCAAATATCACGGAGGCGACTCGCAATCCTTTGGTCTGTGAGTTCATAGTGTTATTCGGTTCGATTCGCGCGCTCACAATAGGGGCCTAGCGACCCAAGCTCAGCGACGGCGGAGGATCATCGTCATCGTGAATATACACGGCCGGTCGGCAAATGTGAAACTCCTCGTGCAAGCCGGAATCACCAATCACCAATCATCAATCTGCCAATCATCAATCAGAGTGCGCTTCGCGGGGACTGGGAGTGGAGAGCTGGCTGTCTCGCTTCTTCACCTGTTCCACCTGATAAGCAGGTGAGGAACAGGTGAAACTTGCTGGGCCGAGGATTGTCATTGGGGTTGGCTGTCCCCGGCAAACACGTCCCCCGGGCGACAAGAGTGTCGCGGCTCCCTGCGCTTCCGCATTTGGCGGAGCCTTAAGGAGAGGGGACACTCCTGTCCCCGGCGAGCATGCCCCCCCCGGCGACAAGAGTGTCCGGCTCCTTACGCTTCCGCATCCGGCCGAGCCGCGCAGCCGTAAAGTCCAAGGCTCCCTACCGTCCAAGCGGATCTGGAGATCCGCGGTCCCAGGTCCCGGAGAAGTGAAGTGCATGGGTGACAGGATGCCATGGGGGGATTCCCATGATCCACTTTCACGGGTGGTCCCCGCCGGGGCGAACATCGGACCCTGATCGGTGTATGATGGCGCGAGCCATCGGCCACTTAGATTCAACCGGGCAGCTTCTCCTTGTCCCCGAGATGCTTGGGCTTCGTCCCCAGCACCCGGACATCCAGCCACATTTTCACGCGGGCGCCGACTTCACGGAGCTTTGTCTTCAGCCCCCCCTGCCCTGCCACGTCGCGGGCATTGAAGCCATCGACCTCGATGCCGTTGGCCCTCGCGAGATAGGCCGCGCGTTCGTTCTGGAAGCGCTGGGAAATGAAGGTCACCTCTTTCAATCCGAAGACCTCCTTCGCCCGCACCACGGAGTCCAAAGTACGAAGCCCTGCGTAATCGCAGACGATCCGGTCCGCCGGGATGCCTCGTTCGATCAGGGCACGGCGCATCTTCTCGGGCTCGTTGTAGTATTTGCTGCGGTTGTCGCCGGAAACCAGGATCAGCTTCACCTTTCCCGCCTTCCACAGGACTTCCGCCGCCTCGATCCGGTAGCGGAAATACAGGTTCTCGCGCCCTTGGAAGCGGTCGTCACAGCCGAAGACCAGGCCGACCTTTCCTCCCGCCAGCTTCTCCGGATCGTCGAACAAGCGGCCGCGACCGGCATGCACGGCGGCAAGGTTCGTCCACGCGACAAAACCCGCCGCGAGCAGAATGATCGCCACCCCTGCAAAAAGGATGCGCTTCAGCCAGCGCTTCCAGCCGCTTTTCTTCGCCCCTTCTGTCACACCTTCTGCTCGACAGGTTTCCACTTGGTCCAAGAGACCATCGATTTCACGGCCTCCACAAAGCGGCTGCCAATCGGCTCTTCCGGGGCGATGACACGGAGGCGACCGGGATCGCCGTTGCCAAACACCACCTCCTGCCACCGGCCGGCCAATTCACCGTCCACCTGCACGGGCACTTCGCGGTCCGCGGTGACGCGCAGGCTATGGGCCTGCAGGTAGCTCACCGTGGAACCAGCCGCTTCGAGATTCCCCAGGGCAATGCCCCGCAGCGAATCGAGCACAAGCTTGTAACCGGCCTCCTTGAAGACCAGCACGTCCAGCATGCTGTCGCGGTTATCCGCCTTGTGGAAAAGCTTGAACTGCCCGCCGTAGAGCGAGCCATTCCCCGCCAGAACCGCGACCCCTTCTTCATGCTGGCCATCCCCGCAAACCACCTCCATGCGAGGCGGCTTCTCGCCCAAGACCTTCACCGCCGCCAGCAGGTAGGCCAGCGGCCCCAGCATCTTCTTGCTCTCCCAGGTCGTCTCCTCGATCACCATCGCGTCGAAGCCGACTCCCGCCATCTGCACGAAAGGAATCCCGTTGGCCTCGAACAGATCGATCTCCTTCACCAGGCCGGCCTCGATCACCTCGAAAGCCCTGGGAAGATTGTCGAAGGGAATGCCCAGCTCGCGGGCAAAGACGTTCATCGTCCCCGCGGGGAGCACCCCGAGCGCCGTCTCGGATCCCGCCAAGCCCTGCACCACGGCGTTGAGCGTTCCGTCACCTCCAGCGGCGATCACGACCGGCTCGCCGTTGCGGGCGAAAATCGAGGCCAGCTCGCGCGCCTCGGCGGCACTGCTGGTCGCGTGGAGCGCGAACCGGGTCGCGTGATCCATCAAGAATCTCAGCGCCCGCTGCCCTTTCTGGCTGCGAGCCTTCGGATTAAAAATTAGCGGATACCGCCGCGCCCCCGTCACACCCCAAATGGAAACCGGGGACCGCCCATTTCCAAGTGCGAACTTCCCCGATCGAAGGTCACTCAACCCGCCGCGCCGCTGGCAACCTTTCCTCCGGGAAAGCCGAGGGCCGCCATCACCTTCGCCACCGGAAGCCCCATGACATTGTCGAATGCACCTTCGATCCCCTCCACGATCAGCTCGCCTCTCTCCTGAATCCCGTACGCGCCCGCCTTGTCGAGCGGATCGGCTTTTTCAAAATATTCGGTGATGAGGCGATCATCGAGAGGACGAAAGCGCACCTCGGTCAGATCGTGAAACCGTTTCGATTTCCCGCCCGGGAAGATCACGCACACGCCCGTGCAAACGGTGTGCGAGCGACCGCCCAGCTTGCGGAGCATCTCCCTCGCCTCATCCAGGTCCCGCGGTTTTCCCAGTGGCTCGCCGTCAATCCACACCAAGGTGTCCGCCCCGATAACCGCCGCGTCTCCCATTTGGGAGGCGACCGCCGCCGCCTTCAGCTCGGCATTCTTCTCACAGAGCTCGTCCAAGGGAATGGATACATCGTGAAGCTCCTCAGCGGGTGAAACAACCACTTCAAACTCCAATCCTGCTTCAATCAGCAGTTCACGACGCCGCGGCGATCCAGATGCCAGAACAATCTTCACGCAGCGGCTTTAACGCTTCGAACGGAGGTTGCAAACCCGACTGTTTTCTTTCGTCCCGTCTCATAGGAACGTTTCAGATTATGACATCTTTGCTTGAATTGCTCGCTTCAATCTTTCGCTTCAATCAGTCACTGGGCATCCTATTTCATTCACACTCAAATACAACAATCACGGGAAAGCCGCCTTCAAGCGAATGATTGAGTCAACCCGCACGTCATCCTCAAAGCCTATCGCAATTCACTTGCGAAAAATACGATGATACGCACCCTTTTCCTCATGCGCTTCGCGTTTCCGGCCATCGCCTTCACCCTGCTCGCCACTGCCAATGCCGCCGAACTGAAGGTCGCCTCCCTTCACCCTTTGATTGGTGATCTTGCCCGCCAAGTGGGCGGCGAGCGGGTCGAGGTAGTGGATCTCATCGGCAAGAATGGAGATCCCCACCACTTCGAACCCGTCCAGACCGACCTCCAGAAAGCCGCCGATGCCAAGCTCTACCTGGCCTCCGGCATGGGAATGGAGAGCTACCTGAACTCGCTGCGTGGAATTCTCGGCGGAAAAGCGGAGGTTGTGGAAATCGGCAAGGACCTGCCCTCCATCGAAGGCGAGTGCGAACACGATCATGAGGGACACGATCACGATCACCACCACGAGATCGATCCCCACTGGTGGCACTCCATCGATCTCTTCCGCCGCGCAACAACGATCACGGCGGAAACTTTTTCCAAAGCGGACCCCGCAGGAGCGGAAACTTATTCAAAAAACGCCGCCGCCTACCGCACGAAGCTCGACGAATTGGAGCGCTGGACCCGCAAGGAAATCGCCCGCATCCCCAAGGCCAAACGCCATCTGGCAACCGCCCACGCGGCCTTCGGCTACTTCTGCAAGGACAACGGTTTCGAACCGATCCCTATCCAAGGCCTGAACCGCGAGCAGATGCCGGCTCCCAAGAAACTCGCCTCCATCCTCAAGGAACTGAAGGAGCATGAGGTCGCCGCCATCTTTCCCGAAAAGGAGTCGAATCCGAAGATCCTCCAGGCACTCACCGGGGACACCGGCATCAAACTCGGGGCCCCGTTGATTGCGGATGGTTCCACCGCGGAGAGCTACGAGGCCATGGTCCGCCACAACGTTGAAACGATCGTCGCGGGATTGACCCAATAGACAGAGCCGCACGGGGACACCAACTGGCAGGAAGCGTTCAAAAGTTCCGGATAAAACAATTGCCGGAATTTTTAAAATATGTTAAGGACTTCCTCGCTGTTGCCCGTAAATCATGAAAATCCAGCCCAAGAGGTTGCCCCACCTCTGTGTTGGCCTTCTTGTTTTGAATGCCCTGCTCCCCGCCCCATTGTCTGCGGCTGAAATCGCCCAGACCGCCAACCCGATCGGTCGCGTAGCCAGGCTCTTCAATCGCAAGTTGGTCGAGACCGAAGATCGAATCCGTTGGCTCCAAGGCCGGCTGGATCATCTTGCTGATTTTGCCGAGAAACCGCTGAAGGAAAGCATCGGCTGGCGCTGCGGCCTCGAAGACGAGAGCGCGGGAAATCCCTGGATCTCACTGGATCTCGGCAAGGAGGTTTCGCTGGACCACCTGTTCCTCGTGCCTGCGCAGAGGCAGGCCGGCGACAGCAACGACCTCTTCCCCAGACGCTTCAGGATCGAAGCCGCCGTAAATGCGGACTTTTCCGACACCCGACTGATCTTTCGCACCGGCACGCTCCCCCACTCTTCGCCTGAAGGCTATCCGGTGCAGATCAATGGCGATGGAGCCCCGGCACGCCATGTGCGGCTCATGCTGGAAGAAGGACACCGGCGAGGTCTTCCGGGAGTCTGCGCGCTGTCCGAGTTCTTCGTCTTCTCCAACCGCGTGCCGGTCTCGCTCGGGGCAGCGGTGACGACCCACCAATCCGTGGACATTCCGGGAGTGTGGGAGCCGTCCTTCGTGGTGGATGGGCGCACTCCCCTCGGCGTTTGGCAGGGCGGCTTGTGGACATCATCCCACGGAGATTGCCTCGAAGTGCCGGCGGAGAATCAGAAAGTGGAATGGCTGATCGATCTGGGCTCGGAGACGACCCTCGACCGCGTGATTTTCTTCCCCTATGCCATCCCGGAACTCTCCGGTCCGGGAGTCATTCCCCCGCGGCTGCAGGTAGAGCTGAGCCCCGATCCGGAGTTCAAGTGCGTTCCTTTCACCACCACGAATGGCGAGCGGGAGCTGCCAGTGGATCTCACCACCCCGGTCGTCCTTCCCATGAAGGGCGCGAACGGCCGCTATCTCCGCGTTTCCTCTGAAAAAGCATGGCAACTCGGGAATCGCCACCTCCAGGCACTCGGGGAAATCCAAGCATGGTCCGGGGACCGGAATGTCGCGGCGCACCGCGAAGTCATCGCCCGGCATGGCGGCATCGAACACCCCTCCGAAGAGCTTACCGATGGCTCCGGCGGCAGCGTCCAGATCCTGCCGATCCATGCGTGGCTGACGCAGCTCGTGGAGCGGAACCACTTCCGTCAGGAACTCGATGCCCTGCGCTCGTCGCAAAAGAACATGGCGTCCGAGAGCGAGTTGAACACCACCTGGGGTGCCGCCATCGCCCTCGGCCTCACCTTCCTGATTCCCGTCGCCATCGTCGAGCGCCGCCGCCTCGTTTCCCGGACCCAACTCGACAAGCTCCGCAAGCGCATCGCTTCCGATCTCCATGACGACATTGGCAGCAATCTCGGCAGCATCTCGCTGATCGCCCGCTCGGCAAAGCGGGACTTGGAGCGCCTCAAGGGTCCGGATGTCGTCGCGAGCGACCTCGGCGAAGTGGAGATCATCGCCCGCGAAAGCTCGCTGGCCATGCGCGACATCGTGTGGCTGCTGGAGCGCCGCCAGGACACGATCGGTGACCTCGTCCAGCGCATGCGGGACTGCGCCGCCCGTCTGCTCCGGGAAGTGGAGTATTCGCTCGTCTGCCGCTCGTCGAAGACCACCGCGAAGCTCACGCTGGATTCCAAGCGACACCTTTTCCTCTTCTACAAGGAGGCGCTTCACAATATCGTGAAGCATTCCAAGGCCACACTGGTCACCGTGCGCCTCTACGACGCCCGGGACCGGCTCGTCATGGAAGTCAGCGACAATGGAATCGGTCTCCCGCGAAATGCCGAAGATCAGATGGCAGCCGTGAAAAAACTCTCCGATCGTGCACGCGTGCTGGAAGGCAGCCTGCATGTCGAATCGTCCCCCGGTGCCGGCACCACGCTGCGCCTCTCCGTGAAACGAACCAGCCTGATGGCTACAAAAGCTACCGCAAATGAGTGACACCACCACCGCCCCACTCCGGATCTGGATCCTCGAGGATCACGCGAACTTCGCGAAGCAGATCACCCGCCTGATTTCCGGCGAAGACGACTTGATCTGCGAGAAGGCGTTTTCCCATCCCGACGACCTGTTTGCCGAGCTCAACTACTGTGCCGCCCCGCCCGATCTCCTCATGCTGGACCTTGGCTTGCCCGGAAAGGACGGCCTGCAAGTCCTGCGCGAAGTGAAGGTGAAGGTTCCGGACCAGAAAATCGTGATCCTCACCTCCTTTGATGACCGCGAGCGGGTCTATCGAGCCATCTGCAACGGCGCCTCCGGCTACCTGCTGAAGACCGCGGATCCCGACGACATCCTCAGCGGCATCCGCGACGTCATGCAAGGCTCCGCCGCGCTCAGCAGCCCGATCGCCAACATGATCCTGGAAGGCTTCGCCAAGCACGGCCCGGTCGAGGAGACCGAGCCCCTCACCTCTCGCGAGGAAGAGGTGCTGCGCCTGCTGGTGAAAGGCTTCATCAAGAAGGAGATCGGCGACCAACTCGACATCTCCCAGCACACCGTGGACATGCACCTGCGCAGCGTTTACCGGAAGCTTCACGTCCGCACGCAGACGGAAGCGGTCTCGAAGGCGCTGCGGAAGGGTTTGGTGTGACGCCCGGGCTCCGCAGGAGCGGTCGACATCATATGGAGCCCTCTCCTACGGAGCGAGAAGCGCATGCGTCCCAAAACACACGACAGCGCTCCCATCGCCCGAGATAGATTCCATTGTCGGAGTGACCGGATAGGTGTAATCCCCTATCCCAATGACGGGAAAACGCGGGCTGACGCAGCAACACGTGGCGCGGATGCTGGGGGGTGAAAGCGTGGAGGGCGCTGCGGCGCGGCTTGCACCGGACTTCGACAATCTCCCCAAGGTTCCCGCCGGTAGCGCAAAAGTCTCCCGCGAACGGGCAGAAGCGCTCTGGGAAGAAACCGGCCTCCCACCCCAGCTGAGGGAGATCCTGCTAGATGATTCTCCCGGCGATCTATCCGTCTATCAGGGAAATATCGAGAACGCGCTGGGTGTGATGCGGATGCCCTTGGGCCTCGCAGGCCCGCTGCGGGTGAATGGCGTCTCGGCCAAGGGCGACTATCACATTCCCCTCGCGACCACGGAGGCGGCCCTCGTCGCCAGCTACCACCGCGGCTGCCGTTTGCTCACCGCGGCAGGAGGATGCTCGGCACTGGTGCTCTATGAGAGCCTGAGCCGCGCGCCTGCTTTCGTTTTCAAGACCTCCGCCGAGGCCAGCCGGTTTACCGTCTGGGCGGTCGATCAGTTCGAGATCTTCCAGGAGATCGCCGGCACCACCACCTCACACGGCCGTCTGGTCGACGTCGGCGTCACGATCGAAGGGAACCACGTCTATCTCAACTTCGAGTTCACGACCGGCGATGCCTCCGGCCAGAACATGGTCACGATCGCCAGCCAGGCCGTGTGCGATCACATTCTGGCTCACACGCCGATCCCGCCGCAACGGCACTACGTGGAGTCGAATCTCTCCGGCGACAAGAAGGCGAGCACCCGTGCCTTCACCACTACCCGTGGCAAGAAAGTCACCGCCGAGGCCCATCTTTCCGCGGAGCTGGTGAAAAAGCACCTCCACACCACCCCGCGCGCCATGGAGCAATACTGGCAGATGTCGGCCATCGGCGGGGTACTGAGCGGCACGCTCGGGATCCACGGGCATTTCGCCAATGGCCTCACCGCCCTCTACCTGGCGACCGGTCAGGATGCCGCCTGCGTGGCCGAATCCGCGACCGGGGTGACGCGCTTCGAGGTGACGGACGAAGGAGGGCTCTACGCATCCGTCACCCTGCCCGGCATCATGGTGGGCACGGTGGGCGGTGGCACGGGACTACCGACTCAGAAGGCATGCCTTGAGCTGATGGGCCTCGCGGGATCCGGGAAATCGCGCGCCTTGGCCGAAGTCTGCACCGGCCTGCTGCTCGCCGGGGAACTCTCTATCATTGGAGCGCTGAGCGCGGGTCACTTCGCGAGAGCCCACCGCAAGCTGGCCCGGGGGCGGAAATCGGATCCTTCATGAAGCGCTGGTGGATCTATCAGAAGGAGCGCTTCCCGCTGCTCGCCCACGGCCCGCTCATCGCTGCCTTCAGCGCCTGCGCGGTCTCCTTCTCATCGCTGATCCGGGGTGCCCCCGCTCCGGGCTGGGAGATGTATCTCACGGCCTTCGTCGTGTGCCTGCTGATGTTCCTTCAGCTGCGCATCGCGGATGAGTTCAAGGACACGGAGGACGATGCCCGCTGGCGACCCTACCGACCGGTGCCGCGAGGGCTGGTGAAGCTTTCCGAGCTACGGATCGTCTTTATCCTCGCGGCGGCGGTACAGCTCGGCCTGGTGCTGTGGTTGGATGTGCGGCTGCTATGGGTGCTCGGCATCGCGTGGACCTATCTCGCGCTGATGAGCGTCGAGTTCTTCTGCCGCGATTGGCTGAAGGCGAGGCCCGTCGTTTATCTCGTCAGCCACATGGGAATCATGCCGCTGGTGGATTTCTTCGGCACCGCCTGCGAGTGGCTGCCACGGGCGGGATCGCCCCCCAGCGGACTGGGCTGGTTCCTTGCCGCGAGTTTCTTCAATGGAATCGTGATCGAGCTCGGCCGCAAACTGCGCCAGCCCGCCGACGAAGAGGAAGGCGTGGAAACCTACAGCAGGCTGTGGGGGAAAGCCGGTGGGTCCTTCGTCTGGCTTGGGATTCTCGCGGTGACGCTTGCCTGTGCGGTCATGGCGGCGAAAGCGATTCACTTCATGGCACCGGTCGCGATCGGCCTGGGCCTCGTGCTGCTTTTGGCCTTCATCGTGACGATGAGATATCTCCGTGGCAATCTCTCGGGCAAGAAGATCGAGGCGGTCTCCGGCGTATGGACGCTGGCGCTCTACCTTCTTCTCGGCCTGGTCCCCCTCTGGCTGCACTCCTGATCTCATGAACTTTCTCTTCCCCGGGACGAATAGCAGCCGCTTCGGCGGAAAAGGCGCGGCGCTCGCCAAGCTCGGCGGGGCAGGTTTCGAGGTGCCCGCTTGGTTTGCAGTCCCACCGGAAGCCACCTGGGGTCACGACGACCTAGCAACTGCCCTTGCTTCTTTGGGAGAGGGACCTTTCGCCGTGCGTTCGTCCGCGACCATGGAGGACGGTGCCGGTTATTCCTTCGCCGGTCAGTTCGAGACCTTTCTGGAAGTCCCGGCAGCCGAGGTGAACCGGCGCATCACGGACGTCCGGGACTCCGCCAAGCGCGAAGCGGTTCTGACCTACTGTCGCGAAAGCGGTCTTCCCCTGCCGGAGCCACCGACGGTGCTCGTCCAGCGGATGATCCAGCCGCGTTGTGCAGGGGTTGCCTTCTCGGCGGATCCGGTTTCGGGCCAGCGCGGCGTGGCCGTCGTTTCCGCTGTCGCCGGGACCGGCGAGAAACTTGTCTCCGGCGAGGTGGATGGAGAAAACTGGCGCATCGGCAATGCGTCCCTCCATTCCCCGGCGGGTCGGCTTCTCTCCGAAAGCGAGGCAAGGCGCATCGCCACCCTGGCCCGCAAGTGCGAGAAACACTTCGGACGTCCCCAGGACATCGAGTGGGCCATCGACGCTTCCGGAAAGCTCTGGCTGCTGCAATCGCGCCCGATCACCACGCTCGCCACCTTTCCCGATCCGGACGACACCCTGCGCGTCTGGGACAACAGCAACATCGCCGAGAGCTACGGCGGGGTGACGACACCCCTCACCTTCTCCTTCGCCCGCCGGATCTACGAGTCAGTCTATCGCGAATTCTGCCGCCTGATGTCGGTGCCCGCCGATCGTATCACGCGCGCCGATGACGTGTTCCCGCAAATGCTCGGCCTGATCCGCGGACGCACCTACTACAACCTTGCGAGTTGGTATCGCGTGCTCGCGCTCCTGCCGGGATTCCAGCTGAACCGCTCCTTCATGGAGCAGATGATGGGGGTGAAGGAGCCGCTTCCCGAGGCGCTGGTGGAAAAGATCGTCGCGGAGTCAAAGACGAGCCGCTCCGCAGAGATCCGGGCCCTGGTCCACACCTGCCTCGGGCTAATCCGGCAGCTGCGCGGCCTCGACAAGCAGGTCGCCTCCTTCCAGTTGCGGCTCGATACCGCGCTCGCTCCGCCGCTGATTCCGCTCGCCGAGATGAGCGGGGAAGATCTCGTAACCCACTACCGCGATCTGGAGCGCCAGCTTCTCAAGCGCTGGGACGCCCCGCTGGTGAACGATTTCTTCGCGATGATCTTCTACGGTGTGCTCCGTAGTTTATGCCAGAAATGGGCTGGCGATCAGGCGGGAACCTTACAGAATGATCTGTTAGCCCACACCGGCGGCATCATCAGCGCGGAGCCGCCGCGGCGGATCATCCGCATGGCGAAGCTGGCGGCGGAGGTTCCCGGCCTTCCCGCGTTGCTTGCGGATCCCGATACAAGCGAAAAGGAAAAGCTTGCTGCGATCTCGAGGCACGAACGCCTCTCCGCCGAGTTCCAGCACTACCTCGATGACTTCGGCGATCGCTGCCTGGAAGAGCTCAAGCTGGAAAGTCCCACGGTCCGCGACGACGCCTCCACTTTGATCTCCTCCATCGGTGCGCTGGCACTTCGGGGAGACCTGCCTGAGGGGTCCGAACAAAAGGCGATCGAGGCGCCCCCCATCGGCGGCCTGCTGAAGCGTGGTATTTTCAACTACGTCCTCCGCCAGACCCGCGAGCGCGTGAGATGCCGCGAGAACCTTCGCTTCGAGCGCACCCGACTCTTCGGCCGCGTGCGCGGTATCCTGCGTGAAGTCGGCAAGCGCCTGCACGCCGATGGCCAGTTGGAATCGCCGGAAAACGTCTTTTATCTCGAACTCGGCGAGGTGCTTGCCACTTGGGAAGCCACCGGCACGGTTCTCAACCTTTCCGAACTCGCCGCACAGCGCCGCAAGGAGTTTGCGATCTATCAGGGTGAAACGCCTCCGCCCGATCGCTTCGAGACCCACGGTCCGGTCCATCGCTACACGATCTTCGAGGAATCACGGAAGGGGCAAGCCATCGATTCTTCCGACGGCATCAAGGGCATCGGAGCCTGCCCTGGAAAGGTCACCGGCCGGGTGAGGGTCGTGCTTGATCCCCGCGGTGCCCGCTTGGAGCCCGGAGAAATCCTCGTGGCCCTGCAGACCGATCCGGGCTGGGTGGTCCTCTTCCCCGCTGCCTCCGGTCTCCTCGTCGAACGCGGCAGCCTGCTTTCCCACTCCGCCATCGTGTCGCGGGAGCTGCGTCTTCCTTGCATCGTTTCCCTGCCCCGGATCACCGTCACGCTAAAGACGGGTGATCTCGTGGAGATGGACGGCTCCACGGGCAGCGTCCGCATCCTTGTCCCTGCGGATCAAGAGCCCGCAGCCGGGACTTCCCTGCCATGAGCAAATCCGAGATCCAGCACCGCGCCGACTTCTCTGCCGTCCGCTATGCCCAGTGCTGGGAGGACTCGCTGCTGCTCGTCGGGTCGATGAAACCCGCCGGCAGGCACTGCCTGAGCATCGGTTCTGCAGGCGACAATAGTTTCGCGCTGCTCGCCGCCGGTGCGGCATCCGTTACGGCAGTGGAAATGAATCCGGCGCAGGTGGCGTGCATCGAACTACGGAAGGCGGCGTACTTGAAGCTCGACCACGATGCCTTCCTCGAGCTCCACGGTTCGCGTCCGTCGTCGCGAAGACCGTCCCTCTATGCGGAGTGCCGCGCCCTGCTTCCCGCCGCTGCCCGTGATTTCTGGGACGCGAGGCCGGAGTCCATCGCAGGCGGCATCGGCGGCTGTGGAAAATTCGAGAACTACTTCCGGCTCTTCCGCTGCCGGGTGCTTCCGATCGCCCATCCACGGAAGCGCGTGCTTTCCCTGCTTGAACCTCGCACCGCCGCCGGACGACGGGAGTTCTACGATCGCATCTGGAACAACCGGCGCTGGCGGGCGATCTTCCACGTGTTCTTTTCCCGGGCCTTGATGGGCGCGCTGGGCCGCGATCCGGAGTTCTTCCGCTACGTCGAGGGCTCCGTCGCCGAGCGCATCCTGGCCCGCACCGAGCATGCCCTCGCCGTGCTGGATCCTTCGGCAAATCCTTACCTCCACTGGATCCTGACCGGGACCCATGGGACTGATCTCCCCTTCTCCCTCGAAGCCCCAAACTTCAATCTCATCCGCAGCGCCATCCTGCAGGATCGTTTCCGCATCGTCGAAAGTCCGATCGAGGCTTTGCTCGAAGCCGAACCGGACACGCGCTTCGACGCCTTCAATCTGAGCGACATTTTCGAGTACATGAGCGAGGCGAACACGGAGTCGCTTTTGCGCAAGCTAGTGGCCGCCTCGAATCCCGGGGCACGCCTTGCCTATTGGAACATGCTCGCTCCGCGCTCGCGGCCGGAGTCGATGGCCGATCTGCTGGATTCAAAGGACGAAGCGGCTTCGGCGCTCTTCCTACAGGATCGGGCGTTCTTCTATAGCCGCTTCGTGGTGGAGGAGGTGCGCGGATGACCGGTCAGGAATGGCTGGCCATCGCGGCGGTGCTCGCGGCGCTCATGCTCGGCCTTCCGTTGTTCCGCTGGCTTTGCGTCCGCTGCGGCGCCTCGGCCGAGGCATCGAGGAAAACGGTCCACGTTGCAATGGGCCTTGCTTGCGCCAGCTTCCCCTGGATCTTCGATCGGCCACTTCCCGTCTGGGTTCTCGCAGCACTCGCCACGCTTCCCTTGGTCCTGCTGCGTTGCGTCCCCACGCTTCGCCAGGGACTCGGTTCCACCCTGCATGGCGTGAAGCGCATCTCCTATGGCGAGGTCCTTTTCGCGCCCGCCGTTGCAGCGGTTTTCGATCTCTCGAACGGCGACGCGCTGCTTCACGTCATTCCTGTCGGCATCCTGACCGTCGCCGATGCAGCGGGCGCGATCGCGGGAACGAAATGGGGTCACCGGCTCTATGTCTGCGGCACGGGCAAGAAGAGCATGGAGGGCTCCGCGGCTTTCCTCGTCGTCGCCTTTCTTTGTGCATTCATCCCCCTCCTCTGCCTAGGAAGGGTGGAAATGCAGCACGCGCTGTGGATCGCCCTCACCTTGGCGGTCCTTTCGATGATGGCAGAGGGGATTTCAGATCGCGGCTTCGACAATCTCATCATCCCGCTCGGCTGCCATTTCATCCTGGCCCGCCTGATGACGAGTGATTTCCCGCATCTCATCACCCGGTTTGCTGCAGCGGTCATCCTTCTGGGGATCGTGACAGCGGGCGCGCGCCACAGCACGCTCAGCGGCAGTTCGCTGATCGGCAGTGCTTTGCTCGGCTATGGATGCGCCATCCTCGCCGATCCCCGGTTCACCCTGCCACCGCTCGCGATCTTCTTCAGCCATCTCATCACGACGCGGAGGCACCGCCTTGCGGGTTTGCTTGATCACCGGCTGGACGCCGTGATTTCCCATGCCATCGGTTGCCTGAGCTGGTCCCTAGCGGTCGAGCGGGAGCTGATTGATTCCACCACCGGCCTCGCGGGAATTTCATTTGCGATGGCTGTGCAACTGGCCATCGCCGATGTGGCCACCCAAACTTGGCTGCACTCCGCCAAGCCCCGCCTTCTTCGCGCCACGGTGAAAGGCTGGCTCGTCGCCGGCGTGCCCGGCCTGATCTGGCTTTGGCAGGATGCGGCGCGGATCGCTCCCGCCCTCGCCATCACCGTTCTTCTCACGCCCCTCGTCTGCCGGCTGTCGCACCGGATCGAATCCCGCTACCATGGCAGCGCCACCAAGCTCTGGATGATCAAAGGCACGCTTGCTCTCCTGACCTCCGCTCCAGCCCTGCTTCTCCGATGAACGAACACCACTATCTGGTCCACGAAGGCTCCGGTCTTCCCGCGCTCCCCGTTTCGGAGGGCATGTGCCGCCCGGAAGCCTTGGCGGCCCCGGAAGAGATGCCGGATGCCCGTATTTTCCTCACCGATGATGCAGGCCAAGGCATCGCCTACGCCGCCCTCTGGTGGACGGAAGCACCCCCGCGCGAAGGCGAAAAGATCGGAACCATCGGCGGGTTCGATGCCATCGACGAGGATGCCGCGAAGCTCCTTCTGGACGGGGCTGTCAGCCGTCTGCGGAAAGAGGGGTGCACCTTGGCGGTCGGCCCGATGAATGGAAACACGTGGCGTCGGCACCGTTTCGTCATCGAAAGCGATGGTCGCGCGCCCTTTTTGTTAGAACCGCGCAACCCGCCGGAACATCCCGGATGGTGGCGGTCCGCAGGGTTCGGCGAGCTTTCCCGCTACTCCTCCTCCGTGATGCCTCTGGACGGAGAGCCGGTCGTCTCGCCCGCCTTGAAATCCCGCTTGGAGCGGTCGGGGGTCGTGATCCGGCCTCTCGATGCCACCCGTTACGACGACGAGCTGCGCACCATCCACGAGATCAGCCTGAAGAGCTTCTCGAACAATTTCCTCTACACTCCGCTGGATGAGAACGCGTTCCTCGATGCCTACCGGAAGGTGCGCGACCGGGTGGATCCGGATCTCGTGCGGATCGCGGAGCGGGATGGCGTCCCTTGCGGATTCGTCTTTGCCATCGCCGACCTGGAAGCCGCCGCTCGTGGTGAAAAGCCAGCGTTGATCGTCAAAACGCTGGCCGTAGACCCTTCTTCCCGCAGTGCCGGCCTGGGCAGCTTGCTGGTGGATGAAGTCCATTGCTTGGGCAGGGAGAAAGGTTTCACCGAGGCGATCCATGCGCTCCAGCACGAGACGAATACCTCTCTGAAGATCACCGGCCGCCATCATGGCGATCCTTTTCGCCGCTATGCCCTTTTCTCCAAGCTACTATGAACCTCGTGGCACTGCTGCGCGAACGCGCGGACACGCATCCCGACCGGCCCGCGCTTATTGACCGGGCGAACGGGAAAGATCGCGTGATGACCTATCGCGAACTGCTCCATCGCGTGGAACAGGGCGCAGCGCAATTGCAGGGCCTCGGCTTGAAACGCGGCAGCACGCTGCTGCTTTTCCAACCGGTATCGATCGAACTCTACGAGATCCTCCTCTCTGCATTCCACGCCGGCCTCCGCGTGATGCTGGCGGATCCGTCTGCCGGAAAAGGCTTCCTCACGCTATGTTGCGAGCGCTTGCCCCCGGATGCCTTCTTCGGCCCATGGAAGGCGCAGCTCCTCCGGCGGCTGGTACCTGCATTGAAGAAAATCCCCCTCTCGATCCGCTCCGGCGGATGGTTCCCGGGCACGGTGAAGTGGTCGGCGGATTTCCCGGCGGCGCCACTCACCGATCTGCCCGATGAGGAACCGGCCCTCATCACCTTCACCAGTGGCAGCACCGGGGTGCCGAAAGCGGCGGTCCGGACGCACGGCTTTCTGCTCGCCCAGCACAAGGCGCTATCCCGGGCGCTGGACTTCGAGGATGGCGAGGTGGATCTCGTAACACTCCCCGTCTTCGTCCTCGCGAATCTCGCGTCCGGTCTCACCAGCGTGCTCGCCGACCTCGGCCAGCGCCCCCCGGGAAACACCAACGTCGACGTCATCCGCGGCCAATGCCAACGCCATGGGGTGACCCGCTGTGCCGCTTCGCCCGACTTCTTCGGCACCATGCTTGAAAAGAGCGAGGGCTCCCTTAAGGGCATGCGGAAGGTATTCACCGGCGGAGGCCCGGTATCCCCCTTCCTATTGCAAGACCTGAAGGCCGTGTTGCCGGACAGCACGGTGACCGCGGTCTTCGGATCGACCGAGGCCGAACCGATGACCCATCTGGATGCCGCCGAATACGATATCAAGAAGACCTTGAAGACCGCCTCGGGACACGGCCTTCTTGCTGGCCACCCGGTGGATGAGATCGAATTGCGGATTCTCCGCGAACAATGGGGACAGCCCTTGAAGCAACTCGATCCGGAAGCTTTCGAAGCCATGACGGTTCCGCCGGGACAAGCGGGCGAAATCGTGGTGTCCGGGGATCACGTGTTGCCCGGATATCTCGGTGGCCTTGGCGATGAGGAGACGAAGATCCACGTGGAGGGCCGGATCTGGCATCGAACCGGCGATGCGGCATGGATCGATGAAGAGGGCTGTCTTTGGTTGCTCGGACGCTGCTCGGCGAAGCTTCCCCATTGCTCCGTCGAGGGAAAAGGCCTGCCCGAAGGCGCCCTCGATTTCCCCTTCGCCATCGAATACGCCCTGAGACTTCGCTTTCCCAAACTCCCCATGGCAGCCGTGGGCTGGAAAGGTCGCCGCGTTCTGGTCGTGGAAGGGCCGCGCCGCGAAAAGGGGGATACGCTCGCCCGGGAAATCATGGACTTCGGATTGGAGGATATCATCGAGGTCGAAAAGATCCCCTTGGACCGGCGCCACAATGCGAAGGTCGATTACACCGCGCTTCAAGCCCTGCTGGGCAAAATGGCGTAATCCGGCCATTCACCCCATGACTTCGGATTGGACCTCCGGGCGGTCATGTCCATGCTCCGCGCCATGCCGACAACGCACGTCGATCTCGGGGACCGTTCCTACGATGTCCTGGTGGAAAGGGGGCTGCTTTCCCAAGCGGGCCAAGCAATCCAACAGGCAGATGTCAGGGGACGGGCAGCGGTGATCTCCGACGCCAACGTCGCACGTCATCATGGTGAGAAGCTCCTCGCCAGCCTCGAAGCGGCAGGCTTTTCGCCAAGCTTTCACGAAGTCCCCGCCGGTGAGGCCTCGAAGTCGATGAGCCAGGTCGAGGAACTCTGCGCAGCGATGGCCGAAGCCAAGCATGACCGCCGGTCCTTCGTCGTCGCTCTCGGCGGCGGGGTCGTGGGTGACCTCGCGGGGTTCGTGGCCTCCGTGTTTTATCGCGGAATTCCCTTCGTCCAGATCCCGACCACGATCGTGGCCCAGGTCGATTCCTCCGTCGGAGGAAAGACCGGGGTCAATCTGCCACAGGGCAAGAATCTGTTAGGCGCGTTCCATCAGCCGGCACTGGTCATCGTTGATCCCGAGGTCCTCATCACCCTTCCCGATCGTGAATACCGGGAAGGCTTTGCCGAGGTGATCAAACACGCCGCCATCCGCGATGCCGCGATGATCGGCGACATCGCCGCGCTCGATCCTAAATCCCGTGATGTCCCGTCCGATCTCATCGCCCGGAACATCGCGATCAAGGCACGGATCGTCGAAGTCGATGAACACGAGACCAAGGGCATCCGGGCCTTGCTCAATCTCGGCCACACCATCGGTCACGGCATCGAAGCCGCGGTGCCCTACGGCAGCATGCTTCACGGGGAGGCGATTTCGCTCGGCCTGAGAGCCGCTCTCTACCTTTCGGAAAAGCATGCCGGGCTCTCAAAGGACGAAAGCGAACGCATCCTTTCGCTCTTGAAGCACTTCGGCCTGCCGCTCGTCCTCGAAGACAAGATCACCACCGATCTCGTCCTCCACAAACTCGGCCGGGACAAGAAATTCGAAGCAGGCAAGATCCGCTTCGTGCTGCTGCGTAAGGCGGGCGACGCCTACGTCAGCGATGTCGTCACGACGGACGACCTGGCCGAGGCCATCGAGCATCTGCGGTCCCCGCTCTGAGGACCGCAGCGCCCGTTCAAATCACATACCGGGAAGCTCGACCGTGCGGGAGTATTGGAAGGACTCCTGCGCCAGGATCTTCTCGCGAACCTCATCCTTGAGGCCCTGGGTGTTGAGACGGATGACAGCGGCATCGGACAGCACCGTGATGCCGATTTCTACGCCCTTCAGGCGACCGGCCTTCAGCTCGTCCAAGCTCACCGGCGGCTGGAGCGATCCCACCGAGGCATCGGTTTCCAAGCCATTGCCGCGAAGCCGCATCTCGGTGCCGGCAGCGTCTTCGCCCAAGGTCACGCGAACCGGAACCACGGTGGACCCGCTATTCCCGCTGCCCGCCTGGGTCACTTCCACCTGATAGGTGAGCGTGAACTGGTAAATGTTCTCGCAGACGAAGTTCTGAACTTCCTTGACCTTGTCGTCATAGGAAGAGAAAGCCGCCTTCAGATCAGTTTGGCCAAGGAGATCCTTGAAGGTGTCATCCGGATCCACCAGCAAGCGGTAGAACACAAAGGTCGAGGAGTTCTCGTCGTCCGTGCCTTTGACAGGATCCTGGTATTCAAGCTTGTAGGAAACGCAGGAGACGTCGCCGCCAGCATCCTGGTCGGTTCCGATCTGGCCGAGGTAACGGTCGGTGGCAGCGGTGAAGAAGATCAGGTCCGCGGCATTCGAACTGGTGTTGGCAGTCGAGCCGGGAAGATCCGTATCCACCTTGGAATACAGCCACTCGAAGGAGTTTCCACGGCGTGACACCATGGATTCGAAATCCTTGGCCATCGTATCCAGCATCGACTTCGCCTGGCGGGAAGCGCGGATCTCTGCACGGCCACGCTGCCAGGTATCAAGCGCGACACCGGTGATGGAAACGAGGACGGTGACAATGACGGTGGTGATCGCCATCGCGACCATCAGCTCGATCAGGGTGAAGCCACCCGGACGTTTGGGAGAAAGGCGGGTTTTCATGGAAATCATCGGTTTCCTGCGTCAGCGGCGGACGGCGAGGTTACGGGTGAAAATGGGCTTGGTGAGGTTCTCCGGGTTGAACTTGCCGCCCGGCTTGACGTAGTCCACCGAACTATTCGGCACGATGAAGAATTCGGCCGCGAAAGCAATCACCGCTTCCACATACGCGTCGGAACCCGTTCCGCCCAAGGACTCGCCGGTGTTGTTCGGATCCGGATTGATTCCGCCCCCTTCCCGCTTCTTGAGTTGGCCGCCGTTGAATTCAAGCTGGGTCAACTTCGCCGCGAAGATCCGGCCATCCAAGGACTTCAGGTCTTCCAGAAGAAGCGGGTCGGTGCGCTTGCGAACCATCGGCTGCACCACGAAATCTTTCCCGGCGACGCCACCACCGGCGGTGTAGGGCTCCATGGTCCCGTCCTGCCGCAGCGAGTTCGGTTGGCCGCGGTATTGGTAAAGCATCACGGTCTCGCTGCCGCTGGATACCTTCTCGATCCACTCGTAGGCCTTGTCGAAACCGGTTTTGTAGTCCTCGGTGCCGCCCGGACGCAGCATCACGAGTTCGCGTTCAAGGGCCGCAGCAAGCCGGTCGGCTTCCTGGACGCTGATTGCCTTCCGGAGTCCTGTCGTCGCCGGTCCGAAGACGGCAAGGAAAGCCGTGAGCAGCAAAGCAAGCACACCGATGGCGATCACGGTTTCCATCAGCGTGAAACCGCGGCGCATGCGTGAAGAGGTGGAATTCATGTTGTCGTCAGAATTTGGTCACTTCGGAAGGGATGCCGATTTGTTCCGGTCCGCGGAACAGCGAGGTGCGGCCGTTTCTCCAGACCACGAAACCCGCGAAATCGCGCTTGCCGTCACCGGTCACCCGCGGGTCTTCCCCGGTCGGGCGGACACCGGAACCCACCACGAAACTCGCTCCCGGCGTGGCACAAATGCCTTCGGAGTTGAACTCATAGTAGAGGTAGCGGCCATCAAAGGCGCGCTTGTTGATCGAAAGGGTCATCTCATCCAGTTCACCGGATTCCGACTCGTGATTCTTCTTGCTGAAGGTGCGGCTGAAGAAGGTCTTCTCCGGCAGATTCAGTGCCCGGCTGGCCAGCTCCCACTCGTCGGTCGGCTCGCCTTGCTCATCCAGCGTTTGGAAGGCCACGACGATGCGGCGCAGGTAGTTGGCATTGTCCTGGGGATCGTTGACGTCCACCAGCACCCGGGACTTGGTCCCCTTCCCCACCGCGATCGCACGGGCTTCGTCAAAGACGGCTTCCGAGGTCGCGACGGCTGCTCCCACCCCGTTTCCGCCGGTGATGCCGCGCAGGCCCACGGCACCCAGGGTGAGAAGGAGTGAAATGATTAGAATAACAACAAGGAGCTCGATGAGGCTGAAGCCTCCAAGGAGTCGTTTCTTGGGTGAAGTCATGGCGGGTTTTGTTTTGAGGACTTATGCTGCGGTTTTTGACCTGATGCAAGCTGGAATGTGTTTACATCGCGATTACCGAAAAAGCGGTTATCAGGAGGGGTAGTGGCCTTTCCGGGGCCCATCGACCCAGGCCCAGGCGGAGCGAACCATATCGCGGACATCCTTGTGACGGGCTTCCCAGCCCAGCACTTCCTTAGAATAAGAGGGATTCGCAAGAAGTTGCGGCGGATCGCCCTCGCGGCGCGGCCCGTATTTCACCGGAACCGTGCGGCCGGTGACTTCTTCCACGGCGGAAATGATCTCCTTCACGGAGACCCCGACTCCCGTGCCCAGATTGCACCGGACCGAGCTTCCGCCGGCGGAGAGATGCTCCAGAGCCTTGGCATGGGCGTCGGCCAAGTCGTTCACATGGATGTAGTCGCGGATGCAGGTGCCATCCGGTGTCGGGTAGTCGGTGCCGAAAACATCCACGTGCGAGACCTCACCGGTGACCGCCATGAGCACCCGGGGGATCAGGTGGGTTTCGGGATTGTGGTCTTCCCCGATCACGCCGTCTTCCGAGCAACCGCTGGCATTGAAATAGCGGAGTGAAGCGCTGCGCAGGCCCCAAGCCTTGTCGCAATCCCTCAGGACCCATTCGAGCATCAGCTTGCTGCGGCCGTAGGGATTGATCGGATCCTGATTGTTGCTCTCCAGGATCGGGATGGTGTCCGGCACGCCGTAAGTCGCACAAGTCGACGAAAACACGAAATTCTTGCAGCCCTTCTCCTGCATCACTTCCAGCAGGACCAGCGGCTCCGCCGTGTTGTTGCGGTAGTATTTGAGGGGATTCGTCACCGACTCCCCCACGTAGGCGTAGGCAGCGAAATGAATCACCGCCCCAAACCCATGACGATCAAAGAGATCCGAAACGAGCGCCCGATCGCCGACCTCGCCGACCACAAGCTCCACGCCCTCATCGACGATCGCTTCCTTGTGACCGAAGACCAGGTTGTCCAGAACGACGACTTTGTAACCGCGCGAGGCGAGCAATCTAACGGTGTGGGAGCCAATGTATCCGGCTCCTCCGGTGACGAGAACAGGGGCGGTCATGTATGAGATTTGGGCAGCTTGACGCCCGGAGGAAATGGATTCCGAGGCTACCTGTCAATGCGCCCGCTGGACTTCAAGCGAATCGGATGAATAATTCTTTTCATCAATCGTTTCACAGCCATGACCTGGACATCCCGTTGGATAAAGGCCGCAGCAGCCGCTCTCGTCACCGTCACCTTCACTTCCTGCTACTATGATCCCTACTATGGGGGAGGCGGAGGCTATTACGGTGGAGGCGGGGGCTACTACGGAGGAGGAGGGATCAGCACCAGCTTCGTCTATACCAGCAGCGACCGCTGGCTCTACGACCCCGTGGTTTATTGCTACTACGACCGTTACCGCGGCGCCTACTACGACCCCTACCTCTACGGCTACTATCCGATTGGCTACTGCCCGCGCCCGCTCTACGGAGCCTACCATCCGCATGGCTGGAGCGGCCACGGCTACCTCGCACCGCCCTCGGGTTTCCGCGACCGCTACCTGAGCAACTACCAGGACCGCGTGCAGCAGTTGAAGAACCGCAATTACCGCTGGGCGCAGAACGTCCGCGAAAAAACGGACCGCGCCGCCGATGCGATGCGCGAACAACGGGTCAGGGCCGCAGCCAAGTACAAGGATGCGCAATTCTACCAAAAGGAGCGCAACCAGAACCTCCGCGAGCAGCAGGGCCAGCGGCAGCAGAACCTCCGCGAACAGCAACAGCAATTTAACAACAGGGTCCGGGGACGCGGTGCCTCGCAGCCGCAGATCCAACAACAACCGCGCCAGGCCCCGCAGCAGCGCCAGATCCAGCGCCAACGGAATCCCTACTACGACCAGCAGGTGGACACCGCCCCGCGCGGAGGCTCATCCCGCCAGGCACGCATCGCCCAAGGCCAGCAGGCCCAACGCCAGCAAGCGATGCCACGCGGCGGGCAACCGCGCCAGCAGGCGGCACCTCGCCAAGCTCCGCCCCAACGCCAGCCTCAGCAAGGCGGCGGTGGAGGCGGCGGAAACTGGAAGGAGAAGATGCAGGAGCGCCGCGCCAACCAGGACGGCTGACCTCATTCAGGCCACATTTCCGGGCTCGTCCGCGGCTTCGCGGCGAGCCCTTTCTTTTTGCAGATCCGCCAAGGTTACCCTTGGCCGGCGTATTCGCCTGCCCATCAGCCAGCCGGCGATCGCACCGCCGAGATGGCAGCCATGGGCCACCACTTGGAAACCGGCCTGCGGCATGAACCATGACCCGATAAGGAAGCCCGCTTCCGCCAGGATGATTCCCCTGCCGAGGTTCTTTGCCGAGATGGGGAGCGGCATCATGCGTGACTCAGGGGAGACCGTGGTCAGCCAGAGCAGCAAGGCGGTGAAGCCCCCGGAAATTCCCACCAATTGAAAGTCGCGGTGGGGCACCGGCGCTCCAAGCATCTGGACCATTCCGCCTAGAACCACGCCGACAAAAAGCACCTTCCCTACCGTTGCGGACCCGCCAATCCGCTCGACGCGGGAGCCGATCAGCAAGAGCCCCAAGGCATTGATCGAAAGATGCAGGATGTTCCCGTGGAGGAAGGCATGGGTGATCAATTGCCAGATCGCACCATGCAGAAGCCCTTCACGGGAGAGCCCGAAGGTCGCGAAGATCCAGTCCAAGCTGGCATCGGACGCGAAACACATCCCGCCGTAGACGGCGGCGATGGCGAAAAACAGGAGCCAGCAAACCCTCGCCCCGCGAAGATCCGCAATCATCCAGCGCCAGCGGTCGCCGCCCCGTCGTTTCACGCGCGGAGCATGCATGGCGCGAAGGAGCGGAGAGAGACGAAAATCCGGCAGCGGTTTACTTCACCACGCGGGCACGCGGCTCGCGCTTGACCGAATCCTGGGTGCCCGGAGAGGTCACGAAGGGACCACCCTCCAGCGGCGCGATGCCCGTGAAGGCCACGTCCGGCATTTCGCTCGGGCGGCCGGCCAGCGGGAAATCCTTGCGCAGCGGGTAGAAGGGATAGCCCTCCCACATCAGGATGCGGCGAAGGTCCGGGTGGCCGCTGAAGCGGATCCCCATCATGTCGTAGACCTCGCGCTCGTGCCAATCGGCACCGACCCAGATGTCCGTGGCCGTCGGCACTTCCTCGTCCTCGGACACTTTCGACTTCACCCGCAGGTGCTTCGAATCGTCCACGGTCACGAGTTCGTAAACCATTTCAAACCGGGGATCCTCGCCGAAGTGGTCGAGGCTGGAGATGTCGATGATCATCTCGTAGCCCATTTCATTCTTCGCGGTGGCCAGCACCTCGTGCAGCACGCCGAGCTTCACGTTGATCGTGTGCTCGCCGCGGAACTCCTTGGTTCCCACGACGTTCTCGCCGAACTTGGCGGACAGCTTCTCGATATCTTGCGCGGCGGACATGGAAAATCAGGCTAGGTCTTCGAGGAATTCCTTCTTCTGGTTGTGCAGGGCGGGCTCGCCCTCGATTTTGGCCTGCAGCTTCATCAGACCCTCGATCAGCGCCTCGGGCCGCGGCGGGCAGCCGGAAATGTAAACATCCACGGGAATCAGGCGGTCGATCCCCTGCAGTACGGCGTAGGAGCGATACATGCCGCCGGAGGAAGCACAGGCCCCCATGGCGATGCACCATTTCGGCTCCGGCATCTGGTCCCAGATGCGCTTCACCGCGAGGGCCATCTTGTAAGTAACGGTGCCGGCGACAATCATCACGTCTGCTTGGCGGGGCGAGAAACGCATCACCTCGGCTCCAAAGCGACTGAGATCGAAGCGGCTGCACGCGGCGGCCATCATTTCAATCGCGCAGCAGGCGAGACCCATCGGCATCGGCCACATGGAGTTTTTCCGCATCCAATTCATCGCGGCATCCACACGCGTGAAGATGATGTTGCCCTCGATTTTCGAATCGTAGGCCGCGTGGGTGGTCTGAAGGGAATCGCTGACCATGGTCGTGCGGCGGGACGATGCCCCTCCCCCGCCCCGCTCTCAAGCCGTTTGTGAAATTTTTCACAAGCTCCCGGCTGGCCCGGGAAGCTAACCGGGAAAAAGCATCCCGCCATTTGTGACTAAATACCCGAAGAGTCACATGTTGACAGATGCAAGCGAGGTGGTAGGTTCTGGCCATGAGCAAGGCGGTTCCTTATTCGGCCTCTTCTCGTGGTCCGGTGGATCACGAGGTGAGACAACAGATCGTCGTAGCAGCAACCGAGCATTTTCGCGTTTATGGATACGAAAAGACGACTGTCGCCGACTTGGCCAAGGCCATCGGCTTTTCGAAGGCCTACATCTACAAGTTCTTCGAGTCCAAGCAGGCCATCGGCGAGGTGATTTGCTCCAATTGTCTGATAGGCATCCAAGAGATCGTCACGACAGCGGTCGCGGAATCCCATGGAGCACCTGAGAAATTGCGCCGGATGTTCAAGGCGCTCGTCGAGGCCAGCCTCCGCCTGTTTTTCGAGGATCGAAAGCTTCACAACATTGCGGCTTCGGCCACGGTCGGGCGGTGGCAGGCCACCCTGGACCACGACGATTGGATCCGGCTTATGATCGAGAGCATCCTCCGCGAGGGGCGCGACGCAGGAGATTTCGAGCGGAAGACGCCTCTCGATGATGGAGTGGCTTCGATCCAGCTAGTGATGCGCCCGTATTACAACCCATTGCTATTACAACACAATCTCGACTTCACTGACAGCGCGTTGGCGCATTTGTCCGGGCTGATGCTTCGCAGCCTATCGTCCTGATTTTTTTTGCCAACTTTGTGACCTATTACCCATTTGGTCACAAGTTGATAATCCCCAACCTCAAACTCGACCTCAAATGTCTTTCCTTCGTCCCATCCCATTCCGGGCTGTTTTGATATCACCGCTCGCGCTTGTGGCGTGCAAAGAGGAAGCGCCCTCTGATCCCCGAACAGAGGCGCCACTCGTGCGCGTTGCGATCGTCCAAAATGCCCCTTTCGCATCCCGATCCTTCACGGGAATCGTCGCTGCCCGGGTGCAAAGCGATCTAGGCTTCCGCGTTCCAGGCAAGGTGCTTGAGCGACTGGTCAACACCGGGCAGGCCGTCAAACGCGGCCAGACGCTCATGCGTATGGATCCGGTTGATCTCATGCTGACAGCGCATGCGCGGGAGGAGGAGGTTAGGGCAGCAAGAGCTCATGCCAAGCAAACGGCGGACGATGAGGCGCGTTATCGCGTCCTGTTGAAAACGGCTGCAGTCTCCGTGTCGGCCTATGACCGCGCCAAGGCGGCTGCAGACTCGGCAAAAGCATTGCTCAGCGCGGCCGAGGCCCAAGCCGAAGTCGCAAGTAACGCCACCGCTTATGCCGAGTTGGTAGCCGACGCCGATGGCGTGGTGATCGAGACGTTGGTGGAGCCCGGACAGGTCGTCAGCACTGGCCAGGTGGTGGTGCAGCTCGCGCACGCCGGAGGTCGCGAAGCCATCGTTCAATTTCCGGAGACCTTGCGACCCGAGATCGGTTCCAGCGCGCAGGCAAGGCTCTTCGGCAAGGAGGGAGTCACGGTTCCGGCCACGCTCCGGCAGCTATCGAACGCCGCGGACCGCTTGGCGCGCACCTTCGAAGCGCGATATCTGCTGGAGGGCGAACTGGCTGCCGCTCCGCTGGGTGCGACCGTTACCATCGAGATCCAAGAAGGTCGCTCGACCACATCAGAGAACCTGCAAGTACCGCTCGGCGCGCTGTATGACCGGGGCCAAGGACCGGGCGTTTGGATCATTGGGGGCGAATCCGCACACGTCACATGGCAAGCGGTGGAAATCCAGAGCCTGGACGACGATAGCGCCCGCATTGCAGGTCAACTCAAGGAAGGCGACCAGATCGTGGCTCTCGGCGCTCACCTCTTGAGGGACGGGGAGCGGGTCCGCTTGAACGACCACATCGCAGCCGCAACGGCGGAGGGGGGTGAACAATGAGCGAGAGCCGATTCAATCTTTCGGCGTTGGCCGTGCGAGAGCGATCAATCACGGTCTTTCTCCTACTCCTCATTTCGGCCGCAGGTATCATCGCCTTTCTCAAGCTCGGGCGAGCGGAAGATCCACCCTTCACCATCAAGGTGATGACCGTGATCACCGCGTGGCCCGGCGCAACCGCACAGGAAATGCAGGACCAGGTGGCCGAGCCACTGGAGAAGCGCATGCAAGAGCTGCGGTGGTATGACCGCACGGAAACGTTCACCCGTCCGGGCCTTGCGTTCACCACGGTGACTCTCCTCGACAGCACCCCGCCCTCCGAAGTCCCGGAAGAATTCTACCAGGCACGTAAGAAACTTGGGGACGAGGCGAAGAACCTGCCCGCCGGGGTCATTGGGCCTTTGGTGAACGACGAGTATGCGGATGTTACTTTTGCACTCTTCGCACTGAAGGCGAAGGGCGAATCGCAGAGGGTGCTAGTTCGCGATGCCGAAGCATTGCGACAGCGCTTGCTCCACGTGAAAGGTGTTAAAAAGGTCAACATCATCGGCGAGCAATCCGAGCGCATCTTCGTCTCCTTTTCGCATGATCGCCTGGCGACACTCGGCATCGCACCCCAGGACATCTTCTCAGTCCTCAATAGCCAGAATGCGCTGACACCCGCCGGCTCTATTGAGACCAGCGGACCCGAGGTCTTCATCCGCCTCGACGGTGCCTTCGACGAACTCCAGAAAATCCGCGACACGCCGGTGGTGGTCCAAGGTCGTACGCTGAAACTATCGGATGTCGCGACGGTGGAGCGGGGATATGAGGATCCGGCCACCTTCCTCGTCCGCAACAACGGTGAACCGGCGCTGTTGCTTGGCATCGTGATGCGCGACGGCTGGAACGGCTTGGATCTTGGCAAAGCCCTGGATGCCGAGGTATCCGCCATCAATTCCAACATGCCGCTAGGCATGAGCCTGACCAAGGTGACGGATCAATCTGACAACATCAGCTCGGCGGTCGATGAGTTCATGATCAAGTTCTTCGTCGCCCTGCTTGTGGTGATGGTGGTTTGTTTCCTGAGCATGGGTTGGCGCGTCGGGCTCGTGGTGGCAGCCGCTGTTCCGCTGACCTTGGCCGCGGTGTTCGTCATCATGGAAGCCAGCGGCAAGAACTTCGACCGCATCACCCTCGGGTCGCTCATCCTGGCGTTGGGCCTACTGGTGGACGATGCCATCATCGCCATCGAGATGATGGTGGTGAAGATGGAGGAAGGCTACGACCGGATCGCCGCTTCGGCCTACGCATGGAGTCATACGGCCGCACCAATGCTTTCAGGCACGCTGGTGACTGCGGTCGGCTTCATGCCCAACGGTTTTGCCCGCTCCACAGCCGGCGAGTATACCAGTAACATGTTCTGGGTTGTAGGTATCGCCCTGATTGCATCATGGGTGGTGGCTGTCGTTTTCACCCCCTATCTCGGCGTCAAATTGCTACCCGAGATTCCGAAGGTCCAAGGAGGCCACGATGCGATCTACAACACGCCCAACTACAACCGCTTCCGCAAGCTATTGGGTCTCGTCATCGCGCACAAGTGGCTGGTAGCCGGTGTTGTGATCGGCTTGTTCGCGGCTTCCGTGTTCGGAATGGGCTTGGTGAAGAAACAGTTCTTTCCAACCTCGGACCGCCCGGAGGTGTTGGTCGAAGTGCAGATGCCCTACGGCACATCGATCGATCAGACCAAGGTGGCAGCCGCCAAAGTGGAGACCTGGCTGCAAGAGCAGAAGGAATCGAAGGTGGTGACTTCTTATATCGGCCAAGGACCGCCGCGCTTCTACCTGGCCATGTCGCCGGAATTGCCCGATCCGGCCTTCGCAAAGATTGTCGTGCTCACCGGTAGCCAGAAGGAGCGGGAGACATTGAAGTTCCGCCTGCGCAGGGTAATCGCCGATGGACTAGCACCAGAGGCTCGAGTGCGTGTCACCCAGCTGGTATTCGGTCCCTACTCACCCTTCCCGGTGGCCTACCGGGTTACGGGACCCGATTTGGAAAAACTACGTGAGATCGCCGCCGAGGCGAAGGCTGTCATGGATGCCAGCCCGATGATGCGCACGGTCAACACGGACTGGGGAACGCGTGTGGCTACCCTGCATTTCACCCTTGATCAGGATCGATTGCAGGCCGTGGGCCTGAGCTCCAGCGGCGTCGCCCAACAACTCCAGTTTCTTCTGAACGGCGTGCAGGTCACTGCGGTTCGCGAGAATATTCGCTCGGTGCAGGTGGTCGCGCGATCCGCAGGGGGCGCTCGTCTGGATCCCGCGAAAATCTCCGGATTCACGCTGGTTGGCATGGCTGGACAGCGCATCCCACTGTCGCAGATCGGCGAGGTTGATGCGCGAATGGAAGAACCGCTCATGCGTCGTCGCGATCGCACGCCGACCATCACGGTGCGGGGAGACATCGCTGAAGGATTGCAGCCGCCAGACGTGTCAGCAGCCGTGATGAAAGACCTGCAACCCATCATCGGGAAACTCCCCCCCGGCTATCGAATTGAAGAAGCTGGCTCTACCGAGGAAGCTGGAAAGGCGACCCGGGCGATGCTGCCGCTTTTTTCGATCATGCTCGCGCTCACGCTGTTGATCATCATCCTACAAGTGCGATCGATCGCTGCGATGGTCATGGTATTTGCCACCAGTCCCCTGGGATTGATTGGCGTGATGCCGACCTTGCTGCTGTTCCAACAGCCGTTCGGGATCAACGCGCTGGTGGGCCTTATTGCCCTGTCGGGCATCGTGATGCGAAACACCCTGATATTGATCGGGCAGATCCACCATAACGAAGCCGAGGGGCTGGCGCCCTTCGCTGCGGTGGTGGAGGCGACGGTTCAACGTGCCAGACCGGTGCTGCTGACAGCATTGGCAGCGATGCTCGCCTTCCTACCGCTGACCCACTCTGTATTTTGGGGGACATTGGCCTATGCCCTGATCGGCGGCACTTTCGCGGGGACGATCCTTACTTTGGTGTTCCTGCCTGCCATGTATTCGATCTGGTTCAAGATCAAGCCAGACGAAACGGAGGCTAGGATCAGTTAACGCCCTAATTTGGTGAACGAAAGCGAGCCCAGCTTCCATTTCCCGCCGACCTTCACATAGACTTCCGTAACCGTAAAGGGATTGCTGACCTCATTGCCGCCGGCCACGGCATCGAGGCGCAGCCTGCTCAGAAGAATGGCGGTATCGCCGATGAGGCGCACGGAAGTCTCCTGGATCTCCGCATGCTTGTAGTGGATCCCTACGCTCTTGATGGTGCCGAGCTCCTGTTCCTTGGTCATGCTTCCACCCATGTGGACAAAGACCGCGTTGGCGAATGCCGGCGCGAGGGGCGGGATCCCCGCACAGCCAGCAGATCGCCTTGGCCATCGAGCGGCTGAATGCGAACTACAAGCGCCAGCTTCGGGTCGAAGAACTGGCGGCTCACTTGAACATGAGCCTCTCCACCTTCCACCACCGCTTCCGTGAGATGACCGCATTCACCCCACTGCGCTTCCAGAAGCAACTGCGGCTGCAGGAAGCGCGCCGCCTGATGCTCTCCGATCATCTGGACGCCTCGTCCGCCGCCTATGAAGTCGGGAATGAGAGCGCATCCCAGTTTGGCCGCGAATACAAGTCGCTGTTCGGAGTCACTCCCGGCTTCGACATTAAGCAGCCCCGGGGGAAGGTCTCCATATAGCCCGCCAGCGGGCCGGAAGATGGGGAAGACGAACCCAGAATTGATTCGCCACGGCATGCCCCTCCCGTAGCCTAGCCGGAATTTCCGGGCATGAACCGCCCCCTCACCCCTCCCGGCTGCATTCTCCGGGCTACGGCCAAAATCCCGGATGGCATGGGATTCGAGCATCTGCGCGCCGAAAGCCCTTCGTTGACGAATTTCGAGAAGCTCTCGGTGGATTCCTACCGTTTGGAAATCGTCATCACGCAGCCCGATTCACCCGATGTGGCGGACGGGGATTTACACGACGACCTCCGGGAGATGTTCGAGGAATTGGTGACCCTCCAGCGGACCTTCGACTGCCAGTTCGAATTGGCCATCACCGTCGGCAACGGGCATCCCAATCCCTTTCTGCTCCAAGAGAGGGTCGTGATTATCCTGGCGATTCTCCAGTGCCGGATCTGCGTTTCTACCGGCCCCTAGGCCGCGGGCTGGCCCCCCCGTCTCGCACGGCGGCTTCCCAAACCCAGCCTTGTCACCGCGCGCCGAAGCACCGAGTCTCCGCCGCCCATGAATCGCATCGATGCCGCCTTCGCCCGGCTCCAGTCCGAAGGAAAGAAAGCCTTTGTCGCCTATGTCGCCGCTGGCGACCCGTCCTTCGATGCCTCGCTGGAGGTGGTAAAGACCCTCGCCGATGCGGGGTCGGATATCATCGAGCTCGGCCTTCCCTTCTCGGATCCGCTTGCGGACGGGATCGTGAACCAGATGGCGGCGGACCGCGCCCTGAAGGCCGGGATGACGACCGCCCGGTCCTTGGAGCTGATCCGCAAGTTCCGCGAGACGCACGAGACGCCGATCGTGCTCTTCACCTACCTCAATCCCGTTTTCACCTACGGCTTCGACCGTTTCCATGCGGACGCCGCAGCGGCGGGGGCAGATGGCATCCTGTTGCTCGACCTGCCGCCGGATGAGGCGAAGGAGAATGACGATCTCGCCAAGGGCGAGGGCTTGAAGCACATCCGATTGATCGCCCCGACGACTCCCGATGACCGGGTCAAGCTCCTCGCGGAGAGCGCGGAAGGCTTCATTTACGCGCTTTCCCGCACCGGCGTCACCGGAGCGCACGGCGTTCCCTCCGAAGGGATCGGCGCCCAAGTGGCGAAGATCAAGCAGCACACCAACACCCCGGTGTGCGTCGGTTTCGGCATCACCAAGCCGGAGCAGGCCTCCATGGTCGCGAAGAACTCCGACGGCGTGATCGTGGGCTCCGCGATCGTGAAACAGATCGAACTCCATCCTGACCGCGCCGCTGCGGCGGTCCGGGAGTTCATCACCCCGCTGATCGAAGCGACCAAGTCCGCCTCTTGATTTTCAGCAGAAAGCTCTCACCTTGCCCCAGCCCATGCTCCTGCATTTCTACAAGATGAACGGTGCCGGCAACGATTTCGTTGTCATCGATAACCGCGACCTCGGCACCTCGCTCACCAAGGACCAGATCGAACATCTCTGCGACCGCCACCGCGGGGTCGGTGCGGACGGCCTGTTGGCGGTGGAGCCGGCGGAAAACGGCGCCGACTTCAAGTTCCGCTACTACAATGCGGACGGCGGCGAGGCCGAGATGTGCGGCAACGGAGCCCGCTGCTTCGGTCGCTTCACCGCCGCCCTCCTGGAGGAGGAGCCGGATCGCGTGACCTTTGAAACCATCGCCGGAACGCTCGCGGCAGAGCTGGTGGATGACGACATCCGCATCGCGATGTCCGAGCCGAAGGATCTGAAGATCGACACCGGGGTGAAGATCGAGGACCTCCACGCGACCCTTCATTTCATCAACACGGGGGTTCCGCACGTGGTCGCCTTCGTGGCCGACCTGCCCGGTACGGAGGTGGTCCGCCACGGTGCGACCATCCGCTATCACCGGGCCTTCGCCCCTGCCGGGACCAACGCGAATTTCGCGACCGTCCTCGCTCCCGGCCACATCGCCATCCGCACCTACGAGCGCGGCGTGGAGGACGAGACGCTCGCCTGCGGAACCGGCATGGTCGCCTGCGCGCTGATGCATCACCTGCTCGATGGCGCGCCTTCGCCCATCAAGGTCGACGTGAAGGGCGGCGACACCTTGGAAATCGGCTTCGAGAAGACCGGCGAGGAAACCTTTACGAATGTGACCCTGACCGGCCCGGCGGACTTTGTTTTCGAGGGTGAGATCGAGATCTGAGGTAGAACGGCGGAATGCCCTACCGGCCGGGGTGAGGGACCCCAACTTTGGTAGGGCGGAGCGGCCCGGTCCGCTCGAGCCAGCGCCGCGGGCCGCGTGCCCGACCGTATGTGACGGGAAAATTCACAATCCCCGGCTTCCGGGTTGAAGAGCGGCGCGGGATGTTCATTCTCCGCGCGCCATGACGTTCCGAGGCACTTACACCGCGCTTATCACTCCCTTTCGCGACGACCGTATCGATACCGCGGCCTTCAAAGCCTTGATCGACCGTCAGGTCGCGGCCGGGATCACCGGCATCGTTCCGGTGGGAACCACCGGGGAGTCCCCCACCCTCGACATGGAGGAGCACATCGAGGTGATCCGCCTCGCCGTGGAATACGCCGCCGGCCGCTGCCAGGTGGTGGCTGGAACCGGTGCCAATGCGACCAAGGAAGCGATCGAGCTGACCCAGGCCGCGGAGAAGGTCGGGGCGACGGGCACGCTTCAAGTCTGCCCCTACTACAACAAGCCCTCTCAGGAAGGCGTTTACCGCCACTTCCGCACCATCGCGGAAAATACCTCGCTGCCGGTGATGCTTTACAGCGTGCCCGGCCGCAGCGGCATCGAGATCGGCGTGGAAACCACCGCGCGCCTCGCCGCGGACTGCAAGAACATCGTCTCCATCAAGGAAGCCGGCGGCTCGGTGGAGCGCGTGAACCAGCTTCTCCAGGCGGTGCCGGCAGACTTCTCGATCCTTTCCGGCGACGATCCGCTCACCCTGCCCTTCATGGCCTGCGGTGCGGTCGGCTTGGTTTCGGTGGCATCGAACCTTGTTCCAGAGGTGCTGGTGAAGCTGGTGCAAGCCTGCCTCGATGGCGATTTCCCCGCCGCGCTCGCGCAGCAGAAGAAGTTCTACCCGCTCTTCCGCGGGCTGATGTCGCTCGATGTGAATCCGGTGCCGATCAAGACGGCGGTGGCCTTGCAGGGCCATTGCACGGAGGAGCTGCGCCTGCCGCTCGCCCCGTTGGCGGATGCCGCAAAGACCCAGCTCGCGGCCTTGCTCCGGGAATTCGGACTGCTTTCCTGATCTCTTCTCCACGCCAATGATCCAACTTCTCGTCACCGGCAAATCCGGCCGCATGGGCCAAGCCGTCCTCCAGGCTGCCAGCCAAGAGCCCGCCGTCACCGTGGCATCGACCCACGATACCGGCGAAAACCTGGCAGCAGCGATCGCACCGGCGAACACGGTGATCGATTTCACGATCCATAAGTTCACCCAGGAGCTTCTGGATGCCGCCTTGGCGAATGGCACGCATCTGGTGATCGGCACCACGGGCCACACCGACGAAGAGCGTGCTGCGATCCGCGAGGCATCCGCCAAGCTGCCGATCGTCTATGCGCCGAATTTCTCGGTGGGGGTGAACACGCTCTTCTGGCTCACGCAAAAAGCCGCGCAGATCCTGACCCAGGACCGCTTCGACATCGAGGTGACCGAGATGCACCACCGGCACAAGATCGACGCACCTTCCGGCACCGCCCGCCGCCTGCTGGAAATCCTGAACGAGGAAACCGGAACGGATTACAACAAGGACATCGTCCACGGCCGCTTCGGCAACGTGGGCCCGCGTCCGCCGCGTGAAATCGGCATGCACACGCTGCGTGGCGGCGACGTGGTGGGCGATCACACGGTGATGTTTGCCGCCGATGGCGAGCGCGTGGAACTGACCCACAAGGCCAGCTCCCGGCTGACCTTCGCTGCCGGCGCCGTCCGCGCTGCCGTCTGGCTCTACGACAAGCCGGCGGGCCTCTACGACATGCAGGACGTGTTGGGACTCAAGTGAGTTTGCTAGTCTTCAGTATTCAGTTTTCAAGGAAACAGCCGGAATATCACCAAGGGAGATTCGCCGTCTCTTCCTGAAAACTTGAAACCGAAAACTGACAACTTCACCCGCGTGGGCATCGCCCTGGGTTCGAATCTGGGCAACCGCCTGCGTCACTTGCAGGACGCACGGGACCTACTGCGGAACATCGCGGTACCGGGTTCCCTGATCCAGGCACCGATTTTCCAGACAGAGCCGGTGGATTGCCCGCCGGATTCGCCGGATTTCTACAATACGGTGATCGAGATCGGTTACTCGGGAACGCCCCATGATTTGCTCGATGCAACCCAAGCCATCGAGTTCCGGCTTGGCCGCGAGACGGTGCAGGAGCGGAACTCGCCCCGGGTCATCGACGTGGACATCCTGTATTTCGGCGATGAATGCATCGAGGGAGAGATTCTCGACCTCCCCCATCCCCGGCTGACCTCGCGGCGTTTCGTGCTCCAGCCCCTTGCCGAGATCCGGCCTGAGCTGATCTTGCCCGGCGATCAAGTTTCGATTGCGGAACATCTCCGCCACCTCGACTCTAACGAGCCACCGCTCGTCACCGTGCAGGCGGTGTGGTAACCCCTTTGCTTCCGTGACCGGTTCCGAAAAAGCCGCCGCAATCGCCGCCCGGAAGGCCTCCGGCCCGCCGGTGACGATGCTGACCGCCTACGATTACCCGATGGCACGTCTTTTCGACGACGCCGGGGTGGATGTCCTGCTGGTGGGCGATTCGCTCGGCATGGTCGTGCTCGGCTATCCGGATACCACCCACGTCACGCTGGATCAGATGCTGCACCACGTCGCCGCGGTCGCCCGGGCGAAGCCGAAGGCGCTGCTGATCGCGGATCTTTCGATAGGCACCTATCCCGATCCGGAAACCGCCCTCGCGAGTGCCCGCCGTCTGGTCGAGGCCGGTGCCGAAGCGGTGAAGCTGGAAGGCGGCCTACGCCAAGCCGCGAAGGTGAAGGCCATTGTAGATGCCGGGATTCCCGTCTGCGGCCACCTCGGCATGCTGCCGCAGCGGGTTTTGGAAGAAGGCGGCTACAAGAAGAAGGGCAAGACGCCCGAGCAAAGCGCCGCGATCCTCGAAGGCGCGCTGGCGCTCGCCGAGGCCGGAGCCTTCGCGTTCGTCCTCGAAAGCGTCGTCCCCTCCGCCGCGGAGTGGATCACGGCACGGGTCCCCATCCCGACCATTGGCATCGGCTGCGGCGAGCACACTTGTGACGGCGAGGTCTCGGTGGCCACGGACCTGATCGGCACCTTTCCTTGGTTTGTCCCGCCGTTTGCGAAGCCGGAGGCGAATCTCGCGCCGCAGATCACCGCGGCTGCCGCGGCCTACTGCAAGCGGGTGCAGAGCGTGCCGATTCATCACCTTGGTTAGTCCCGAAAAACAAGCCGCGCTGGAAGAACGGATGGCCAAACTGGGCATCGCGGAGGATGACCTGTTGGAGAAGTTCATCCTCGGTTCAGGTTCCGGCGGGCAGAAGATCAACAAGACCTCCTCCTGCGTTTACCTGAAGCACCTTCCGAGCGGCATCGAGGTGAAGTGTCAGGCCAACCGCTCGCGGGAGATGAACCGCTTCCAAGCGAGGAAAGAGATCTGCGACACGCTCGAAGGCATCCGTAAGGAGAAGGCACAGGCCCGGCGGGACGAAATGGAGAAAACCCGCCGCACGAACCGTCCGCTTTCCCGGCGATCGAAACAGCGCTCCGTTGCGGAGAAACGGAAGATTTCTCAAAAAAAGTCGATGCGCCGCCGACCCGGCGATGGGGACTAGGGACGCTCCTATTGGGATTGCGGAGCATTTATTTGGGCATGCATATTAAATTTGCTTGCTCTCCCCTCTAAGTTTCTTCATAACCGTTACGTTCGGCTTCTCCCACTTGGTTTTTTCTTCCCGTCCGATTTTACCCCCTTTGGCCGATTTCCCCCCCCCTGCTTGGCTTCCCCCGAGTCTGACTTCCCCTTGGTCTGATCTCTCCCCCGCCTGGTTCCCCATGCCAGGTCTTCCTCCCCCCTGCTCGTTCCCCCACCCTTCTCTACCTCCCCCCGATGAAACCCACCCCCTTCGGGTTGGCGTATGCATTGCTTCTTGCGTCCGCCGTTCCCGCGACTGCAGCGACCATCACGGTCAACAGCCAAATGGCATCCACCACTGTCGCCGGCAACGTCGACAACACGCCGCCTACCCAGCAAAACCTGCCGAACAGCGGTTCGATCAACGCCACAGCCAATCCCCTCACGCAAACCGACCTCGGTGGCGGAAGCTGGGAATTCAATGGCATCTCCTTCGCCAACATCTCGGCGGTTCGCGGCGGTTCCGGCACCAATTCGGACGTCGTCGCGTCGGCCCAAGTCACGTACTCGATCGCCTTCTCCCTAGGCGTTGGCGAATCTGCGAACGTCATCCTGGATCTCGGCTATAGCCTCAGCGAAGCCGGTCTCAACGGAAGCTTGAGCTGGAATTTCAACGGTCCCGGAGGATCGATCACCGGGATATCCGGATCGGTCGGCAACGCGGCGACCAACCAGAGCCTCCTCAATCAAAACATCACCCAGCAACAGGTCGCCATCAGTGCGCCTGGCAACTACACGTTCAATCTGACCGCAAACATGCCGTCCCAGACGACCAACAAGAGCCAATCGGTTAGCGTTGCTCTCAATTCCGTCGATTTCAAAATCAACTCCGTGCCGGAACCCCGGCTGCCAGTGCTTGCCATCGGCAGCCTTGGAATCCTGCTACTCTGTCGCCGTCGCAATCTCGCCTAGGCAATTTGGAAGAAATGCGGCTAGAATGCCGCATGAAAAACTACCTCGATCTGATGCGGGATGTCCTCCAGAACGGCGAGGAACGCTCCGACCGCACCGGCACAGGCACGCTTTCGGTCTTCGGACGGCAGGTCCGCTACGATCTCCGGGAAGGATTTCCTTGTCTCACAACGAAGAAGCTTCATCTCCGCTCGATCATCCACGAGCTGCTGTGGTTCCTGAAAGGCGACACGAACGTCGCCTACTTGCAGGAAAACGGGGTGAGGATCTGGGACGAATGGGCGGATGAAGCCGGAGATCTGGGACCGGTCTATGGCCGCCAATGGCGCTCTTTCCCATCTCCGGACGGCCGCACGATCGATCAGATCGCCGAACTCGTTCACGGCCTGCGCGGTGATCCCCATTCAAGGCGACATCTGGTGGTCGCTTGGAATCCGGGCGAGGTCAACCGCATGGCTTTGCCTCCCTGCCACTGCCTCTTCCAATTCTTCGTCCATGAGCCGGAGTCCGCTCGCCCCGGGCTTTCCTGCCAACTCTATCAGCGCTCGGCCGATCTCTTCCTCGGGGTGCCCTTCAACGTCGCCTCGTATGCCTTGCTGACCCTGATGATCGCGCAGGTGTGCGACTACGAGCCGCGCGAGTTCATCCACACCTTCGGCGACGTCCATCTTTACAAGAATCACCTGGAGCAAGCGGAAGAACAGCTCACCCGGGATCCCCGCCCGCTTCCGAAGATGTGGATCAATCCTAAGGTGCGGGAGCTCGACGACTTTACCTTCGAGGACTTCCGGCTGGAGAACTACGATCCCCATCCGCACATCAAGGCGGAGGTCTCGGTGTAAGCGGCCATGTTCCGCTTCGAGCACCGTGGTGAACAGCCCATTAGCCGGCGGCATTTCCTGCGGCGGATGCTGCACTGCGCCTGGATCGCGGGCGGTATCACACTTTTCGCGCTTCTCGTCGGAATCGCCGGCTATCACTGGATCGGCAGGCTGGGATGGATCGATTCCTTTCTGAATGCGGCCATGATCCTGGGCGGGATGGGGCCGGTGGATCAGATGACGAAAGATGCCGCGAAAATCTTCGCCGGAAGCTACGCGCTGTTTTCGGGGCTTGTGTTCATCGCTTTGGCTGGCTTCCTCGTCGCGCCCGTCGCCCACCGGATCCTGCACCGCTTCCACTACGAGTCGGACGACGATAAAGACTCATGACCCGCCTCATCGCCATCGTCGCCATGACCCCGGAACACGTGATCGGCCGCAATGGCACCCTGCCATGGCATCTGCCGGAAGATCTCGCGTTCTTCAAGCGCACCACCTCCGGGTACCCGATCGTCATGGGACGAAAGACCTTCGAATCCATCGGTCGACCGCTCCCGAAGCGGCGGAACATCGTGCTCACCCGCGATTCCGCGTGGTCCGCTCCGGGCGTGGAAGTGATCCATTCTCCGGAAGAATTGGAGACCCTCGATGGCTTGGTAGAAAAGGTCTTTATCATCGGCGGGGCGGAGATCTATGCCGCCTTCCTCGATCGATTGGACGAGCTGGTGGTCTCATGGGTTTACGAAAACCACACCGGCGATACCCGATTTCCTGCCTTTGAAGACCGCTTTTCCATTCCCGAAGTCACCGAGAAATACGAAGACTTCGAAGTCCGCCGCTACCTGAAACCAACCACGACCTAGCCATGGCCCAAACATTCGAACTCGAAGGCACCCTCAAGCAGCTTTTTGACACCCAGACCTTTGCCAGCGGCTTCGCGAAGCGGGAATTCGTGGTGGAAGTGCCGGACGGCAAGTTCCCGCAGATGATCAAATTCGAGTGCGTGAAGGACAAGATCGCGATGCTCGACGGCGTAAGCATCGGGGATCAGGTCAAGGTCGCCTTCGACATCCGCGGCAGCGAATACAAGGAGCGCTTCTACGTGAACCTGAATGCCTGGAAGCTGACGAAGTCCGGCGGCGGTGGTGGTGGCGACGAGGACTCGGGACCGCGTGGAAACTTCAGCAAGTCCGGCGGCAGCCGTCGGGAGGAAGACTCCGGTCCCCGCACCAATTCATCGCTGGATGCCAGCTTCGACAACGAGCCGGACAACTCGGATGATATCCCCTTTTAGGGGCCCGCGCCGCAGCGTGGAATAAAGGCGGCCACCGGTAGGGCGACGCCGCCCCCGGCGCTCGGGCGACCGTGACGAGACGGGTAAGAGTGGTATGGCTCAATAAAGCCAGGTTGCCGTCTCTTCAGCGCCAAAGGCGCGTCCAATACCAGCCTGGGCCGCAAGGCCTGGGGAACGGTTTATCCAAGGACCAAAGAGGGCCGAAGGCCCGATCGATAGGGCCCGTATCTACCGCCCGAGCTCAGTGGCAGTAGAAGCCCATCGCCAGCATGTGCGAAGCTTGGCGGCAACATGCTCTCTCCATGCCAATCCAAGTCCTCGCGCACCCGCCGGCAAGCTCTTTACTTCAACGTTCAATGTTGATGATTCGCGAAGGCTTGGAGGGAATCAGGGCTCCCGCAGGGGAGGGACGCAGGCCCGAGGGCGCGAGCGGAGCGCCCGAGTCAACGTTCGATGTTCGATGTTTGCCTTCCACGCAATCCCGCCTGTTAATTTCCCTGTTTTATCAGGCGGAACAGGCGGCGGATTCCAAAGGTCCCCGTCATCCATTTCTTCTTCCCCACACTTTATCACCTATCTCTTCATGGAGTCCGTGACAATACCGTAGCATTGGCCCAGGCTTCGGATTCTTCAAAACCTAGCACCTTTTTCACAACTTAGGTGTGGCGATCCCGCCGATCTTCATGTTGATTCCCTAGCTTAAGTTAACCCATTGTCCGGAGCCAGCCACCCGGTGCCATCCCCTCCTGCCTATCCCCCGAGATGAATCCTGGCGTCCCTCCTCTCCGCCGCTTCATCCGGCCTCGCCTTCGCCGCTGCGCCTTCGAATCCCGGAACCGTTTCCCAACTCCACCCCCTATGAAAACCAGGCATCTCCTCGTTGCCGGCCTGATCGCCAGCCTCGCCCTGACCGCAGCCCGCGCCGCGGTGTATCCTTATGCCGAGTATCACCTCGGCGAGGCAGGAAGTCTCGGCGGCACCCAGAAACTTCCGCAGGACAGCAGCGGCGCCGGTCGCCACTTCTTGGCCAGCTCCTCTGGCCAATACGCTAACCTGAGCGGTTCGGTCGCGCCGGCCGCCATCGGCTCCACCGCTTCCTTGGATACCACGACCTCCCCTGGCGACCCATTCTGGACAGGCGGCGGGTTGTCCTTCTCCACCCTCCCGAAGAACAACTTCGCCTTCGGCATCTTCGCCCGGACCCATGGCGCGCCCTACGGGACCGCACCGGTCTTCTCGCTCGGCGACAATGAGAGGGCCTTCGCCATCTTTCTCGACGGTTCAAAATGGCAGCTCCGGTCGTATCATGCCTCCGGTAACCTGGGTGTAGAAGAGAGCTTTGTTCCAAATGTCTGGGCTCACCTCGCCGTGATCCGCAATGGCGGGGTGACCCGGTTCTACGTCAATGGAGTGGACCAAGGAAGTCCCTTCACCGACGAACCTGTCCATGGGAGTCCACTCCTTTTGAAGAATTTTACCGGAGAGCTCAATCTCAACTACGAAGGCCTGATCGACGAGGCGCGGGTGGTCACCTTCACCGAAGGCGAAACGGATGCCAATATCATCACAGCCCTGCAAACCGGGGTCGGTCCCTCTGCTTTCGTAAACGTCGGCAGCAACGCCAGCTTCCCGAGGGCAAATCTATCCCCGGCGGAGGCTTCGGTTTTCCGGATCGGCGGGGCGGTGCAGGATTCCGTACAGATCCTTGAGGCCGGCGGCCTGCAGGTGGCGGGCACGGCACCACAGAAGCACGTGATCCAGATCGTGAGGGAAGGCGCGCTCGCGAACGGCCGTTATCCGCTGATCGCCTTCTCCGGCACGATCGGCGGGCAGGGACTGGCCGGCCTGGAGCTGGCGGATATCCCGGGACGCGTCACGGGATCGCTCGAAATCAATGCCGAGAACTCGACGATCGATCTGGTGATCAGCGGGGCGGAGGGCATCACGTGGACCGGTGCCGCCAGCGTGCTTTGGAACAAGCAGGACACGAACTGGGTTTTGGGGGGGACGAGCACGGCGACACAGTTCCTGGATGCCGATGACGTGAAGTTCGACGACTCCTCGGCCGCCACCGTCAATACGATCACGGTCGAAGAGGGGATGCTGCCCGCGTCCATGACGGTGGATGCGAGCGAGAACTACAGCTTCAGCGGTGTTGGGATCGGCTTAAACGGCACGCTGATGAAGAAGGGCACGGGCACGCTGACACTGGCGAGCGGGTTCACAGGCAGCGGCCCGATCGCGATTCAGGGCGGGACTCTGAGCGTGGGTGACGGCGGGGCGAGCGGTAGCTTGGGCACGGGGCCGATCGCGCTGAGCGGCGGGCAACTGCTGGTGAACCGGAGTGGCGATGTGTCCCTTCCGAATCCGATCTCGGGGACCGGCGGCATCGGAAAACTCGGCGCGGGGTCCCTGATCCTGAGCGGCACCACCGCCTACAGCGGGCCGGTGACGCTGGCCGCGGGCCCGATCGCGGCGGGCCGTTCCAACCTTTTTCCCGGCGGTGTGACCATCGCCGCGGGCGCCAGCTTGGATTTCAAAGGCTTCCATCCGGGCGCCGGCACTCTTACGCTCAATGGCAGCGGTGCGAACGGCGAAGGCGCGATCCTGAATAGCGGGCCCTCCATCCTGCTGCAGGGAACCCACCAGCTCGGCAGCGATGCGAGCATCGGCGGAGGCTTCGGGATCAAGGACATGGGCCCGGTCACCTACTACGATCCCTTTCCGCAGAGCTTCCCGTGCTACCTGTCCGGGAACTACAAGCTCACCAAGGTCGGCAGCGGCACCTTCTCCTTCTTCAAGACCACCGTGACCGTGAAGGACATCGTGATCGAAGGAGGCAGCTTCCTGGCCGACCACTTCAGCACGATCAACAACACCTACCCCGGCACGATCACGATCCACAGCGGCGGCTCGCTCGACTTCGGCAGTACGTTCCTCGTCTTGGATCAATCGGTGACGCCGGCCACCTGCGCCAAGCCAATCGTGTTCAATGGCGGGACGATATCCGCGAGTGGAGGCCCCTTTCATGGTCTCTCGCTTCCGGGCGGGATCGAGCTGAATGGACCGGGTGGCACCCTGATCGCCGAACGTTTCATCTCCTACATGACCTCGAATGGTCCGCTGCCTACGGCCAACATCAGTGTGGGCGGTGTGGTTTCCGGCAGTGGCTCGCTGATCGTCGGCGGCTCGGGCATCGTGAGCCTTGCACAAGCGCCCGCTTATACCGGCGATACCACGATTCTGGCACAACCCGGAAACGGCTATCTCCGCGGCAGGCTATCGCTCGCGGCCCCGGGCTTGGCCGATACCTCAACGGTGAGCATCGCCGATGGCGCTTTCCTGGACTTGGGATTCAGCGGGACGGATACGGTGCGCAGGCTCTTCATCAATGGCGTGCAGCAGCAGCCGGGAGTCTATGGCTCCAGCCACATCAGCGGCCGTATCCTCGGGAGCGGCACCCTGACGGTGACGGAAGGTCCCGCCGCACCGCCCTATCAACTCTGGGCGGATGCGCATGGCATTGCCGGAGCGGATGCAGGCGCGGACTCCGATGGCGACGGCATCCGCAACGGCATCGAATTCGTGCTCGGCGGGAATCCGCTCGGGCCGGATTCCAACTCCAACGCGCTGCTACCGGTGATCACGCGAAACGGCAACACGCTGAACTTCATCTACCGCCGGACCGACGCCTCGTCCGCGAACTACGCGATGCGGGTGGAAATCACCACCAATCCCGCCACCAATGACTGGGCCCCCGCCCCTGACTACTTCACCGACCCCAAGATCTTGGTGGAAAACGATGCTTTCGGACCGGGCGTGGACAAGGTGACCGTGAGCATTGCCATGGCGGGGCCTAAGCTCTTCGCGCGACTGAAGGTGGATGTTCCCTGATCATTTCAAAGCAATCTTCCGCACGCCATCCAGGGCCGATTGGCTTGTGGCCAGCTTGAAGTCCTTTCGGTTCCGCGGGTGGATCTGTTTGAGAGAAAGCGTCGCATGATCCTTCGCGGCCCATGCGAGCCACACGGTGCCCACGGGTTTCTCGGGGGTCCCGCCATCGGGTCCGGCGATGCCGGTGACGGCCACCGCTACATCCGCACCGCTCACCTTGAGCGCGCCTTCGGCCATGGCCCGCGCCACCGGCTCGCTCACGGCACCGTGTTCATCGAGCAGCTCCTGCGGCACGCCTAACAGATCGCGCTTGGCTTCATTCGCATAGGTGATGAAGCCATGGGTGAAGACGGCGCTGCTTCCGGGCACATCGGTGATCCGGTTCGAGATCAAGCCGCCGGTGCAGCTTTCGGCGGTCGCCAATTTCATGCCCTGCTCTGTTAGAAGCCGGACGACGGTGGCTTCCAGCGAGGCCCCGTCCTCGGAGAAGATCTGCTTCGCAAAGCTTGCCAGCGCGATGTCTCGACCGGCGGCAATGGCCATTTCATCTCCGATCAAGCGGAGATCGACCTCACCGACCCGCGCGCAGTAGCCGACTTCAAGTCCCGGGACCTCTGCCAACTTCGCGTCGATCTCTTGTTGGAGATCGCTTTCCCCCACCCCTGCGATCCTCAGTTCGAGCATCCCCGGTGGTTTCGCAAGCCCGGAAAGTGCGACGATTCGCGGCGCCACCTCCTCGCGGAACATCGGGTAGAGTTCCCGCGGAGGCCCGGGCAGCAGGAAGACGGCGCAATTCGCCGCTCCATTCAGCCGCGGCGGCACATAGATTCCCGGCGCGGTGCCGTTGGCATTCGGAAGGACATCCGCCCCCACCAGTACTTGGGCCTGCTTCCGGTTCGACTCCGCCATGACCTTGTTCCGGATGGCGAAAAAAGCTTCCAGCGAGCGCATCGCCGCCTCGTCCTCGATCAATTCGGCCCCGAGAACTTCGGCGGCGGACTCCCGCGTCAGGTCATCGCTCGTCGGGCCGAGGCCGCCGGTGACGATCACCACATCGGCGCGGGAAACGCACTCGCGCAGCGCCTCGGTGATCGCATCGCCGTCGGGCACGGTGGTCAGCCGCTGGATGCGGAAGCCGAGCTTGAAGAGCTCTTCCCCGAACCATTTCCCGTGGGTATTGAGCGTGGTCCCCAGCAGGAGTTCGGTACCGGTGTTCAGGATCTCGATGCGCACGGCCGAGACAGAAGACGGGAAGACACCGGAAGCAAGACCGGATCGCTATTCCTTCCAATCGATCTCCTTGGCGTCCGCCCAGAGATCTTCGAGGCCATAGTAGTCCCGCAGTTCCTCGTGCATCACGTGGACCATCACGTCGATGTAATCCAATACCACCCAGCGGGTATCGGCATTGCCCTCCGCATTGGCTGGCTTGTTGCCGTACCACTCCTCCACGTGCCCGCGCACATCGCGAAGAATCGCGCGCAGGTGCGGCATCGAGGAGCCGGAACAAACGATCATGAAATCGGTCAGATTCGAGAGCCCCCGGAGGTCCCAGACGCGGATCTTTTCCGCTTGGATTTCGTCCGCGGCTTTCGCGCACGCCTTTGCCAATTCAAGTCCTTCGATCGCCATAGAGTCCCGTCCGGGGCGCGGACCCTAGCGCTTCCGGAGCGCTTGGCCAATCAATTTAAGGCGTGGGCTCCCGCTGGTTTCTTCCCTTCCCATGCCCCCCTTTCCTTCCCTATATCCCGACCATGAGAAAAAGCCTCATCTCCCTTCTATTGATTCTCCCGCTGGCGGCGGCGGACCTTGAATTCAAGGAGGCCTTCGCCGATCCCGCGACGCGCCAGGCCGCCCTGTCGAAGCTGGTGCCCCAGACCCGCGACTGGTTTTTCTATTACGCTCTCCATCAACAGCTTTCAGGGCAGACCGATGCCTACAACAAGACCATGGAGGCATGGAAGGCGTCCTTCTCCTGGAAGATCCCCGTTTCGTCCGAAGGCTTCGACATCCTGGAGAACCGGGAACTGCTGATCCGCTTCGATGCCGATCCCCGGAAGGCCGCCGACGAACTGATCCGGCGGCTCAATCTGACCTTCAACGACGCGAAGCCAGACGCCCGGGCCGATGAAAAACTGCCGGACCGCCTCGATCCCGCCATGATTTCCGCGGAGGCCTTCGAGAAGGCCGCGAATGTTCACACCAGCCAGAACGCCTACCGCACCTACTCGCAGGCCCGTCTCTTGGACGAGCTCGACCGGATCGAGGCCTTCGATGAAGTGAAGCTCCGGTTTTTCCACCGGGCCCTCGAACGCGCGGATCATCCCGGGATTGTCCGGATGATCACGCGGAACTTGCAACTCGCGCTGCGGGAGAAGTTCGGCTCGGTGAAGATCCACGGACTGTTGACCCGAGCCCAGATGGACGAGCTTCTGGCCGCGCTCCCCACCCTGAGAAACGACGAGGCCTTTGCCGTGCGATACCTGGCGACGCTGTTGCCCGGAGCGGAGACCCATTTCGACCTGGATCCCGCGGCCCATGCGGCCCACTTGGTCGCCTGCCGTGACTTCGTTGCCACGCTGCCGCCCGCGCTCAATTCGCTGAAGGCCCACGTTCTCTACCATCACCTGCGGCTCCAGCGTGACCTCGGCCAATATCCCCAAGAGGATTTCATGGCCTACTTGCGGCTGCCAAGACTCAGCCACTCCCTCCTCCTGCCCGCCGGCGGGGTGGGGAGCAAGACGGTCCTTGAGACAGGGAAGGACTTCCACATCGCCACCGCCTGCCCGCCGATCGGCAATGACGAGCCGCTGATCCGCGACTATCTGCAGCACTTCCTGGGCACGGTGGACACCGCCGAGATGTTCAAGGATCTCATCGAGGAAAAGCTCCTGCGCTCTCTCCATGCCCGTGCCCGCTTGCTCGCGGGAGGCGATCCCGTCCGCTGGGGGGCGGAGCTCAATCCCGCCGATGTCCGCGAACTCCAATCCCAGACTCGCATCCGTTTCGCTCCCGGCCAACCGATGCTGCTGGATGCCGGTACCGCGGTGAAGCTTTCGCTGGATCTGAAGAACACACCGGAACTGGTGGTCCGCATCTTCGAGCTGGATCTGCCCGAGTGGGTAGAGCGGGAAGGCAGCGAACCTCCGGTGGATCTCGATCTGGAAGGACTCGTTCCTCATTCGGAGAAGCGGCTTCGCTTCGAGACACCTCCCCTGGTCATCCATCGCGAGGTTCTCGATCTGCCCGAACTTGAAGGAGCCGGAGCATGGATCGTCGAATGCATCTCGCGGGGCGTCGCCTCGCGCGCGCTGATCCGGAAGGGCCGCCTGATCCCCTACCTCGAATCCCAGGCCCGCGGGCAAGGTGTCCGAGTCTTCGATGAGAAAGGAAATCTCCTGCGCGACGCCATCGTGGCCATCGGCACGGAGACCTTCAGCCCGGGCGCGGATGGCAGCATCCTGATCCCCGACATGAATTCCTCCACGCGGAACGACGCGATCGTCCGGCAAGGAAAGCTCGCAGTGGCGATGGCGATCGCAGCGCGCCGGGAAGACATCTCGCTCGATGCCCGCTTCCACATCGATCGCGAACAACTCCTCGCCGACAAGGAGGCGAACCTTCACCTCCAGCTCCGTCTCAATAGCCACGGCCACGAGATCCCCCTCGAGTGGATCGACAAGCCCACCTTGACCCTTGAAGCCGCCTTTGTGGATGGCACGAAGAGCGAGCGCGTGATCGGCGGTGACCTGAAGCTCTCGCCGAGCATGAACGTCCCCTTCCAGGTTCCCGCGAATACCACCGCGCTCCGCCTCACCTTGGCCGGATCGGTCACTCCGAGGGATGGAGACGATCCCGTGCCGCTCCAGGCGCAGATGCAATACCGGCTGAACGGCATCCTCTCCACCGGCAGAATTGGCGCCGGACTCTTTACGAAGGACACCACGGGCTACCGGCTCGAAGTCCGCGGCCGGAATGGCGAGCCGCTTCCCTCGCGCCCGATTTCGTTCCAGTTCTACCATCAGGATTTCACCCAGATCCTTTCGCTCCTGCTTCGCACCGATGAGAAGGGGTTGGTTTCGCTCGGCCAGCTTCCCGGGATCGCGCGGGTCTTGGCATCGGGAACGGACATCGTGCCCGTCTCGCTGCTGCCCGGTAGCAATTCGTCATCCATCGGGCTGCCGACGCACTTCCATCTTTCCGCGAATGAGGAGATCCGCCTTCCCCTTTCCGAAGAGCAGGTTCTCGACCGCTCCCGGATCTCGCTGATCGAGACGAGGGAATCGCTCTCGCTGCGGGACCACTTCGACAAGTTGGCCATCGAGAACGGACAGCTCGTGGTCCGCGGACTTCCGGCCGGCGACTTCCTCCTCGGGCTGGGTCGGAAGACCATTCCGATCAAGGTGTCCGCGGGCGCCCCTCATAACGGCCTGATCGTCTCCACCGCCCGGATCCTGCCGCGCCACCTTCCGTCCACGCCTTACATCAGCCGCGCGGAAGTCGAGGGCGGCACCTTGGTCATCAATGTCGCGGGTGCTGCTCCCGGCACCCGCGTCTCGCTCGCGGGCCGCAGATTTTTCCACGATTGGCCCGCCGGAAACGCGCTTCAGCCTTTCGCGGATCCGGAGCCCGACACGCTGGTCCCTTCCTTTACGGGGAACGCATTCCTGGAGACCAGCCGCCTGAGCGATGAAGTGCGCTATATCCTCGAGCGCCGCGCCGCCAAGACCTATCCGGGCTCCCTGCTGCCAAGGCCCGGTCTTCTGGTGAATCGCTGGAGCGAGGAAGATCTGGTTCAGGATAAACAAAGCGGTGAAGAGGGCGCGAGCGGCTCCGTCTCGGGAAAATCGGGTGGTGGCAATCGGATCGATGCCCCGAGACCTCCCACCGAGTCGAGCAGCGTAGGAGGCAGCGAAGGACCCTGCATCGACTATCTGGCAACTTCATCGGTGGTCCGCCATGATCTCCAGGTAGCTGCCGATGGCACGGTCCGGGTTCCGGCCGGGGACTTCGTCACTTGCCAGTATGTCGAGGTGATCGCGGCCGATGCCTCGTCGAAGCACCAGCGGATTCTTCCGCTTGTCCCCTCGGACTTGTCCCTGCGCGACCGCCGTCTCGCCCGTCCCTTGGATGTGGCGAAGTATCATGTGGGAACCCGGCGTGCCGCCGCCCTTGCCAAGGGAGCGGAGGCGAGCATCGAGAGCATGATCGAGGCCGATTGGAGGGCGTTCACGACCTTGGCGGAAGCGCACGCGTTCCTCGCCGGAGCATCGGGAGATCCGAATCTGGAAAAGTTCCGGCCCTTGCTCGAATGGCCGTCCCTGGATGAAGCGGCGAAGCTCGCCTTCCTCTCCGAGCACGCCTGTCATGAACTCCATCTCTTCCTGGCCCGCAAGGACAGGGCCTTCTTCGACAAGCATGTGAAGCCGCTGCTGGCGGAAAAGAAGCAGCCGACGGTCATCGACAACATCCTGCTCAGCCGTGATCTAACAGCCTACCTCCGGCCCTATGCCTGGCTGCGCTTGAACGCGGCGGAGAAAGCCCTGCTCTCCCAAGCGATGCCGGAGCTGCGTCAGCGGATCTCCACCGAGCTCGGACAACGCTGGGAACTGGAGGCCCCGACACCGGAGCAAGAGACCATCCTCTTCGCCGAGACCTTGGGAGGCGGCGATCTATCCATGGAAGACTCGCTGGGACTTGCGTCACGAACGATGGGTGGAGAAGGCGCCGCCGATTACGGTGCGGTCTCCGGTGCCAGCCGACTGTTGAAACAGTTGCAATCGATCGTGGTTCCCCAGATCGATTTTGAGGATACCACCGTGGAGGAAGCCATACAGGTTCTCCGCCGGTACGGCGTCAACTTCGTCATCCGCCGACCGAGGACAGGAGGCGGCGACTCCCTCCTCGACGCGGACGCCGCCGGTGGCCTGGGTGACGCCGCGGACCCGGGCGCGCTTCGGATCAAGGAACTGAAGCTCCGGAACGTGCCTCTGGCGGAAGCGCTGAAGTACATCTGCGAGCAAACCAAGCTCCGCTACAAGGTGGACGACCATTCGGTGACCCTTGTGCCGGCCACGGAAACGGACGAGGATCTCTTCACGCGATCCTTCCGGGTTCCGCGGGATCTGCCGAGAATCCTCGCAGGTGGAGACTCCCAGGAGGGAGATCCGTTTGGAACCGACGAAGCCGGGCAAGGACCGAAGGTGCTGGCTCCCAGAAAGAGCATCGAAACGCTTCTCATGGAGAACGGGGTGAAATTCCCCGATGGCTCAAACGCCCGGTTTTTCCCGCAAAGCGGCACCCTGCTCGTTCGTAATACCCCCACCAATCTGGATTTGCTCGAACAGATCATCGAGCAGGTGGGCATCGTGAAGAAGGACGAACTCGAGGACGATCCTTTCGCAGAGTCCGCACCGGCTGCCCCCTCGGCCCTAGCGGGTGCCGCGGCCGACCCTTTTGGCGGTGGAGGTGCCGGTGTGGGACTTGGCTTTACCGCGCGTCCCTCATGGAGTTCCGAGCGTGACCAAACCCGCCTCTGGAGGGAGTCCAACTACTTCCGCTACCACGGTGCCACCGATGAGTCCTTCATTGCCTTGAACCGCTTCTGGCTCGACCTCGCGGCATGGGATGGCAAGGGCATCTTCATCTCGCCGCATTTCAACGCCTGCACCCGCACGGCGAATGAAGCGCTCTTCTGCCTGGCCATGCTTGACCTGCCGTTCAAGGCCGGGCGTCCGGAGACAAGGGTGGATGGCACCACGCTGCGCGTGAAAGCGAAGGAGCCGATGCTGCTCTTCTACAAGGACACCCGCGAAACCCAAAAGGTCGCCGCCGACTCGCCGGTGCTGGTGCGCCAGACCTTCCATCGCTTGGACGACCAGTTCCACACCGAAGACGGGCGGAAGATCGAGAACAACATCACCGGCAACTTCATGCCGGGTGTGCCCTACGGAGCCTCGATGATCGTCACCAATCCTTCGGGTGCCGGGCGGAGGATCGATGTGCTTGCCCAAATCCCCGCAGGATCGATCCCGCTCGACTCGGGGGACGCCACGGAATCCACGACACGCGAGCTGGAGCCCTACGGCGTGTTGACCCTTCGTCTCGCTTTCTATTTCCCGATGGCAGGTGAATTCCCGATTTACCCGATGCAGGTGTCGGAAGGGGATCTCATCCTCGCCCGCAGCGAAGACCGGGTTCTGAAAGTGACGGCGGAAGCGCCTGCGTTGGACGCAAACTCCTGGCCGGCGATGGCCCGCGATGCTTCGGACGAAGAGGTTCTTGCCCGCTTGCGGACCGCGAACTTGAAGACGTTGGACCTGAAGTTGATCCTCTGGCGTCTGAAGAATCCCGGCTTCTTCCAGAAGACCACGGAAATCCTGCGGGAGCGCCTCTACTATTCGGGCGAGATCGCTTCCTATGCCCTCTTTCACGCGGACACCTCGGCGCTTCGTGACACGATTGAAAACTCGCCGCAGCTCCGCAAAGCCGGAGAATGGTTCGACTCCACCCTGCTGAAGATCCGACCGGCCGAACATAATGGATGGGAGGCTTTCGAATTCGATCCGCTCGTGAACCCGCGCGCGCATCGTTTCGCCGACAAGGAGCGGCTGACGCATCCGGAGGCCCTGAAGCACTTCGAATCTTTCCTGGATATCCTTTCATGGAAGCCTTCGTTGAGCGCGGAGGATCAACTCGCTCTCACGGCGCACCTGCTGCTCCAGGACCGCATCGACGAAGCGCTTACGAGGTTCGACGCGATCAATCCGGCCGATCTAACAAGCCGGATGGCCTATGACTACATGAGATCGGTCGTGATGTTCCATCGTTCGCAACCGGAGGAAGCGAAGGCGATCGCTCAGCGTTACCCGGATCTTCCGCAGGGACTCTGGAAGGACCGCTTTGCCAAGGTGATCGCACAGGCGGACGAAATCGTGGCGCTGCGGATTCCCCGCAAACCGGAGGAGGTGCGGCCCAAGGAAGAAGCACCCTCACTGGATCTCGCTCTGGCGGCGGATGGCAAGCTGATGGTGAAGCGGCACAAGGTCGACAAGACCCTGCTTCAGCTTTTCAGCGTGGACCTGGAAGTGATGTTCTCAAAGGATCCTTTCCTCACCGGTGATGGCGCGGTGCTGCCTGGCATCCGCGCGAACGAGACGCGGGAAGTGACCTTGACAGCGGAGGAGACCAGCGTCGAGCTACCGGAGAACTTCCGGAAAGGAAACGTGCTGGTCTCGGCGAAGTCGGGTGCGACGAAGGTGCTGAAGGTTCTCGATAGCCGGGCGCTTGAGACGATCCGGCAACCGGAAGAGCGGACCTTGCAGGTCCATGACAGCGCCGGACGACTTCCCCTGCCGCAGTGCTACGTGAAGGTCTATGTCGAGGGCCGGAATGGCGAAGCAACCTTCCACAAGGACGGCTACACCGACCTCCGCGGGAAGTTCGATTACCTCAGCCACACCGGCAGCGAAATCGGGGAAATCCGCAGGATCTCCGTGCTGATCAGTCATCCGGAGAAGGGAGCGAGGATCGAGGTGTTTGATCTGTGAGGAGACGAAAAGGTTCCACAATCATTTGCCGCTCACTGCTCGACGTCGATCGCTCGGCAGCATCCCCATCCCGAAGGGATGACAGCTCCAGTAGCCGGGGGTAAGGCGAAGCCGCCACCCCCGGAAAAGCACGACGAAGCAAACCGATCCCGGAGGGATCGCAGCCCTCCGCCGCTACCTTTCCTTGCCCCCCTACCTCTCTTCGAATCACCCCCAATGTCCACCTACCTCGGTCTCCACTATCACATCGTCTTCGGCACCAAACATCGTGATCCATCCATCAATGCATCCATCCGTCCTCGCCTGCACGAGTACCTGGGTGGTGTCGTCCATGGCCTGGAAGGAGAACCGCACGGCATCGGCGGCACTGCCGATCACGTTCACCTGTTGGTGACCTTGAAATCCACCCATTGCCTCGCGGACTTGATGCGGGAGCTCAAGAAAGCATCGAGCCTCTGGATGCATGAAGAAGGACGCTCACCAAAGTTTGCGTGGCAGGACGGATATTGCGCGCTCACGGTCAGCCCTTCCGCAAGATCTGCCGTGAGAGAATACATCGCGAATCAAGAGGAGCATCATCGGACACAAACCTTCCGCGAAGAACTGGTCCGTCTGCTCAAAAAGGCGGGGGTCGGCTACGACGAAAGATACCTGGAGTAGGGAGCAAGGCTGCGATTCCTCCGGGATCGATATCGTTTCGCGCACCGTTCTGGGGGTGGCGGCTTCGCCTTACCCCCGGCTACCGTGGCTTTCATCCCTTCGGGATGGAGATACCCGGGGCCTGGACTGTCGGCTGTCGGTTCAAGGAGCAAGGCCTTGAAGCCCGCGCTTCGGCATCGAGCGCAAATGTGAGCCCTCTACGCAACGCAATCCATCTGCGATGGGATCGGCGGGAGCGGCTTCGCAAATGAAGATCCGCTGGACGTGGAGGATAGCGGATTCGAACCGCTGACCCCTTGCATGCCATGAATCCATCCCGGCCTCGATCCCTCTTGGCCCTAGGAAATCCCTTGGTGCACCTTATCCTAAAACCGTCTAATACGCATTATAGGTTTGAGATTTGGTCCCGCTTGGGTCCAATCCGGCAATGGCTGGCTCCGGTGGGTCCAAACGAAAAGCGGGCGCGATCGTCCGCGGCATCCAATTACATCACGGGAAATACCGCTGGCGCAAGCTTGTCGATGGCAAGCGACTCATCGTCCCCCTCCTCGCCACCACCGCTGACGAAGCGATCGCCGAAGTCCTCGCCCTCCGCGCCCAGCCCCTCGCGGCCGTCACCGGCGAATGGGAGCCTCTGGTGGACGCCTACCTGCGCACCGTCAGCGCGGGCACCCGCGACAGCCGCGGCCCGGTCCTGAAGGCCATCGGCCGCGAGATGCATCTGCGCACCCCGCGCTCCCTCACCCCCGCCGTCGCGAACCGCTGGCTAGCCCGCCTCGAGGCCCGCGCGATGCCCACCAAGGAGACTCCGGAGCCCGAAATCACCACCGGCACCGTCCTTCACTACGTCCGCGATCTTCGCGCCTTCGTGAAATGGGCCGTCGCGAAGCGCCACATGCCCCAGGACCCCACCGCGGGCTTCGTCCTGCCGAAGGTCGAGGAAAAGCTGCGCGACGTGTGGGTGCCCGCCAAGCGCGTCGGCGAGCTCATCGAAGATGCGAAGCAGGCCGGCGACCGGGATATGGAATGGATCCTCGCCCTCGGCTTCGAATGCTTCATGCGACGCGGCGAAATCGACGCCTGCCGGCCGGAGTGGTTTGATCTGGATCTCGCCATCCTCCGCATCCCGCCCAGCGATGCCAAGGGCGAGCCCGACGAAAGCGACCTGGAAGACTGGAAGCGGAAGGGACGCGACGGCCGCCGCAAGGAGGCCGTCATCCCCCTCTCCGCCCTCATGCTCGATCTCATCCGCCGCCACGGACTCCCCGGGCCCTACATCGTCGCCCCGAAAAAGAAATGGGGGAAACATCGCTACCGCTTCGAATTCCGGAACCGCTTCGAAAAGTTCATGGAAGTCCATGAACTAGGCCACGTCACCATCCATGACATGCGCCGCTCCGCCGCCTCGAACCGGGTAAGCGCCGGCGTCTCCATTGAAAAGGTCGCAAACTGGATGGGCATCCATTACCGCACCGCGTGGAAACGGTACGCCCGCTTCCTCCCCGCCGATGCCGATATCAACCGCGGATCCGCCTCCGCTCCAGCCGTGGAAAAGATCCCACCGCCGTCAGATATCGCCACCCGCCTTGCCCAGGTGGAAGCCCTCCACGCCGCCGGACTTATCACCGCGGAGGAACACACAAAAAAGCGCGCCGAAATCATCGCGAGCCTTTAGCCATTCCACCCCTCCTCCAGCTCACGCGCGATGTCATCGGCCTTGTCCCTGCGGTTCTGCACCCCTCGCGCCTGCATCACATCGATCCTCATCTGCACCCCCATCCCCCACTTCCTCTCACCCCGGCTCTCCAGGAACTTTTCACAGGCCCGGAAGACGCTTGCCGAGTGCCCGTCGTATCCGGCCCTCTGCGTCTTCACGCCGCGTGTGACCCGTGCCGCGCTCATCCCCGCGTCGCTTGGAAGTGCATCGCATCGTAGCCCCAGAATGCCCCCGCGGAGATCCAGCCCTCCCGGGCAAAGGCCTCCATGATCTCCAGCGGCATGTCCGCTTTCATCGGCCAGGAATCCCGGAACGTGTTGTCATCCGCATCCAGATCGATCGCCGCGCCGTAGGCGTGCAGGGATAGGCTCGTGCCTCCCCGCTTCAGCCGGAAATTGAAGCAGCCCCCGTAATCCTCCGCCTCCTCCATCACCTCGCGATTCCCGGAAAACTTGTCGCCGATCTCCCTCAGCACCCGCAGCAGCGACTCCGCGCACTTCTTGTGCACCCGCGTCCTCGTCACCCGCTTGCCATCGTAGAACATCGGGAAAGGAAACTCGATCGTCACCAGCTGGGACTCATCCCCCGCCTTCCCGTAAAAAATCTCCAGGCTCCGCGCATGCGGATCCGGCCAAGGAATCACCGCCGGCATCAGCCGCCGCAAATGCTCCTGGCAGGCCTTGATACTTTTCGGACCCCAATACCCGTCCGGCGTCGTCCCGATCCGCCGCTGCATCTCCATGATCTCTTCCCGCGTCATCACAGGACAGCACGAGTCAATCCGCCCTCACGGCGGCAGCCGCATCGGGCAACCTTTCTTCGGGCAGACTTCCAGCCTGGCCACCTTTTCCTTCAGCTGGCCCACATCCTCGCGCAGCTCCTCCCGGTCCGTCTCGCACTCCTCCAGCCGCCCGTTGATATCCTTGTAGCGCAGGTCCCGCAGCCTATCGGTCTCGATCTTCTGATAGACCGTGTGCCGCCAGAAAAACGCCAGCAGCGCCAGCAGGGAACCCCACAGCACCACCACCACCACCAGCACCACCGCCATGAAGGGCGTAAACCCCATATCCAGCAGCTCCCTCAGCAGGGGCATGCTCGCGAAAAGGAAAAGCAGCATGGCCAGCGCAATTACTTCGCGGCCTCAACTTTCACGGGCTTGATTTTCTCATCCGGAAGCGCCGGCACCGGCTGAGCCTGAGATTCCTCCAGTGCCTTCGTGACTTTCGCCAGCGCCACAAGATCAAACGCCAGGCCAAAGGCCTTGGTCTGCGGATTGAATGACGCCGCACAGGACGAAAGCCCCAGCACCAGCAGGCAGATCACCATCAGCAGCAATCCAAAAAATACGCTCCTCATCGTTCTCATGGTCGTTTGTTCGCGGCTTGAATGAACCCCCACGCCACCACGCACTGCGTGATCACCACATCCAGCTCGAAGGCCGTGATCGGAGAATCATCCAGGAAGTCCTTCACTTCCCCGGCGATCAGGATCAGGGCGGCAACAATTCCGGCAGCGGTCGTCTTCATAGGCGTGCGGCAGATACACCCGCCCCTCCATGTCAAAACTCATGCCTTTCCACTTCTCTCTTCGCACTTGCCACTCTGCCTTTCAAACCTTCACCGGATGCCACACCCCCGCCGCACTCCCCGGATCCCGGTTCACCAGCTGCACGTTCTTCAGCCCCCGGCACTCCCGCGGCGCATACCCCGCCGCCGTCGCCAGCGTCGCGATCCTCATTTCGCAAAAGGCATCCGCCGCCATCGCCTCCTCCTTCAGTGGATGCAGCCGCATCGCCTCGAGGCACCGCCGCGAAAACATCAGCACGGATAGCGGCGCGATCCCCATCGCGTGCTTCCTCAGCCCCGCGGGCAGGCGCTCCAGCTCATCCCACCACATCCATCCGTCGCCCAGCTCGTGCACATCCGGACCCAGGAAATCCGCACCGCGCGGAAACACATCATCCACCGCAGCGGAAAACTTCACATCCCACTCCACGAATACGACCCGCTCCGCATCCGTAAATCGCCCCTTCGTTTCCCACCACTCCAGCAGCGGCCGATCCCCGTGACGCCATGCCACGCGCAAGGCCTCGCCTTCCAGCTTCGGCAGCTCGATCACCTGCGTTTCCGCATGCGGGTTCCACCGCTTGAACTCCTCCAGGTGCGGCAGCTTCCCGCCCACCGCCAGGAAAACCGTCAGCGTCCGAGATCGCGTCGGCCGCGTCATCATCCAGCTACGCCGCGAAACAGGCTCCACCTCGATCCCCGCGGCATCGATCCCCTCCTTCACCTCCCGGATGTTCAGATCATGGCCCGCGAAAATCCCCCCGCGCGCCACCTTCGGCAGCCACGCCAGCACATCCCGCTTCACCGCCAGCTTGGAATGGTCCGCATCAATCCATACCGCGAAAACGCTTCCGTCTTCATGCCGCCCCGCGGCCTCCGCCGAATCGCTTCGCACCAGCTCCACCTCCATCCCCGTCTGGCTCAGGTTCTCCCGCACCATCGCCTCCCACGCATCGCTGCGCAGGTTCCGCGGGCTCCCCAGCTCGTTCGCCACGTGGAAGGCATCATACCCGATGATCCGGAGCTTCTTCCTACGATGCGCGGCGTACTCCGCCAGATACCCCAGCGAGCCGCCTTCCCACACCCCCACCTCCACGATCGTCGCGCCCTCCGGCGCCTCGTCCACGATCCTGCGATAAATGTCCTGATAGTCGAACCACCCCTGGTATCCCCGCCGGCTCGGCTCGAAATCCTCCTTCAGCTCCCACGGCGCACTCTCCGTTAGCATCGCCTTCAGCTCCTCCTCCGACTGCGGATCGGCCCCGCCCGCCCCGTGGTTGAACCAGCGCGCCGCGGCATCCGCCGGCACCTTCATCGCCTTCTCCACCCCGCAGCGCCGGTGCGGCGTCCCATGATCATTGTGATACAGCGTTTCGAAAGGAACCTTCCGCCACACACCGTGCCGGCGCAACGTCGCCAGGCTCTTCTCCCGCTCGAAAAGATACGGCGTGTGCGTGCTGAAATCCCGCACGTAGTCCACCCCGTGATGATGCAGGCTCGCCGTCGCACGCCCCACGCTCCGCAGCCAGCGGCTCCGGTTCGCCAGATTCCTTGCCATCCGTTTTATCAGGTTCCGCCCCCGCGTCCGCGCCGTCCGGTGATCCTCCCACGTGCTACGGCGAAGATAGTAGATATCGTCGTTCATCAGCAGCACCTCGTCCGCCTGCTGCAGCGCTGCTGCCAGCGCCTCGGGATACCCGGGCTTCAGATGGAAGTGCACCCCCTTCCCGTCCACCAGCCACTCCGGGCGCTCGTCCCCGAAAATGTGGATCTCCGGGCAATCCACCAGATGCTCCCACACGCTCCGCAGCGAGTATCGCAACTCTTCTCCCCGCGCCTCCGCGGCCTTGTAAAGGTAGCACACCGCGCGCCCCGCCGTCGCCGCCCGCTCTTCGAATTCCTCCGGCTTCTGCGGCAGTAGCGACAGATCCCGCAGCCGATTCAGCTTCTTCAGCTTGCACCCGCGCCCCGCCAGGTGGTGGAACCACGCCGCCTTGTTCTGCCCCGCGAAAGTATTCCACGCCTCGCGCAGATCATGGATCACCATGCCCTTCGCCGCGGCCGCCATCAGCCACACGTTGAAATGATGCTGCTCCATCACCCCTTCGTGATAGGGCTTCTCGATCACCGCCAGCAGCTGCTCCGCCGCCAGGCGATCGATGCTCCACACGCCGGCATTCCGATACTGCCAGCCCTCTGTCTCCAGGCCGGGAAAATGGTTCCGGCACCAGGTCCCCCACACCAGATGTTCCGCGCCGCGAAAAGGCAGATCGATCATGATCGCCATGCCGTCATGATCTTCCATCATCGGCGCCGTCGGATGCACGAAAACATCCGCATCCACATAGATCATCCGCCGCGCCTCCGATTTCAGGAAGTCCCGCAGCATGTCCACCTCCGCGAATTTGGGGTGCGGATAGCTCGGGTCCGTCTCGCGCCACACCCGCAGCTCGAGCCCGTGCCGCTCGGTCCACGCCTTCAGGCTGCCGCCGCACTCCGCCATCCAGGGCTCCCGGCCATAGCGCAGCGTGTAAACCATCACGCCTTCCGTCGCCGCCTTCTCCTTCGGATACTCCGGCCGGATCGCGCCCTCGATCTCCTTCTGCTCCCAGCGCCCCCGCCCTTCGATCCGCTCCAGCTGCTCCTCGATCGCCTTTTCCAGCTTCTTCCCGACCTCGTTATCGAAATTCAGTTCGGGCAGCGGCATCCCGTCCACCCAGTCCGCGGCAGGGTCATCCTCGCGACGCGTGGCAAGCAGCTCGATCGCTCCGCGGATCCGTGTCCTCGCCCCCGGACGCTCCGTGTCCATCGCCTCCCACGCCATCCGGGACAGCGGCAGCCCCGCCCGCTCCAGCTTCCACCTCAGACCCTCGTAATCCGCCAGATCCTCCGTATCGATCACCGTGCAGCGCCCGGGATTCATCTCGGCAAAGTCCAGCATCCACTGCCGCTGGTCACGCGCCCGCATCAGCACGTTCCCGTTGCAGGTGCCGTACTTCGGGATCCACAGCGGCCACGTCACCTCCAGCGAATACTCCAGCGCCTCCTCATCCTTCCGCGCCAGGAAGATCACCCGGGCCTCCGGCCAAGTAGCCAGCACCCAGCTATAAAATCCCACCGCCTCGTCCCACGTGTCCCGCGCGCAAAAGCTACTACGGATTCCGTAGTATCCGCAGTGTAAAGGCACCGCGATCTTATCACGCAACATCTCCCTGCCTTGCCACTTCTCTCTGATCACTTCGCACTTCTCACTCTGCCTTTCCACCCTCCCCCACTCCGCTCCCGGCTCATCCTCCGGCACTGTCAGTCCGCGCAGCCGCTCCAGCCAATCAAAGGACTCCGCGCCACAGCGCACCCCCGGCGTCAGGTCCAGCATCCGCTGCAGCGACGTCCCCCCGCTGCGCGGGCCCGTGAACAAGAAAAACGGTATCATGCCAAAAACTCCTTCATCTTCTCCGTGATGTTCCGCCGCGTGATCCCCTCCACCCGCTGGAAAACAACGATCTCGTATCGGGTCAGCCAGTAGTCCCTCGTCCGCTGCCGCTTCCATCCGTAGGCCGCCATCGGGCAGCCCTCCGTCAGGTTCTGGTACCGGTGCGCCGGGCGCGCCAGCTCGCCCATCGTCACATCCTCATACATCCCCGGGTCATCCTTCAGCTGCGCCGCTCGCTCCCGCATTCCGGGAAGCGCAGTACGACGGATCCCGTAGCAGAAGCCGAAGAACCCGCGGTGCCCGGGATGAAACATCCCCACCGCTTCCTCCTCGCGCCCCTCCAGCCACTTCACGCCCGTCACCAGCGCGTCGCTGTCCACTTTCAGCACCCACGGATCCTCCGGCCGCGATTGCTCCTCCAGCGTCCGCAGGATGCCCTCCACGCACTCCTTGCCGTTCAGGTTCCCGTTCCGCGGAAAGTCCGTCACCACGACCTCGCATCCCTCCACCGCAGGCAATGGATCCTTCCGGTCGATCGCCAGCACCACCCTCACCCCGGACCGCCGCAGGGCACGGGATGCCAGCGCCGCCATCAGGTAATCCGGCGGCCATGTGAAAATAACGGCGGTCATGGCGGAACCACGGTGGAGCAGGTCCGTCCGCAGTGGTGCGGCCACCTGTCAGGGAATTGCTTCACCGGCAGCGAATAGCAGCACTCGTCCGGCTCGCTCTCGTCCTCCGCCGCCGTGCCCTCGATCCACACATCCAGGACGGTCCCCTCGCAGTCAGGAGCATACGGGAAATAGAAGGCCGCCCCGAAGGTCTGCCGCGTCCCGGTGATCGGCACGCAGATCGCGCCGGCGTTAGTGGATTGCCCGGGATACGGCCGCGGATCCCCGCCGAGCATCCGCGCGCAGGCCTTCCAGCTCGCACAGCGCCCGAAGAGCGTGCTGATCCCCACGGACACTTGCCAGATCACCAGCGCTTCCCGCCCGTACTCGTAGCATTTCTTCTTGTTCGCCCACGCTGCCGCCGCGGCCCAGGGGCACTCCTTGGAATCTCCGCCGCTGCTGGATGCCTCATCGGTCTCATCGCTCGGCCCCACGTCGGAGGAAGTAGGCAGATCCAGCGATGAAAATTCGCTCTCTTCGCTGAAGCACTTGAACCACACCTGCCAGTCGCTCTGCCAGCGTTGATCCAGGTTCGTGATCGACTTCGCGCCACCGCTTGCCGTTTCGAAATCCATCGAAGCGATCAACGTATGCCGCTTGCCGTCCTCCCGCGGTGGCTTCTCCCCGCGGTTGTAAATCTCCAGCCGCTCCGGCTCGTCGTCCTCCTCGCTCGGCACCTGCGTCGCCCCCGGGCATTTCGTCCGGTCCGTGATCAGCCAGATGCTCGCGTTCGAGCGGGAGCCGATGCTGAATCCCGGCGGATCCTCCGCGTTGATCGAAACCCCGTCGATCATCGGGTAGATCGGCCGCACCTGCTCGCTCTCGCGATCGTCGTCGTCGATCGGATCCTCTTCCTCCACCCGGCAATACACCACGCACCCCGGACTCAGGTACAGCGTCGTCCCGTCCTCCCCGCCCACATACGGAACAAACCTCCCCGAGCTCGCCCCGGGCGTTCCCGGCGCCGCCGGCACCGGCGCACGATACCTATAGTAGGTTTCGCCGTTCTTCTCGAACTTGTCGAATTGCGACGGGTCCAGGATGATCATCCGGCGGTTCACCGCGTCCACCAGGTGGTTCCACGACTTCCCGTCCACGAAGAGTTTCTTTCCCTCCGGTGCCCGCGGCAATTTCTCATCCTTCCCCATCGCTCGAAAAATTTCTTATCTCCCTCAGTCCGGCTGATCCCCGTAGTAATACGCGTACGTGTCCGTCACCCGCCACAGGCTCCCGGGCACCACGTCCTCCGGATTCCGGTTATCCAGCACCCAGCCGTTCGGATGGTTCGCCCGCTTCGGCTCATCGTAGCTCCCCCACAAGTAGCTTGGCGGCGTCGGTGCGTCCGGCGGCGTCTGCGCGGTACCGCCCACGTTCGTCGCCGGCAGGCTCGTCGCGAAATACACATCCACCACCGTCAGGATCGCCTGGTTGATGTTCCACCGGTCGAAGGCCCCGCTCGGCGTCGTGATCGTCAGGTACTCCACCTCCCCATCTTCATCCAGCTTGTCGATCTGCCGCTTGCCCTCCGTCGCGGCGCCCGTCTCCGCCACCTCCGCCTCTTCCTCCGTGCTCCACACCAGCACCTTCTTCGAAATCGGCCCCACCGCGATCAACTGCCCCGCGCAAAAGATCGAGCGCTTCCGCTTGTCGGACCCATCCAGCACCCCGTGCCCGTTCACCGTCACAATCGCACCGCTCCCGTCCTGCACCGCGGAAAGCGATTTCACAAACATCCCGCTCCACCCGGGGAAAGCGCCTTCACGGCTATACCCCTGCGCCGCCGCACCCGCGCGATACCCCGTGAACGATGCCACCAGGATCTCGATGTCCACCGTATCGAGCTCCCCGATATCACCCTCAATCGAGCGCCCGTTGCCCAGCTTCCCCACGTTCCCGATGAAAATTTCCGCCTGCATTAGATCACCCCCAAATTCTGGAAAATCTCGATGATCTTCGCCTCGTTCTGCAAACTACGTTCATAGTAGCTCGCCGCCGCCCGTGCCCCGCTTTGGTCCGGCAAGGCCCGCTCCCGGTTCAGCACCCGCTCTGCCGATCGGCTCAGCCCGCGCGGCCGGTCCAGCCCCCGCGAACTCTCCAAACGCCGCCGGTCCCCGTCCCCCAGCTGGATCCCCTCGCTCCGCCGGATCCGCGAAGGCCCCGCGCCGCGATCGCCCCGTGCCACCCGCTCCTCGAGCGTCACGCGCTCCCGCACCAGCCGCACCGCCTGCGCCTCGGAAATCCCCAGCCGCTTCGCCACCTGCTCCGCCTCGCGACGCAGCCGCACCTCCTTCTCCAGCAGCTCCGCCTGCCGGCTTCGCCCCGACGCACGGAACCGCAGCACCGCCATCTCCTCCGCGAATTCCCGCCGCGCCCCGGTCTGCTCGGTGAGCTTCTTGCGCGCCTGCTCCTCCTCCCGCTGGCGCTTGTCCGCCGCGGCCAAAAGCTTCGGCAACTCCTTCAGCAAAACCTCCTGGTCATTCAACGGCGCATCGATCGCGCGGATCGCCTCGATCTTCGCGCGCTCCCGCTCCAGCTCATTGATCTTTTGTAAATTCTCCCGCTCCGCCTCCAGCTGCCGCTTCCGCCGCTCCGCCGCGTCGATCTGGTCATACAGCGGCCGCAAGGTCGCCTGGGCCTTCTCCTCGATCTCCTTCTGCCGGTCCCGCAGCTGCACCAGCAGCGCCTCCTGCTGCTCCAGCGCGACCTTCTCCGCATCGCGGCGCCGCACCGATTGATCGCGTGCCGCCAGGCCACCCTCCAGCCCCTGCTTCACCGCCTCTTCATTCCCCGCCACCGCAGCCTCCGCGCTCGCCAGGTTCCGCCGCAGCCTCGCAATCTCCGCCTCCGTCTCCCGCAACCGCGCCGCCGCACTCTGCCGCAGGTTCGCCGAATCCACCTCCACCCGCTCCGCCTCGGCATTCGCCAGCTTGCTCTCCTCCCGCGCCCGCTCGACATCCTCCGCCAGCCGCTTCTCCCGCAAAGCCCGCACCTGATCCTCCGCCGCACGCGAAAGGTCGCCCGCCGCATCCGGACCCTGCAAGCCGGCCTGAGACGCCCCCAGCGCCGTCCGCGCCCGCGTCAGGTCATCCTGCAAGCGCCGCTGAAGCTCCAGCGCCTTCGTCTGATCCTCGAACGCCTGCAGCTTCTGCGAATGCACCCGCAGCTCCCGCTCCGCATAGCTCGCCAGATCCCGCGTCAGCGCGATCGCCCGCTCCCGCACCTCCACCTCGCGCTCCAGCGTGTTCAATTGCGAAAGCTCCACCGCGAAACGCTTCGCCGTCGCATCCGCCACCGCCTGGATCTTCCCCGCGTCGTTCTCCGTATACAGCTCCTTCAGGATCGGCAGCAGCTTGTAACCCGCCAGCACCGCCAGCGAAATCGCACCCGCCAAACCGGCACCCGCACCCAGCGCCGCGATGATCGACGGAATATTGTTCAAAATCCCCTTGAACCCGTACTGCAAATCGTCCGCGAAAAACGCCAGCTGCAGCAAACCCTGCCCCGCCTGCTTGCTCGCCGAAGTCTGATCCCGCAGCCCCTTCGTCAGCAAACGCCCCCGCTCCTCCGCCCGCAAAATTTCCCGCGTCAACTGCGGCAACTCCCGCTGCCCCAGCTCCACCACCTCCCGCCGCGCCTTCCGGAACTCCGCAGTCAACTGCGAAGCATCCGCCTCCAGCGTCACCTTGATCTTCTCATCGCCCGCCATCGCTCATCCATGGGGCGCTGTCAAAGCGCAGCTTAAGGAGTGGGGACACTCCTGTCCCCTCCACCCGTCCGGGCCTCAAAAAGAAACAGGGGAACCGGTTTCCCGATTCCCCTGCCACAGTGTTATGAACGTAAACAAAAGACAGACACCTGCCTCCATCCAATCCGTTCCTGTCAATCCGCTGGCGTGATGTCCACGTAGTAGGCCTTCCCCGGCTCGAACGCTCCCTTGGCTGCATCGTTATCCACGAAGAGCTTCAAGGAGCCCGATGGGGTAGCCTTGGCATACGTATTATCCTCCGGCGATCCGCCATAGACAGCGGTGAATTCAACTTCTTCGCCGCCGAATTGAAGCTTCTTCACGGACTGGCACGTCATCTTCGCTCTGATATTTTTCATGAACTCGTGTCTTTGAAATGGGCACTGCCCCAGGCCTCTCCGCCCCTGTCAAAACCTCACTCCATCTCACTCACCCAGCTCTCCCGCTTCCTCACCCTCCGCATCACATCCTGCAGCCACTCCGAATCCGCACCGCTCCGGCCCGGCCAGCGGAACAGCTCACCCTCCAGCAAACGCGCCGCATGGTAATACGCCAAACCCTGCCACAGCGGCAGCTTCCACCGGATATCCTCCGGCGCCATGCCCGTCTTGGAAGCGATCACCATCACGTACTGCGCCTCCCAGACGGGCAATGCTAGTTTCCCCGTCCCGGGCCCTTTCCAGGCCTCTCATCCGGCATCGGCTCCGCCTGGTTCTCCTGCGAAGCATTCCACACCTTCAGCGCCAGCACCACCAGCGCCAGCTTGTCCGCGCCCGACTGCAAAAACTCATCCGCCCACGGATCAATCAGCTCCTCCTGGAAAGCCACCAGATTCCCCCGGTATGCCCGCCAATCCTCCGGCGTGTGCAGGCACAGGAAAAGGATCCGCACCGCATCCGGATAGAACGACTCCCGGTCCCGCGCGCACGCATAGAACGGCGCCGCACCGTTCGCATGCCGCAGCTGCAGAAACAACGTTTCCCGCGACACCGACCAAGCCTCCAGCGCCTGCCCCTTCCACATCGGCACGAAATCAAAAGCCTCCTGCCGCCGCTCCTCATCCCCCGGCGCCGCCTCCGCCGCCGCCCCCGGCTTCTCCATCTTCCCCCCCAGCACCTGCCGTCTCCCCACCCGGATCGGCCCCGCCGTCTTCTTCGCTGCTTTCTTCTTCATCGCTCAATCTACTACGTTCCTAAAACTTCATCCCCCGGGCTCCAGCCTGGCCCCATCGAAAGGGGCTGTTCCACTGATCACTGATCACTGATCACTCGGCACCTGCCCTCTTGCCTTTCCCTCATTTCCTAAAAAACCGCGCCACCGCCTCCATCGCCGCCGGACTCGCATTCTGCTTCCCGTCCAGCTGCACCACCGCCCGCTTGATCCCCTCCCGCGGCGGCTGCACGATCAGCAAAGGCCCCCGCCCCTTCATCGACTCCAGGATCATGTCCCGCGTCCGCAGCACCGCCAGACCCTGCGTCACCGGATCCCCCCACGGCAGCTGCGTCACATCCTTCGCCCACTGCCGCCCCGTCGCGTCCGGATCGATCGGCAGGAATGGCAAGCGCACCGGCCCCGTACGACGCACATAGTACGTCCGCTGCCCGTTCGCCCCCTCCAGATCCTCCAGCGCGAAACCCGCCAGCCCCAGCGCCGCCACCAGCTTCAGATCCCGCGTCCGCAGATACTCCACCCCCCGCTTCCGCCCCGGCAGCCCGCGCCCGCCCGGCACATACTCCCAGATCCCCGGCGCACCCGCCACCGGCCGCAGCTCGCAAAAGATCCCCTGCTTCTGCAGATCCAGCAGACACTCCCGGTTCTCCTGCGCCCGCAGCATTGTCAGGTAAGGATGCCCCGCATCCATCGTCCCCGCCTCCACCGCCGCAAAGATCGCCTTCGTCCGATACGCCTTGTCCACGCTCTCCAGCTCCAGCTCGAAACGCACCTTCTCCTCCCCCCGCTTCTCGTACACCGTCCACTTCGGACGGATCGGCACCCTCAGCGTCGCAATCGCCGCCGCGATCGCCAGATCGTCAGTGGACGAACAGACCGTAAAATTCATCGCTCAAAATAAATGTAGTGGGCTCCCCGATGGCTCTCGCGGCCGCCCTGCCGCTCAACTAGGAACAAATCAAAACCCGGCCTTGCCGCACTCAGGGTGTGCGTCCTAATCGACCGCAATGCATACTGTCTCGTAACCCCTGGAAAGAAACCGGCCACCGGCGTATCCCGCCTTCCCGGTGGCCTGCGGAAACTCCGGGAACAGGCGGGCCCCGGAGCGCTCATGTGTTAGTTAGAATCGCGCCGGTACTTTCCCGGCTGTCATCACTCCTTTCGTGAGCCGCCTCTTAGGCGGCCTCGACGAACGGATACTGCACCACATTGAAACTCACCTGCGCCGGATTCTCCGTATCCAGCTCGCGGCTCGGATCCTCGTACACCAGCACCCCGTCCGCTGGATCGAACCCGTGCAGCGCCGCATCGTAGTTCGCCAGGTCTGCCACCTCGCTCCCCGGGTGCGCATCCGCAAGCCCCGCATAGGCCGAAATCCAGCCCCGGAAATTGAAGGTCAGCAGCGGATTCGTCAGCCGCACCGCAAACGTCGCCCCCAGCGCATTCTCGTACGTCCGCTTCGTCCGTGCCGGCGTGATCGTCAGCGACTGCACCAAAAGGTTCGGCTCGTCCACCAGCCCGTTTTCAGGAAGGGCTCCGTAGAGAATGATCGGCTCCATGCCCCGCCCACCGTGTCAAATTAAGGAGCGGGGACACTCCTGTCCCCTTCACCGTCCGGGTGCCTTCCCGCCTTCCGGCTGTTCACTTCCCACTTTCCACTTCCCACTTCTCACTCTGCCCCCTCACCCCGCACTCCCCGCCGGCACCCCCGTCTGCACCGTGAAAACAAAACTCACCTCCATCCGCCGGGCCGTCTCCTCATGCGGAAACTCATCCTCCCCCGTCCGCCGCAGCACCCGCAGCAAAAGCCCCCGCACCGCCAGTGACTCCCGCAGCGATTGGAAATTCGCCGGATCCTCCAGCACCGCGCACAACGCCGTGAACCCCGCCGGAAACCCCGCCTGCTCCAGCTGCCCCGACGCATCCAACGCCGCCGGCAAATACTCCCCCCGCAGCACCACCGGATACCGCTTCAGCAAACGATGCAACGGCTCCCCCTGCTGCGCCACCACCACCGACACCGGCCGCACCATCTCCTCCACGGCATCCTCCCCCCTCACCTCCCAGGAATACGAACCTGGCAGATTCCCCATCAACCACCCCGCCAACCCCGCCGAAAGCTCCCGCGACTCCATACCCCCGCATCCGCGTCAAAAGGTAGGGCGCGACGCCCCCGGCGCGCCGGGCTGTTCCTACGCCGCCGCCCGAAATCCCCGCTGCTTCCTCCTCCTCAGCGCCTCCCGCAACGCTTTGGCCAACCGCACCTGCGCCCCATCTACCGCATTCTCGTAGAGATCAGCCGGCAGCGCCTCCCGCGCATGGTTCACTCTCGTCCCCACCGTCACCTTCTTCTCCGAAACCACCGCAGATCCCAACCCCGGGAAACGACGCGCCAGCTTCCGCACATAACTCGGAAAAATCTCCTCCGTCCGCCGCTTCCCGTCCTCGCTCTCCAGGTTACGCCTTACCCGCCCTCCCAGCGATTTTGCCGCCGCATACCACCCCGCTTTCGCCAACCCCACCAGCTGCTGCTGCTTCCGGATGTAAGCCCGCAAACTAGGCGCCGATACCACCTCCGCCGCCTGGAAACCCTTCGGCACCCTACCCTTAGGATCCGTCCGCGCCGCACGGTGCGCCGCCGGATTCAGCGCCTCCACCTTCAAGCCGGCATCCCGCATATACTTCCGCACCTGCGCGTCATTCCCCTCCCTCAAGGCCCGCAGGAACCCGCGCGCCAGCGAACGCGAACGCCGCTCCAGCAACTTGAAAACCTTCCCCCGATCATCCTTCGTCAGAAACACCCGGCCAATATCACCCTCCACCCTCCGCCGGAACTTCACCGCCGGGCCCTCCCGGAAACCCAGCGGCATCGTCGCCGCCCCCATTTCCACACACAACCCCCGCGCCTCTTGCTTCAAAATCGAAGCCACATCCCTCTCCGTCCCCCGCACCATCGCACGCGTGAAACTCGTAAACTCCCGCAACCCTGTAACCTTCACCCCCATCTCAACTGCCTTTCACTTCTCACTTCTCACTTCCCGCTTCCCACTCCGCTAATTCTTCGCGTCAGCGCGCACGCACCACTCCGCCTCCGAATCCGCCTCCCCCGTCACCGCCCGCACGATCCACTTCCGCCCGTGCGCCGTCACCTCCGCATCCACCACCGGTGCCGACCCCAGCTCGCTCTTCTTCACCCACAGCACCAGCTCGCTCGCCGCCTCCGTCGCCCCCTCCACCAGGGAGAACGTCGCCCGCGGCTGCGGACAAGTCGCCTCCACCGCAATCCCCCCGATCACCACATCTACCCTCCACAGCGCACGCCCCGTCTCCGCCGCCAGCTCATCAAACTCCCGCAACGCCTCCGCATCCATAACCCCGCCCCCGCGTCAATCCGGAGCGCGGGTTTTCAACCCGCTTGGAAGGCCCGGTGCCTTCGGCTGTTCACTTCCCACTTCACACTTCGCACTTGCCACCCTGCCTTAAAACAAAGCGGCCGGAACCCGCCCCCGCAGATCCCGACCGCTTTCCTGATTCCGTGTGTGCGGAAAAATAAAAACCTTACTTCTTCGGCGCCTTCTCCGGCTTCGCCGGCGGCGAATCGTCCTTCACCGCATCCGGCAAAAGCTCCAGCGCCGGCTTCTCACCTACGACACTCGCCGTAGATCCCGCCGCCTTCAGCGCATCCAGCTCCTTCCGCAGCGCCTCGAGCGTCGCACCATCCGCTGCCGCCGCATTGGCCAGCATCAAAACCTGCTCATCCTTCTCCTTCAGCTGCTCGAGCAACTTCCGGTGATCCTCCTCCTTCGCCCCCAGCGTCCGCGTCGCATCCTCCAGCGCCTTCAGCGCATCGAACTGCTTCGCATCCTCCTCATCCAGATCCGTCAGACCCTCCGCCAGGAACACGATCACCTGCGGCTTCTCGGCTTCACCCAGCCGCTTGTTCGCCTCATCGAGACTCTCCACCAGCAGCGCGATCACTCCCTTCGCCGCCGGGAAGTCGAGCACTTCCACCGGGGAGGAAACAACCTCCCCCTCCGGCGCACCCTTCCGCTCCGGATCATGCACCCGGTACCGTCCCTCCGGATTCCGCACAAAGGCCGTCTTCACGATCCCCTTCGGCGGATTGTAGTGCGTCTGCCGTCCGGCCTCCGCATCGCTTCCGCAGTAAAGCACCACCGCCTTCGCGGTCCGGCGCTTCCGGCTATCGTAGCCGATCACAATCACCTGATTCATCGCTTCAAAAAAGTTTGGGGGCCGCCAGCTGTCATGAGCGGCAGCCCCCGGGGTGTGGGGAAAAAAGGTCTTACTCCGTGATCACGCGCAGCGCGCCACGGTCCGTCAGGCTGTCCGCCGCGCCGCTCTGGCGACCCAGGGCAGAACCCCAGATGTTCGTCGGCGAGGCATACAGATCCGCCGTGCCCGTTTCCTGCCAGGCCACCAGCATCATCGTCAGACCGCTGTCCGGTTCCGTGAACGGATCCATCTTCATCAGCAGCGGAATCCCGAGCGCCGAAGCGGCCTCGTTCGTTCCCTGCGGAACACCCGCCAGCACCGCGATCGATTCCTGCGTGAAGAACAGGCAGGACGTATTGTCGAAGCCCACGATCGTCTGCGTGCCCGTGCCGTCGCCGGTGATGTTGATCGCCGTGCCCGCCACCGCGTTCGCGTCGCTCGTCGCGAGCTTCAGCGTCGTGGAGGAAACGCGGATCGCATAGTAGGTGGTGGCAGCGCTCAGGCCGGTCGGCAAGCCGCCGCCGCTGTTGCTCACCTGCACCTTGTCACCCGTCTGCCACTCGTGGCCGCCGCTGATCGTCAGCAGATCGTCATCCGCCTCGGCGGTGAATTCATACGTGAGGGCCGACGGGAAGTCCGGATACTCGTAAATCGCCTCGAAGCCCTCGATGTTCCGCAGCACGCGCAGCGCGCTCGATCCGGTCAGCATGCCGTAGTAATCGCGGCTCGCTACCTCGGCATCGCCATAGACCGAAGTCATGAACGCGCTTGAGCAAATCCCGATGCGGCCGAAGGGGCTCGCATGGTTGGTGTTCATCGCCTCGCACGCCGCCGCCAGGGTATCGCGGTCGCTGTTCGCCACCGTCTCCGTGATCGTGTTCGAGAAGGCGCTGTTGCGCACGCCCTTGGAAAGCACGCTGTCCACCGCTTCCTTGCCGAGCACGTAGCCGGCATCCGCCATCGCGCCTTCCCACGTCGCCTTGTGATCCTTGATCAGGTTCAGGTGCTCCCAGAGGAGCGGCACGTGGCGATGCTTGTCCACCGTGATCGGCACGTCCGTCAGCAGCGTCCGCGCGCTCGTCGCACCCGCCTTGTAGCCGCCGGATCCAGCCACATACGCGGCGGAGCTTGGCAACGTGCGGATGTGCGCCGTATAGGTGGTGTTCAGCTTCAACGGCGTCGCGGAACCGCGAAGGTCCAGACCCATCTTGAACAACATCGGAAAGCGCGTCTTGTACGCCTTCAGGACCGGTTGCAGGATCAGGCCTGCGGAAAGTGTGAGTGACATGGTAATTTACTCCTCTGGTTCGTGCTGCTTTTCCCCCGCCCCGCCGTGTCAATTGGCAAACATCTTGGAGTTGATCTTCTCCTGCAGATCCCACTTCTCCTTGGCCGTCTTCGCCGTCGCCATCCGCGCCTGCAGACCCTCCAGCGTTTCGTCCTCCGTCTCCGCCGCCGGCAGATCCCCCTGCTTCACCCCGTTCGCCGCCAGGATCTCCGCCGCCTTCTGCTCCGCGGAAACATTCTTCCCCTTCTCCTCCGCGGCCTCCGCCTGCGACTTCTCCAACAGCGCCTCGATCGAAGCCCGTTCCGCCTTCAGCTCATCCAGCTCCGCCGATAGCGCCGCCTCGCGACCCTTCAAAGCCGCGATCTCCGCCTGCTGAGTTTTGACCTTCCCCTCCGCCTCCAGCGCCCGCTTCGTCAGCGTCCCCTTCGATTGCAGGTTCGCCCCGATCCGCTCCAGCAAGCCCGGCGCCTTCGCCTCCGGATCCTTCTCATCCTTCTCCGGCTCAGCATCGGGATCAGGATCTTTCTCATCGGAATCGGAATCACCTTCACCCTCCTTCTGATCTCCCCCCTCCTGCTGCTCCTGCTCCGCCTGGTCATGGAACCCATGGCCTGCCACTGCGACAGCAGCCACCGCGGGCCGCACGAACTCATTCCGGAAACTCGCCTTCATACAAGGCACCGCCCCGTGTCAAAAGGTAGGGCGCGACGCCCCCGGGCTCGCCAGGCTCCAGCCTGGCCCCACCCGTCCCGTCCTCCCGCCTCTTCAAGCGAACTTGAGCAGCTTCAGGAACGTGCTCGCCTCGAAAGCATAGCCGCCACTCGAAGGATGCACGCCATCACCACTGATGTAGGAAGCGTTGTTTGCATCGACGAAGGCCTTGTAAATGTCCACGCATCCGCGACCCTTCTTAAGGGCATAGGTCACAATGTCGCCCTGCCGCCGGTTGTGCTGTGCTGCCAACTCGGCTCCTGATCCTGAAGTTGACTCCGGGTTCTGGGTCATCTGCAAAATCGGCGGATCGTAGGCGTATCGCGCCAGCACCGCCGTCACCGCGGAGTCCATATAGGTTTCCCAATCCGCGGGAGAAACACCGGTATCATTGTGACTGCTACGGATCACCACGAACTCCGGCTTGTGGTCAGTCCAGCACCGGTAGGCTTCCGTGGGAAAATCCCCGGCACCCGCGCCCGTGAAGAACCCATTCGTCTTGAGAGTCGCTCCGTTCTGCGCCGCCTGATCGATATAGATCGTCGGCGATCCACCAAGCGATGGCGTTCCTGATGTCTGGCCGTCATCAACGCTCCACAGGGAGATGCGCTCCGGCAAAATGGGATCACGGGTCGTTCCGATCCTCACCTGCGCGTGGTAGATCTTGAATTCCAATCCAGTAGCCTGCCCGAAAGGGGTTCCAATCCAGTAGGCGCTCGATCCATCACGCGCCACGGAGGCCGCCGCTGCCGTTCGCTGGGTGCCCACCTCGGTCCATGTCACACCCAAGTCCGTTGAATAATAAAAATTCGCGGTGGCATTGCTCCCGTTGTTTGCCACGAAATACACACGGTAGCGGACCGGCACGTCCGCGGTCATAGCCGGGACGGTCGCGCTCGATTGCAGCGAAGTGGTGCTGGCACCGCCGGTCTTGGTGACCAGCACCCCTAAGACTCCGGTCGGGTTTAAGTAGAAAGCATTGCGGTTCCCGGTCGTACCCTGCCCGACGATCCACTGCCCCACATTCGGCCAACCACTGCCATTCAACGATCCAGCGGCGAGGGATATCTCCCCTTCGAACTCCACCGCGGCAGCCCCATCCATGTCCGCGCGGGCCATGTTTAGGCCCATCGTTCCGCCGATGGTGGTGCTGGCCGCGAAGCCGCGGTAACGCCTGCCGCTCGGCCCCTCACTCACCACCGTCCGGGTGATGCTCTGCATGTTCGACGCCGCCTGAAACAACTCCACCCGGTGCGTAGGATACCGCACGGCCATGTCCGCGGCGAAGTTCGTGGGAAGCCCGTTGCTGGCGAAGAACAGGCTGTCCCCGACGAATCCTGCAGCCACGTCCTCTCCTCGGTCCGCCCGGACTCTGAAGTTATGAAGCGCATCCGTCGGCCCGGTGTGATATTTCTGTAAATAGTTCATCTGAAAATCATCCATAGATTCCCCTGACGGCCGCACCGAAAAGCCCTGCCGGACGAAACCCTGCCGCACCAGCCCCTGACGTACGATCCCCATAGTATCAAGATCTTCACCTGCCTTCCCCTGAAAACTGAAAACTGAACACTAGCAAACTCAGGCGGATTGCTTCTGCACCTTCAAAATCCCGATGTTCACGCTCCCCGTCGTCGTCAACTGCGCCTTGTTGTGCGGGCAAAACTCCACCGTTCCCCCTGGCGCCGAAATCGTCTCCCCCGTCCCATCGTAATCCGCCTTCTCCGGGATCCACCACTCCAGCAGCACATCCCCATCGCAAGCGATCGCGATCCCCTGCCCCGCCGGCATCCCCTCCACCGCCTGCGAAGTGTTGTTCACGTTCCCGTCAAAGATCCGATTTCCCGCTGCGTCCATGGCTTAAAATTTCCTCCGGCTGTTCACTTCCCACTTCCCACTTCGCACTTACACCTTCGCCAGGTATTCCACGAACACCTGATCGCTCGCCGCGCTGAACGTATAGCTTTGCGTCGCCGTCGTGTGTGCGATCCCTGCCGCCGGCAGCTTCAAAAGGATCTCCGAATCCGCCTGCAGCGTCACCGCCGGCAGCAAACCCGAGCTCGATCCCGCCAGCGCCACCGTCCCGGTGTTCGTGGCGGGCGTCCGCACCCGGATCCCCATGATCTTCGTCGAAGTCGCCCGCGCATCCCCCTGGAAATCCACCCCGCTCCCATCGATCACCGGAGATCCCGTCGTCTGTGCCACCGCCCCGCTCGAAACCGTCAGCGTCGCCACATTCGAAATCGCCGCCGACGTCACCTTGAACGAACCCACCACATCGACCAGCGGATAACTCCGCACCGCGTCGTTCTCATTCTCCCCCGTCGTCAGGCTCTGGTTCCCCACCTGCGCCTTCCCCGAAACCCCCGTATTCGAAGACGTCCCCTTCGCCACCAGCCCCGTCGTGATCTTCTGCGCGGAAAAGCTCATACAACCCGCCCCACCGTGTCAAAAGGGTAGGGCGTGGCGGCCCGCCGCGCCGTCCCCTGGGACCGCGGATCTCCAGATCCGCTTGGATAGCCCGGCGCCTTCCCTGATCACTGCTCACCGATCACTCGGCACCTGCCCTCTTGCCTTCCACTTCCCACTTTTCACTCCCCACTTCTCACTCCGCCTCTTCCAGCACCAAATCCACCTCCCACGCCGAATCCACCTCCAGCGCCACCACATTCAGCGTCTCCCCCAGCCACCCCGGCGTATCCCCCGCCGGCCGCACGAACAGAAACGAATCCCCGGCCGCCAGCTCCAGCATCCCCGCCGCCCAGCCCGCCCCGCACCCGCCCGCCGTGCACGTCACCCGCAAACCGCGGACCCCCTGCGGATCCCCCAGCGCGCGATTCTCGAAATCCACCCATCCCGCGCGATTCAGCACCGGCTCCTCGCCCGACGAAGCCGCGCCCACATCCGGCGTCCCCGTCGCCGCCCCCACCGCTTCCCACGCCGGCACCAAGGTCGGCAGCACCGTCACCGGCGAATACGCCCGGAACTGCACCACTCCTCCCAGCACGATCTCCCAAAAATTGCTCGCCCGCCGGATTACCGCCGTCGCGTTCGTCCACGACGGCCAGCCGTTCACATTCGCCGTCCGCGTATAGGTCACATTCAGCGACCCCGCCCCTGTCCCCGTGATATCCGCCACCGAAATCGTCTCGATCGCCGAATCCACCAGCACATCGCAATTCGCCGCCAGCTCCTCCATCACGATCGACAACCGCCCGCTCGTCGCCCCCGAAGTACACACCAGCACCAGCGCCGCCGTCGCCGACGAAAGCGAAACCACGTCCCCGCTCGGCGCCGTCCCATGCGCCGCCTTCCACGACACCCCCTGCCGCGTCGAAGCCCCCACCGCCCGCAACCCCACGATCGCCTTCTGCTCCGTCAGATCCATGACCGCCACCCCATGTCAAAGGGTAGGGCGTGGCGGCCCGCCGCGCCGGGCTGTTTGCCCCCGGGCTCGCCAGGCTCCAGCCTGGCCCCACCGGTAGGCGACCCCATCACAGACTCGCCATCACCACTTCCAAAAACGCCTCCAAACTCTCGAATTTCGTCGAGTTCACCAGCTTCTCCGGAGCGTGCCGGGCATACCACCACTGCCCCTCCATTTCCTCCTTCGGAATCCCCCGGCGCGAGCTCACGAATCCCTTGAATTCCGCATCGATCTTTCGGATCCGCTCCCAGATGTAATCCTCCTCCTCCTTCGTCCACTCCTTCCCGGACATCCCCGTGGCCTTGAACTTCCCGGTGGCGAAAACCTTCAGCTCGTAACCTTCCTTCTCCCATGCTTTCGACGAATCCACCCCCGCAAAAATCGTCGAGATGCTCCCCACGATCGCATCACCCTCCGCATGCAACTCATCGCACGCGCTGGCCATCCAATACGCCGCGGAACAGCACATCCCGCTCGTATAACCATAGACCTTTTTGCCGGCATCGGCGACTTGCCGGATGCTTGCCGAGGCCTGCGCGTTCCCCGCCGCCATCCCTCCCGGCGAATTGAAATCGATCACCAGCGCCTTTACCCGCTCATCCTCCGCGATGTTCTTCAGCTGCTCGCGGAACAGACCCGTATCGAAGCCCCCGCACTGCATCTCCATCTTCGAAAGCCCCTTGCCCGTTACCCCGTGCACCCGCGCCAGCGCCAAACCGTCCGAATACTCGATCTGCGGATGCGCCATCCGCTCCTCATCCGTCCACCAATCCCGGATCTTCGGCCCCACCGGATCATCCGCCGCCTGCCGCAGCGCCGCCGCACGCCGCACCTCCTCGAATCCCGCGCACATCTCCTCATACCGCGGCCGGTACATCAGCCAGGGAGTCTCATAAAGCTTCGCCGCGATCCTTGGATATTTCATCTACTACGCCTTTCGTATTTCACTTTTTCTCCGGCTCCTCCTCCTCGCTCTCCCCTCCCTGCTCCCCGCTCTTCTCCGCCACCGCCGTCCCCTGCCGCGGTTTGAACACCTCCTCATATTCCAGCCCCGCCGCCGCGCACTCCTCCTTCGCGAACTTCACCTCCTTGACGCGCTGCCGGATCGGGCCCTGCCAGTCCTTCCCCTCCATCTCCTGATACCAACTCGCCCAGGTTCCCAGCCCCGCGTCGATCGCGTCCATCCGCTGCTTCCCTTCCTTTCCCCGGTCGATCGTCAGATCCCGTTGCGCCACGTAGTCGTGCGCCCACCAGCGCACCGGTTTCCCGGCCTTCGCCTGCGGCATCCGCAGCCCGCCGTACTTCATCTCCTTGGCGAGCCAATAAAGGTAAACCGTCCGGTTCCACGGAAACAGCAGCGCCAGCCGCCGCATGTCCACCCAGCGCCCCGCCTTGTCGAGCTCGAACCTTACCCCCGGACCCGTCAGCCCCGCCATCTGCCACACCACCTCGGGGGCCAAGCCGTAGCCCACCGAAATCTGCCGGATCAGGTCCGCCTTGAACGCCTGCTGGTTCGGGTGCGGCCGGGAATCATGCAAAATCTTCGCCTCTTCCCCGGTCGGCAGCCGTGGAATCTGCCCATCCTGGAACACCCCCGAAGTCTCGAAGCGCTCCGTCACCGTCTCCGGCTCGCCCGCGGCCGTATTCCCCGCCCGCGTCCGCACCTCCTGCGCCGGCGCGCCCGCGATCCCCATGTGGCTCCGCGGCACGTTCGGATTGTTCACCTGGCGCACGATCCCGAACAGCGCCGCCGTCTTGATCGCCTTTTTCGTGAAACCGTTGATCTCCGTAATATCCAGCCCGTCATTGATCGCGTGCGCCAGCCTCGGGACCGCCCGCGGATGCCCCGGCTTCCCGAATTCACCCGTGTAAATCACGTCTTTCGCCGGGATCACCTTCACGTTCCCCGTCTTCCCGTCGCGGAACCCGTACGCCAGGTGCCGCCCGCCCGGCGTCTCCTCGCAAACCCCGTCCCGCCACCGCTCACTCGCATCCTTCGGATTCGCCAGCTGATAGCCCTCATAGAACGCGAACTGCGCCCGCCTCGTCGCCGTTTCCGTCAAAACGGTGAAAACATCCCCCATCGACAGCGCCGCCCGCGCCAGCATCGGCTGGGCGGTCTTGAAATTGAACTTCCCGGCCACGTCGAACACGTTCTCCGTCCCGCACCAATCCCGGTACCGCTGCTCCACCTCCTCGTTCCACTCCTCGTCATCCGTCAGCGCCTGCGGCGTCAGCCAGCCCATCAGGTCCGCCGAAGTATCGATGAAACCCTTGAAAATCCCATTGTTCGCGTAAAGCCACGCCAGCTTCCGGCACAGCTCGCTCCGCGACCACGAATCCAGCTCCTTCGACGAATCCAGCGTCGGCCAATTCACCATCCCGCGGGCTTCCGACTGATTCGCCCCCGCGTACCCGCTCCACCCGAACACCGCCGCCTGCGGCACCATCGGCACCGCCTCCCCCTGGGACCGCGGAAGTCCACTTCCGCTTGTCACTGCTGACTGATCACTTGGCACTCTGCCTTTTCTCCGCTTCCTGCTCATGGATCAATGTACCTCCCCGCAAAATTCACATGCTCCGTCCCCTGGAAAAGCGTCCCCGTCCCCGCATCCACCGCATCCAACTCCTTCAAGCGCGCCTCGAAAATCGCCATCCACATCGGCGCCGTCTGCTGCGTCACCACCACCTGCGCGCTCGCGCTCGCGTCCGCATTCGACTTCCCCACCACCACCGTCTTGTCCTTCGCCTGCTTCCAGTCGATCGCCAGGATTTGACGGTACGCCTCATCGATCTCCGCGCGCGTCCAATACCGCCGGATCCCCGCAAGCCGTGACTCGTCCACCATCTCCCCGCCCCATCATGTCAAAGGTAGGGCCCCGGGCACGCCAGGCTCCAGCCTGGCCCCACCCGGCCGGGACTCCCCCTCACCCACGGAAACGGGGTGGCCACCTGGCCACCCCGCAGTCCTGTAAACAATCCAGCTGTTTCACTAACACCTCTCCCCGCCTGTCAAACAACCGCGGGGAAGCACGAGCGAATTCGAAGCCAAACCCCCACCCGGCGGCCGGTCCACCTGCCTCGTCACATCGATCGGATCACCGATTTGTTTCGCCGGCACCTCCTGCGGACACCCTTGGCCGGGCATCACCAGCCCCTGCCAGCCTTCATCGACATCCACCAGGGCCCACACCGGGTGATCCACGCCGATCTCCACGATCACGCGGAAATTCAGGCCGTCATCCAGCACCACCGCGCCAGGCGCTTCGTAGTCGAAGGACAGCGCCTCGCTCCACGACTGCGACTCGCTGGCGACTTCCTCAAAGAACGCGGCTTTCCAGCTACTTCGCTCCTTTTGCAGATGCTCCCACGAAAGGGCATCATCGACCGCACCCGCCTGCATCACGGACCCGCAAAGCAAGGCCCCCATCGCTAACAGCATTATGTTCCTCATACCGTATTTCTTCGTTCTCAAACGACACCTCCCCGCCCCTGTCAAAACGGAATCCCTTCCTCCTCCATGATCTGCTTCGCCAAGGCCCGCCACTCCGTCTCCTTGATCGCCCACAGCGCCAGCAGGTACTTCACGCAGTCCCAATAGTCATTCGGGCCCTTCTTCTTCCACTCCCACTTCTTCGTTTTCGCATTCAGCTCCGGCCGCTCATTGCAAAGCTCCTGCACCAGCGGATCGTGCTCGTCCACATCCCCCGGCAGCCAGATCCGCGTCAGCCCCTTCTCCTCGCGCCGCTTGTCGTCGGCGATCATCTTCAGCAGCTGCCACTTGAACTCCTCTTCCTTGATCTGATAGGTCAGAATCTCCTCGCTCCCCCGCGCGAATTTCAGGCTCGTCCGCCACAGGTGATCGATCTGCCCGGCACCGCGCCCCTTGATCGGCCACCACCGCGGCTCGTGATCCAGGCACAGCTCCCGCACCTGCTTCATCCGGAAACCTTCGTCCATCACCCCCCACGAAACCTGCACCACCGTCCCTTCCTCGCGCCCCAGCACCGGATCATACAACCAATCCGCTGCCTCCTCCAGGTGGTCGTTCTGCTGCCAGTCGATCAGGTAAAGGTTCCCCTTCAAATCAAAGGCCCCCTTCACCGATTTCACCACTTCGTCCTGAATGTCCGTCGCCTGCAGCACCACCAGCGGCCGGAAGTTCACCCGCCCCTTCAAATAGCTCCCCTTCCGCGCCAGCACGTCCTCCGCCTTCAGCTGCTTCCCGTTCCGCTCGTACCGCTCGCCCCGCATGTTTTGCATGCAGTCCTGAATCCCCGATTCGCTCCCCTGCGAATCGATCCACTTCAGCGCCATGTCTCCGAAATGGACGAATTTCGAGTAAGCATCCCACAGGTGCAGGCTCCGGATCGGGTCATCCTTCGTTTTCCCCTCCGCCGTCGGCACGCTCTCGTATTCCTGCATCGCCAGCATCTTCTGCTCATCCTTCAACCGGCCGCCGCAGAGCTCGCACTTGAAGTACGCCCCCTCCCGTACTTTGCCTCGGTCATACTCGCCCGCCAGGTCTTTGAATTCGTCGGATCCGAACACGAAATTTTCCCAGCGCATCGCCTGAACATGCCCGCAGCACGGGAACGGAAACCGGATCTCCTCTCTCGTGCCGCTTTCCCACAGCCCGTGAATGTGATCCATCCGCCCCGGGGTGGAAAACCCCAGCAGCTTCGCATTCCGCGGACGCTTCAACCGGCTTCGCGCCTCGTTTACCGTGCTCCCGGTGCCCTCCAGGTGTTCGTGCTCGTCCAGCTCGTCCAGCACGCAGAACGCCACGCTCTTGTTCTTCCACGCCCCCGCCGAGTGCGCACCGATCAAATAGACCGTCATCCCCCGCAGCGTGTACGTCAGGTTTGACAGGTCATCGGGCGACCCCTTCACCTCATCCAGCAGCGAATTCTCCTCGATCCACCGCTTCAGCCGCGTCACCGAAATCCGCGTGGCCTCCGCCACCGAATTGATTGCGTACAGCGTGTTGGCCGGCCGGTGCACGATCATCCAGCAGATCATGATCAGCACCGCCATCGTCACGCCCACCTGGGAACTCTTCCTCACCCAGAACTCCCCCTTGCCCGGCCGCTGCAGCCACGCCATCAGCTCCCGCACGTACGGCGAATTCCAGCTCCGCCACAAGGTCCCCGCCAGTTCTTCGTTTTCCGTCGCCGGGATCCGCAGCGTCCGCTCCGCCCACAGCCACATCGCCTCATTCGGAAGCGGCTGATAGATCCCCAGCAATACCCCCACCACGAAGGCCCGCACCGACTTCGCCCCGAACTTCACGACAGCACGTCCCCCCCAAGACGCTCGCACAGCTCATCCACCATCGCGTTCCACCGCGCCTCGCTCGCCGGCATCATCACCAGCCCGCAGGCCTCGCACATCCCCCGGTACATCCCGCGGAACTCCGTCAAAATCGACGCGTGAAGCCCGCGCAACACGTCCTCCACCATTTCCTTCGGCACCAGCTTCCCCAATTTCTCCGCCTCCTCCCGCAGCGACCTCGAAAGCGCCCCGATCCGCGCCAGGGTATCGAGATACGGTTTCGTCTGCCCCGGCTCGTGAGCCTTCTTCGCCAACCTGGCCGCGAGCCTCTCCAAATTCCCCAGCTCCACCTCGAGCCCCGTCTCCAGAATCTCATCCTCCCCCTCCGCCGGCGCCGGTTCCGCATAGGTTTCCGCCACCGGTGAATCATCCACCACCACTGGTGCATCGATCACCTCCGGAGCCGCATCAAAAAGCGGGCCCGGTGAATCACCCTGCACCGCCCGCACCGCAGCCCAGATCCCATCCGGCACCCGTTGCACCATGGTCCGCTGCCACCAGGCCACCATCGCCACCGGATCCTCCAACGGACACCGGTCCCCCTTCTCTTTTCCCGTCGCCTTCCACCGCTTCACCGTCCGGGGCGCGGCCCCATACCGGCGCGCCGCCTCCGGCACCGGCACCCGCTCCCCCACGCCCCCGACCGTGGCAACCTCCTCTGACACTCCCCCGCCCCCCGGTGTCAAACCCCCGGTGCCACAAAAAGGGCCACAAATCCCGGTGCCAAAAAAAATCCACACCCCGCCCCCTCATTTTGGCTGGGAGAATCAGGACCCCGCACGGGTCTGACACCGGAAAAGATTCCTTACCCCCCCCTTACTATCAGCCTTCGTCACCCTTCTGCACAGGTGACACAGGTCTGTCACCTCTCCTGCCCCTGCTGGGCAGGAAATACACTGGTTTTTAGCACTCCTAAAAACCCTATCAACCTCTGCTACCTAGCACAGCCCTTGTAATACCAAGCCTTCCAGCGCGCAGAGGTCCGCGCAGTGGTCACAGGTTTCCGACACCCTCAGCCGTGGAAATACCCCACTCCTCCCCCGATGCCGACACACGTGCAGAGGTCCGCGTACATGGTTTCCCCCCTCAAAAGAACGCGCGCGCCCGGAACCCCGGCACGCCCCCACGCCCGCAATCGCCCCCGTGCCCCTCGCCGCAACCCCATATCGTCCGGCCTATCGGCCGATCACGCATAAAGGCGCTCCCGCGCCGCCCCACGCGCCCTCCTCCCCTCCGCACGGAAAAGGGCAGGGAAGCACCCTCCCTGCCCACACCACCCCTCCTCAGGCCCCACAGGGCGCTGCAACGCACCTTCCCTTACCCGATCCTCACCATCGCCTCACGCGAACTCTCCCGCAGCCCCTTCAGGAAAGCGATATCATCCCCGTTCTGCGGCTCGCACACCCCGTACCGCAGGCAACACGTCCGCGGATGCACCACCACGAAAGTCACCGCCCCATCCCCCTCCCGCTGGCCTATCACCTCCCTCTCCATGTCCTCGAGCGTCTTGTAGCTCCCATGCACCCCCGACGTCGAGAAAAGCACCACATTCTCCTCATTCGCCCTCCCCTCCGGGAAAAGCCGCCGCAGCCCCTCCATCCCCATCCCCTCACGGCAACCCACCGTCACATACGCAGGCTCCTGCCCCGCCTCGAAATTCCAGATATTGCTCTTCATCGCTCCAGTCCTTTCTATCGCATTTCACCCCAGCGGCAAGCCAGGCGTCACAGCAACGTCATCTGCCGCGTCTCCCGCTCGATCCTCTCGCATGTCTTCGGGAAATACTCCTCGCTGATCTCACTCGCCGTCAGATGCACCCCGAAATAGTGGCACGCAATCGCGATCGAGCCGCTTCCCAAATGGGTATCCAGGATGCGCTGCCCCGGCGCGGCAAACCGTGAAAGGAGCCAGTCGTAAAGCTTCACCGGCTTCTGCGTAGGATGAATCTTCCCCGGCTCGAGGCTACCATTCTGCCGCCGGAACAGCGCCGCCGGCTTATCGAAGCTCGTCCACGCCATCTCCCACTGGGAAAAGTTCTCCCAAGGCTGTTCTTTGTCCCACGCCACCACGCACCTCGTCGGGGGCAGAGGGAAGTAATTCCCCCCCCAGATGATCGCATGCTTCGCCACACGGAAGAGCTCCGCGAAATACTCCGGCCCAGGCGGCCGCTCGTCCCAATCGCTCTTCATCGTCTGCAGCTTCCGGTCTTTCAGCTTTCCGGCACCGGCATGCAGACGGCCCTTCCTACCCTGGGCATAGTATTTCCCATCCGAGTAACCGGCACCCATTCCCATCTTGGGGGCAGAGATGCCGTATGGCGGATCCACGATCGCCAGATCGAAATGCCCATCAGGATACTCACGCATGAGGTCCATGCAATCCATCAGCCGCAAATCTAGCGTCTCTGTCCTCATTCCGATGCCTCCGCGTCTATCTCCTCGCTCCGGCTCATCCCTGCCCCCTCCTGGTTCTCTGCTCCCTCGCCCGCGCACCCCACCGCGGAAGAACCCTCTTCCCCTGCGGATGCACCTTCAGCACCACCCGCGGCGTCTCCCCGCGCAGCTCCGCCAGATGGTTCAGATACCAATTGAAACGCGCCCGCTGCGCCTTCAGCGACGTCCCCGAAAGGAAACCATCAGCCCGCAAGTCCGGCTCGCTCCCTATCCAGCTTATGTCCACCCCGATCGTCATCGGGTAACGAATCAGCCAACTGTCGCTCAGATCGTAAAATTCTCCCAACATAGCAACTCCCCTCCCTTTCAGCCAATAACCCGTATCGTAAAAGTCGCCTTCCTCCCCTGCGTCCGCTTGCCAAATTCCACCGTCCGCCCGCACTTCGCCCGCGGCTCCTGCCCCACATGCTTCGCCATCTTCTTGCCAAAGGCGCTCCGGTGCTTCGGCTCCAGATACCCGCAATCCTCCGCGATGCTTGCCAGCTCACCCTTCAGCCCGTCCAGCTTCACCGTCAGCCGCTTCCCCTCCGCCAGCGTCCCCACCTGCTCCGTGTACAGCCCCGCCGACCGCGCCAGGCGCGCCAGGTCATCCAGCGTGAATTCCCGCTCAATCTCCGACCCCATCTCCCCCAGCACCAGATCCAGCAGCTCCGAAAAATCCTCCTTCTCCGGCGAAATCGCATCCGGGATCACCGCCGGCTGGAAAGGCTCCTCATACCCCGCGCACGTCACGATCCCCCCCATCAGCTCACAGAAGCGCTCAAAGCTCGGGATCACCACCTTCCCCCGCGGCATCCCCACCTCCACCCACCGCGCCACCAGGGAGAAGAGATAACCCAGCATCTTCCGACGCCACTCCACCGTCAGCATCACATCATCATCCAGCCGCTCCTTCGGCCGCCGATCATTCGGATCCCCCTTCTCGAAAAGATCCACCACGCTGAAACGCCGCGCCGCATCCGGGTTCAACTCCAGCCCATTCCCGCTCACCAAAAGCAACGCCGTATTATCTGCCTCGAACACCTCGTGCCCCCCCATCGCCCGCCCCGCGCTCCCCTTCGAAGTCAACATCTGATCCAGCGTCGAACTCGCGATCCCCCCGTACACATTATCCAGGAACACATACGGCCGCCGCGCCCGCAGGAAAGCCTCCATCTCCTTATCCAGCTCCTCCCCCCGCTTCAGCTTCGCCGGAATCGCCTTCCCCAAAACGGGGTAAAGCGCCTTCTTCGCCAGGATCGATTTCCCGCTTCCCGCCTTGTTCCCCAGCCACAGGAACCCCGGCCGCAGCGAAAGCCCGTCCGGCAGATGCTTGCAAAAAAGCGCCAGCTCCCCCGCCCGCTGCACCGATCTACTACGCTCATCGGAGAAAGGAAACTCCGCATCGATCCGGTCCAGCCCCACCTTCCCCGCCTCCCAAGCCACATCCCGGTCATAATCCCACCCCGGATCCACCGTATAAACACAAGTCTCCGCATCATACCCCCACGGCAGCACATCCAGCACAAAGGTAGGGCATGACGCCCCCACCGCGCCGTCACCGTTAGGCGCCTTCCCCTGGGACCGCGGATCTCCAGATCCGCTTCGACGGTCCGGCGCCTTCGGCTGCTCATTCGTCATTCGTGCTTCGGCATTCGGCATTCGTCGCAAGACGGGAAGCCTCACATGCTCCACCCCCCGCAACTCCCTCACCCCCCGTCTGAAATTCGGCGAATCCAATATCGTCGCCGCATCCGTCACCTCCAGCGTCCCCCGCACCGCGCTTCCATCCGCCGCGAATTTCGTCGCCATCACCACATGGTCATTGATCCACGTACGAAAGATCCGCCCCGTCATCACCCGCATCAGCCCATCGTCGAAAAACACCAGCTCCCCGCTCAGCTTGAAAATATCCAGCCGCGTCGCGATCTGCCCCAGCAGCTTCGCCGTCTCGTTCAGATCCGGCGAGATCCGCACCAGCGGCGCCCCATCCCCCTCCACCAGCCGCATCCCCGCCGCCCTCCCCAGGTCCCGCAAATGGTCATCCGCATCGCTCATTCAAATCAGGGCTTCTAAAAGTAAGGGTGTAAAACAGCAGCAACTACTAAACTCATCGTAAATTAAGGAGAGGGGCCCACACCGCCCCCGGCCTTCTCCTCCCCGCGTCAATCATCCCGCCCGGGCCCCACCGGTAGGGCGTGGCGGCCCGCCGCGCCGGCACCGGGCCCGCTTGACCCCGCGCACCCGCCCGCCCATCACCTGCCCCACATCACGCGACACGAAAAGCGCCGGCTGATCCTCCGCCTCCGCCCACGCCGATCCATTCACCAGGCACTTCACATAGTCCTCCGGGAAAGCATGCATGGCCAGCCACTGCCGCTCCGCCGCCTCCTTCGTCGGAAACCGCATCGCCTCCTCCCGGTCCACCGTACAAGCCACCCAGCCGCCCTCCGTCCGGCAGAAATAGATCCGCACCGGCACCTCGTGCCCGCTCCGCCACACCAGCAGCCAGTTCACTTCCCTTTCCTCCTCATTACCGGCTCGATCACCACCAGGCCCTTCCCGCCATTGAAGCGGAAGTACGCGCAATCCTTCGGCGCCGGTTCACTGCAGCGCTTCTTGGTCTTGCCGTGCCTCCAGAAATACACCTTCGGCACGTGCACGATTTCGAGTCCCGGAAGCGCCTGCATCAGCTCGAGCTGCGCAACCGGGATCCGCTTCACCAGGCGCGGCGGTGCCTCGAAAGTTTCGGAGTGCCGCTCCGCCGCCATCCCCATCGCCCACCAATGCTGCGCGCTCGGGCCGCCGAAATGGCGATCCACCCCGCGCGGATGCTTCCACTTCGGAAAGACCACCATCAGCGAGCCATTACACACCACCGTGTCCCAGTTGAAATGTTCCCACGCCTCGTCCCCGATCCGCGCGCGGATCCGCTGATCCCCCGTTTCCGTTAGATCCCCCTTATAGTTCCACACGTTGTGGATCACCGCGAAGCGCTCCACCGCGGGATCCGTGAACTTCAAAAGCAGCTCGTCCGATGGACGTTCGATAAGCGTAGTAGTTTCCATATCCTTCCCTTCCCTGTCCGATTGATGATTGAAAGATTAGTGATTGGTGATTTTTCTTAATGGTGCCATCTCCCACACCTTCACCGTCCCCCTCGCTGCCGCCCCCGGATTCAGATAAATCAGCCGCTGCAGCTTCCCGTTCCGCGTGCACCCCGGCAGCCGCGTCAGCCGCACCGCCGTCATCGCATTCGGATCCGCGCCGAAGGCCGGCAGCAACCGCTTCGCCCCCGGCCCCACCCCCTCGCCGCCTCGCAAGTAAGCATCAAAGCTCGGCTTGTCCGGCTGATCCACCCGCGCCAGCGCATGCCACGAGGATCCCCCGCTCGAGTAAATCGCCACGATCGGCAGCGGCACGCACGCCAGGAAGCGCTTCCACAGCCGCTCCGCCTCGTACGCCTCCTCCCGATACCGCGTTGCCTCCTCCACCTTCCCCGCCTTCGCCGCCTCCCCCGCCGCATAGTGCAGCTTCTTGGATTCGTCATTCTCCAGCACCAGGAAGGGATACCCCGTCACACTCTCCTGGCTCCGCCGCGACAGCTTCCCCCCCTGCCGCGGATTCGGGTACCACCGCCCGTCCACCGGATTGGAGAGAAACCATACCCCATCCCGCCCCCCATCCGTCGGCAGTGCCGATCGCACCGCCCGCACCCCCGGATCATCGGAGAGGCGGAAGCCACCCCGCCCCACCTCCCACAGGAAGTCCCCCTGCCCCTTGTAGCGCGTGCACACCATCACCCGCTCCCCCGGCGCATACACCCGCTCCAGGAACTCCCCGGGCGATGCAATCGCCCCCACATCCACCGGAGAGCGTTCCATCAGCCAAGCCGCCTCCCCCGCCTCCGCCGGCACCGCCTTCACGAAATCCCGCAAACGCTTCACATCATACGGCGGGATCCACTCCTCCCGCTCCCGCACCGGCGCCCGCACCACCCCCTCGTTCGATCGCCGACCTCCGCCCTCCGATCTCCGGTGCCTTCCGCCTTCTCCCAGCACCACCTCACCCACCATCCGCAGCACCTCCGGGAAATCCTTCCCCGTCACATGCTTCATCAACTCGAACCCATCCCCCGCCAGAGACCCACCACCCCCCTGCGAACAAATAAAAGACCCCTCCCCATCCCGATCATCGAAGCGGAAACGATCCTTCCCCCCGCACCCCGGGCACGGCCCATGCCGGTTCACCAGCAGCGATGCATCCATGAAACGCGAAAGCACATCCCCCCAGCGACCCCGAGCCGCCGCCCGCACCTCCTCCGCCTTGTAGTAACCTTCTCCCACTTCGATGTTCGATGTTGGGCGTTCAATGTTCGATATTCGCCACTCCCCCCTGGGACCGCGGATCTCCAGATCCGCTTGGACGGTCGAGCCTCTTGAACTCCACCACCCACACCCACGGATTCAGATCCCACGATCCCCTACCGTTGATCGATTCAAAGAGCGCCGCCCACTCCCCGCGCAAAAGGACATCATGCAGATCCGGACGCTTCAGCAGGTTCTCCATCACCGGCGGCTCCACCTTCGGCCAATAGTCACACGCCTTGAATTTTCCCGTCAGTGCAAAGCACGGCACCACCTTCCCTTCCTCCTTCTCCACCACCGGATACGTCACCCCCTCCGCAATGATATCGTCCGTCGTGATCGATTGCAGCCTCTCCACCCGCACGCTCACCACCTCCATCAAGATCCGCGAAGCCCACCGCGGCATGTGGATGGAAGGCTTCCACAGCGCACGCCCATAGTCCGGATGTTCCCGCTCGCCATCTGCCCGATACATCACGCCGTCTCCGCATACGCAGGCAAAACCGTGATTGTCATCTACGCACTCCTCCTCCGATTTCCCAAGCACCTCCCCTGGGGCTAGGTAGTCAATGTGGGCAAAATTAAATGCCTCCCGCACCCACAGCCGATCTCCCGGTTCACCATAGGGGCAGGGCTTGGGACTGGCCCAATCCCCGTACACGTGGGGCGCTGCAGGATTCGGCCCCGCCTCGGCATGAGCCCACAGCAGCCCCTTCACCACCCGCCGCGTCTGCGTCTTCGGGCAATCCTCCCGCAGGATCGCCCGCACCATCGCCCCGCTAAAAAGTATCGGTCGCTCCTTCGCTTGCGTCTCCGTCGTCTTCATACCCACACTTCGATTGATGATTGATAGATTGATGATTAGTGATTCGCGCGCAGCGTGGGAAACTCCCGGACCCTCAAATCCTCCGGAAAATCCCCCATCTCCCCGCGCTTCTTCGAAACCCCTCCCAGCTGCTTCATGAAGAAAGCCGCACCCCCGCTCTCCACATCCGCCCGCAGCGCCCGCGCCCACTCCACGTCCATCGGCCGCGCCCCCGGCCCGCTCTCCCCGCCACAGATCACCCAATGGATATGCCAGGGATTGTCCCGGTTGAAAGGCAGGTCATCCAGCTTCCCCGCGGCATCCGCCCTGTCCAGCGCACCACCCTCCGTGAAAATCTCCACTCCTTCCAGCATCGGCTCCACCGATAGGAACCGCACCGCCGCCGGGATCCGGCACAGATCCCCCACCCGGCTCTCCCTTTCGCGATCCTCCACCGTCGTCCCCACCCAGACATTACGCGGCGTGTGCCGGCCCGAAACCCACAACTCAGCCACGCCGCTGCCCGTCTGCTGCATCCCGTTCACCGTCTCGATCCCGAAGAACTCATCCGCCACGGCACGCATCCGCTTCTCGAAATTCCCCGGCCGCTTCGAAAGCAGCAACCAATCGAGATTGGGCGTGTGATCGATCAAGGAAAGCAAATCCGCCAGCCACTCCACCGGCACCTCATCATCCAGCCAATCCGCCAGTGAGGCACAGAACACCCGCGGCCGCCTCAAATCGGAAACGATCGAGCTCGCCCCATGAGCCCGCTGCGCCGCAGCCGCCATCGCATCCCACCTCAGCGGCAGCTTCCAATTCCCCTCGCTCGTCCGTCTTCTCGGCTTCCCCGCCCCCCAGCCCTCCGGCGTCCACTTCCGGAACTTGTCCTGTGCCGCCGCATAGCAATGCGCGCACCCCGGAGACACCTTCGCGCACCCGATCCACGGATTGAACGTATAGTCACACCACTCGATTTTCGTTGCTTCACCCATAGACCCCTTGCCTTTCCCAATAATCACTTCGCACTTTTCACTTCTCACTCCCCGCCGATAGGCAGGACGGGGAATCCCCCTGGGACACAGAAAGTACGACACACGCCGTACCTCCCTCCCCGCCCTGCTTTGGCGTTCTCAACCAAGCTCGCTAGATTGTCTTCCGCTCCGTCATCCCCTTGCCCCACGGCGATTTCGGCAGATACCCCGCCTCATCCATCGCCCCCATCACCTTGTCCCTGCGCCTTCGCGCCTCCTCCACGCTCTTCGTCTTCAGCGTGAAATTCCGCACCTCCCCCTTCACCGAAAGCGGCTCCCCCGGCTCCTTCACCCGCACCTTCAGATGCCACATCCCAGACCGCGGATGCTGCCGCAAATGATGGTTCACCCCTGCACGATAGATCTCATCCATAACTTCCCCTCCCACTTCGATTGATGATTGGTAGATTGATGATTGATGATTATGCCTTCGGATCCGGCATGTATTTCAGCGACAGCACCCAATCGCAGACATCCACCACATCCTCCAGGAACAGATGATCCCGCTTTGCCCACTCCGGCCACCGGGACAGCATCTCCTCATGCTGCCGGTCCCGCTCATCCGCGGACTCTTTGCTTGTTAGCTCCTCCAGCGTCAATGGCCGATCCAGCCAGGCCTGCGCCTCTGCCCTCAGCCTCACCACCTCCTCCATCCGGATCGCCGTCGTCCGCTCCATCGACTGCTCCACCACCACCGCCTCCGGCCGCGAAAGCTCCTCCGCCACCCACGCCGGATCCGGCTCACCATCGATGTCCGCCAGCGCCCGCGACACCGCCCCACCGTCCGGCGGCTGTTCACTTCCCACTTCACACTTACCACTTACCACTCCGCCTTCCGGCTGCTCACTTCCCACTTCGCACTTCCCACTTCCCACTCTCCTCTTCCCCAAAATCCACGCCACCCCCCCCGCTTCCGCCAAAGCCGCTTCCGCCTGCCGCACCAGCACCTCATCCACCTCCGCCCGCACCAGCTCCCCGTTCGCCGGATCCGGCCTCACCCGCACCGCCACCCCGTGCCGCACCGCCAGGTGCAGCCACAGCAGCCCCTCCGGCGCCGCCTCGCTCAGCTCCTCCGCCGGCACCGCGGCCTCCGCCTCCTTCCCCGGCCGCAGCGAGGGCAGATCATCCCAGCGCACCACCGTCACCAGCACCTCATCCCGCGTCCCCTTCAGCGCCAGCTTCCGCAGCGAGGCACGCCACGCCTTCCCCAGCTTCTCCCGGCCCGCCTCCCACGCCTCCTTCTCACGGCGCGGCTTCACGATCACTTCCGCGATCGCATCCGCCGCCTGCCGCGGCGATAGCGTTCTAAGGTCGAACTCCGGATGCAGCACCATCTGCACCGCCAGCGGAATCTCCTCCGGCCGCAGATCCAGCAAAAGCTGCACCGTCCCGATGTGCAGATGCCGGTCATCCTCCCGTGCCCGCTTCAGCGCCACCTTCGCCTCCTCCGGCAAATTCAGCACCAGCTGCCGCGTCCGCACCCACGTCAGGGACTTGTTCAGCCGCCCCGCGATATCCTCGAGCGAAATCCCAAGGTCCGCCCGCAGCGCCTCCACCGCCTCCGCCTCCTGCACCGCATCCAGCTCCTCGTGCAGCAGATTGTCCCGCAGCAACTCGAAAAGCGCCTCCTCATCCGTCATCTCCTTGCAAATCACCGGCACCCACCGGAAACGCTCCTCCTTCGGAAACCTCGCCGCCAGCTCCCCCCACCCCGCATGCCGGCGATGCCCCTTGATGATCTGCTTCCGCCCATCCCCCAGCTCCCGCACCTCCAGCTCGCTCTTGATCCCATGGAGACGCAGATCCTCCACCCACGCCTCCCACTCCGGACCCTCCCGGACAAACGAACGATTCCGCGGATGCGCCACCACCTTCGCCCGCTCCACCCTGCCAAGTACTGCACTCATCGTATTAAATTCAAAAAGTTACCAATCACCAAACTTCAAATCATCAAACGGACTGCCTCAAGGAGGACGGCCTAAAGCTTTATCCCCATCGGCGGGGGATCCGGCAAAGGCTCCTCCCCCTGGGACCGCGGATCTCCAGATCCGCTTGGACGGTAGGGCCGGATCACATCCTGCCCCTGCATCAGCCGGTCAAAGACATCCAGGCTTTGCACCTCTTCCCGAGTGTAGCCCAGGAAGAAACCGAACCCCTCCTCATACTCCCCGCGGCCGGTCCACAGGGACAGCGCCGCCTCGTAAACCGCCGTCATCTGATGCTCCGGCCCATCCACCTCGAAATCCGCATCCCCCACCCGGTGCCCGTGCCCCTGATACTTCGCGATCAGTGCATACATCCACTGCTCCACATCCACCCTTTTCGGATGCACCCGCGCAGCCTGTGCCTTTTGCTTGTACAGCAGCGACATGGCATCCTGCCATGCTTTGTAAATCTCATCGCAGTTCTCCAGCGACTTCTGCCCCGTCGCGAGCACCTCCACCGTCAAGGCTTCCGCAGCCGCCAGCGCTTTTTGCAGCTGCTTCACCCGCCACAGCACCAAAAAACACATTATGATTAATGCGAATACAATGATTTCCATAACTTCCCCTCCCTGTCTGATTGATGATTGAAAGATTGATGATTTGCCTTTCCCTCACCCCTCCGTGCTCGCAAACGGACACGGGAACTCGATCCCATCCGCGATGTTCCGCGCCAGCTCCGCCCGGAAGCTCCGCACGATCTCCTCCCCCGTCTCCGGGTGATACTCACCCGTGCGATACTGCAGACTGTCCATGCGCTCCGCCGGCACCTCCTCAGCGGACTCCAGCATCTCGCGGATCTCGGCAAGCTCCTCAGCGTCTCCTTCGATGTTCCCCAAATAAGCCGCCTTGCACGCCTCGAGCGATTCCCCCGCCCACCACTCCCAGTCATCCATATTAAAGACCTTCACCGGCCATGGTTCGCATCGCCAGAGCTTCAAAAGCAGATCGATCCACACCGCCTCACGGCCATGCAGGTGCAGCTCCAGCGTCTTCGCCACGGGATTGAAATCCTGCACCTCCGGCGCCAGATACAAATTCGCCTCCTGGTGCACCTGCAGATCCCCTCTCAGGCTTACTTCCGCCACCGGGATGATCCCCAGCATCGAATGGATTACCTCCACCAAGTCCCGCCTTACATGCACTGTCTTCATAACAACTGTCTGATTGATTATTAAAAGATTAGTAATGAGTGATTTGCCTTTGGCTGTTCACTTCTCACTTCGCACTTCTCACTTCGCACTCTTCCCCTTCCTGTTCGAATTCCCCATCTGCGCCGCCCGATACCTCTCCCTCACACTCGCGCTCTTGCTAAAGTGCAGATCGATCCGTTCCCCCGCCTCCCGCACCGGCTTCTCGATCAGCCGATCCTTCAGCGCGCACCACCGCGCCCGCGCCCGCCCCCGTTCCTTGTCCGATGCCTCCGCCGGCATCTCCCCGAATACCACCGCCAGATCCTCATACCCCATCTCATGCGCCACCCAGCGCACCTTGTCCCGGCTCAGCTGCTCGTCGCTCACCCCCAGCGGCAGCCACGCCTTGGCTAACAAAAACAGCCGCTTCCCCAGCTCCACATTCAGATCCTTCCCCTGCTGCTTCGGCAGCACATACCGCATCACCTGGCGCAGATACCGCGCCGCGCACGCCTCCTCCGCCATCAGCCGCGCGAACTCATCCAGCCCGAAAACCGGCCGCGCAAACACCTCCCGGTACCGCAACGCCTTCCCCGCATACGCCGAAAACTCCCCGTAGAAAAAGTTCCGCACGATCGCCAGCGCCCGGAACACCGGCAACTCCCACCCCCCAGCCGCCGCATCGCTGAAGCAATACACCAGCACCAGCCGGAACATCCCCGCAAACGACACCTCTTCTCCCTCTCTTCTCTCCTCCCCTCCCACTCCGTTTGAAGATTGGAAGATTGATGATTGATGATTGGCGGCGGCTGCCTCTTCCCGCCGCATACATTCCTCATCCGGCCGCGACCCCGCCCCCCACGGCAGCGGCGCCGTCGGATCCAGATGCAGACCGATGAAATCCAGCTTATCGCCGGAACGGGGAGGTTGGGCAGACATGGGTGAAGAGAGTTAGAAGTGCGAAGTGAAAAGTAATAAGTGGTTAGAAAGGTAGGGCGCTCGTCCCTTTAAGGAGCGGGGACACTCCTGTCCCCTTGGACAGACCGGGGCTGTTAGGGTCCGTACACCGCCGCCTCCGCCTCCGCCTTCGCCTGCTTCCGCACGCAGATGAAAATCACCGACAGGAAGACGCTCCACAGCCACAGCACGAAGAGAGCAGCGGAAAGCAACACATACCCCTCCACCGCACACCACACCACCAGTCCCGCATTGGTCAGCTTCGTCAGCAGCGACAGGGAAAGCTTCGACTCCTTGGCCAGCACCTTCGCCTTCACCTCCTCAAAACTGAACACCAGCCCCAGCGCACTCAGCGCTGCCATCAGGAAATAGATCACCACCATCACCCACACCAGGCCGATGAAGCCCGGGTGAACCGCCAGTGCCAGGGCCACAGGGCCCGCACTCGCCGCCGACCAGCACAACTGATGAAATAGATTCTTCATAAAATTTCCGTGTCTTCCGTGATTCAATTCCCGCTCGCCAAATCCTTCCCACAAGCCACCGACTCCTCCCGTCCCAACAGCATCGCCACCACCGCCTCCAGCTCGCATGGCGCCTCGATCCACCGCTCTCCGAAAACCCGGCGGCGCAGCAGGAACATCGCCCACTCCACCCGCGCATCGCAGGCCGGATTGTATCCCCCATGCCCCTCCATATCTTTCTGCATCGCGAAGATCAGCGAGCGCATCAGCTTCCGCGAATCCCCCTCCTGCCGCTCCCGCAGCTCCCACAGCCGCAGGCAAAACTCCTCCACCCCCGGCGTCTTCATGGCGTCGCCCCTCCTTCCTCCACCACATGCCAGATCGCGATGTGCTCGGTCAGGAGCGGCGCGTGAAGCTCGCGCCGGCAGCGATAAATCCACCGCCCGTCCTTCGCCGTCACCGGATCGAACTCATAGAGCCAGACCCCAATGGGAGGCTCGATGGCACGCCGCACCACCGTCACCTTCACGAAATCGAAGCCCTCGCGCACCGAGACCAGCGCCCCGTCGCACGGCCCGTCCACCAGCACCCCCTGCAGCATCACAGCCTGGCTCACGCCACCCTCCTTTTCTTCTTTGGCAGATTCGGTGCATCCGCCTCGAGCTCCGCAGCGCGCTCGCGATACTTCTTTGCTGCCTCCAGCACCTCCTCCTGGTATTGACCACCCGCCAGGCGAAACATCGCGTCCGCGAAGGTTTCGCCCCTACCGCTGCCATCGAGCCCGCCATACCCGGCCTTCAAGCACCACATTGCATAGGCGCGGCTCTTGAACCGCTTCAACTCGTAGCGCTCGAGGAAATCCACCGTCACCTGCAGCGGCTTTCCATTCTTCTCTTGGAATCTCTCGGCAATAGCCGTGATTGCCCTTGAGGCAGCAAGGAAAGCAGCCTCCTCTTCCGCCGTCACCTCCACCGCTTGATACTTCGGCTCGCTCACGCCGCACCGCCTTTCATCGTAGCTGCCGCATCCTGCCCCAGTCCGTTGCCAGGGAATCCCATCTCCTTCATCAGCCCCGGATACTTCTCCATCAGGCGCATCTTCATCTCCGACGCCCGCAGAGCCGACACAGGCGCCAGCGCGCACAAGAAAAGCTCCCGCAGATCCTCCATCGAAACCAGCGACCCCGTGAACCTCGCCACATCCGGCAACGGCAGCTCGCGCTCAACTCCGCCTTCCAGCGCCTTCGGCGGTTCACTTCCCACTTCGCACTTTTCACTTCTCACTCCCCCGCCCCCCTCCGGCTTCCAATCCTCGCGCACCTCTTCACCCAGCAAGCGCACGCGGACCTCCATCTCCTTCGCCTCGTGCCGGCGCAGCAACGCGTCCCGCAAAAACCGGCAAGCCTCATCACCCGACGTGAAATGCAAATCCTTCAGCACGATCTCCTTCAGCCCCCCGTGATCGGTCGCGGTACTAATGGAACGAGCCCGCTGGATCAGCAGATCCGCGAATGCCTCCACCGCCTCCAAGGCCTCCCCCTGATCCTTCTTCACGCACCCCTGCCGATAATCCACCGCGCGGAACAGCGCTTTCACCTGCTCGCTCGCATCATCCAGCGCGTTGTGCTTCGCAGGCCCCGTCCGGATCCCTTCCCAATCCAGCACCGATCTCTGATCCCGCGCCTTGTAGTACTTCCACGGCACCTCCAGCGCCGCCTGCCGCAGCGCATGGGAAAGAATCCGTTCATCGAAACTTCCCCGGCTCCAAAACTGGGAATCAGGACCAGCGAAGCGGTCCCAGAACACGTGAAACTTTTCCATCGCGCGGTGGAAATCGTGGGCGTACGCCTCATCATCCAGGTCCGGCACCCCGCCCCGCTCCCGCCACTGATCCATCCACCACGAAAGCGTATCCGCCTCGATCGCGCGGCACGCCTTGCCGTTGCTCTTCAAGCTCACGTGGATCTGGAGAGCCGGCCCCATCGTCCGGCTCTCCAGATCGAAGCACACCGCCCCCACCTCCAGAATCGCCGCCTCATCGCTCGTCCCCAGCGTCTCCAGATCCACCATCACGGCGGGCCATCTTCTATCATTTGAACCACTCATACCCACACTCCGATTGATAATTGAAAGATTGATGATTGATGATTTGCCTTTGGTTCCCATTCCCTCCCGGCCGCCCCAAATCCTCTCCGCAGGCAGCAGCGTACTCCCATGCACAGCCCCCGCTTCCGCGGGCCGCCGGGAGGGACAGGAAAATTCATCTTCTCCGATACGGCTCCACCGCCCCGGGCACGCCCCTTAAGGAGGGAGGACACTCCTGTCCTCCGGCCCCCGCTTGGTAAAACTTCCTAACGGTCCCATCATTCAGGATCATCAGCGCCACTACGCCTTCATTCCCCTCCCTGACTGATTGATGATTGAGAGATTGATGATTAGTGATTTGCCTTTCGGCTTCCTCGCACTTCTCACTTTCCACTTCGCACTCGTATTGAAATCTCAACCTCTCCGCCTCCGCCCTCAGCCTCAGCCCCGCCGGAATCTCCCAGCGTGCCCCCCACAGGAACCAAATCCCCACCCCCAGCAGGAACAGCCCCGCCCCCCGCGCATCCACATGGTTCGCCTGCATCCACACCAGCCCCCACCACGCCAGCGCGCAGCCGAAAAGCACCAGGCACAAGCTCCTCAGCATCGCCGCCAGCGCGCGACCCGACAAACTCTCGATCTCCTCCAATTGTTGGGTATCCATATCGGTATCATTTCAAATTTCTTATCTCCTCGATCTTCTCTCTTATATCGAAAGCTGTTCCTTGAACTCCCCCCGCTTCACCCGCTCCCACACCTCCGCCACCTCCTGCGCATCATAGGCCTGCTTCCGGCTGCCGATCTCCACCGGCACCAGCGCCCCGATCTCCACCAGGCGGGTAAAAAGCTGCTGGGACGAAAGCGCGAAAATCACCTCATCCCGCGACAGCGCGCACTTCGGCACCTGCCGCACATCCTTCTCCGAAACCAGAATCCCCAGCAGCGCCGCCATAACCTTACGCCGCCCCCCTTCTAGCGTAGTGCATCAGACCCGCCCCGGGCTCGCCACGCTCCAGCGTGGCCCCATAGGTAAGGCATCTTCTTCTCACCTCCTCCTCGATCTCCGCACACCCCAACTCGATCACCGTCACCGATGTCGAGTACGCATAGGTGAAGTCCCCCGACACCGCCGAAATCAGATGCTCCGACCGACGCTCGCACCAAGCCCATCGCTTCAGCACTTGCACATCCACCCAGGAAAACTTCCCGTCCGCTGTCATCTTGCAGTAGCTCGCCCACAGCTGCTTCTTCTGAAGCACCCTCGCAAAGTACCGCCGCTCGATCGCCGCCCGCAGCACCGACGGCGAAAGATGGGCCCCCCGTTTCCGCGAGGAAATGGGATGGGCCCCGGGAACGTCACACCCCGGGGCCCCACCTCTTCTCGTCCCTTCCTTCGTTTCGATCAGCGTTTCCATATCACACACACAGATTCGGGTTTGTTCCTTCAGGGAAAATTGTTGGGCTATCTCTAGGCCGCCCTCAGCCGCTCGATCTCCTGCGTCAGCTCCAGCACTCTCAGGCTCGCCGCCGCCTTCCGCTCATCGTCCACCCCCTTCGCGGCCAGAAATCTGACCGTCTCCAGCTCCTCCTCCAGCACGGCCACCCGCGCTTCGATGCTTACTTGCGTTCCGTTGCTCATGGCCTCGTTTTGCGTTACGAGGGACTTTTGCCACATTGCGCACAATCCCGCAACAATTATTTTGCGATGCTCGCGAAATTGTGCAAACTACGCACAGCAATGAAGCACTTCGCGACTGCACTCACGGAAATCATCAACCGCTGCTTTGAAGGCAACCGGTCCACACTCGCCAAGAAATCCGGCGTCTCCCCCTCCACCATCGCCCGCTTCTGCAGCGGCGAAGTCGAGCCCACCTTGGACCGCCTGGAAGCCATCAGCGCGCAACTCCCCCGCCTCGATCGCAAGCAGCTCCTGCTCGCCGCCGCCCGGGACCGCGTGCCGGATGAATACCAACACGAAATCTTCGGCGATGGCGATGCCGCCAGCGAGTTCGTCCGCGCCAAGCTCTCCCCCGATCTCGCCGCCGTCATCCGCTACCTGGAGAACAACGCCCTGCAGGATCCCCTCACGGCCAGCTACCTCCGCCGCATCGGCGATTGGGTAGGCATCTCCTCCTCCGCCAAGATCCAGCCCCTCCCCGAACGCTTCCCCTCCGCCCGCGTCGCCGAAGAACCCACCAGCTACAAGGCAAAGCCCGCGGGCAAAAAATAATCCGGTTCTCGCCACGGGACTCTTGTGACAGTCCCGACACCCGCGCAAGCCGCGACTGAGTTCGCCCGCGCGATTTTATAATAAATTCATATAACGGCGCAAATTCAGTCACGATAAGCGTTTGAAACTTTTCCCAGCCATCCCCCACCGCTACCCAACTCCGCAAAATTCAGGCACCGCGCAGCAGCTACGATGAATATCGTAGCTGCTTGTTTTTTGCCGACTATTCCTGGCGGACCGTATAGATCCGCATCTTCTTCGCCGGGGAATAGAACACCTTCACCGTGATCTTCCCCTCCCACTTCGCCGGCAGATCCACGGAAAAGGCCGCGGAGAAAGGCACACTCGCCACCGGCCGCTCCGGCTTTTCATCCCTCCCCTTGCCCCGCGCGATCTCCTTGCCCGCCGCATCGAGCACCTGCACCTGGTAGTTCCGCGGATTCGCCGCCGTCTCGCTCATGGATTGCACCATGAAAGACAAGCGCCCGCCGTCCGGAACCCCGAGCAATAGCCGGGTATGCTCGTCCGCATCGATCGGCGTCCGCTCATGCAGCTTCTTCACCGCCTCCTGCAGCTCCGCCTTCGAACGATACTCCAGGGCCACCTCCTTCTCGTCCTTCGGGCCCTCCACCGCCGCACCCGGGCTCACTCCGTGAAGGCCTACCAAAAGCACAAACAGACACAGGATTTTCACCTGTTCACCCGAGCACAGGCATAACTCCTTGTCAATCCTCCTGCTTGTTCCGGATCAGCGGCTTCAGATTCCCCGGCTTCAGCGCCTCCGCCTCCTCCCACGCCTCCAGCGGATCCCTCGTCTGTTTCGGCCGTCCCGCCGCCTGCCGCCAACTCGCCAGATCCCCCGCGCAATGCCGGCACCGCGCCACCAGCAGTGACTCCAGCGCCCCCTTGCACAGCGGACACCGCGGCCGCGAATCGGATAGACCCAGCCAAGCGATCAGCACCCCCAGCGGCCCCAACACGAAGCCCAGCACCGCCCCCACTCCCGCCTTCCCCTTCGCATGCCCCGCCACCCCGCCGATCAACGCGCAGCACAGCCAGAAAAGAACCACGGAAGGGGAAAGGTCCATGAATCCACCCCCATACAAATCGGTTGGGATCCCAGCAAGCCCTCAGATTGGTCCCAAACCTTGGACCCATCTTGTTAGGAGTCTTCATAACTCCTTTAAAATACGTGGAGGATAGCGGATTCGAACCGCTGACCCCTTGCATGCCATGCAAGTGCTCTACCAACTGAGCTAATCCCCCTTACGTCTTGGCGGCCTTGTCGGGGCCGCGTGCGGGCGGCTTGGTAGGAGATGGATCGGAGCCGTGCAAGAGGTTTTTTCACGAATCCGAAAGACGGCCGATCAACGTGAGCAACGCCCGCGTTGCTGCCGCGTGATTGACGGGATCCGGAACGCCGGAATCTTCCTCATCCGCCTTCACCACCGCTCGTGTCGCAACCCGCACCGCGGGCAGGCCGATCTCGAAAAGGACCGAGGAAAGATCGAAATCCTCCTCCAGGCAGATGCTTTCGGCTCCGACGACCTCGCCGATGTCCTTCATCTGCCGGAGCGCACGGTTTTCGGCATCGCGGGAACTCAGCATGAGCTCTTTTGCCGCTCCGGTGGACTCGACCACCAGCACCTCGGAAGCCGAGCCGATCCGTTTGCGAAGCGTCTCGAAAGTTTCCATCAGCGGGGCATCCGCATCGTAGGCATGGGGCAGGAAGGCAAAGACGACCGGGCGATGCGGCGCTGCTCCCGCGAGGGAATGGGCGGCCGCCAGCACTGTGGCCACGCCACTCGCATTTGCCTCCGCACCGATCGAACCGGGCCGCGCATCGTATGCCGCCAAAACCCAGAGCGGATCCACCTTTTCGTCCTTTCCACGCAGGGTCGCGATCAGGATCGGCCAAGTCCCGGCCGGAGTCCCGGGAGTGCGCACGCGCTCCACGGTATAGCCTGCATTTCCCGGCCCCAGCGAGCCCTCGATCATTGCCACGGCGCGGTTCAGCCCCTGCACGCCGGCCGGGCTAGCGGTATGACGCTCGCCGACGAAGTTCAGCAGCTTTGCCATGTCATCCTGCAGGCCCTGCTGGCTCACTTGGGTCGCGAATTTCGGCTGCTCCTCCTGCTTCGCAGCGGATTGCTTGCGCAGATACAGAAACATCCCCACTCCGCTGGATATGACCAGCCAGAGCGGAAGCATCCAGAGTAGCAAGAACACGCGGCGATCCCGGCGCGGGGCAGATTCCTCGGTCACGCGCCCATCCCTCCGTCAGGCAGGGAGCGCGTGCAAGGCTGGAGCGACGCGGGCAGTCCCCGGTTTCCCGGTTTTTTGCATTGCACCGGGCCAGCCGCGCGACTCCTTTGCGGCCATGTCGTCGCTCAACATCCCCCAGACTTGCGGCGTGATGCTGCTGCCCGACTGCACGCTTTTTCCCCACGGCGGGCTGCCCCTGCATATTTTCGAGCCGCGCTACCGCCAGATGCTGGACGAGTCGCTGGAAGGGACCTGCTTTTTCGCCGTGGCGCGCCTGCTGGGAAAGGAAACGGAGGATCCCTCCCGCTGCGTCTCGCCAATCGGCACCATGGGTCTGGTCCGGGCCTCGCGCGAGCTGGACGACGGCACCTCGAACCTGCTCCTCCACGGGGTGATCCGGGTGCGCTTCATCGAGTGGCTGGAGGGCCCCTATCCGAAAGCCCGGATCGAGCCGGTTCCTTCCATCTTCGAGCCGGAATCGCAGACGAAAGCAGCGCTTGAGGCCCTGCATGAATCGGTGGAGATCGTCACCCGCGACCTGCCGGGTGAAGTGCGGGAAGCGCTGACGACCATGACCTCCCAGATCGATGATCCCTCGATCCTCGCCGATGTGATGGCGCAGCAGTTCCTCCACGACCCGGACGAGCGCCAGGATTTGCTGGAAATGGAATCGGCCGCCGCCCGGATCGCCTGGATCTGCAAGAAGTTCGAGTCCGGGGCACCCCAGTGAACGAATCCCGGAATGGCGTCCTGAGCGCGATCTGCGCGTTTTTCCTGTGGGGCGTGCTTCCGATCTTCTGGAAGCACCTCGCTTTTCTGCCCCCTGCCTCGATCATCGCGCACCGCACGCTGTGGTCGTTGCTGCTGCTTTTGCCGGTGCTGGCCTTCCAGCGGCAGCTGGTGACCATGCTGAAAGGGATCTCCTCGTGGCGAGGTGCCGGCTGGCACCTGCTTTCCGGGTCCCTACTGGCCTCGAATTGGCTGCTCTACGTCTGGGCCACGCTGAACGGCCGCATCTTGGAAGGCGCACTCGGCTACTACCTGAATCCCTTCCTGAACATGCTCTTTGGCGCGCTATTCTTCGGGGAGCGGCAGAATCGCCTGCAAATGCTTGCGGTGGCCGTGGCGGCCGTGGGCGCCGCCTGCCAGTTTCCCGCGGTGAAAGGAGTGCCGTGGGTGGCCTTGGTCCTCGCCGTGACCTTCGCGCTCTACGCGTTGGTCCGGAAAAAAGCGCCGCTCGGTGCCTTGGCCGGCCTGGGCGCAGAAACCGCGCTGCTCGCCCCGGTCGCACTCGGCTGGCTGATTTGGCAACAATCGCAGGGCGCCGCTCTCTTTGGTTCGGATGCATGGAGCGCCACTTTCGTGGTCTGCACCGGGGTCGCCACCGCTACTCCCCTGCTCTGCTTCGGCCACGCGACGAGGACGATTTCCCTGACCACCTTGGGCATCCTCCAGTTCATCGGGCCCACCCTCCAGTTCCTCATCGGCTGGAAACTCTACGGTGAACCGCTGAGCCCTGTGCGCCTGATCTCCTTCGCCCTCATCTGGACCGCGGTCGCGATCTATGCTGCGGACGCCTTGGGCCGCAGCAAGAAAAAAGGGCCGCCCGAATCGGACGACCCTCTTGAAAATCAAAAGATTGCGGCCGATTAGCCGATCTCGGTGCGGCCGGAAAGCTGGGCGCCTTCCTCCATCGAGAACATCTTCGCCTTGATGTCACCGTCGAGGCGGGACTTGGCCTTCAGTTCGCAGCGCTCGCCGGTGATCTTGCCCTCGACCTTGCCGAAGACCTTCACGTCGCCAGCCGTGACGTTGCCCTTGATCATGGCGTTCTCACCGATGGTGACGCGGCCCTTTTCGGAGATGATCTCGCCTTCGATCTTCCCGTCGATGATCATGTCATTGGAGAAGCGGATGGAGCCGGTGATCTCGATCCCGCTCGCGAGCACGTTGGTTGCGTTTGCCATGATGCTGGAGAATTCAGCAGAGCCTTGGCGACTTGGCAATCGGATTTCCCACCTCAGGCATCCATCTGACGGCGGAGTTTTTCCGTGCAGGATGCCCCTCTTTCCCGCTAGAAAGCGCCGGAAGCCTACGTTTTCACCCCATGCCACGCGTCACCATCACCGTCCCGGACCGCAATCCGCAGCCCTACCGTTTCCAGCTTGATCGGCAGGCGGTCAACATGGGCCGTGGCAGCGACAATGACATCGTCATCGAGGACGGTTCGGTATCCGTGCGCCACGCGGTGATGGAGCGGATCGAGGGCGGCTACCAATTGCGCGATCTGGGCTCGACGAATGGCATCAAGCTGGACGGCCAGGTCATGCCGATCATCCCCCTGCGCCACGGCCTCTCGGTGAGGATCGGCGATGTCGCCTTTGATTTCACCCTGAGCGATGACGAGCGCGATGCGCTGAGCCGTGAAAAGCCGCAGCTGGAATCCCCGATCATCAAGGAATCCCCGCTCGACGTGCCGAAGCGGGCAGTGGGAGGCCCGGTCCGCCCGGCACCCGCCGTGGCAGCCCGCCAGGTCATCTACGAGACGCAGCCGAGCGCCTCGGCGAGCTTCTTCATGACGCTCTTTTTCCTGATCCTCGCGGTGGCTGCATTCTGCATGGGGCTCTCGATCCGTCACCGGAAGGAAACCGGCCGCTCGCTGATGCGGGATGTCCAAGGCTCGGCCGCAGGCCTGACTGTGCCGCCACCGGCTGACGAGAAGCCCGCGGAAGCGCCGGCACCTGCTCCTGCGGAGTAACGAAGCGACCTCACTCCGTCTCATCCACCGTCTCGTCCCGTTGATAAATCGGGAGCTGGCGGTAGGGCACGGTGAAGGCCAGCACCATCATGCAGGTGCCGTAGATGCGCCCGGCTTCGCGGCTATTCCAGGAGCCGTCCTCGGACTGCTTTTTCAAGTAGGTGTCGTACATCCAGTTCGCATACTCGCTCCAATAGCGGCCGCCGATCTGGAAGGTGCCCTGCGCGTTGTAGTAGTTCCCATAGAACTCGAATTGATCTCCGGGAAGATCGCGGAAGCTCTTCATCACATAGTCGGCCGCCCGCACGGTTTCATCCGTGCCGTGCCGACCGCAGAGCTCCAGGCAAAGCAAGCCCATGCCGGTGAGGGATCGCGCATGATCGTGACGATCCATGTAGCCGAAGCTCCCTTCCTTGTCGTCCTGATGCCGGCTGAGATAGGCAACGGCACCGGCAATCGCCTGATCCGGCACGGCCGCGCCATTGAGCTTCGCCGAGCGTAGCGCCATGAGCGCCCAGCCGCTGCATGAGGTGTCGCTATCCGATGAACCCGGATGATAGCGCCATCCTCCCTGATGGCGCTCCTCCTTTTTTACCGCTTGGGCTTTCAGGATGAGTTTCAGCGCCGGGGGCAAGGCCTTCGCAATCTTCTCCTGCCGACCGGGATCGACCATGCCGCTGACTTCGGAAAGAAAGAGCGTGGAGATATTGTGGGCATACATCGGGCCACTACCCGCGTTGCCCTTCTCAAAGAGACCGTTGTCGCGCTGGCTTTCGAGGACGAAATCGATGCAGCGGTTCAGTGCTTCGGCATAGGGTCCTTCGGTGGGAAGATGCCCCTTGGAAAGGAAGGCCATGCCCGCAAGCGCCGGGATGCCGGTGGAGTCGCCATAGTTTTCCGGATACGAGCCATCGTCTTTCTGAACGCGGGACAAATACTCCAGCGCGCCCTCGACCGCCGGATCGACCTTCTCCTTCCATTCGGAAAATACGGGATCGGCGGGCTCCTGCGCCGCGAGCGGAAGCACGGTGCCAAAGAGGACGGCAGCAATGGCTCGGAGGCTCATGATCGGGTGGAAACGTGCATTCATTCGTCGGCCATCGCTTCGAAGTATTTCTTCACCAGGCCGCGATACTCTTCCGGCACTCCCGAGCCCGCACCGCCGCCAACATCGGACTTCAAGGTGGCTTGGATCTTTTCCCAATCGGCGGCGCTGATCCCCAGCTTCGCGAGTTCGGGCGGCACCCCGGGGTCGGCTTCCGGCGTGCGATCCCCTTCTTCGGGATGTTCACCGGCCTGATTGCCGGGCTGCGGCATTCCAGGCTGACCGGGGGTGCCGCGGCCTTGCATGCTCTGGCGGGCCGCCTGGGCCGCTCGGGAAAGCGCATCGGCCGCCTGCGAAGCTTGGCCAGCCGCTTGCGATGTCTGCTTCTGGTCAGCGGCACGGGAAGCGGATTGGAAGGCATCGGCCAGATCGCCGGGCGGAATGGGAGCGCGATGCTGCTCCGGTTGTTGTCCCATCGCTTGCTCAGCGCCGCGCGCGAAATCTTCGGCAGCCCGACCGAGGGCATCGGCGCTGCGTTGCAAGCTGTTGGCGGATTGCTGGTGCTGGCCTGCGGCTTCCTGCGGCTTGCCCTGCTGACCGCTTTGAGCCGCGGCCTTCGCTTGCTCGCCACCCTGCCGCGACGCATCGCGCGCTTCGTTCATGTGGCCGGAACCTTCAGCCTGAGGTACCTCCGCGATGGCCTCGGCAAGTTGCGCGGCTTGTTCGGCCTCCATCTGCTGGAGGTCCTGCATCGCTTCGGCTGTCTTGCCTTCAACAAGCGAATCGAGCGCTTGGGCAACCTTCTCCTGACGTCGGGCAAGCGCCTCCGTCGCGGCGGCGCGTTGAGGCTCGCTACCCTGCTTTCCTTGCTCGGACTTGCCCTGTTCCGATTGAGCCGCTTCACGCAAAGACTTCACCGCTTCCTTTGCCGATTCCGCTGCGGCTTGAGCCTCACCCTTTGAAAGAGATTCGCTCGCCGCCTTCGTTTCCGCGACCGCTTCGGGAAGGATATCCGCGGCTTTACTCCGATCCTCCTGCGCCTCGGCCAATTGCTCCGAGGCTTGTTCTGCGATCTTCGCCTGCTCCTTCTCCAAAGCCCGAAGCACCGATTGCGCCGCTTGCTCCGGTAGCGGGGCATCCGCGGGAATGTGCTTCGCTTGCTCCTCAAGCCCCTTCTGCGCCTCGCTCAACCCTCGGGCCTGCTCGGCAAGCTGCCGGGCTTCTTCCGCTTGATCCGCCATCGCTTCCGCGCGAGCCTGGGGTTGTTCACGAAGCTGCTGCCGCAGCGCCTCCTCCATCTGCCGCTGGCGATTCTTCCAATCGCTCGGCAAGGGCTGTTCCTTGGGTCGCTCCGCCACTTGGCGCTCGGCCTGCCGGGCGAGTTCCTTTTGCTGCTGCGCGAGTTCCTGCAGCCTTGCCAGCTCCTCGATCTTTTGCCGGTCGCGATCCATCTGATTGCGGACTTCCTCCAGCTTCTTCACCGCCGCTTCGGACTGCTCGCGTGCGTTGTCGAGTTTCTGCTCGCGCTGATCCTTGCCATCCTGCAGCGGAGCACTCTCGAGTTCCTGCCTTGCCCGTGCGACTTGCTCCGATGCTTCTCGTACTTCGTCCGCCTTCTTCGCATGGACGCTTTCCTCCATCCGCTCTGAAAGCTCGGCCAGCTTCTGCTGGGCCTCGGCAAGGCGATCGCGCGCTTCCTCGAAATGCTTCACCGCGTCCTTGCTCAGCTCTTCCTTTTGCATCTCCCCGCGATGCCAATCCATCCGCTCCCGGGCTTCGCGGGTGGCCCGTATCGCCTTCTCGATTGTCTCCCGCGCGCCATCGTGCTCCGCACACATTTCCTGGCGCGCCAGCGATTCGGCACTGTGATCGATCCTTACCAAGAGCCACTCCGAATGCCCGACTCCCGGATCTTTCAATGCCGATGGACGCGCATCCTCCACACGCACGCGCATCTGGATTTCATTCGCGCCCTGCCACCGCTCCAGCAAGGAACCCACTGCTAGTTCACTGGCCCCGCGAAAGCGCGAGGGCTTGCTCATGTTTCCAAAGCGCTCTGGCAGGTTTTGCGAAAGTCGCACCGGTTCCTTGTCCAATGTCTTCGCTTCGATCTGCACCGTAGCGACCCCGAAGTCCTCCGTGATCTCATAGCGAAGGCCCAGCACCTCGTCCGGCCTTACACGAAGCTCGCGTGCCATCGGGCTGAGCCAGCGCACTACTGGCGGTGCATCCTCCAAGACCCGCACGGGAAAGCGCAGGGCATCGACCTCACGGCCCAAGCGATGCTTCAGCCACATGACTGCATCTCCGCCGCCATGTTCATCGAGCGTCCATGAAATGCTCACCCGTCCGCCATCCGCAGCGCGATCGATTTTCGCTTCGGCAGCCCGTTTGCCATCGATCTCCAACCATCCTTCCCCCACCGCGGTGTTCAGCGCGCCAGTGAGTTCCACCGTCGTTCCGCGAATGGCTTCGATGCCGCGGCCAAGAGCCTCATCCTGCGCAACCACGCCCGTGTATTCGGGGTACTTCAGCTTCACGCGGGGCTGCGCGATTCCCGGCAGCGGCCACACCGTCACGGTGAAGCCATCGCTTTCCCCACGCCCCGCTCGCACGTGATAGCGAAAGCCTTCGCGCACTGGCTCCATGCGATACCGCCAGGTGTCGCCGTTCTTGAACATCGGCTGCGTGATCTCGCTGCCGCCCGCCATTTGCATCACCAACTCCAGCTTGTCGGCAGGTCCGTCATAGCTGACCACGATCTCGATCGCGTCGCCTTCCAGAAGCTCCACGTCGCCCGGCTTGATGTCGAACTTCACCGCTGCCGCATTGCCGAGCGTGCTGAATGGAGCAACCGCTCTCACCGCCAGCCGGGCCGTTTCCTTCGGCCACACCACGAAAAGCAGGACCGTCAGCAAGGCCAGCGCCGCCGCGGGTTTCGCCCAGCGTTTCCCGGCACCCACGGCTTTCATCTCCGCACGCGCATCGATCTTGTCCACGTCGTCACCCGCGGCCCGGGCGAGTTCGGCCAAAAGCTCTGCGGAGACTCCGGCTTCTCCTCCGGAAAGCTCCATCACGGTGCTCATGCGCTCCTCGATCTCCGGATGCCGGCCTTCAATCCAGCGCGCGACTTGCACCAAACCGATCTTCCGCAAAAGCGGCCTGAGACCCGCACACGCTGCCGCGCCGATCGCCACGACCCACCCGCCGAACATGACCCAGCGCGCCGCCACGGGCAGCGGAGCCAGAAAGTGATCCGCCGCCATGATGGCGAGCATGCCTCCCAAAGCGATCGTCGCCAGCAGCAACCCGCCGCGCATCCACTGCGCACGACGGATTCCCGACCGGACGCCCGCCAGCCGCCGTCCGATGCCTTGTCTCGCTTCGCTCGTGTTCATGCGATTTCTCCGGTTCGACGTTTACGGCAGCCCTCCGCCTCTCCTGATCACCCATTCCGTTCCCAGCAGCATCGCAAGAAGACCGAGAACCCAGCCGCTATCCCACAGCGAGGTTTCCCGGACTTCATGACGCTCGTTGGTGTCCTTCAAAAACAGCTCCGATAGCTCTCCCGCGCGATCCGCGGTCACCACCTTTCCTCCGGAGAGATCGGCCACGGTTTCGAGCAAGGAGCTGTTCAAGGTCGTCTCCGCCAGCTCCACCGGGCCACGCGAGCCGACGACGCGGAAACCGGCGCTGACGCCATTGCTGCCATCTTCCGCGGTCAATCGATCCGCCTGCGTGCCCCGCAGCCTCACTTGATAGCGGCCTGCCTTGGCGATCGGCGGCAGTTCCGCTTCATGAATTCCATTGGATTCCTCCACGTAGGCAAGCGGCGTGCTCGAGATCACTTCCCCGTCGCGCAGCAGCTCAACCTTGAGATCCTCGTCCTTCACCGGGCTCAGTCCCGTGTCACGGAGACGCGCGGTCACCTTGATCGGATCATCGGCCGTGTAGGTGAGCTGGTCCGTGCCAAGCCGGACGCGGGCACCGCCGGCTCGCAGCACCGGGCCCGCGCCCCAGCGGACGAGGTTTCCCCAGAAGCGATGATGGTAAAGATCCCCCGCCCCCTCACGCAGGCGCCAGGTCCGGTCTGTTAGAAGGAGCGCCACCTTGCCCTTGCCGGTCTGCCGTGTGACCAGCAAGGCCGCGGCCGCTTCGTGTTCGCGCCGTCTGGCCAGAGCATCAAGGGCGGCATTCAGCCCGTCATCACCCGATACGACCTGGCCGTCGCTGCCATCGCTCGCGGTGAGAAGGACTTCGGCTCCTTCCTTCAAGGCCTTCACCGGCTGACGCCAGCGGAGATCGGGAAAACCCGCCCACACCGAATCATTCGCCCTCTCGCCGGTCGCCTGCTGGGTCACCGGATGCGCGCGGCCTTCCGAGGTCAATGCGAAGCGAAAGGGCTCTTCCGTGGTGACATAGAAATTGCGATGCTCTTCGAAGGTTTCCACCGGCACCAGGTTTCGACCCGCTTCGGGTCCGATGCCGTGCGGCATGAATCGCGGCCCGGCGATCATCACCAGCAGAGCCGCGCGCTCCGTGACACACTTGGAGATCACCTCCCATGTCCCCGCGTCGATCGCGTCGGGCGAGATATCGCCGAGGATGACGACGTCGAACTTCCGCCACTCTTCCTCGCTCACCGGCAGGCGCGTGGCCTGCGCTTCCCCGAATGGACGCGACGCCGACGCCGGAACCTCAAGATCGTCCTGCCCGTCGATGCGGTCCGGGTGCAGCAGCACGTATTGGAGGTGCACCGACTTGTCGCGGCCGTAGAAAAGATTCCGCAAATAGCGGAACTCCCAGCGCGGCGTGCTTTCGACGATGAGCACGTTCGTCCGGGCATCGGTGATGGAGGTTTCAAAGGCCCACGCGTTGTTGTCGGCAAAGCGCTCGCCATCCAGGCCTTCGATCTCGATCCGGAATCCACCGACGCCGCCATCTTCCGGAACCGTGGTGAAGCGCACTTCCTCGCGATGATGATCTTGCGGGATCCGGATCTCCCGCTCCTCGATGCGTTCCTCGCCGCGCATCAGGCGCACCTTCGCCTCCCTGCCCTTGTAGCCGTCGAACTTCAGCATGGCGGTCACCCGCATGCGATCGCCGAGATGAATCGCCTCCGGTGCCTTCACATCGAGCACCGAGGCATCGCGCGGCGGTTCGGCGCTGCCGGTCGCGATGACGCCGACCGGCGCATCCAGGATGCCAAATCGCCGCGCCACGTCTTCCACCCGGCCCGGGCGGTTATGACGTCCATCGCTGACCATGATGACTCCGCCGAGATCATCGGGTGGCACTTGCTCCAGCACCGTTCCCAGCGCCGCAGCGAGATCGGTCGCGTCTCCCCAACCTTCGGATTCGCCCTCGCCGGTATCGCGGACGCTGCGCGCAGCGCGAACCGTGCGGACCTTCATCGACTCGCCCAGCTTCTGGAGGATGCCGGATTTCTCCAGCCCCCCTTCCCCGATCTCAAGCCGGGACGCCGTCTCGCCATCGTCCTTCAGGTGCATGGACGCCGAGTCATCGAGAACCACGACCACCTCCCGTTGCCGCTCGCGCTTCTCCTCGCGGACCCATACCGGCTCGACCAGGATCCACACCAGCACCGCCAGCGCGGCCAGACGCAGCGCAACCATCCAGCGGCCCCGCCGGGTGGTGACCGCACTCGACTCATAGCGATAGAGGGCAAGTACCGCTTCCACCGCGATGGAGGCACCAAGCGCGACGGCCCATACCGGCCACTCGGGAGCAAGGCGGACGGCCTTTCCGAGGGTGTGGAGCATGCCCCACACCGCGAGAAAGAGAACCGGGAATCTGAGCAGGAGCTTCATTTCAATGGTTCATCGCCACACGGCATCCTGCCCGAAATCCACCCGCACATCTTCCGCCATCCGGCGGGAGCGTGAGACCCATCGCGCAAGCGCGCTTTCCAATAGGAAAAGAATGAAGGCTGCGATTGCCAGGAGCTTCCAGATCTCGCGGCCGAAGCCCTTTCCTTGCAGCACCCCGAGCATGTCGGCGACGGAGGCGGTTTGCAAAAGGTCCACATGTTTGCGCACCACGCCGAGATCCTCCTGCGTGCGGGGCTCGAAGTGGCTTTCGCCCGGATCGCGAATCACCGCCACCGGGAGCGTGCTTCCCTCGGGCAGGGACAGCAGGTCCGACAGAGCGTCGCCCGGGGTAACCTGATAGATCCCGGGCACGGCCGAACCGCCAATGGCCAGTTCCTTGCCCCGCCGCGCCGGACGCAAGGTCGCCTCACGCGGCAGCCCCAACGGATCCATCACCCGCATCGGCTCGGAGGCATCCTCCCGCTCCGGCTTGAAGGCGAAACCCGGAATGACCTGCTTCGTCCCGCCCGGCGGTGTCCAGAAGAGCCGCACGTAGGCTTCGCCACCGCGCTCGCGATACTTGGCTTGAAAGGGCACCGCCTTTCCTGCCTCAAGCGTGACCTTGCCGAGATCTTCCCCACCGTAGTCCGCACGCAGCGCGGAGTGATCCCCGAGGCGAAGCTCGATTTCGTCATCCACCTCGGCGGAAAAGAGGTACTCCCCGCTGACCGGCGGCACGAGTTGCCCCTGCCACTCGATGGTGAAATTGTCCTCCGGCATCCGCTTGTCCGGCTTGTTGTTGCCCCAGCGGAAGTCGATTCCAGGCTCGATCCGCACGATCGTCGGGCGGCCTCGCCATTCGTCATTCCGGTAGTAGCTGACGGTGAGCCCGCCGGAGACCCCGTGCAGGGCGACGGATGGGCTCCAAGCCGAATCCACGTTCAAGTCGGCTCCGGTGCCGGCTGTCCACGCGACCAACTCGTGCACCAGCGGGACGAAGGAACGCTGCGCCGGGAGATTTCCCGACCGGGCATCGAAGGCACAGGTGGCGAGCAAAGTACGACCGTTCCCGTAGTTCTTCGCCGCAAGGAAGGTGTCGCCATTGAGAAAGGCAGCCGCCTGGACACCGCCGGTGGACTCGCCGGTCTTCCGCCATTGTTTCAACTTCGCCGTGGACAGGTCGGAGTTCTTCTCGTCCTTGAAGAGCGATACCGACTCGTGGAGGAAGGTCGAGGGAGCCGGAGAAATCCCCTCGGTATCCACGGACAGGTCCCCGAGCGGGACCGGCATCAGCAAGCCATCGCTCCCTTTCCAGCTGTTGAAGAAGGCGGGCTCGGTACGTGGTCCCGCAATGATCATCAGCCCGAGGCCATCGGCCACGCGCCCCGCCAGCTTCGTCGCGATCCGATCCGGCAAGCGAGGGACATCCGCGAGCACCACCGCCGAGCAATCCTCGAAATCATTCTCACGCAATTCCGGAGCCGGCACCACCTTCGGATCCATCAGATACGACTCACCGGCATCGCGTCCCCGCCGCAGACCGGGAGACGGAGCGAGTGCCAGGGCCGAGTAACCCGTCGCGCGTTCGAAAAAGGATCCCGCCGGATTGCCATCGACCAGCAGCACCGGCAGCTTCCCGCGGACATTCACCACCCGCTCGGCCTTGTCGTCGGCACCGAGGTCATCGCCACCCTCCATCCGGGCCGCGATGACCTGCGGTCCGGGTTTCGTGAAGCGATGCCGGAACTCGATCGTCTCCTTCTGGCCCGCCACCAGCATCCCGACGGGCTTCTCCCCCATCTTCTCACCGCCCACTTCCAAGGAAACCGGCCCCGGTGTCACTGCCTGCGTCCCGGTGTTTTCCACCGTGACCCGCAAGGTCGCCTCGCGATCCGTGCCGACCACGCGACGCGAGACTTCAATTCCGGCGATGGCCACATTCCGCAGGGTCGCAGGCACACCGAAGTCCCGCAGCAGAAGCTTCGGCTTCGAGGGCATCGCCTTCCACGCCTCATCCAGCCCGGCCCATGCGTTGGGATTGTCGAAACGCCAGCCCCCCCGCTGGGCATCGGTAAAGACGACGATCTCCTTCGAAGCATTCGTTCCTTCGGCAAGGCCGAGCGTCGCCACACCGAGCGCCTCGTGGGCCCGGAAAGTTCCGCCCACGGACCGCAAGGAATCCAGCACCCCGAGCACATCGGCCCGATGCGTCAACGGTGCGGCGGTCTTCGCCTCCGGGGCGGGGCCGCCGAGAACCACGAGGAACGCCGTACCTCGCGGTGCTTCCTTCACGAGTTGCTTCGCCTCCTCCACCGCTTGCGCGAAGACGGTGCGGCCATCGCGCGACAGCTCCATGGATGCCGAGGCATCGATCACCAGCGCAACATCGCGGCGCCCGCTGGCCTCGAATCGTTTCAGGTTCAGCGTGCGCTCCAGGAAGATGAGTCCTGCCGCCCCGATCACCAGAACCAGCGCCGAAATCCGCAGGATCCAGCGCATCTTTCCCGAGAGGACGAACGAGGCACCCAGAAGCGCGATGCCGACCAATGCCGCCGCCAGCACGAATAGCCACGGCACCGTGGAATCCGGCGGCACGAAGGGCCTTGCGAGCGCCAGTGCCAGGAGCGCTAGCAGCAGGCAGCGCGCGGCCATCAGCAGCAGGTCTTCCCATTCCATCTTCCGGCGGCGCACCGCGATGGTGTCGAAAAGGAAACGCATCGCGCCCCAATCGATCGACTTCGCCGCTTGCCTCCGGACGAGGTGGATGATGATCGGAAGGGCGACCCCCGCCAAACCCGCCAGCAACCATGGATTCAGGAACAGCATCTATTTCCGTCCTCCCAGGTAGCGCAGCAGGGTGTCCCGCAGCGGGGTCTTCGTATTCACCGCCACGTAATCGGCGCGGAGCTTTCCGCAAGCGACATCGATCCGTTTCACGAAATCGCGCAGGCGTTCGAGGTAAGCCGCACGGACCGCCTGGGGATCGATCCGCAGCATTTTCTCGATGCCTTCGAGGTCGCGGAAGCGTTGGAAACTCTTGAAGGGGAAGGTCAGCTCCTCCTCCGCCAGCAAATGGAAGACGACCAGCTCATGCTGGCGGAAATCGAAATGGTGCAGCGCCTCGATGATCTTCGCGGGATCGTCGAAGAGATCGCTGATCAAGATCACGAGGCCCCGTTTCGGGATCCGCTCCGCCACCCCGTGCAGCACGCCACCGACATCCGTGTCCGCTCCCGCTTCCACCGCGTGCAGATCTTCGAGGATGCGGCGCACCTGGCTCGGCCGGCTTCCCGCACGGATGAAGCCGCGCACCTCCTTGTCAAAGGTGACGAGCCCCGCGGCATCGCCTTGCTTCACGAAAAGGTAGGCCAAAGCCGCCGCGAGATGCTTCGCATACTCCAGCTTCGAAAGCGGAACATCGCCGATCCTCGCTGCCGCGTCGCCGGTGTATTTCATCGAGCCGGAGACATCGATGGCCAGGGTCGCGCGGAGATTCGTTTCTTCGATGTATTGGCGGATCACGTTGCGATCGCTCTTCGCCATCACCCGCCAATCGAGATCCTTCGGGTCATCACCCGGCACATATTCGCGGTGCTCCGCAAATTCCACGGAGAAGCCCTTGTCCGGCGAACTATGACGCCCGGTCAAGGTGCCCTGCATGCGCCGGCGGGCATACCATTCAAGGCGCCGCATCACGCCCATGATCTCCGGCGGCAGGAGCCGCATGCATTCGGGAAGCTTCAGGGAGTCCTGGGACATGGGCTGGATGGCTCGTACGAGACTCTTCAAACGACGAGCTCCTCACGCGGGGCGAGCACCTTGATCAAGCGCCGGATCACATCGTCGCTGGTCACACCGGCGGCTTCCGCATTGAACGTGGTCAGCACGCGATGGCGCAGCACCGGGATCGCCACGGCAGCGACGTCATTGGTCGTCGCATGGAATCGCCCTCGCAGCACGGCATGCGCCTTCGCCGCGGAAATGAGGCTGATCCCCGCGCGCGGTCCGGCACCCCAGCCGACCATCTCTTTCACGAAGTCCGGAGCCGAGATATCCTTCGGCCGCGTGGCTCGCGCCAGCTTTGCCGCGAAGTCGATCACATGATCTCCCACCGGCACCCGGCGCACGATCTGTTGGAGATGGAGGATCTCCTCCGCATCCATCAGCGGCGTGATCTGCGCCTCGCTGGGGCTCGTGACACGGCGGATGATCTCGCGCTCCTCTTCCTCGCTCGGGTAGTCCACGACGATATTGAAAAGGAAACGGTCGAGCTGGGCTTCTGGCAACGGATAGGTGCCCTCCTGCTCGATCGGGTTCTGCGTCGCGAGCACAAAGAAGGGCTTCGGCAGATTCAACGTGTGCTCCCCGACGGTCACGTGATGCTCCTGCATCGCCTCCAGCAGCGCGGCCTGGGTCTTCGGCGGCGTGCGATTGATTTCATCGGCCAGCACCAGATTCGAGAAAATCGGCCCGTGAACGAAGCGGAACCCGCGGCGGCCGGTCTCCGGATCCACCTCCAACACATCGGTGCCCGTGATGTCAGCAGGCATCAGGTCCGGAGTGAACTGGATGCGCTTGAACCCGAGATTCAGCGCGCGGGAGAGGGTCGAAACCAGCAGCGTCTTCGCAAGGCCGGGCACCCCCACGAGCAAGGCGTGGCCCCGGCAGAAGATCGCCATCAGCGCCTGTTCGACCACGACTTCCTGGCCGACGATCACCCGGCTCACCTCTTCCTTCATCTGCTTGTAGGTCGAGTGAAGCTTTTCGACCGCCGCCTTGTCGTCGTTGCTCATACCCGGGCACTACGCCAGGGCTTGACGGCAAATTGCAGAGATTGAAACGGGTTTCGCTTTTTTCGGTGGGAAGGAACGAACCGCGGTTCCTTCTCCTCATCCTACTTCCCAATCCCGGCCCGACCTTCTAACGTCCCGCGCGTGGGATTTCTGCGGTTTCTCGGCGGCTTGGTGACGGGCTTTCTCCAGTATCTGGGAGAAGTTGCGATGCTGTTCGGGCAGATTTCCGAATCCATCGTCAAAGGGAAAATCCGGTGGCGGCTGGTATTCCAGCAAGTGGTCGAGATCGGCCATCGCTCCCAGCCGGTGGTGATGGTCACCGGAGCCTTCACCGGAGCGGTGCTCGCCGCGCAATCGCTTTTCCAATTCGCCACGCTCAATATGGAAACGGGTGCCGGCGCGCTGGTCAGCGTGGCCATGCTCCGGGAGCTCGGCCCGTCCATCACCGCACTGATGCTGGCCGGCCGTGTGGGCGCCGCCATGGCTGCCGAGATCGGCACGATGAAAGTCACCGAGCAGGTCGATGCCCTGCGCTCGATGAGCGTTCATCCGGTGGACTACCTCGTCACGCCGCGATTGCTCGCCATGCTCCTGGCCATGCCGCTGCTGATCGGGGAATCCGCGGCTTTCGGCATCATCGCCTCCGTCCTGGTCGGCACCGGCCCCTTCAACGTGAATCCCGCCTACTGGATGGACCAGATGGGCAAATACACCGACCTCAGCGACATCGTGATCGCACTGGTCAAGGGCCTCGTCTTCGGCCTGCTCATCGTGGGCATCTCCTGCCACCAGGGCCTTCGGGCCAGCAATGGAGCGGTCGGCGTCGGCCGCAGCACCACGCGGGCGATGGTTTACTCCGCACTGGCGATCCTGATCTTCAACTTCTTCCTGACCCTGCTGATGAACCTGATCTTCCCGGCGGGCCTTAGCAGGAAGTAGCGCACGCCTCCGGACGCACTCCCCCTACGCCGACATCCTCACCGTCGAAGGATCCAGCTCGATGAAATGGGTCCAGCTCTCGTCCGAGCCGCCATTCTCCCGCAGACCGAACATCGGCCGCCACCGCGGTGCCGCCGGTTTGCGCAGCGGATGCATGTTCGCCTCGTGGGGAAGCTTGTTCGCCTTCCGCGTGTTGCAGCGGATGCAGGAGGTCACGATGTTCTCCCAAGTTGTCCGCCCGCCCTTGTCGCGGGGCAGCACGTGATCGAGATTTAATTCGGATTCGTTGAAAGTCTTGGCGCAGTACTGGCAGGTGTGTTTGTCGCGCAGAAAGACGTTCCGCCGCGTGAAACGGACCTCCATCCGCGGCAGCTTCTCATAAAGCGCCAGCACGATGATCTTCGGAATCCGCATCGCCAGACGGACGGTGTGGATCATTTCGTCCACGATTTCACGCGATGAGTGCTCGACCCATGACCCCAGGTCGTGAGTTCGAAATCGGTCCTCGCCCTCGGTTTGCACCACCTGCGCGTGCCCTAGAAAAAGAAGCTTGAGCGCGCGTCTGACGGAGCAGGTTTGCACCGGCTGCCAAAACCGGTTGAGTACGAGGACGGGATAGTCAAGATGGCCTACCATGCCTTTTCCCAGCAATTGCCGCGGAAACTAGCAGGAACGGCGCACGTCGCAAGAAAAAGGTCGGTGACGGGGAAGTTACAAAGAACGGCGATTTCCCCGGTTCCGAATGGACCCGTGAAAGGTCGGCGGGGGCCTCCTCTGTCCTTTGTTTACCTTGGAGCAGCACCCTGCCGCTCCCCGACTTCTGACTTGCACTGAAAAAACGACCGGACAGAGTTGTCCGACAACTTCCATGAAAATCCGCACCTTCATCGCCTCCATGGTTTTCGCCCTCCCCCTCTGCCAAGCGGCGGAAACGGGCTTCACCGAACTCTTCAACGGCAAGGACCTAACCGGCTGGACGCGGGTGAACGGCAACGGCGAATTCCGCATCGAAGGCAAGGAAATCGTCGGCTTCGGCGAGAACGTGAAGTCGAACACCTTCCTCCGCACGGACAAGACCTACAAGGACTTCGATTTCCGCTTCGAAATGAAGTTCGACGACCTCTCCGGGAACTCCGGCATGATGTTCCGCGGCCTCCAGAAAGAGGGCAAGGACGGCCGGGTCCACGGCTACCAGTGCGAACATGACAACGGAAAGGCCCGCGCCTGGACCGCCGGTCTCTACGACGAAGCCCGCCGCGGCTGGCTGGAGCCCAAGAAGGGCGACAAGGACACCGACGACGACAAGAAGGCCCAGGCCGACTTCACCAAGCAAGGTCAGGAGATCATGAAGTGGGACGACTGGAACGAGATCCGCATCGTCTGCAAAGGAAAGCACATCCAGATCTGGCTGAACGGCAAGGAACGCGTCGACTATACCGACGAAGGCAAGGAGTTCACGCCGGAGGGATTCTTTGCCCTCCAGGTGCATGCCGGAAAATCCTGCAAGGTTCGCTGGCGGAATATCCGCATCAAGGAACTCTGATTTTCTCCCCCCTTCCCAGGATTTCTTCCCAGTCACCCTCGTCGAGATCGGCGAGGGTGTTTGCTTTCCGGAGGCAGGGGCCGATTGCGGCTTCCTTCGAAACCACCACCACCTGCATGCCTGCGGCGCGCGCCGCCGCCTCCCCATGCCGACTGTCTTCGATGGCTACGCAATTTCCCGGTTCCACCCCGAGACGTTCACAGGCGAGGAGGTAAACATCCGGCGCCGGCTTCCCGGCGGCCACCTCATCCCCCGCCGCCCGCACCGGGAAATACGGAGCCAGACCGGAGGCCTCCAGGCAGAGGTCGATCTCATCGCGATCGCTGGAACTCGCCAAGCCGATGCGCACGCCTTCCTCCACCAGACGCTCCAGCAATTCCTTCACCCCCGCCAACGCGACCAAGGGCCGGGCCTCGAGCAAGGAGCGCCAATAGCCTCTCCAGTCGCTGCGGTATTTCTCCACATCGAACCCATCCGGGGCCTTCGCGGCCAGATAGCGCTCGATCGATCCATTCGCGGTTCCCATCAGCTCGCGGAAATATTCCTCCCGCGCGAGTTCGCCGCCCTGTCGCGAAAAGGCATGCTGGTATGCCTCGAAGTAAACCGGCTCGGTATCGAACAGGGTCCCGTCCATGTCGAAGATCACCGTGCGCCTCCCGCCAGAGGATGAGCCCGGCTTTTTCTCCCGGTAGTCACTCGGGCGCTGTCCGGTTTCGCAGAGGAAAAAACGGCTCAGCTCGTGGGCAGAGCCGAATTGCATGCGGCGTGAAATCTCCGCGAGGCTGAGCTTCGGATCGCCTAGCAGATGCTTCAGATGACGCAGGCGCACGCGTTGGATCTCCTGCTTCGGGCCATGGCCGAGCAGCGCGGCGAAGCGGGCTTTGATCGTGGTCATCGAAAGCGTGCTGCGATCCGCGAGCTCGGACACCCGCAGTGCTTCGTGTGGGGCCCGCCGGCGGATGAAACTCACCAGCTCGCGGATCCCGGAGTCGCCGATCGCCAGCGTGTCGCTGGACTCCCGGGTGACGACGGTCTGCACGGCGATATCCGTCCGGGGAAGGACAGGCCCCACCCCTTCCATCTGCCGCCACAGGAGTTCGGCGGCCTTTCTACCGATATCCCGCCCGGGATAGGCGATGCTGCTGAGCGCGGGAAAGGTGGAGAAGCAGTACGCCGGGTCGTCGCCAAAGCCGATCACCGCCAATTCCTCCGGCACGCGGATCCCCAGCCGGTCGGCCGCGCGCAAGGCGACGGCACCCAGGGAATCATCCGCCACGAAAAGTCCGCAGGGCCTCGGCAGCAGGTCGAGGAACGCCATCACTTCGGTCTCCACCTCCCGCCATGTCTGCTCCTTCCAAAGCGGCCGCCCTTTCAAATAGTGAACGCTCGGCTCCATCGCATACTCGGCGAGCTTCTCGCGAAAACCGGCGAGCCTCTCCCGGGCGTAACGCCGCAAGCCGGAAGCGAACTGCGCCTCGCGATAGAACGTTTCGCCGCGGGCCAGAAAGGCAAAGGTCGGCACGGAACACTCGATCAGATGTTCTGCGGCGAGTCTTCCCACCTGCGGATTGTCCGGCACCACCCGCGGGAATCCGAGGTCCGGCCCCTCGGTGCTCGTCAGCACCACCGCTTGGCCACGGCGGCGGAACTCCGCCAACTCTTCCTCCGTCGCACGAAAGAGGATGAGGCCATCACCATGCCAATCGCGATCGATCCGCACGGCTTCCATTTCCCCGTACGAGTCATTCTCGGTGGCAAGCCGCCACGCTTCATGCTCGCGCATGAAATCAACCACGCCCGCCATGATCGGGGGTCCGTAGGACGACCACACCGGATGACGGACCGCGACGCTGCGGCGAATGGGAGCAGGACCGGGCATTCCTTTCTCCAAAGGGAATAAAACGGATCGCCAGCGTGGCAAGCGCTACCACCTTTTCGTCGAAATCCACCCCTAAGCTGACGAAAATAACCCACTCAATTAGGCAGGAGCACTAAACCCGGCCCGGCTGCCTATCATTAGGTGTTGGGAATCGAATCCAAGCATCCCGATCCGAACCCTATCACCTGCGCTACGGAGCAGGCCGGACATTTTCCAGGAGGTCGAGGGGAGTCGTCGAAAGGCGGCTCCCCTTTTTCCTTTGTGAAGGGACGGCACCTCCAAGCGCCGATATTCCCTCCGCCCGCGGCGATATTGCCCGTTATGCCATTCGCGGCGGCACGGCAGGATGAGAGGCGAAATGAAACTTCGTCTCCCCCTCCCGCTCTGGCTGCTCGTTGCCGCCCTTCCTGCCTCTGCAGCCACCGTTTATGAATGGTCTTTCGACAGCGGCAATCTTTCCGCTGCCGCCGGAAACGGAACCATGGGCACCGCAGGCGCGTCCACGCCGGGCCTGATCTCTTTCTCCACCACCGATGGCGGTACGGTCCCGCACATCGGCGGCATCCCCGCCGCCTATCTGAGCGTTCCGGCCTTCGCCACCGGAACCAACGGCATTCAGCTTACCTTCGGGGACAGTGGCCCGAACGGAGGTGGGGCTTACCTCAACCAGTACACGATCCTCATGGACCTCTACAGTCCAGGTGCGGCCGGGTGGCAGGCGCTGATGAATACCGATCCTTCGAATGGCAACGACGCGGACTGGTACATTTCAAATACCGGTGCCACGGGCATCGGCGCTCTCACCTATTCCGCGGGGGGCACGGTCACCCAGAACGCGTGGCATCGCCTCGCGATGTCTGCCGATCTCGGCGCGGGCACGGTGAAATACTATATGGATGGTACTTTGGTGGCCACCCGCACGGGAGCGAGCCTTCTCGATGGACGCTTCGCGATCTACACCAATGCCCACGCAGGGGTTGACCTGATGCTTTTCAACGAAGGCGACACCTCCGGCAACTACGTTCATCCGCTGCTGGTGAACTCCATCGCCTTCACCGACCAAACGCTTGGCGACTCCGCGATCCAGGCGCTCGGAGGACCTTCCGCCGGCGGCATCCTCGTTCCCGAACCCTCCGCCGCCGCTCTCGGTATCCTTGGCTCCATCGCGCTGCTTCGCCGCCGCAGATAGCGGTCTCTTCCTCCCTCACTTCCCATCCTAGCTCCCGACTACTCATGAAAATCCCATTCTTGAAATGGCTCAGGCTTGCCACTTTCGGACTCACGGGCTTCGCGCTGAGCCAGCCCGCGACCGCTACCACTCCTCTCCCGGTTGTGAACGCCGGGTTCGACGCCGCCACCGGCAATCTCGCCGATTCGTGGAACAGCAATGGCGGTTCGATGCGCGGCGGGGTCGAAGGCGGCTTCGGTTGGACCGCCTCCTACTTCGGAGGCGCCTTCCCGACCAATAACACCTTTGCCACCACGCTCAACGGCCCGGTTCGCCAGGATATCACCGGTCCGGGCAGCACCTTCGTGGCGGGGGCCACCTATGAACTGAAGGTCGATCTGTTCGGCTCTTCGACCTACGCGGCGGGCAACAGCAGGATGTGGACGCTTGCCTTGACCGCCGATGGCGCGGTGGTGGCCATCGACCAGTGGTTCTCCGACGAGTTCGCAGCGCAATCGATCTCGAACGGCGGAACCATTCCCGACGACCACATCGTCACCGTGAACGCCGGCAGCACCGGACTCACCACCGCGACGCTCTCGTTTACGGTCCCGGAGGCGTTCGCCGGACAAACGATCGGCATCCAGCTCGGCGGCGATGCCTCGTCGGTGTACACCCTGTCATCGGGATCTCCCGCGACCGATGACTACTACGGGATGATGGACAACGTCTCGCTCACGATGAGTGAGGAATTGATTGCCGCGGTCGACTCATTCGTCAGTGACGCCACCATCATCGGCGCACCCATCACGCTGTCCTGGTACATCGTCAATCCGTCGGTCATGACCTCGTTGACGCTCAACAACGGGACCGGCCCGGCCAGCGTGCTATCCAATACCAATGCGTCCACCGGAGAGGGCTCCATCTCCGTCAATCCCACGGGGACGACGACCTACACCCTGACCGTCAATGGCGGCAGCAGCAAACAGGTAACCATCTCGGGCGGCGATATCGAAAGCTTCACTTCCAGTGCCCGCGTTGCCACCGCAGCCAGCGGCCATCAGGTCACGCTCAACTGGCAAGTCTTTCCTCCAGGCCTCCCGGTGAAGATTTCCGATGGAATCACGATCTACGATGTGACCGCGGACACCGATGAATTCGGGACCGGCTCGCGCGCCTTTACGGTGCCCGGCACGCTAACAACTTTCACCCTTGATCTCAACAACGGCAGTGACACCGCAACGGTGCGGGTGCTTCGTGAAGCAGGCAATACCCCGGCCTTCTCGCTGAACAAGGTCCAGTTCGTGACCGGCGAGGCAACCACCGTCATCTGGTCGGGAGTCGCCGGCAATCCCGACTCGTGGATCGGCATCTACACCGCCACGAAGATCCCACAAACCAACACCTCCGATCAGTGGAACTATCTGAATGGAACCCGCACCGCGGGCGGTGCGCATCCCACGGGTTCGATGAACTTCACCCTCCCGCCTGGAGACTACTATGCCGTCCTGTTCGTTGACGACGGCTACACGATCGAGCAGGGACCGATCGCCTTCTCGGTGGTTGCACCGCCGGCAGTTTTCAAGGTCGTGTCGGTCGAGCGATCGGCGAACTCCGTGATCATCGCATGGAACTCCAGCGCGAATCGCGAATACCACATCTATGCCTCGGAAACCTTGGAAGGCGATCCTGAGGCCGATTGGGACCGCGTCGGGACCGCAGTTCCTTCCGCCGGCGATGGCACCACGACTTTCACCGAAGAGCTTCCCGCTCCCGCACCAGCACGGAGATTCTACCGCGTTTACGAAGTGGAACCCGGGATTTGAACCCAACGCTGGCTCTGAGAATCGTATCATGAATCGTTCCGACTTCCTCCGTCTCTCCGCCCTCGGCACCCTCGGTCTCGCAACTCGCGGCTTCGCCCTGCCCGAAGGATACACCGGCATTCCCGCCGGAATCCGGCCCTACCTGCAAACCCCGCGACCCGATTCGATGTGGGTCTCCTGGTTCTCCGACAGTGCCCCCAGCGGCACCATCGAATGGGGCACGTCGCCGGGCAGCCTGACGAACACGGTGACCGCCGCGCTCGATGTCCTCGGCACCGGCTATCACTACCACGCCGGCCGTATCACCGGATTGTCACCGGCCACCTACTACTACTACCGGGTGAAAAACGGGACCACGGCATCCGAGGTCTTCCGCTTCCGCACGCCCGTTCCCGCGGGCACGAAGACCGGCCGCATGCGCGTGCTGGTGATGGGCGACAATCAGATCATCGGGGAGAATCGCTACGAGAAGCTCATCGCCTGCTGCAAGGCGAAGATCGAGTCCACCTACGGGGTGCCGATCGAAGAGGTCATCGACTTCATCCTGATGCCTGGCGATCAGGTGGATGTCGGAACGCTGGATCACTACCGGAATCTTCACTTCAAACAGTGCGGCCTCGTCTCGCCGAACATTCCGATCATGACCACCGTCGGCAATCACGAGACCTACTACGACACCAGCCTCTCGCTCTACGGCCGCATCTTCCGCTACGACGACATCAGCTATGCCGGGCTCCCCGGCCCCGAGGGCGAGAAATACTACGCCTACCAACTCGCCAATATCGCCTTCATTCACTCCAGCAGCGAGCACACCGGAAACACCCAGAAGCAATGGCTTCGCTCGCTGGTCGATGCTCTCAAGACCGACGCCACCACGGATCTCTGCGTGAGCGTCGTCCATCGACCCTATCAAGCCGAGCAATACGTCGGCGACATCTCGGGATGGTTCCGCAGCGAGATCATGCCGATGCTCGCGGAGACGGAGAAGCACGTGCTGAACATTGGCGCGCACCATCACCTCTATGCCCGCGGCCAGACGCGCGAGTGGCCGATCTATCACATCATCTCCGGCGGCACCGCCTGGGACCAGTACTGGGGCCAATCCTCCGAGGTCGATTTCGACGACGTGCAGAAAACCATCGCGCATTGGGCATGGCAGCTCATGGACTTCGATCTGGAGGCGAGGACGATGGAAGTGACCTGCTATGCCGAGGCGAATGTGAAGCTCCCGGAAGCGACCCGCTGGAACTACAACAGCCGCGTGATCGACAGCTTCCATCGCAAGCTCGGGCGCGCGGCACCGCAAACGCCGTCTCTAACAAACACCTTCAGCGCCCCGGTCACCCTCCCGCTGGAGTTCGTGAGCTCCGCCTACCAGACCGCGACGGGCGAGGCGATGAACAGCACCTGGTTCCAGATCGCCGCCGATTCCGGATTCACCAATCTCAAGATCGACCGCATCCGGGACGCGGAGAATCTCTACGGCGACACCGGGGCCCCGCTCTATGAACCGGTGAATATCCACTCCGGCGTGGACATCCTGCGTCTCCCCGTTTCCGCGGGCCTTTACAACGGAACGCACTACGCCCGCGTCCGCCACCGTGACACGAATGCCGTCTGGTCCGAATGGTCGGATGCCGTGGACTTCACCATCGAAGGCAGCGTCGGCGGTCCGCCTGCCATCAAGCTTGCCAAAAGCGTGTATGCGCCGAACGAGGATTTTCTCCTCACCTACGAAAACGGACCCGGCATCGTGACCGATTGGATCGGCATCTACAAGAAGGGACAGGCTCCCGGTCCCGTCTCCTCCACCACGTGGCAATACGTGGACACCAACAATCGCATCAACGGAACCCGGAACTTCACCTATAACCTCCCCGTGGGAGAATGGTATGCCGCTTTCTTTACAAACAACGGCTATACCGAGGTCGCCCCTCGTGTGCCCTTCTACGTCGGCAACGTCCCGGTGCTAACGCCCACCGAGCAGGCCTACGACGAAGGCGAAACCGTACGCATCGACTTCACCAGTGCTCCGGCCGGAACCAAGGATTGGATCGGTGTCTATCCCGTGGGCACGAATCCGGGAGCCGCTACCCCAGCTGTAAAATGGACCTACGCCACCACGGCATCGGGCTTCGTCGAGTTCACCGGCATCCCGAAAGGCTACTACTACGCCACTTTCCTGGTGAACGACGGCTACCAGGAGATCAGCCAGCGCGTGACCTTCTCCGTTGGCAGCCTGATCACGGAGGTCTCGATGGAATCGGCCCAGATCACCGCCGGTCAAGACTTCACGGTGAACTTCTCCAAAGGCCCTGGCATCCCGAAAGACTGGATGGGAATCTTCAAGCAAGGAGACGTCCCGGGTGTGGACGTGCTCACCGCCTACCTCTACTTCGCGGGCGCCACTTCCGGCAGCGTCACTTTCCATCTGCCGGATCTTCCACCGGGCGATTACTTCGTCGCGATGTTCACCAATGACTCGTACACCGAGGTCTCGAACCGCTTCCTCTTCTCAATCCTGGGAAAGCCTGAACTCCAGCTGGAGCACATCGGCGTGGAAAACAGCCAGATGCGCTTCCGCTGGAGGTCGGAAAACGGCAAGAGCTACAGGATCCAAAAGAGCACCGGGCTGAACTCTTGGAGCGACGTGCGAACGGTCGTCGCCAGCGGACCAACCCACGAGGAGTTCGTTCCGATCGATCGTATCGCCCAGCTGAACTGCTTCTTCCGGGTGACCGACGACTGAAGCGGTTCCGCCGCAAGCTCAGCGGCGTTCGGGGGTAACAAGATCTTCAAAGGCATCTTCAAGTGCCTTGTCGCCCCCGGCCGCCGGAGCGGTCGTCGTGGTGGAGGATTTCAGCTGGGCTTCCAGATCGTCGGCAGGTTGCCGCGGTGTTCCGGAAACGCGGACCTTCGCCCACGAGAATCCGCCGCCCTTGCGGTTGAAGACCTGCCTGAGCGCTGGCGATCCACTCGCCACCGCCGAGGTGGGCAAGCCGACTTGCAGCTCACCTTCCAAGCGCCCCTCGGCATTCGTCGTCACCTTCCCGCTGATCGAAAGACGTCCGCGGGCATCGAGGATCAGGCCTTCGATACCGGAACTGGTTTCGTTGCGCACCGCTACCCCCTTTGCCTCGATATCGAAGTGGGGCTGCTCGTACCAAGTCTCCTGCATCTCCCTCGCCATAACCTCGAGCATCGGGAAACCGGTCATCACCGTTTCCGCGGTCGCCATCGCCCGGAAGGGAATCCGCCAGGAAATTCCCCGGTTATCCGAAGTGCTCACGCGCAACTCTCCGGCCTCCGCATCCTCGGGTGTTTCGACCGTCGTGCTCAGCCATGAGCCGAATGACGGCCCCAGGAGATCATTCAAGGTGATGTGACTCACCTTCACCGGAAGCTTCGCATCATCGCCGCCGATCTCGAAGGGCAGCTTGTCGGGATTGAAGATCTCAATTTCTCCTTTTTGAGCCCCTGCGGGGATCAGGCGGATGTTTCCGATCCGCATTCCCCGCGGCTCGAATTGGAGGGAAGCGAACTCCAGATTGAAGTCACCCCATCCCGCCACGTTCAGGGTTCCCCCTTCAAGCCGGAGATTCGAGGTATCTGCCGAAGTATCGTGGAGTTCCAAGCTGGCCTCGCTGCCACGGACCGCGAAGACGGGCGACTTCTCCTCCCCCATCCGCACGTTGAACTTCGAGCTGCGGTAGTGGAACTGGAAGGGCAAGTCGCCGGTCGGCTTCGGGCTTGCCACCGTCTTGCCCGTCGGCTGCCGCAAAACCAGCGTGCCACCCTGATTGGAGTACATTTCGGCACCCTTCCATGTTCCTCCGACCAGCTTCGTGAAACTCAGCCCGCCTTGGATCGAGTTTAGCTTCAAGGTCGCCAGCATCGATTCCTCCGGCCAGACCAGTTCCAGTGAATCGGCACTCGCGCCCACGGGCGTGACACGGAGTTGCGTGACCTTCGGCTCGGCACCCGTCCAGATGCGGATTTTCCCGATGATCGATTCCCGGTAGGCGCTGCTGTTCAGGTAAACCAAGGACGCGAAAAATGCCACCGCGACCAAGACGACCAAGCCTACTGCCGCGACCACTTGAACGACCCGGAAGCGCTTCTGCCGCTGTTCTTTTTCCTTCTTCGGCTGATGGCTGCGACGCTTCCGCTTTTTTACGCGGTAAACTTGTGTGCCATCTTCCCGTGTCACCAATTGGGCGTCCTCCTGGCCCCCCTCGCTTCTGGACCTCAGGCGGTCCATCATGTCGTCGATGGAATAATTGTCCGGTTCAGTATCGGAAGCAGGCATGCGGATGGAAGTTCGTGCAGAGCAGTCAAGCTCCACGCGGAATGGCGTGCGTCAATTGCCGCGTGCGGTTTCTCCCGTCGGATCAAGCACCTTGACGGTGACGAGGAACAGCAGCATCGAACGGGTCGGGGCATAGACCTCGCTCTTGAAAAGACGGCCGATGACCGGGATGTCGCCAAGAATCTTGGTGCTGTCTTCCACCTTTTGGACCCTCTCCTCAAGCAGCCCGCCTACGGCGAACGTCTCACCATCGGCGATGGTGATATTCGTATCGAGCTGGGTTTTGGAGAAAACCGGCATCAGGATCTGGTTCGAGGTGAGGATCACCCGCGCGTCCGAACCGAGCCCGAGGGGATTCGCCGGACTTGCCGGGGCCGGACTCGTGATGGGAGTGCCGTAGTTAACGAATCCATCGAAATCGGTGATGCTCGGTTTAAGCGCCAGATCGACGTAGTGACCGTCGGCACTGACCGTCGGGAGCACATCCAGCACGACGCCCACCTTCTCCATTTCAAAAGAAGTCGGGGTCGCGGGTGTGATCGGGATCAAGGGCGACGAAACGTTTACGGCGCCGGAATCGAGGTCGATGATCGCGGAGCTGCCAACCGTATTCGGAAGTTCCGGGGGCTCGTACTCCGTGGGATAAATGAACTCGCGCATGATTTCCACGGTCGATTGCTGACCGCTGCGCGTGACGGTGGACGGACTGACAACGATATCCACGCCGGTCTTTTGGGACAGGCCGCGCATCATCATCGTGACGTTGGTATTGTTAAGTCTCGCGTTCATCCACGCGACCCCGGGGGCACGCGAAGTGCCCGGGGCGAAACCCCGCTGCTGCTCGAGGATGCGATCATCAATCGCGTTTCCGGTGACTGCCTCGGTTCCGCTACGGTTTCCGCTCGTGATCGCATGCTGGAACAGGGTTCCAGGCGGCACCTCGAAATCACTGAAGTTTTCCGGATTGAGCGCACCACCGCTCAGGTGGCCAGCCGTGACACCCGGGGTGAGGCCGGTGCCGCCAAGGCTGTAGTCGTCGAGCATCCAGTCGAAGCCGAGCTCTTCCAGATTGCGCTGCTGGATCTTGATCATGCGCACTTGGACCGCCACCATGGTTGGCTTCGCGCTCGCGGCTTGCTCCACCGCTTGCTCCACCATCGCGAGATTCTCGACGGTATTGGTGACGCGCAGCGTGCTGTTGACCGCATTGAAGTTGGCAACCGAACCCTCCGGGAAAGTAACGCCGAAACCCTTCAGGACTTCGGTGGCATCCATGCGCTTCGCCAGCAAACCTTCCGAGGCCTGCTTGTCGTCGGCGAAAGGATCCAGTTCTCCCGCACCACCGGCGGCACTCCCGCCGGAAGAGAGGAAGTCCGGCGGCACGCGATAGGTGCGCGTGATCAGATCCTTGGACGCCGTACCGGCGGCGCGGATCACCACCGCCCACTCTTGGGCCGTAGCGCTCGTGCGGGTCTGTTCGCTGATGTATTTGACCACCTGCGAAAGCGGCACATTGCGGAGCTCCAAGGTGATCGGAGCCTCTAGGACTTTCTTCGCATCTTCGGAATCACCGAGTTGCAAGACGAAGTTGATCCCCTTGCGGGCCGGGTCCGTCTCGATCGTATCCCGCTCGACGGATTGCGCGCGGAGGAAATCGAAGGCCTCCTGGATCTTCACCCGCTCGAACGAAATCACCGGAAGGATGATCCGCTCCATCTTCTCCGAAAGAAGAGAGGTGGAGATGCCCGAAGCCTGCTTGCCTGCCTCAAGGATCGCGGCGACATCCTCTTGCGGCTTCACGCGCAATTGCCAGGACTCGTCGACCTCACCGAGCATCACGGCACGTGCTTCATCGCGAGCGGCGCGATAGTAGTCCGCCTTGTTTTGCACCACTTGCTCCATGCCACGGCGGGCGGCCTTGTTCGTGGGGTCCACGCGCAAGACATCCTCGTAAACCATCTCGGCCTTGTCGTAGTCACCGAGATTCTTGAAACCTTCCGCCTTGTAGAGCAACAGGCGGACTTCTTCGACGTCCTTGCCGTGCTCCAGCGTCGCGGCAGGATTCGTGCGGATCGGATCGTTGATCTGTTCCTGCATCTCCAGCGCATGGCCGTCGTCGGGAGCCACATCTTCCGCCAGCACCTTGTCGATGGTCTGGTTCGCACCCTTCACGTCGCCGAGACGCTTCTGGTTGCGCGCCTGCTCGACCGAAGCCTGGACCAGGCGCTCGGTGGCGGCATCGCGCAGCGCGGCGGTCGCCGGGGCGTCCGGCAGGAGCTCGCGGGCACCGGTGTAAGCTTTCACGGCTTCTCCCCATTGGCCTGCCTTGTAGGCTTCGTCGCCTTTCTTGAGCAGCTCATGCGCCTCTTGTGCGTTCGCGGCACGGCGCTGGAGTTCGGCTTGCGCCAAGGCGGAAGTTCCCTGCGCAACCAAGGGCTGCGCCAAAAGGAGACAGGTCAGGGGCGCGATCGTCAGAAGGCGAGCGCGGGTCGTGACGGTATAGAAACGATCGGAGATCGGCATCGGGGTTTCCGCGTTGTATAGAGAGCCTCTTTCAACAGGGTAAGCGGAAAATCCGGGAAATTTCATGGTTTCCCGGACTCATCCCCACGAAGTAAATACATCGCCTGCTCCGCGTCCCGCCGGATCTGCTCCTGCAAGTCCTTAAGGGATCCAAATTTTATTTCGGGGCGCAGATGCGCCACGAATTCCACCTCCAGCACCCGCCCGTAGAGGTCTCCCGAGAAGTCGAAAAGGTGCACTTCCAGCGTCCGGGATTCCCCGTCGACGGTCGGCCTCACCCCCAGATTCGCGACTCCGTCGAAACGCGCGTCCCCCGCCCTCGCCCGCACCGCCCAGACTCCATCCGGCGGAAATTGCTCCTCTCCCCGCTCCACATTGGCCGTGGGGAAACCAATCTGGCGGCCGAGACGCCGGCCCTCCACCACCTTCCCCTCAACGGTATACGGCCTTCCCAGCATCTTCGCCGCCGCATCGAGGCTGCCGTCCCGGATCGCCTGGCGGATCCGCGTGCTGCTGATCCGCTCCCCGTCCATCATCACCGGCGGCACGGCATCCAGATGAAAGCCCAGCCCGGAGGAAAGCCGCGCCAAGAGCGCCACGTCTCCCTTCCGCCCCTTGCCAAAGCGCCAATCCTCCCCGACCGCCACCGTCTTGACATCAGCCGCCGCGATCTCCCTTACAAATTCCTCCGCATCCTGCGCCGCCCGCTCCAAGTCAAAGGGCAAGGCGAGCAGGAAATCCACGCCCATCCGCTCGAGAATCTCCGTCTTGTGATCAAGCGAGGCCAAAAGCCGCCGCGGCGCCTTTTCGGGGGCCAGCACCCGGATCGGATACGGATCGAAAGTCAGGACCCCGCAGGTCCCGCCCATCCTCGTCCGTCCCTCCACGGCGCGGGAAATGACCGCCTGGTGTCCGAGATGGACGCCGTCGAACACCCCCAAGGCCAAATGATGCGGGCCCTTGGCCCGAGCAAGTTCGTCGATCCCCGTGAAACGCAGCACGCCGCGAGCGTGAAGCAGATCGAGGCCGATTTCGACAGCGGATTTCAAGCGGGTGCAAATGACGAATGACGTGGGGTATGAAGAGGTAAGAGCGTCCCGGCCGGTCGATTCTCCGGAACTCCCTTCACAAGGCATTCGTCATTCGAGAATTCGTCATTGGCATTTTCCTCCTCTCTTTCGCTGGACCTCGCGCCATGTCCCGCGATGGTTTCGCCCGCACATGGCTGAAGTCTTCCGCTCCACCCCGCAGGCACCCGGCTTGCCTGAAACCCTTGCAACCGTTCTCAAATGGCGCGATGTCCCCATCCCGCTCAGCGAGGAGGATTTCACCACCGCCATCGGCGAGCTGAATGCGGTCATCGAAACCGTCGGGGAAAATCCCGAAGCCACCGCACGCACCGCCCGGGCCCTCGCCCGCATGGTGCTGGGAAATCTCCACCGCGACCACGGTCTGCTCGATCACGCCCTTCCCTTCTACGACGCCGCCCTTCAGGAACCGGGCGACCTCGATGACGGCACGCCCCGCGGCCAAAATGAACTGGCCAATCTCTACACGAACCGCGGCATCTGCCTGCTCACCGGCGGCGAGGAAGAAAAGCTGCCAGCCGCTCTCGAAGATTTCGACCGCGCCATCGCACTTCGCAAAGATCTGCCGCTTGCCGAGGAACCCGGCATCCGCTGGGGCCTTTCCGCCGGCTGGATGAACCGCGGCGATGTCCTGCACCGCATGGGCAACCGGAGCGCGGAGGCAACCGCCGCCTACGACGAGGCCATCGCCCACCTGAAACAACTTCCGTACGAGGAGAATCCCGCGACCCTCCAGCGCTATGCACTCGCCTGGGCAAACCGCGGCCTCGTGGTGGAAGATCCCGCCGAAGCACGCCGCTGCTTCGACGAGTGCATCTCGCTCCTCTCCGATCCCCAGAACCCGCAGCAACTCCTGACGCTCTGCAACGCGACCCTCAATCGCGGCCGCCACTCGCTCCAAGTCCTGGACGATACCGAGGCCACCGCCGCCGATGCCCGCCAGGTGCTCGAACTCCTCGTCCCGCACGAGCGGAACCATCCCGCACCGGCGGAGATGGCCCTGCAAGCCCGCCACCTGCTGGCCCATGCTCTTTGCGCGTGGCTCGATAGCTCGCGGAAGGGCCCGGGAATCGCCGAAGACTGGATCGGCGATGCCACGGATACGGTCGAGGACGCACTCGCCGTCGAGCGCCACTGGGAGCAGAATGGCATCGACGCCCTGCGTCCTCTTGCGAGCGATTTGTTCGAGCTTGGCCTGCACGTCTATCGCGTCTGCCAGCCGCATTTCTTCGCGGATTTCCTCGTGGAATCCATGGACCCCGAGATGTCGCCCGGAGCGCCTTTCGCGGATCCCCGCTTCCAAGCCGCCGCAGCCCGTTCGCTCCAGCAGGCGGTGAATGAGGCCGCCCAGCGCGCCGCCTCCGCCACCCTCGATCCCGAGCAGATGGAGAAGCAGCAGAAGATCCTGACCACCCTCAAGGCCGCGGATCGCCGTCTCTCCGAACTCCAGAAGGCCTATCAGACGGCCTGACGTGCCTCCGGAAAAAGAGACCTCCGGCGTGGAAGCTCGTTCCACCCCGGAGGCTCTTACAGGACCAAAAGACTATTCCTCCTCGACCCTGAAGAAGGTTTTCGCGGCCGCCGGGAAGGTGACATCCTTCGAGGTCAGGCTTCCGGTCGCATCGATGTTCTCTTGTCCCGGGAGCGTCGTCCAAAGGACGAGATCGGTGGAGGATCGGATCCGGTACTGGGTTCCGGGCACGGAGGTCCAGCTGAAGCTCGCCGTCCCGGCCGGGGCATTGATCGTGCTGCTCACCAGCTTCAGCGGCTCCGGCGTCACCGCTCCCGGCGTCAGGGACCAGGACAGGAAATCGCTGGACTGCGACCATCCGCCATTCTGGGAAATGAAGCCGACATACGCGCTGCCGCTGCCGTCCACTGCTCCCAGGCTCGCCAGATTGATCGCATAGTCATCAAGGACCAGCACCTCATCGATGACCACATCCATCAAACCTCCCGCGTAGGTAATCTCGACCTTGTAGGGAGCTGAATCGGCCGGCCCGGTCATGGTATTGAAGGGCGATCCGCGGAATTCGATCAGAGGACTCAAGTCCACCGTCAGGATCGGCGTGGTCGCGGAGCCGGCATAGAATTTCATGCTCCCTTCCACGAGCGCGGAACTGTCATTGTCCCAAGTGGAGAAGTTAATGGTCAGCGCACCCGCCGCCGGGCCGTTGTCCGTAGGCGGAAGCAGGGCTGTGCCCTCGGCCGAATTCTGGATCACGAAGCTCGCACCCTCCGCACCGTAGATATTGCCACCCCGGCCGGCTCCGGCTGTCGTCATTTGGAAGTCAAAGGCGGTCTCGAAGCCGTTTCCAACGGCGACCTTCTGGTGGAACCACGCGGCACCCATCTGACCACCCAGGTCAGGGGTGACCCGCAGGCGGACCACATCCCCCGCCACCGGCATCTGCGGCCCGTCGTTCACCAGCGCGGCATTCCCGTTTCTCACGATGTCGTCCCCCGCCGTTCCGAAACTCGTGTAATTGATCGCGGTGGGTAACTCCTCCACCACCGCACCGAAGCTCAGCACTTTGGTAACGGTCCCAGCGGAATTCGTCGCGCTGAGGGTGTAGGTGTCCGCGCCCGATGGAGTGACCTCCAGGAATCCGCTCTGGGGCAGGTCGTTGCCGCCTTCGGCATCGATGCTGATCGTCTCGGCTCCCGACACCCGCCATTCGAACATGATGGTGTCATCCGGCTCCGCCGGCACGCGGGCCGCGCGGTACAGCTCGATGAGCGGCGGAAGCGCGACGGTGATTCCGGGCAGCGGCAGGGTTCTCTGCGCGCCGTTTTCCGCCGGCATCGGATAGTCGAAGGCGGTGAAGTCTTCGATCTTCGTCCACTGGAATTGGTCACTGCTGATCTCCATGGTCCACCGCAGGGGATTGCGGCCGGGATAGCCCCCAGCATCACCGCCCAAGGTGAAGCGATACTTGCTGAAGGTGATCTCGTCGCCGAAGTCGAAGACCACCGGTCTCAGATCCCCCGAGAACCATTTCGTGGCAGGATTCGCATCCCGCATTTGATCCGGGGATTCGCCGCCCGTGCCACCGGTGCCATCCGTGTAGGTCGCCACCACCGGGACTTGCTCCACATCTTCGGAGGCGACGAGATTGTAGAACTGGATGTCGGCGATCTGGATATCCCCATTCCCCGTCGCGACCGGGGTGAAGCGGACGTATCTCCCGGTAGCCGTGCCGCCCACGACCGAGCGGACGGTGAGCTGCTTCGTCACCGGATCCGCCACGGCCGAATCCGCGGTGAGGGTATAAACCGTATCCGCCGTGATCGGAGGGGTCACGGTGGTAGAGCCGGTCGTGGGCAAGCCGGGTGGATTGCCGGGGCTAAGGGTCACGGTATCGGCCAGATCCGTCGTCCACGCGAGGTCGACCGTTTCCCCGTTCACGACCACCATGGAGGTGGTGGCGATGAATTCCGTGATGAGCGGCGAAACGCTGTCCGGGATCGCAAAGGGCGGCGTGATCTCGGTGAACTGCGTCAGCGGCGTGGGGTAATCGTTCCGCACGTCGATCGTTGTCCACGCCTCTCCGTCGTTGCTGCCTTGCAAGATCCAGCTGGTGGGATTCCGGCCGTTCTCTCCGTTCAACGTCGCCCCTCCCTGGGCCGTGACAAAGGTGTAGGCATCGATGGTGGGAAGCGGGTCGATGGCGTCGCCGAAGTCAAAGATCACCGCGCGTTTCCCTCCACCCGCACCCCCGAAGTTGAACCACTTCGTCGCGGTGTTGTCGTCGATGAGATTCGGCGGCATTTCCGCTCCGGGGCTCTCGCCTGCCGGGATGTTATACACCGCCCCGCCATTCCCCAGGTCCGGGCTGTGACGCGTGGTCCCGCTCAAGAGCTTGAACTCGGACATCTGGATCGCGTTTCCCCCGCTGAGGGTTTCGGTGGTCTGGAATTTGTAGTATCGGAAATTGTAGCCCGCCGCCCGGACGGGGCTCGCGGCTACAAGGGCGAGGACGGCTCCCGCAAGGAGGCCAAGTCTTCCGGCAAAGCCGGCACGGTTTCGTGAGTATTTGTTCGGGGTCATCGGAGTGGTTTGCAACAAACTTCCTCCCTCGGGGGAGAGAGGGACCTGCCCGGCCACCGCGACCATCCACGATGACCTGCTGACAAGACGACCGCATCTTTGAGTAGGCCGGCTTAGTTGCTGCGGAACGAACTCCCCTTAATCCTTCTCTCCCAAACCGCCCCTTCGCATGACACGGACTCATGGCACCATCTACCCACGAAAAAGCCCCGGGCGGAAATCTCATTCCAGCCCGGGGCTCAGACAACTTTCAAAGGCCGGAGAAGGCCTTATGGCTCCTCTTCAATCCGGAAGAAACCCGCGCTTCCCTCGGGAATATCCAGCTCGACTCCCACTTGGCCGGAATCGCCCGGGAAGCTCATGAGCGGCGTCCATGAAGCCGGAGCCAGGCTCGTGGAAGTGGTGACCGAGTAGTTCTTCTCCGGGTCCGAATCCCACACCAGTTGGATCTTGTCGGCCACACCCGCCTCGTTCGTGAACTTGAAGATGCTCTTCACCAGGCCGAAGGGCGGCAGCGCGGTGAAGTCGCCGAAGCGCATCTTCCAGTCGGTGATGTCGTTGCTCTGCACGTTGCCACCCGTGCGCGCGGTGAAGCCCACATAAGCTTTGCCCGTGCCATCCACCGCACTGATATCCTCCAGGTCCACGGGGATGTTTTGCGCGACGCAGATGCCGTTGAAGTAAACGTCCAGTGCCCCGTCGAAATAGACCACCCGCACCCGGTGCGGTGCCTCGCCGGCATTGATCGCCGTCGTGATCCCGGGATTGGATGTGGTCCCCTTCAGCTCCACTCCGATCGTGTTCTGCAACACCGTGGAGTAAATCTCGTTCTCCCCATCCAGGATCCGCAGGCGCGACGCGTTCGCTTCCGAAGCATCATTGTCGAAACCGAAGGAGGTAAACGAAATGTTCAGCGCGTTCGAAGTCACCCCGCCCTCGCCGGTGCTGGTGGCGTAGGCGCCATCAGCATGGTTCTGGATGACGAATGCCATGCCATCGGCCGGCACGCCGACGCCTTCGCCCTGGGTCTGGTTCATCGCGAGACCGAAGGTCGCCTCGAATCCATTGGCCACCGGTTGCGGGGTGCGGAACCACGCCTCCCCCCGCTGGGATTGCAGCTCGGGAGTCACCCGCAGGCTCGATCCCGAAATATCGGCGGATCCCAGATACGAAATCTCATCCCCGGCGCTACTAAAGTCACCGTAGTTGATTTCGGTCACCGTCGGCGGAGCCACGATCGTGAGATCAAGCGTCTCCGATGCGGTCACCTGGCCATTCGGCGATGTGACGGTGAAGGTGTAGGTCGTGGTCCCCACCGGCGGCGTGCCGAGCGAGAATGTGCCATCGGCGGCGACCGTCCCGACCGTGGGACTGATCGTGTAGCTGCCCGCGCCGTGGGTGTTCCAGCTAAGGATCACCGGCTCGCCCTGCACCTTCACCGTGCCATTGCTCGTGAAGGACTCGATGATCGGCACCAGGGATGCCCCCGGCAGCGGAACCATTTGCGAGCTCGCATTGCGGTTGTCCGTGGTGGGATACTCGAAGTCGATGTTATCGAGGAGGTTCCAGGTGACCTGGTCATCGCTGCCCTCCATCAGCCAGCGGATCGGATCGCGCACGGTCGCATCATTTCCGGTAAAGAACTGGTAGCGGTCGAACACGCCGTCGTCGCCGATATCGAAGATCACCGGCTGGCGGTTGCGGTCGAGCCACTTGTTGTTGCCGGTCGTGATCCCGTCCACCAGCTTGTCGATCCCCTCGGCACCCGGAGTATCGCCTCCCGGATTCGTCGCGGTGATGCCGGTCAGCTTGGTGACTCCGTTGTAGAGTTCGAACTCGGCGAGCTGGATGAATTCATCTCCCTTGAAATCGACCGGGGTGAAACGCACATAGCGGTAGTTGGAAGAACCACCGGCAACAGTGCGGCCGGTAACGGTCGCCGTGGCCGTGGCTGGCGGCGTCGCCTTGCTCGCGGTGATGGTGTACGTCGTCGTTGTGTTGTCCGCCTGGACGAAGGCGTGGGTGCCCGTTTGGGCCACGACGCCTGGCACGGGAGCGATCGAAACACCTCCGGCATCCGCATTCGAAGTCTGCCAATCCAAGGTCAGGGACTGGCTGTTGGTCACCACCGCGGGACCGCTGAATCCGAAGCGGCTGATAAACGGATTCATGTCCGCCGGAATCGTGAATCCCGGTTGATACGTCTTGTTCGTATTCGTGATCGCGAAATCCGTGCGCGCATCGAGCAGCTCCCAGTTCACGTTGTCCGTGCTGCCGAAAAGACGCCACGATACCGGCGTGCGGTTGAACTCGACGCTGTCGTTCGCGGTCGCGAAATTGTAGCTGTCCACCGTCGTCGGCGCGGTGAAAGCGATGTCGAGCGCGACGGTAAGCGCATTGTTGTTGAACCATTTGGTATCGAGGCTGCCGTCAAACACCTTCAGCGCCCCCTCTCCGGCATTCACATCCTGTCCACCGGCCGTCACGGTGATCGGGATCACGGTTCCGGTTCCATTGCGGTTGTTGGTGTTGAGGATCGAGCCGTTGTGGGACAGCGTGAACTCCGAGATCTGCATCTGGGAGTTGTTGTTTTGCACCTTGGCCGTGGCGAAGCGGTAGTACTGGAAAGTCTTCTCGGCCGCACCGGCGGACGAAGCCGCGAGAAGCGTGATCGCGAAGAGCGAAAGCGGACGAAGCCGGGCACGCGCCGGCTCGCGCCGGATTCCGGCAAAGCCGGTCAGGGGATGTCTTGGGGTCATCGGAGTATGGGTTGACGGTTGGTGCCTCCCTTGGGTGAAGGCACCTGTCCTGACACCATGGATCGGAGCCGATGTTGCCAGGACGCCCTTAACACGTGTGATCCGGAGCCATGGTTTAGTTTTCGAACTGTGAAAGAGTTCGATTCTTCAGAAGGCACTTTGAAACGCCTAATCCGCGACTCGCTTCAAACTAACGCCTTGGGAACCATTGGTTTTGGTCCAAAAAGGGGCCCGATCATACCAGGGTGGCGCAGCCATTCTACCGGACAAGGCGAATGAACGGCGTTGCCTGCCGGTCCAGGCACCGTCACCCACCCGTCGACGCCTTCTTGAAAAGCCGCCTCCAGCTCAACGCCAAGCCTGTCCAAACCAACATCGCCGCAGCAGCCGCGGACAACCCCGCCAGCGTCTGCCCGATCCATCCCCCCGCTTCGCCGGTGTGAATCCAGCGCACCCAGTTCCGCCACTGCTTGCCACGGCTTAACTCCCCAAATTTCTCGACCTTCTTCAGCTCCCCGCTCGCGAGATCGACCGTCACCATCTGCCGCAGATCCGGCCTGCCGCGATGGCTGTTAGAGACGTTGAACACCGCCTCTTTGCCTTGCGGAAATTGGAACTGGATCGACTCCCATCCCTCACCCGCTTGCTCCGCGGCCGCAAACGCGCGATTCCAACCTTCTGTCTGAATCGCGGACGCGGGGACAGCTCCCGCTCCCCTGCCCCCCATCCCCGGCTTGCCACCGCCGGGCGGCCCTTGTCTCGGCGGCGGAGCCTCTTCTCCCGCGATGCGGAAGAGCAGCCCATTCGCCCACGGATACGCAATGATCAGTCCCGTCGCGCAGATCAGCAGCAGCGGAAGCGCGAACCAGATTCCCAGCACATTGTGCCAGTTCCAGTTCCGGGCACGTCCCTTGAGATCCTTCTGGAACAGCGTGATCACTTTGATCCCGCGACGCGTCCAACGCTTCGGAATCCAAAGCACGAGACCGCTCGGGATCAGGAAGAAGAACACGAGCGCGGCTGCCGAGGTGATGCTCTGCCCGGTCTTTTGCGCGTCTCCCTTCATCGCCAGCCAACGGTGGACACCGGTGACAAATTGGAAGAACCCGCGCGTCTTCTTCGCGCCCTCCCCAAGCACGTCACCGCGGTAGGCATCGACGAACACGGTCTTCTCCTTGCCGAATTGGAAGGCCACCGGCTGCGACGGATCGGATGAAACGGTGAGCGCCGTTGGCGCTGCACCCGCTTGCTCCGCCTGCAAGGCCGCCATCATTTCTTCCACTCCCAGCTTCTTGCCATCGGCAGGCACCGTCAGCGCGAAGCCATTGGCGGCCTCCGTGATCTGCCGCTCGTAGGAGATCAGTATGCCGGAGACGGCCATGACCAGGATCACCAGGCCAGCCGCGACACCGGCAGCGAGGTGGAGCCAAAAGAGAATCTTCCTGACGATACGGAACATGGGGACCAGAAGAGAAAAAGGGGACGGGAAGCGCGCCCTGGCATCACTTCCCGTCCCGGTTTGCAACCGTTGGCTAGTTAATCTGCTTAGAAGGTCATGGTCGCGCTCAGCACGGCCGAGCGTCCCCAGCCGGGAATGAAGTGACCGCCACCGACGCGGTCGATATAGTCTTCGTCGGTAAGGTTATCCACGTTCAGCTGGAGGTGGAGATTGTCCGTGACCTGATAGCCGACCATCGCATTGAAGATGGTAAAGCTCGGCGCGGTCTGGCGGGTGTTCTGGTTATTGTTGTTGAAGCGGCTGTCCACGAACTGGGTGCCGACACCGACCTCGATGCCCTTCGGCAGCTCATACACCGTCCACAGGCTGAAGGAATTCTCGGGAGTGTTGCTCAAGTCGCTGCCGACTTCCACAGGCACGGCGGACTCCTTCACTTCACCATCGAGGTAAGTGTAGCCACCGATGATGCTCCACTGCTCGGTGATCTGTCCGGTGAAGCCGAACTCGAAGCCTTTGACCACTTGCTCACCGGTCAGGGTCACGATCGCCGGATTGACCGGATCGCTGGTGCGCGCGTTCTTCTTATCCGTGCGGAAGACCGCACTGGAGAGCAGCAGCTTCTCATCGAAGAACTCCCACTTCGCACCGAATTCGAGGGTCTCGTTCTCTTCCGGATCCGCTTGGAACAGGCTGAGCGTGTTGTTCGTCGCGGTCGGTGCGGCGATGTACGTCAGGTTCTCCGTGGAGGGGTTGAACGAGGTGCCGTAGGCAAGGTAAATGCTGCCTTCCTTCACCGGCTTGTAGGTGATCGACCCCTGATAGCTCAGCATCGAGTCGTCGCGCTGCAGCGGAAAGAGATCGCCAGCCACGTTGCGGGCGAGATAGTCGACATCATACGAGTCACCGCGCAGACCGCCGTTGATTTCCCAGCAGTCGTTGAGCTTGACCGTGTCGAAGAGGTAGATCGCCGCCGTGTCCGAAGTCGTCTCGGTGAACGCACCGGTGCGGACCGGGAAGCTCGGCATGCCGAAGGGATTCGGGAACCACAGGTTCGTTTGCGGAACCGGAGCCGGTCCATTGTTATTGAAAGCGGCGCGGCCGTAGTTGATCGACTCCTCGCGGCCGAACTCCACGCCAGCCACGAGATTGTGCTCCACCGTGCCCGTGTTGAAGTCGTAGCGCAGGTCGGTCTGGCTGTAGATCGCGTCGTCCACCTGGTCACGGGACTGGAACTGCTGGTTGAGCGTCGGGCTCGTGTTCACGCTCGCGAAACGCGGGGCGGTCACGACGCCATCACGATCATTGCGGCCGTAACGGAGGGTGCTGCGCAGTTTAAGATTCTCGTTGAAGTCGTGCTCGAAGGTTCCGGTAAGGATGTCCGTGATGGTTTCCTCGTAGTCGCGGTTCAGGTTACCGTAGAAGGTATCGTAGCTGACCGGGGGACGGCCCGGCGGAAGCTGCGGGTTCGTGCTGGTACGGGCGACCCACGGGATACCGTAATCGGGCACGTTGTCCTGATCGAGGTGCATGTAGTTCAGCGTGAACCGCGTGTCGGTGCCGAGACCCACGGCGATCGAGGGCGCGATGCCCCAGCGCTCGTTCTCGACGTAGTCGCGGCCCGGGATGTTCTGCGTGTGGTAAAGGCCATTGAGACGGACCGCGACGCCATTGACGTTCGGGATCGTCTGGTTCACGTCGAAGGTGCCGCGGAAATAGTCGTCCGTGCCGCCGCCAAGCATCAGGTTGTAGGCGTTCTCAAGCTTCGGGTTCTTGGTGACGATGTTGATCGAACCACCGGTGGAACCGCGGCCGGTCGTGGTCGAGCTCGGGCCCTTGGTCACCTCCACCTGCTCCATGTTGAAAGGATCGCGGCTGTAACCGCCACCGGCGGTGTCGCGCATGCCGTCGACGAAAATATCCGAGCGGGCCGAGAAGCCGCGGATGGAAAGGTTGTCACCGGCCGGGCCGCCACCGCCTTCACCGGCCTGCATGCTGATGCCGGGCACGTTGCGCAGGACGTCACGCAGGTTGGAAGAACCCTGCTGCTGGATCACCTCTTCCGGGATGACCGTGATGGTCTTCGCCACATCGCGCAGCGGCTGGGTCACCTTCGGCGACTGCAGTCGCTCCGGCTTGTAGAGCTTCTTCTCCTGATTCGCATCCACCACCAGTTCGGAAAGCTCCTCGGGCTTCTTGTCCTCTTCCTTCTTCTCGTCTTGAGCGAGCGCGGGAGCCGCCAGTTGACCAAGGGCGAGAAGGGTTCCGGTCACGGCAAGACCGTCCGGAAGGGAATTGAATCGAAGGTTCGGCGACAGCTGGGCAGGGTCGGATTTCATGGCGGTTGGGAAGCTCTCTCAGGACTAGCCACCCCTAACGGCGGCCGAAGTTGTTGCGAATGCGTCTCAATAGCCGAACGAAGTCAAAAGGAAAATTCGCGCGACCGCAAAAAGTCACTCCGCCGTCACCCGGCCCGATTCCGCTTGCCTCCCGCGACTATTGAGATCCAGTCTCATTTCGTTCAACCCCGCTCAACCGATGATCATTTGCATCCCCGACGTCCTCTCCCCGGAACAAACCACCGAGTTCCGGCGACTGCTCGACTCCGCCGATTGGGAGGACGGCAAGGCCACCGCCGGCCATCAGGCGGTGAAAGCAAAGGACAACATGCAGATCCCCGCCACCCACCCTGTGGCAAAACACGTGGGACAGTCGGTAATCCAGGCTTTGACGGCCAATCCCCTCTTCATGTCGGCCGCGCTGCCGCTCCACTTTCTGCCGCCCATGTTCAACCGCTACTCCGGCGGCCAGACCTACGGCACGCACGTGGACGCCGCGATCCGCCAAGTCCCCGGCACCGGTCACCGGATCCGCACTGACCTCTCCTGCACGCTCTTCTTCTCAGGCCCCGAGGAATATGAAGGCGGCGAACTGATCATTGAGGACACCTACGGCTCGAAGAGCGTGAAGCTTCCCGCAGGACACATGGTTCTCTACCCTGCCACCAGCCTCCACCAAGTGACACCGGTGACCAAGGGAACAAGGCTCTGCTCGTTCTTCTGGGTCCAAAGCATGATCCGCTCCGACGAGCAGCGGTCGATTCTCTTCGACCTCGACCTCGCCATCCAACGGCTCGCGGGAAGCCTGCCCGACCACCCCGCCGCGAATCAATCCGGCATCCAGCTCACCGGCGTCTATCACAACCTCGTCCGCCAGTGGGCCGAGATGTAAGGTCTTCCCCTGGGACCGCGGAACTCCAGTTCCGCTTGGATGGCAGGGATCCCAAGTCAGGTGGGACTACTCGAGTAAGGCCTGGCAGCAAGTGTGCTCCTGCGGAAGTGGACTTCCGCGCTCCCAGTATTGCGCTACCAGATCACCGAGCGATCCACCTCCTTCAAGGTCGCCCTCCCCGTCAACGCCATCGCGATCTCCAATTCCGTGCGCAAGATCTTCAGCACATGCGCCACCCCGGTCGCCCCCGCCGCCGCCAAGCCGTGAATCACCGGCCTTCCCACCATCACCGCGGAAGCCCCTAGCGCCAGCGCTTTCAAAACATCCGTACCGCGGCGGATCCCTCCATCCATCAGCAGCGGCAGCGAACCTTGCAGACGCTCCGAAATCCTCGGCAGCACCTCGATGGCTGCTGGAACCGTGTCCAGGGTTCGCCCACCATGATTTGAGACCACGATCCCGGACACGCCCTCATCAGCGGCGATCCGCGCATCATCCGGATCGATCACCCCCTTTAAAAGAATCGGCAAGCCGGTGAGCGAGCGAAGCCATTCGAGATCCTTCCACACCGGCACGCTCGCCAGCAGCTCGCTGCCGAAGACCCGGTCAGCAGGCGGCACGGCCTTCATGCCGCGCAGATTCACCGCCTCGATCCCCGCCGGTACACGAAACATCGCCCGCTGCTCTCGGTTGCGGAGACCGGAAAGCGGCGCATCCGCCGTCACCACCAGCGCGCTGCAACCGGCCGCCTCCACCCGCTTTACCAGTTCCGCCGTGAAGCCACGATCCGGCTGGATATAGAGCTGGAACCAGGGCGGGACCGCGGCCTGTGACACGATGTCCTCAATCGCTGCGCTGGCGGAGGTGCTCACCGTCAGGCAGGCGTCCATCGCGGAAGCCCCCAGGATGGTCGCCAGTTCTCCTTCCGGATGAAACATCCGGTGGAAGGCCGTAGGCGCGACGAAAATGGGATGCGCATATTCCCGGTCAAAGAGCGTCAGGGACGTGCTGGCCGCGGAAAGGTCCCGGAAAATCCTCGGGCACAACTTGAGCCGCTCGAAGGCAGCCCGGTTCTCGCAGAGTGTCGATTCATCCGCCGAGGCCCCGCAAAGATAAGCCCAAGCGCCTGACTCTACCCGTTCCTTGGCAAGCGCCTCGTAATCATCGAGCGAGACCACCCAGGGAGGAATAGCGGACAGCGGTGGGAGAAGCATGGCGGCGAGAGAATAGCAGGCGGCACAAGGGGCCCACCGGGGACGCTGGATCTGGTCTCATGATCGGCGTAAACCCTTCCCCAAAGAATTCTCCGACCATCCATGGACCACGCCGACAATAAACCTTTCAGGTGCCGCACCGGCGAGATCCGGCAAAGTTCCACCTGTTCTTCACCTGCTTGTCAGGTGGAGCGAGCGAAGGCCGCCCGACAAATCCTACGCGAACCTTCAACTTCCTGTGAGTTTGGCGCGAAAACCGCCGTAAAAGGCCGCACAGATGCGGAAAACTCCATCCATCCTGATCGCGAGCCTCTGGTTCACCGGTATACCGGCGGCCCTCGCACAGGCACCGGTGGAGGCGAGGTGGAAGACCGAGGTCATGCCGCTGGTGGAGCAGTATTGTTACGACTGCCATGGCGACGGGATGAAGAAGGGCGAGCTGTCGATCGACCGCTTCGACTCGATCTCTGAAATGCAGCAGGATCGCGAGGTGTGGAAACGGATCCGGGACCACATCCGCCACCAGCTGATGCCCCCGCTGGATGAAGACCAGCCGAGCGCGGCGGAACGGCAGAAGATCCTGGAGTGGATCGATGACGCGGTGTTCCCGGTCGATCCGAACCATCCCGATCCCGGACGGGTGACACTGCGACGGCTGAACCGCGTGGAATACCAGAACACCCTGCGCGACCTGCTGGGTGTGAACGTCAATGTGATGGATCTCATCCCGCCGGATGATTCGGGCTACGGCTTCGACAACATCGGCGATGTGCTCACGCTCTCCCCCGCTCACCTCGAGCGCTACCTCGAAGCCGCGCGGGTCGCTTTGGACAAAGCAGTGGTCCCCGGAAAGATGCCACCACCGGAAACCGATCTGCCGGGCAGGGAACTCAAGGGCGATGGCCAGCGCTCCGAGGACGGTCACTATCTATTCAAATCCGGGGAAGCAAAGACGGCCTTTAAGCCGCAGCGTGCTGGCACTTACCGCGTGACCATCACCGCCAGCGGCACCTTCGGCGCGGAAGTCGCGCCGCTGATGGAGCTCCGCCTGGATGGCAAGAAGCTCAAGGAGTGGTCGGTGGGCGCTCGGATGGACAAGCCCGAGGACTACACGGAGGAAATCCAGATCGGGAAGGATGAGCCGGTGGAGATCACCGCAGGCTTCATGAACGATTTCTGGGATGAAAATTATCCCGACCCCAGCCGCCGCGACCGCAATCTCATGGTGAATGCCATGAAAATCACCGGCCCGCTCGATGGCCCGCCACCGCAAAAGCCGCAGAGCCACCGCAGGATCTACGGCAAGCGCGAACCCGGCGAGAATGACGAAGTCTATGCTTTGCGGGTGATGAATGGCTTTGCGCGCCGCGCCTTCCGCCGGCCAACCCACGAGGGCGAGGTGAAGCGGTATTTCCAGCTCGTCTCGATGGCGAAGAAGCAGGGCGAGGATCTCGAAGTGGGCATCCGGCTCGCCTTGGAGGCCATGCTGGTTTCGCCCTCCTTCCTTTTCCGCGAGGAACCGCAGCCGGAACCGGACGACGCAAAGAGTATCCACAAGATTGACGAGCACGCCTTGGCCACGCGGCTTTCCTATTTTTTCTGGAGCACCATGCCGGACCAGAAATTGATGGAGTTGGCGAGCCGCGGCGAACTCAGGAAGAACCTCGATTCCGAGATCGACCGGCTGATCCGCGACGACCGCTCACGGCAGTTCGTTTCGAATTTCACGGGGCAATGGCTGCGGCTGCGCGACATGGCCTCGGCGCAACCGGTCGAGCGTTTCTTCCCGAAGTTCAATGGCAGGATCCGTGATGCCATGCGGCGGGAGACGGAGATGCTCTTCGAACACGTGATGCGCGAGGGCCTGCCCATGACGGCGCTGCTCGATGCAGACTTCACGTTCGTAAACGAGAGCCTCGCGAAATACTATGGCATCCCCGACGTGAGCGGTGAGAAATTCCGCAAGGTGACGCTGACCGACAGCCGTCGGCGTGGCATCCTGGGCCACGGTTCCCTTCATCTGCTGACCTCCTATCCCCTTCGTACTTCGCCGGTGCTGCGCGGGAAATACGTGCTGGAGAATCTGCTGGATACGGCTCCTCCCCCGCCGCCGCCGAACGTGCCGCAGCTCCAACCGCCTTCACATAAGGGCGACCAGCGCAGCCTGCGGGAACAATTGGAAAAGCATCGCGAGGATCCTTCCTGTGCGTCCTGCCATGCGCTGATGGACCCCATCGGCTTCGGGCTGGAGAACTTCGACGCCGCCGGTGCCTGGCGCGACAAGGAGAACGGGAAAGACATCGATAACTCCGGCGAATTGGTCGGCGGGCGGAAATTCCACGGAGTGGACGAACTCCGGAAAGTGCTGGTCGAGGATCATCGCTCGGATTTCCACCGCTCCGTCGCCTCCAAGATGCTCACCTACGCGCTCGGCCGCGGGCTCGATTGGTATGACAAACCCGCCCTCGATCGCATCGTATCCGAAACGGAGAAAGCCGGGGGCAGTTCCCGCGCGATGCTGCGCGCGGTGATCGATTCCGTTCCTTTCCAATATCGCCGCGGAGATTCCTAACAAGCCCGACCATGCCATGACACCACGCAGAACCTTCCTGAAGAGCATCGCCGCGACGCTGGCCGTCCCGGCATTTCCTTCGCTGCAAGCTGCCGTCCAGGCGGCGAAGACGGCGGCTCCGACGCGGATGGCCTTCATCTACATCCCGAACGGGGTGAATCTCGACCTGTGGCGGCCCGAAGGCTCGGGGAAGGACTATACGATTTCCAAGACACTCGAACCGTTGGCGGAGCTACGGGAGCATTTCTCCGTACTGCGCGGACTCGATCACGACAAGGCCTTCGCCAATGGCGACGGTGCCGGCGACCATGCACGGGCGAACGCAACTTTCCTGACCGGTTGCCAGGCACGCAAGACCGCGGGGGCGGATGTGGAGCTGGGTGAATCCGTGGACCAGATCGCTGCGCGACACGTTGGGCCGCAAACGCGGCTTTCCTCACTGGAGCTTTCGACCGATCCGGCGCGGAGTTCGGGGAATTGCGATTCAGGCTACTCCTGCGCGTATCAGTTCAATCTCTCCTGGATCAACGAAACTACACCCGCCCCGGCGGAGCGCGATCCGCGCCTGGTCTTCGAGAAGATGTTCGGCTCCGGCAACGAGAAGGAGGACTCCCGCCGCCGGGACTATCGCAAGAGCATCCTCGATTTCGTGATGGCGGATGCGAAGCGCCTGCAGACGCGGCTCGGCTCGACCGATCGCGGCAAGATGGACGAATACCTGACGGCAGTGCGCGACGTGGAACAGCGGATCGAGAAGGCGGAAAAATTCCGCAAGGAGGTGCCAGAGGACAAGCGCCCGAACGGCGTTCCGGAAGGCTACGGGGAGCACATGCGCATGATGTTCGACCTGATGCACCTGGCCTTCCAGACCGACACCACGCGGGTGTCCAGCTTCCTGCTGGCGCATGATGGCTCGAACCGCACTTTCCCGGAAATCGAGGTGCACTCCGCTCACCACGAGCTTTCCCACCACCGCAGCAATCCGAAGACGCTGGAGAACATCGGGAAGATCGACCGCTTTTACGTGGAGCAGCTCGCCTATTTCCTGAAGAAAATGCGGGACACTCCGGACGGCGAAGGCTCGCTGCTGGATCACTCGATGATCGTCTATGGCGGCGGGATCGCGGACGGGAATCGCCACAATCACGACGATCTTCCGGTTCTGCTGGCGGGCCGCGGAAATGGCACGCTGAAGCCCGGCCGGGTGATCGAAGCGCCGAAAGGCACGCCGATGACCAACCTCTACCTCTCCCTGCTGGATCGCATGGGTGTGAAGGCCGACCGGATCGGGGATTCCACTGGGATTTTCGAGAAGGTGTGAGGAAGACGGCATCGGCCGACCGCCAGCGAGATACCGGGGACCTTCGGATCGACTTCGCCCGCCTCCCCGTGCCCGCCACCATGCCGTCGAAGTTCTCGCGAATCCTCATGACGGACCGGCCGACAAATGACTTTTCAAATGCCACCTCGGCGCGAGCTGGCGAAATTTCACCTGTTCCTCACCTGCTTATCAGGTGGGGAGAACAGGGAGCCCCGGGCATCCGCGAATCGCCCCGATTTAGCGCCATTCGGCACCTGTCCCTTCCTCTTGAAAAAGAAGCCATTCGGCATTCGAAAATTCGGAATTCGACATTCACTCCGGCCTCTCAGCCAGACGGTAAAGTGTGCTCCCGAATCCGGCACTCGACGCCCCGCCTCCCCTTTCCTAAGACTGCCGTCCCATGATCCGCTGGTTCGCGATCAACTCCATCGCTTCGAATCTCCTGATGGGAATCATCATCGCCGTCGGGGCGTGGTGCTATTTTGAAAAGGTCCAGCCGGAGGTGCAGCCCACGATGCACTTCGACCAGGTGCGGATCGATGTGAACTACCGCGGCGGCAGCCCGGAGGACGTGGAAAGCGCGGTGGTGATCCCGATCGAGAGGGCGCTGGAAAACCTCCCGGGGATCGAGGAGATCGAGTCCCGCGCGAACGTCGGCCGCGGCAACGTGGTCCTGCGCACCACCAAGGGCACCGATCCCGAGGACCTGCTGGAGAAGGTGAAGCCGCTGATCGACGGGATCACGACCTTTCCGCAGGAAACCGAGCCGCCGCGCTTCGAGATTCCTGACAGCAGCAAGTGGTTCGACGTCATCAAGATCGCCGTCTATGGCAACCTGGATGAGAAGGATCTGCTACAGGCGGCCCGGCGCATCCGTGACGACCTGACCGGCCTGCCGGGGATCTCACAGGCAAGCATCCAAGGAGCCACGCCCTTCGAGCTTTCGATCGAGGCGGATCTCGAGCGACTCAGGGACTTCGGCCTCACCTTCTCCGACCTCACGGCAGCAATCCGCCGCACCTCTCTCGATCTACCCGCAGGCCAGGTCCAGACGGACGAAGGCGCGCTGGTGATCCGCTCGAAGAACCAGGCCTACTCGCGCGACGACTTCGAGAACATCGTCATCCGCAACAGCAACGGCGCTGAGGTGAAGCTGCGGGACGTGGCGAAGATCCGCGACGACTTCGAGGAAAACCGCAAGCTGCTCCGCTTCAACCACAAACCCGCGCTCCTGATCGAAGTGCTGCGGCTCCCCCATGAGGACGCCCTCGATATCGCGGACCGGGTGAAGAAATACGTGGAAGACTCGAAGGCGTCCTTCCCGCAGGGTATCGAGCTCGGCGTCTGGGACGATAGCTCGATCGAGCTGCGCGGGCGCATCGGCAGCCTGCTGGAGAGCTTGCTGCAAGGGAGCATCCTGGTGCTGATCATCCTCGGGCTCTTCCTGCGCCCCTCGATCGCGATCTGGGTGGTGCTCGGCATTCCGATCTCCTTCGCGGGAGCCTTCATCATCATGGCGATGATGGGGATGACGCTGAACCCGATGAGCATCTTCGGATTCATTATCGCGGTCGGCATCGTGGTGGATGATGCGATCGTCACCTCGGAAAACGTCTTCACCAAGCTGAAGGAAGGAAAGAGCGGGCTTGAAGCCGCCATCGAGGGCGCAAAGGAAGTCACGATCCCCGTGACCTTCGGCGCCATCACGATCAGCGTGGCCTTCCTGCCGCTGATGTTCTTCGAGGGCTTCTACGGGACCTTCGCCCGCCAGATCCCCCCGGTGGTCATCGCGACGATCCTCTTCTCCCTGGTCGAAACCAAGCTGGCCCTGCCTTGCCACTTGAAGAACACGACCCTGGAACCAAGGTTCTTCCTGCGCTTCGACCGCTTCCAGACCGCGATCTCGAACGGCCTCGAGATGTTCATCGACCGCTGCTACAAGCCGGTCATTTTGCTCGCGACGCGGCACCGCTACGTGACCCTTTCGATCTTCGCCGCGGTCGCCATGATCAGCGTCGCGGTCCTGAAAAGCGGGCGCCTGGGCTTCGTGACAATGCCCTCTATCGACCGCAACCGGATCGTGGCGGCGCTGACCATGCCGCGGGATACGCCGATGCACGTAACGGACGAGCGGGTGAAGCAGATCCTCGCCGCGGCGGAGCAATTGCGGAAGGAGCTGGTCGATCCCGGCAATGGCAAACCCATCATCCAGGACATCCTGACCAGCACCGGCGGCTGGAGCGGCGGTGGCGGTGTGGATTCACGGCAAGGCTTCGTGGTGATCGAGATCCTCGACCCGAACGAGCGCAGCGAGCCCGGCCCGAAGAACAAGGACATCTCCAAGCGCTGGGAAGAACTCACCGGCGAGGTGAAGGACGCGCAGCAATTCTGGATCTCCGGTGACCGCGGCGGCGGCTTCGGCGGCGGCGATGACGAGCTCGAAGCAATCGAGGTCGAGCTGCGCGGCCCGGCCACGGAGGAGAAGGAGGCAATCACCGACCAAATCTCCGCCCTGCTGGAATCCTACCCGGGCATCCAGGATGCATGGACCAATGATTCGCGATCGCGCGACGAACTTCACGTGACAATCCGCCCCGAAGGCGAGGCGCTCGGGCTCACCCAGCGGGACCTCGCGACACAGGTGCGCGCCGCGTTCTTCGGCGAGGAAGCCCAGCGCATCCAGCGCGGCCGGGATGACGTGCGGGTGATGGTGCGCCTGCCTCTGGAGCAGCGCCAATCCCTTCACACGCTGGAGGAAATGCGGGTGCTGACGCCGGATGGCGGTGCCGCCCCTTTCCGCTCGGTGGCCGACGCACGTTTTGAAAAAGCCCAGTCCGACATCCGTCGCCGCGATGGTGCTCAGGTGGGCTCGATCTCCGCGAAACCGACGGACGAAACGATCGATGTGGTAGCCATCGCCGACTCGATCGAGCCGCGGATCAATGCGCTGCTCCAAGGGCATCCCGAGCTCACCTGGCGCTTCAAAGGCTACATCCGCGAGCACCGGGAAACGGGCATGCGCTTCTGGATCACGGGGGCGGGCCTGATCATCGCGCTCTATGTGCTGCTCGCGATCCCCTTCCGCTCGATCCTGCAGCCGCTTTTCGTGATGATCGCGATCCCGTATGCGGTGCTCGGCGCGCTCTTCGGCCACCTGATCATGGACATCACGCCGTCCTACCTTTCGATCTTCGGCCTGCTGGCGCTGGCGGGCGTGGCGATCAATGACTCGCTGGTGATGGTGGATTTCATCAACCAGCGGCGCAGGATGGGCATGGATCTCTTCGAGGCGGTCATCCAATCCGGCACGCGCCGCTTCCGCCCGATCTTCCTCACGTCCACTACGACTTTCGTCGGCCTGATCCCGACGATTTTCGACAAGTCCCCCGAAGCGCAGTTCCTGAACCCCATGGCGGTATCCATCGGTTTCGGCATGCTTTTCGGCACCTTCATTACCCTGTTGCTGGTGCCCTCGGCCTATCTCGCGGTGGAAGATCTGGTCGTCTGGGCGAAAAAGGGCATCGATTGGTACAAGAAGCCCTTTAGCCGAGGGGAAAGCGCGGTGGCACCGGACGAATCGGCGGTTTGACAGGTTGCCGATCCGTCCCATTGCGGCTAGGGTCGCGGCGCTTCGAGAAGAGGCGTCCCCTTCCATGGTCAGCCACGCTCCTGATATCTCCACGCCTGCCCTTGACTATGACGTCGTCATTTTCGGCGGAGCCTTCTCCGGTTCTTCGCTCGGGCTGCTGCTGAAGCGCGCCCGTCCGGAGACCCGCGTGCTGATCGTCGAGAAGTCCGAGGCCTTCGACCGGAAGGTGGGCGAGTCCACTTCCGAGGTTGCCGGATGCTTCATCACGCGGGTCTTGGGGCTCTCGCACTACCTGTCCTGCGAGCATTTCCAGAAGCACGGGCTGCGGATGTGGTTCACCACGCCGGAGAACGACTGCCCGAATTGCTGCTCGGAGATCGGGCCGAATTCGCAGGCACGCTTTCCCACCTACCAACTCGACCGCGCGAAGCTCGACCTCCACATGTTAGAGCTGGCTGGCAAGGAAGGCTGCGAGGTGCTGCGCCCGGCGACGATCAAATCCTTTGATCTGAACGGCGCGGGAAAGAACGTGATCGTTCTCAAGTATGAAGGCGAAACCCGCACGATCACCGCCGGATGGGTCGCCGATTGCTCGGGCAAGGCCTCGCTCGTGGCTCGCCAACGCGGGATCTGGCGGAAGCTGGAGGATCATCCAGTGCACTCGATGTGGGTGCGCTACAGCAATGTCCGCACACTCGACTGCCATGAAGCGCGGACGATGGCTCCTTGCCTGAAGGACGGTCCCTCGGTGGCACGTGCCAGCGCGACCAATCACCTGATGGGTCGCGGCTGGTGGTCGTGGATCATCCCGCTTTCAAATGGCGATTTCTCCGCTGGCGTGACCTGGGATGAGCGGCTCTTCACCCCTCCCAGCGAAGGGGCGATCGGCACGAGGTTGAAGGAACACCTCGTCAGCCACCCGATCGGGAAGCTGATGTTCGAGGACGCGGTGGCGATCGAAAACGACGCGCGCATCTACAAGCACCTCCCCTACTACTCCACCGAGGTCTGTGGCGATGGCTGGATCCTCGCGGGCGATGCCGCGGGCTTCATGGATCCGCTCTATTCGCAGGGGCTGGATTACTGCGCCCACGCGACCTACTGCGCGCACAAGATCATCCTGAAAGCGCTGCGCGGGGAATGCGTGAAGATGGCACTCGCCCACCACAACGAGATCTATCCGCAGTCCTACTTCCGCTGGTTCCACGGACTTTACCGGAACAAGTACCAATACCTCGGCGACGCCGACCTGATGCACGCGGCCTTCCTCATGGATATCGCCGCCTACTTCATCGGCCCCGTGCGCGCGGTCTATGCGGATGCCGACAAGGAGTATTCCACGATGCCCTATAATGGCGTCGGCGGAGCGATCTTCGGACGCTTCATGTCGTTCTACAACGGGCGCCTCGAAACCATCGCCCGCAAGCGTCTTACCGCCGGAACTTACGGGAAGAACAACCTCAAGCACCGCCATTTGGTGCGCGTGCCCTTCGAGCCGAACTTGAAGGCGGTGAGACACCTCTTCGGCGGCATGAAGGTGTGGCTGAAGCTGGAGGCGGAAACGATGTTCACGCGGCCGGTGGAGGCGTTGCCGGAGGCGGGAACATCACCGGCCAAGCGCGCGCAAATGGTGGAAGCCTCCTGATCCAGATCGTGCGGAGATGTCTGACCCCATCCGCAAGGTCACGCACCGCTCTTTCTCGCCTCTTCCTCCATCCTCGCCATCGATTCCCCCGAATCATTGCAATCGGAGTCCAGACCTGATACAGGTGAGAGGAAGGCTCATGCAATCTCCAGCGCGCGTCGGCAAACACGGGATCCTCCTGGGAATCTCGATGTTCTTCTATAGCGGCGCAGCCCTTGGTGCCTTCCAGCACTTCTTCCTTAAAGCCGCCATCGTTTGGATGGTCTTGCTCGTTGTCGCTGGAGTGCTTCTTCGAAGACATTTATGGACAACCAACACCTTCGCCTTCTCGGTCCTTGGCTTCGGATTGCTCACTCTGATCCTCGTTTACCTGGCGATAGGCCTCTCATTGGGATCGTCGTTCCTGGATTCTCTGCGAATGGTGGGCGAGATCCAAGGTCCTTGGTTTTACGCTCCCTTGGTGCTTGGATTCGCACTTGGTAGCATTCGAAAGCGGCAGGCCGCCGAAGGCATTTGAGGTCGGCTTTCCATTGGAACGAACGTAGTTAACTGCTCAATCGACAGGAATGTCGATGCTCCTTATTGCTGCCGCGCATGCCACCCCGGCAGCAGGAAGATCGACACGGTCATGCTTAGCAGGATGCCAATCACTGCCACCTGGCCCAGACTCACCAGCGCATCGCTGGACGAGAAGATGAGCGAGCCAAACCCGATCACGTTCGACGCCCCGCAGAAGAGCAGGGCTTTCCCCGTTCCGTTCCAGAGTTCCTTGAAGCACATGCCGGTGCGCTTGAGGGTGAGGGTGACGTGGATGGCGTAGTCGATGCCGGTTCCTAACAGAAGCGGCGTGGCCATGAGATTGATAAAGTTCCACTTCAGGCCGAAGACCCGCATGATCGCGAGGAGTCCGACGGCGCTTACGAGCATGGCGAAGATGGCGAAGCCCACATCGCGGAAGCGGCGGAAGATCACGGCCATCATGCCGAGCAGCAGAAAGCCCATAGGGAGAAGCATGCGGACCGTGTCATCCTTCACGAGGCCGGAGATGGCGGGCTTGAAAAGGCTCCAGCCACTGAGCCAGATGCCATTGCCATTCAACTCGCGCAGGCGCGGATAACCGGGCGTCATCGGCTCCACTTCGGGCGTGGGAATCACGGTTCCGAGGACGAGCCCCCCACCCTTTTCCTCCCGGTGCATAAAGAGGCGCATGACCTCACGGGCGGCGGCGGATTGGGGGTAGAAGCCATCCTTCGCTCCCTCCTTGGCGAGAACCTCCAGTACTTGACGGCCAAGTGCCGTGCCTTCGTCGGAGAAGCCAATCTCGTCCGCTTCGGCGAGCAGACGGGGCGCCTGCTTCGACAGCGCTAACAAGACCGGCCGGTTCTGCGCCTGGCGTGCCGGGTCCGGCCACCAGCCGCCGGGGAAGTCCCATTCCTGCAGGACGCCTTGCGCGGTCGCTTGCGTAAGGCGCTTCTCCGCTTCGGCAATGCGGGCGAGCATCGTCGCATCGTCCGCAGCCTCGACCACGATGCGTAACAGCCGGGGATCACGGTCCGGGAATTTCTCCTGCATCCGTTCGAAAGATGCCATGGCGGCACTATTGCGGGGACGCATGATCTTCGAGTCGAACTCGACGCCGGGCATGCCGAGGAAGGCGATTACCGCCAGCGCGATGGCAATCAGGGCACCCGTGAGCATCCATGACTTGCGGTGGCGCGGGAGCCACTTCGCCTCATCCTCCGCGGGGGCGCGGTTCACGCCGAACTTCACCACCCATGGCAGGTAAAAGGCGATCATGAGCACGCCCGCGGCCACCAGCCCGTAGGCAACGATGCTGCCGAGCTGGGCCATGCCGGGCAGCCCCCCAAGATTCAGGGCAAGGAAGACCACCGCGGTGGTCGCCGCGCCGCAAAGCACGGGCTTGCCGCTCGCATGGAGCAGCGCCTTCTTGTCATGGCCCGCGACCTTCGCCTCCTGGCAAATGACCAGCCCGTAGTCCGTCGCGAGTCCGATGAGGATCTCCGCCGAACTCAGCGCCATGATACTAAGCTCGCCGTACATCCAGCCGGCGACGCCGAGCGCCACGGCGAAGACGAGGCACAGCGTGACGATGAGTCCGCCCAGCAGCATGAGCCGCCGCTGCATCCACCAGAAGAGGATGCCGATGAGCGTGAGCGTGATGCCGATGGAGCCGCTCAGATCCTTCTCCATCGCCATGCCGATCTCCGACGAAAAGATCGGCTCGCCGGTCATGCCTACCTTGAAACCTTTTCCGTCCTCGCTCGCTTCCCACTTGGCCACGGAAGCGCGGACTTTGTCGATCCAAGCGCCCGCCTCGCGGTAGCCGTGAACCTCCGCCGGGGCATCAATGAAGACGAGATGCGCGGTGCCATCCGCACTGGCAAAGGCCCCGCCTCCGCCGCCCGACGCCGACATGACATCGGCGACCGCCGGGTGATCGAGGAAGCCGAACGGATCGTGCGCTTTCATCGCGAGATCCTGCCCCTCGATCGCGGTGGCAAGGTTCTCCACAATCTCGTTCATCGCGGCCTGCGATTTCTCCGGGGAGAGACGATCCGCCAGCGCCTTCACCTCCGCAGGGTCGCCATTGGTCCAAAGATAGGCCAGCAGCTCGGCAAGTCCCTGCGGCTCCTCCGTCCAGCGGGGTTGCCAGCGCGCCTGCTTCACCGTGCCATCGGCTTCGAGCGCCTTGGCAAGCGAGGCCGCAGCGGCGGAAGGCGAGGTTTCACCATCGCCTTCCACGAGCAGGATCGCTTCATCCTCCCGGGCGAAGGCCCGGTGGTGCGCTTTCAGTCCCTTCACCTCCGGCAGCTCGCCGGGCAGCATCGAGAGGATGTCCGTATCGAATTGAAGCCGCGAGAGACCCATTGCCGCCACGGCTACCGCCGCGAGCAGCATCAGGTGGAGCCACCATTTCCGCATGCGGGGAGGGAAGACGGATTTTGCGAACGCGGGAAGGCAAACGTCGAACATCGAACGCCGAAGATCGAAAGCTGGATGGAAAGGCAGCCGGAGGTCTTACGCGGCCCGTGTGTCATTCGGCATTTTTCCCCGATTCGCGCCCATTGGCGTCCATTCGCGGTTGAAAGATCCGCTGTCCCGCTCTCCACTTCCCCTATGCGACCCCTGCTCGTCCTGCTTTCCCTGATCTCGCTCGCCCGCGCGGAGCTGGACCTGAAGCCGCTGGAGACGTGGATCGGCAAGC
>Ga0307414_10000034_pt1 | contig 177560 bp, 151 predicted proteins | sample DK1Ometagenome_FD_203804 | JGI IMG/M metagenome (GOLD analysis project Ga0307414, IMG submission 203804) | Maize rhizosphere microbial communities from greenhouse at UC Davis, California, United States - DK15-O-3 | ecosystem: Host-associated > Plants > Roots > Rhizosphere > Soil | place: USA...
GGAACCGCGACGGGTACCGGCTTCTTCGTCACCGGCAACGGGCATCTCCTCACCAACTACCATGTGGTTGAAGGGCGGTCCAAAATCGAAGTCCAGGTGGACGGCAAGCTCCTTCCAGCAACGCTCGCCAAACACGACAAGACGAATGATGTCGCCTTGCTCAAGATCGAGAAAGAGACGCCGGAATGGCTGTCCCTCGGAGACGAAGGCGAAGTGGGCCTTGCCAAGCCGGTCTTCACGGTGGGCTTCCCGCAGGTGGACATGCAGGGAACTTCCGCAAAGTTTACCGAGGGCAGCGTGAGTTCTCTTTCGGGTGCAGAGGACGACCGGCGCTACTTCCAGATCAGCGTTCCGATCCAGCCCGGGAACTCGGGTAGCCCGCTGGTGGATTCTTCCGGCACGGTTATTGGCATCGTCACCGCCACCCTGCGCAGTGGTGTGTCGGAGCGCGGCCTGGAGATCAGCCAGAACGTGAACTATGCTCTGAAGGTAAGCCACGCGAAAAGCATGCTCGGCTCGGCCTTCACGGCTCCCGCGCCCAAGGAAGTCCCCAAGACGCGCGAAGGCATGGTCAAGGCCGTGGCCGATGCGGTCGCGCTGATCAAGGCGGAGTGATGCCTGTTCGCGGAGGGGTGATGGAATTGACGCCGAGGGGAATGATGTAAGATTTACAGCATGACTCGGACGCAGATCCAGCTTCCAGACGAACTTTACCGGCGGGCGAAACGATTTGCCGCGCAGCGTGAGCTTTCGCTGGCGGAGATGACTCGCCGTGGGTTGGAGCTCTTCTTGGAGCGCTACCCTGATGAAGAAGCACAGGGAAAGACTTGGAAGCTTCCTACGGTGAAGGGCGGGGGCATCAAGGTGCCGCTTGATCAATTGCACGATATCGCGGCCGACGACCAAGCAGGCCGCGCAAAGAAGGCAAGGTGATCTCCGTCGATACGAACATCCTCCTCCTCGCGGTCGAATCGGAAAACCCACTTCATCGGAAAGCCGCGTTGTTCTTGCAGACACTTCATGAACGGGATGATGTGGTGATTTCCGAATTCATCCTGTTGGAGCTGTACGTGCTTCTCCGGAATCCCGCGGTGCTTGCCAAGCCTTTGGACGGAGCCGAGGCGGCGCGAGTTTGCGAAGCATTCCGTAATCATCCGCGATGGCAACTCGTCGGCTTTCCACAAGATAGCCGCCTCTTTCACGATGAGCTCTGGCCCGTGTTGCGCGCGAAGCAATTCTCTCGTCGCCGCGCCTACGATTGGCGAACCGCTCTCGCTCTCATCCGGAGCGGCGTGACCGAGTTCTCCACCGTGAACGTGAAGGATTTCGAAGGACTGGGTTTTGCGAAGGTTTGGAATCCGCTGTCGGATTGATTTACGATCGGACAGCGTTTGCTGGCAGATTACGAAAAAGGCCGCTCCCTATGCGGAAGCGGCCTTTTGAATTTGGAGAGCGGCTTTTCAAGCCGCTTGTCTGGCAAAGCAACGGGTTGTCTCCTCAGCCCTCGAGGATTTGATCCAGCACGTACGGCAGGATGCCGCCCGCGAGGTAGTAATCCACTTCGGCCGGCGTATCGAGGCGCACCTTGAGCGGGATCTCGATGCGCGAGTGATCGGAAAGATGAGCGATGAGCAGCGCGTCCTGCATTGGCTTCAGTTCACCCCCGATGCCGGTGATGTCGAAGCGTGCATCGGCGAGGCTCTTCACCTTGTCGTAGTCTTCCTTGTTGATGAAGTTCAGCGGCAGCACGCCCATGCCGATCAGGTTCGAGCGGTGGATGCGTTCGAAGGACTTCGTGACCACGGCGGAAACGCCGAGCAGGCGGGTGCCTTTCGCGGCCCAGTCGCGGCTACTACCCATGCCGTAGTCTTCGCCACCGATGATGATCAGTTTCGTGCCATCGGCCTGATAAGCCATGGAGGCGTCGTAGATGAAGGTCGGCTTGGCGTCGTCCACGGCTTCGATCTGGGTGTCCGGAGTGGAGACCTCGGCGCTGCCGAAGTACTGCGTGTAGCCGCCTTCGATTCCGGGGCACATCAGGTTCTTGATGCGGACGTTGGCGAAGGTCCCGCGGGTCATCACGCGGTCGTTACCTCGGCGGGCACCGTAGGAGTTGAACTCGGCCTTCTCCACACCGTTCTCGATGAGGTACTTGCCAGCGGGCGAGGTCGCCTTGATCGAACCGGCCGGCGAAATGTGGTCCGTCGTGACGGAGTCGCCGAAGATGCCGAGCGGACGGGCATTGAGGATGTCGCCCACCACCGTCGCTCCGCCATCGAAGAAGGGCGGGGACTGGATGTAAGTGGACTTCTCGTCCCACGAGTAGGTCGCGCCCGTGGTCCCGGAAATCTCGGCCCACTTCGGATTCGCGGAGTCCAAGTCACCGTAGAGCTTCTGATAGACAGTCGGCTTCAGCGCGGCGGCGAGCTGCTCCTTCACTTCCTCGTGCGTCGGCCACAGGTCCTTGAGGAAAACCGGATTGCCGCTCTTGTCGTTGCCGAGCGGCTCGGTGCTGAGATCGAGATCCACGCGACCGGCCAAGGCATAAGCGACGACCAGCGGGGGGCTCATCAGGAAGTTCGCCTTGATCGAGCCGTGCACGCGCGCTTCGAAGTTGCGGTTGCCTGAAAGCACCGAAGCGCAAACGAGGCTGCCTTCCTGAATGGCCCCTTCGATCGCCGGATGGAGCGGGCCGGAGTTGCCGATGCAGGTCGTGCAGCCGTAGCCGACCGTCTGGAAGCCGAGCTGGTCGAGCTCCTTTTGCAAGCCGGTCGCTTCGAAGTAATCCGTCACCACCCGCGAGCCGGGGGCCAGCGAGGTCTTCACGTAAGGTGCCACCGTCAGGCCCAGCTCGTTGGCTTTCTTCGCCACCAGACCCGCGGCGATCATCACGCTCGGGTTGCTCGTGTTCGTGCAGGAGGTGATGGCGGCGATGAGTATCGAGCCATGAGCCAGTTCAAGATCGACCGGGCCTTCGGCGAAGAAGTCCTCATTGACCGTGTCCGGCGTCGGGCGATTGGAAACCATCTCGGTCTCGTTGCGCGGGCCGCCTTCGAAGGACTTGTGATTCGAGTCGGTGGAAAGCAGCGAGTCCACGGAAACACCGGCCTTCTCGCGCATGGAGAGTTTCACGCGGCGCTCGCGTTGATCGGCGGCGAGCCCGAAACCACCGGCGGAAACCGGGGCGGTGAAAAGCGTGTCGAAGCTCTCACGCAGCGCGTTCACATCGATGCGGTCCTGCGGGCGCTTCGGCCCGGCAACGGACGGAACGATCGTGGAAAGGTCCAGCTCCAGCAGGTCGGTATATTCGCACTCGCCCTTGTCCGGGATGCCGAAGAGGCCCTGCGCCTTGTAGTAATTCGCGACCGTGGTGCAGAGTTCCTCGGAACGGCCTGTGCCACGCATGTAGTTGATCGTTTCCTCATCGACCGGGAAGAAGCCCATGGTCGCGCCGTACTCCGGCGCCATGTTCGCAATCGTCGCGCGATCGGGCAGCGAAAGCGCCTTCGCGCCGGGGCCGTGGAATTCCACGAACTTGCCGACCACGCCGTGCTTCCGCAGCAGCTGGGTGATGCGCAGCGTGAGGTCGGTGGCGGTGACGCCTTCGGCAAGATCACCGTGAAGGTAAACGCCCACGACTTCCGGGACCAGGAAGGTCACCGGCTGGCCGAGCATCCCGGCTTCCGCCTCGATGCCACCCACGCCCCAACCCACGACGCCGAGGCCGTTGATCATCGTCGTGTGGGAGTCCGTGCCGACGAGCGTGTCCGGATAATAGACGCCGCCCTTTTCAAGCACGCCCTTCGCCAGGAACTCCAGGTTCACCTGGTGGACAATGCCGATGCCCGGGGGCACCACGGAGAACGTTTTGAAGGCCTGCTGGCCCCACTTCAGGAATTCGTAGCGCTCGCGGTTGCGGATGAACTCGATCGCCATGTTCCGGTCCAGCGAGAGCTGGGAGCCGGCGAAATCGACCTGCACCGAGTGGTCGACGACCAGGTCGACCGGCACCAGCGGCTCGATCTTCTCCGGAGCGGCCCCGCGCTTCACCGCGGCATCGCGCATCGCGGCCACGTCCACCAGCAGCGGCACGCCGGTGAAATCCTGCAGGACGATCCGGGCGACGGTGAAAGGGATCTCGTACTCGCCGGGAGTCTTGGCGTTGTAGTTCGCCAGATTCGCCACGTCCTTTTCGGTCACCTTCCGGCCATCCACACAGCGCAGCACGGACTCCAGCACGATCCGGATGGAAACCGGCAGCTTCTTGAGATTGGGGAAGCCCTGTTCGGCGAGCGCGGGCAGCGAGTAGAATTTGCCTTCGGCTCCGGAGCCGGTCTGGAAGGTGCGGAGAGTGTCCATGGAGATGGGAATGTCTAATGACCAGTCACTAAGAACAAAGAGCTTTCACAAAAAAGCACCCGGTTCGCGCGCGGGAGGTTAGGGGCAGGGGCTGAAATGTCAAAAAGCTTCCCCTGCGTTGTGCCGGGGAGATTTTTGGGCAGCATTACAGGTTGAGCAGCGCAGGTGCCATGTCCTAGCGTCGGTCATGCAAAGATGGGTCGCCGTACTGGGGATGTCGTGGATTTTGGCCGGTTGCGGGGGGACCGGGATCCCGTCGGATGGGAACATGCAGACAGGGCCGGAACCCACCGAAGGCGGCATCTCCGAAGTTCCGAATCCCACCGCCGAAATGGCCGCGAAGAGCAAGACCCCGCTCGAAACCCTGCGCCACGGCCACGTGACCTACATGCTGAAGTGCGGCGAGTGCCACAACTACATGATCCCGAAGGAGGTGGACGTGGAGGATTGGGAAGACGCCATGCCGAAGATGATCCGCCACGCCGGACTCGCTGCGGAGGACGAAAAGGCAGTGCTTTCCTACGTCCTGGCGGTAAAGGCCATGTGAGAGATTGCGAGCGGGCGGCTCGGTTATTAGGATCAGAACCATGAGAAGAAGCCTCCTCGCCGTTTCCCTGCTGTTCCTCGCCGCCTGTGCCCCCGTGCCCAAGATGGCACCCGTGCCGGATGACTCCATGGCACACCGCAGCGGGGTAAAGGTGAAAACCTTGCAACGGGGTCATACGGTTTATCTTTCCCAGTGCGGGCGCTGCCACGAGTACGTAATGCCGGCAGATGTCAGCAAGGCGGATTGGCACGTGGTCGTGCCGGGCATGGCGTGGAATGCCGGAATCCCGCCCGCCGATGAAAAGGCGCTCACCGCCTACCTTCTCGCTGCGAAGAAGTGAATCTTGCGGCGGAATTGGCGGCATTCGCCGGGGTGATGGCGCTGGGCCAGTTCAGCCCGGGCCCGGATATGATCCTGCTCACCCGTACCGCGCTCGCGGAAGGCGCGAAGCGCGGGGCGATCATGGCTTGCGGGATCGCGACGGGGCTCGCCCTGCACACGGCGATCGCAGTCGGAGGACTCGCGCTGGCCTTGGAGCGTATCCCGGCTCTACGAAAGGTCATCGCATGGGCCGCGGCGGGGTATCTGCTGTGGTTGGCCTACTGCATCGCGAAGGAACATTTCATCGCGTGGTATTCCGGTGCGAAACGCGAGGATCCGGAAATGAAAACGGGGAATTCCTTTCTCCGCGGACTGGTCTGCAATCTTCTCAATCCGAAGGTCATGTTCGTGCTGGCCGCGGTTTGCGCTCCCTTCTTGCAAGGTGAGCACCCCTCGTGGTGGCCCTTCGCGCTCTGGGCGGTGGTGGTCGTCCAAGGCGGAATCCTCTGGTCTCTTTGGGCCGGCTTGCTCCAGTGGCGGCCCTTGCGGGTGCGCTATGAGAGGTCTTCAAAGTGGCTCGACCTCGCCTTTTCCGCCGCGCTGGCCGTACTTTCCGTGAAATTGCTCGTTTCTGCCTGAAAGCAAAAAGCCCCGCCGGTGAGGGCGGGGCTTCCGAGGAAAAAGTGGAGGCTTATTCGTAGCTCGGCGCCTTGTGGCGCGTGAAGTAGCCGTTGCCGACATACATGGACATCGGCTCGTAGTCCGGCAGCGGGCCGGCGTCCGGCGGCAGCGGGATGTTCCCGAGCGTGGAGTCTTCCGGCTGGCTCTGGGCGATGCTCACCGGTGTCCCGACCTTCACCAGGTTGTAGAACTTCGGCGCTAGGTTCTCATGCATGCGGATGCAGCCGTGGGTGCAGGGCGTGTGCTTCACCCAGCCGGTGTGGAAGCCGTAGTTCGGCTTGAATTCGCACCAGTAGGGCATCGGCGTGCCCTTGAAAGACCATCCGCCCGGCTTACTGGAGAGCATCGTCTTTCTCGCGGTGCTGCCGGAGTAGGCATAGCCGTGGGTATTCGCCCGGTGATAGTGCTCCTTGTTGAAGATCCTGAAACTACCCGCAGGGGTGCGGGAGCCGGGTGCGCCGACGGAGACCGGCATCACGAGCAGCGGGCTGCCTTTCTCCATCACATATACGCGCTGCTTCGAAAGCGACACTTTCACTACCACTGCGGAGGGATTGGACGGCTTTTTGGCCGGTCGATCGTAGGCTTGGTAGCTCGCAAGCGAGCCGGAGCTGCTTGAGCGCGTGGTGGAACACGAGGAAAGGGCACCTGCGGCGAGCACGGCGACAGCGAGAAAAGAGGGATTGAGGAATTTCATGATGAAGTTCGTTCGGAGCCTAGGATTCAAAGATTGTGCGACAGTGCAAGCACGCACCAGCGGGCAAACTGCGTGATTTAGCGGATCTTTTCCCAGGAATCGACGCGGCCGTTCCGGAAAAGCACGGTCGCCTTGCGATACGGGACATACGCGACATCCGGGCCGGATCCATAGGGATATCTTCCGTACCGCCATCCGTGGCCATACCCGTAGCCCCAGCCATAGGGCCCGAAGTAGCCGTAGCTGTTTGTGGTCACGGCGGTGGATCCAAGGTAGTCCCAGCGGAGGGTGGGTGCGCCGTTTTCACCACCCTCGTATTCCCGGCTGGCCTTGCCCCAGGCCAGGTAGACGGCGTCCGTCCCCATCCCTTTGTCGATGCGGCCTTGGCGGACGAGTTCCTTCTGTTTCGCAGGCAGGCTTTCGTAGATCGCGGGCTGCGCGGCGATCCGGCTATCCGGAGTGGAAGGGGCACAGGATGCAAAAAGCAGGGCGGAAAGAGCCGCCGGGAACAGTGCCAGTTTCATAACCACCGGGATACACCCGGACCCACGCCGCTGCAAACTTCACCGATCATGAAAATTCCATGGCGAACTCGCTTGCCAAGCGAGAAGCCGTGAACGCAATCTCGCCGCGCAAACGTTCCCTGCTCGCCATGTCCGATCTGCTCGAAGAAGAAGACCTCACTGCCGCCCTGAAGAAATGCCCCGAGTGGGAGCATGAGAAGAAGTCGATCACTCGTACGATCGAGTTCGAGGAATTCATGGAGGCGATCGATTTCGTCAACGATCTCGCCGAGATCGCCGATGAAGCACAGCATCATCCGGACATCCGCATCCGCTACACCAAGGTGACTCTCGTGCTCACCACGCACGATGCCGGCGGCGTGACCGAGGCCGACATCGAGCTCGCCCAGCGCATCGACAATCTCGTCGATTGAGTTCTCCGCGGAATCTCGCGAGCAATTCCATTTCCCAAAAAGGCCCGCACACCGCGGGCCTTTTTCATTTCCCGATCAATCCCCTCCGGAACTTCCCGTCACCCGCCCCGCGGTGATGAGGACGTCCAGCGTGTAGTCTCCCCACGAATCGTCGCCGCAGAAGCCGAGCTCCAGCGTTTCGTTGTCCGCGTAGCCATCCAGACTCACGTTGAGCAACTCCCTTCCATCGGCGGGAAAATTCCAGACGGCGATGCAATCGGACACCGCCTGATGGATGTCCGCATCCAACTGCCGGATCATGACACAGGCTTCTCGCGCCCAGTCCAAGACTTCCCTGTCAAAGGGGCGATTGGAAATCGTGAAGTCGATGCCTTCCACCTCGAAGACCTAGCATTCCAGATCCGGATCGAAGCGGGCGGTGATGCCATCCACCGTAACGTCGGCAGGTGGCTCGCTTTCCCGTTTCTCTCCGAAAGGCCACATGAAAACAAGGGCCGCAGCTATCGCGGCATCATCAGTTCGTCATCGTTGTAGCCCGTCAATTCGCGCAGGCCTTTCAAAAGCCTCGTGAGAATGAGGAACAGGATGCCGAGCAAAGGCACGCCGATCGCCGCGAATCCCGCCCAGGTCAGCTTTCCGATGATCTCGTTGTATTTCTCCAGCGCATCGATGGCCTTCGAGTCAAACCCGCGGAAAAACCACAAGGCGAGTCCCACATTCATCAGCGCGCTGAGAAAGAAGGACCCGGCGAAAAGCAAGGTCGCTCCCTTCAAGAGGCTCTGGTAGCGGCTCTCTTCCGATCGCTCCGTGATCCGCTTCTCGATCTTGTGAATGTCGAAGATCGTGTCGTTGTAGAGAAAGAGTCGGATCAGCGGCGTGGTGGATTTTTGCGAACCCAGCACCGCGAAGGCGAGCATCAGCGGGATCAGGCCTTCCTTGACCCCGAAAAGCAGACCGGCATTCGGCTTCACCGAGCCATCCGCATTCCACAGGTAAAGCGTGAGTCCCCCGGAGAGCGCCACGGAGACGAGGCCGAGCGCGGAGAAGAAATTGGGCTTCCGCGTCTTGATAAAGTGCCACACGCCGTAGCCAAAGGGCAGCGCCAGCGCGATGATCATCGCCCACAGCGGGCCGATGTGAAACCATCGCACCGGCTTGCCCAACTTCACTTGGATCTCCGGATCCTTGCTCAGATAGCCGAGCACCAGCACCGGGATCAGCACGTTGATGAAGATATTGACGAGCGGGTGCTCCTGCTTGGGCTTCTCTTCGGGCATTGGAATCGCCCGGAGACAAGCGCCTTGCGGGGCAGATGGGAACGAAAAAACCCAAGGAGGGGGTGCGTCCCGCGCCCCATTTATCGGGCGTCCCCCTTCATCCTCCTTTTCCTTCCATCCTACGACGGCCTCTCTGGCAACATTCCGGCCCGCTGGAATCGCCTCTGTCGACTCTGTCACCTTGCCCGGGATCACCCGCGTGCGCCCCCTCTCACTCGTGCCGGTACAGCCAGCCGCCGGGAACGCGTTGGTAGGAGTCCGTGGAGGAAGGGGAAACCTCATCGGCGCGATCACCGATGACCTTGGCCGTCAGCGTCCGCGACTCCCGGTTGAGGGAGAACTCGTGCGGTCCCATGGATCCGTCGCCCGGGAGATAGAGTTCGTTCGCCGGCTTTCCTTGGTTCTGCGGAAGAAGTCTGGCGGTTCGGACCGCCTCCTCGAAGCCCTCGCGAGTCCCTTCGTGAAGTCGATAGATGGGCACGGCGAGGATGTAGTCCTCAATCGTGGCGGAGTCGAAATTGCGGTCGATCGGGCTGGGACTCTCGAGATAATGTGCGGAGTAATCCGCCTTCGTCGGAGCGCATGAGGAAAGCGCGGCAAAGAACAGGGCGATGTAAGTGGCCTTGGCGAGCATCATCATTCCAGATCGGGCATCTTGCTCTTTACCTCAGGCTACTCCCTCGTGGGGGCCTCGTAGGGACCCACGGGTGGAACCGAAGGACGATTGGCTGGAATGCCTGCGTCCGGCAGCGAAGGGGAAACGGTGTCCAGCCGCGGAAGGATGATCCAGCGGATCCCCAGCGGAAGGTGAGAAAGGAAATCGGCATCCCGACGAGAACTGAAACCACTGCGGGCAAGTAGGCGGGATGCTCGTCGCCGCCCATCGAAGTGATCGCTTCATAGATGACTCCGATGGTGGTATTGGCAAGAATCGAAACCAAGGCGGTACCGACGGAAACCACCAGGTAGAATACGATCCAGGCTTTGAAATAGGGGGGCTTCATCACTCCGGTGATCCAAGGAAAGCTTGGCGTCGTCAAGGCCGGGAAGCGGTCATCGGCGCGAAGTGTTCCTGAGGATATGCTTCACGTCATTTGGAAAAGATCCGCTGGAACCAGGGCTTCCGGGAGGACTCCAACAACTCGAACCCGCCTTCCTCGAAGGCAGGGCTTGCTTCATCGGGCCTGAAGCCGGTGAGGCTCTGAACAAGCGCGATAGGGATCTCAAAGAGACAGTCGACGTCGGCTTCCGAGCCTCCCTCCGCTTCCTGTTCGGATATGAAGCGGTCCCGGATGGGAATGTAGCCGGGTGGCAGCACTCCTTCGGCAGCGATGTCCTTTGGGCCGTCTTCTCCCTTGTGGCTGACCGACCAGAGCAGGTGCCCGTGCTTCCACCCGCAAGCTCTGCTGAACATGACGTGTTCTTCGATCGTGCAGGTGAGCACCTCGCAGCCGAGCGAGAGATTCCCGATCACTGCGTCGCTAATGATCCGATGGTCGCAGCCGCATGCAACGATGAGATACCAACCGTCGGCTGACTTTGATCCAACGATTGGCGAGTCGGCAATTTCTCCGGGCCTACCCGTGGTTCGCAATTGAAGTTCCTGATGAACTTCGGCGGGGCTTTTTCCTTTTACGGCAAGCCAAGAGAGTGAGAAGCCCATGCGGGAAATGTTAGACGGGAATTCATGGTCACTCAAGCCCGGGAGTCATTTCTTCAGTGAGCGAAAGTCCGCCTCCCAGAGGGCATTCCATAATGTAGTTCGCCAGTGTCTCGCCGCGGATCGGCACCAGGTTGTCGCGTACGTGGATGAACCCATGCTTTTCGAAGAAAGGCCGCGCGGTGATCGAAACCTCGGCGAATAGCCTTGGCACACCGCGCTCCTTCGCCTCCCGCTTTACCGCCTCCATGATCTCCGACATGACCCCGCGACGCGAATAGGCGGGATCCACATAGGTGCAGTCGATGTGGCCATCGCCATCGAGTTCCATGAAGCCGACCACGCGACCATCGAGCTCCTTCACGAAAGGCTGCTTGATCGCGCAGCGCGTCTTCCAGTGATCGAAGCCGATCGGCTTGCTGGCCCATGCTTCCAATTGCCCGGGCGTATAATCGGCCGCGGCAAGTTGGTGAACTGCATCGTAGTAGATCTGCCCGATAAACAGGTGATCGCCTGGCTGGTATCTCCGGATCATGTTGCTGCAAAGTCTCCTTGGATTGCTCTGCCTCCCGGCGGTCCTGCTTTTTCATCGAACTTCTCACCTGATAAGCAGGTGAGGAACAGGTGAAACTTGCCGGGCCGGGTTGTCATTGGGGTTGGCTGTCCCCGGCGAGCACGTCCTCTCCAGCGACAAGAGTGTCGCGGCTCCTTACGCTCCCGCATCTGGCGAAGCCTTAAGGAGAGGGGACACTCCTTGTTTGCCGGGTAGCGCCCGCTCGGGGGAGATTTGTCAATGTCGGCATGGTGGGAGCATGCCATGGGGGATTCTTAGGATCTACTTGCGCCAATGGTCCCCGCGGAGGTCGTGGGGTGTGGTGGGAGGTTTAGGGTGACTTCGATGCCAGGCTGGAGCCTGGCGAGCCCGGGAGGCGGAGCCGACGTGTTGGCTCCAACCCTGCACCAAGGCTCCGTCCGCAACATCTTCGGTGTCGGCAATCCCTCTCATGCGGCTTTCCCGGGGAGGCCTGGCGCCAAGCCGGGGCTTTGTTACGTTGCCTCTCCGGGGGGCAAGGAGTGGCTACGACATTTCTTACCATGCTCTAAGCAAGAGAAAGCATCCCTTGGCCGGAACCCGCCTGCGAATCATCCTTCGATTCGATGCCCAGCAAATACGCCTTCGCCTCCAGCCCGCCTGCGAACCCCGTGAGCTTGCCATTCGAGCCGATCACCCGGTGGCAGGGCGCGATGATCGAGATCGGATTCTTCCCATTCGCCGCACCCACCGCGCGCACTGCCGTGGGATTTCCGATCTGCCCGGCGATCTGCGCATAGCTCCGCGTCTCACCAAAGGGAATGGTCGTGAGCGCCTGCCAGACCTTCTTCTGGAAATCCGTTCCCGTCGCGAAATGGAGCTTCACCGAAAACCTCTTCAGCTTGCCCGCGAAGTAGTCCTTCAGCTGCCGTTCCGTTTCGAGCAGCATCGGGTGTTCCTTGCTTTCCTCCATTTCGCCGAGCTTCACGCGATTCGAGGGATCGTTTTCCCAAAGGATCGCCGCCAGTCCCTTGTCGCTTGCCACCAAGGTGAGCTCGCCGACCGGTGAAGGCATCGTCTTGTAATGGTAAGTGGGATTCGTCGCTTTCATCTGCTGGCACTATGAACCATTCCGGAAGAACTACTGGCCGTTTTCGGACATCGAAGTAAATTTATTCCCATGTCCGAAAACGGCCAGCGTCGGTTCCCCGAACGAGCTAGCTTCGCGCATCAATCATCCTGAAACCATCATGATCGACGATCGCGTCGCATACAAGGCCATGGCTTCGCGAGACCCGCGATTTGACGGGGTGTTCTTCGTGGGCGTCACGTCGACCGGCATTTACTGCAGGCCTATCTGCACGGTGAAAGCACCGAAGCAGGAGAACTGCTTGTTCTTCGAAAGCGCGGAGGCCGCGGAGAAGGCGTCCTTCCGTCCCTGCCTCCGCTGTCGGCCGGAATTGGCTCCCGGCAATGCACCGGTGGATAGCGCGCACAGGATGGCCTACCTGATCGTGCATCGGATCAATGAAGGCTTGGCGGATGATGGCGCGGGCCTAGAGGAGATCGCCGCCGAGTTCGGCGTCAGCTCGCGGCAGCTGCGGCGGATCGTGCAGAAGGAACTGGGTGTCTCGCCTATCGAGCTTCTGCAAACGCGCCGCCTGCTCCTCGCGAAGCAGTTGCTCACGGAGACCAAGCTGCCGGTCACGGAGATCGCCTTTGCCAGCGGCTTCTCGAGCCTGCGCCGCTTCAACGATGCGTTCAGCACGCACTACCGCATGCCGCCTACCCGCTTGCGGAAAGAGGCGACGGAGCATGCCGCGCAAATCAACGCCGCCGATACCTCGACGCTCCAGCTCAGCTATCGTCCGCCTTATGATTGGGAGGGGACTTTGAATTTCCTGCGTGGCCGTTGCATCCGCGATGTGGAATGGGTCACGGAAGATGGCTACGCGCGCACGGTGCGGATCGGCAAGCATACCGGCTGGGTGCGGGTGAAGCATGCGCCGCAGGAGAACGCGCTAATGGTGGAATTCACGCATTCGCTGACGCCGGTGCTGCCCGCCCTGTTAGGCAGGCTGCGGAATCTTTTCGATCTCGCGGCGCGGCCGGATCTCATCGCGGAGCACTTAATGAAGGATGATCTGCTGAAGAAGAGTGTGGAGACTCATCCGGGGCTGCGGGTGCCGGGTGCTTTCGATGGCTTCGAGATGGCGATCCGTGCGATCCTTGGGCAACAGATCACGGTAAAGGCGGCAACGACGATCGCGTGTCGTTTTGCCGAGGCTTTCGGCGAGGAGATCCGCACGCCTTTTCCGGAACTTTCGCGGCTTTCACCGCTGGCGGCGAAAGTGGCCGCGGCAAGCATCGATGAAGTGGCGCGGCTCGGCATCGTGAGCGCCCGCTCCGCCAGTATCATTGCTTTGGCGAAAGCCTACCACTCTGGCTCCTTGCAACTCGACGCCGGATCGAATCCCGAGTCCGCCATGAAAAGATTGGTCGAACTTTCCGGCATCGGCCAATGGACCGCCCACTACATCGCCATGCGCGCCCTGTGCTGGCCCGATGCCTTTCCCAAGGAAGACATTGCGGTGCGGAATAAGCTGGGAGGAGTGAGTGCCAAGCAGGCGGAGGCGATGTCACAGACCTGGCGGCCTTGGCGGAGCTATGCGGTGCTGCATATTTGGAGGAGTCTGTAGTGAGTGCGCACGGTGGTCCGCAGAGTCGTTTGGTGGAGCACTTGCGGAGATGGAAGAACTTCGGGCACTCTTGGCGCCCCTTCAGGGCGCGTGTGCTGGAACCGGGTGACCCAGGGTTGCGCTTCGCTTGCCCTGGGCTATCGACTTGCCGCCCCTTTGGGGCTCTTGTGCGATCCGTGCGCTTCGCGGACGATGGGAATTCGCAAGGCGAGGGTCGGATCTCTGATGCCCCGAAGAGTCCTCTGTGCGGAGGAGTGGTTCCTTGCGGCGGGCAGCTCAAGTAGCCCCGGCGCCGCGGGCCGCGTCGCCCTACCGTCCAAGCGAGGCGGGTGCTTGACTCGGGGGCCTTCTGTTTTCGGGCGATGAGGATAGCTTCGTCCGCACACGGCGTCTGCGATCTACCTTGAGGCACAAAAAAAGCGGGCCCGCAGCGCGGACCCGCTTCTTGAAAATCAAACCGATCAAGCCTTTCCGAAGATCGTCTTTCCGGCGGAGAGGAGGTCGTTGCAGGCTTCCTTCATGCGCTCGCAGAGGCCGAGCTCGGCCTTCTTGAGGTAGGAGCGCGGGTCGTAGGTCTTCTTGTCGCCCACTTCGCCGTCGATCTTCAGGACACCTTCGATGTTCTGGCACATGTGCGTTACGATCGGGCGGGTGAAGGCGTACTGGGTGTCGGTGTCGATGTTCATCTTCACCACGCCGTAGTCCAGGGTCTCGCGCAGGTCGCTCTCGGAGGTGCCGGAGCCGCCGTGGAAGACGAGATCCATTTCCGCTGCCGCACCGTGCTTGTCGGTGACCGCCTTCTGGCCGTCGCGAAGGATGGTGGGCTTCAGCTTCACCGCGCCCGGCTTGTAGGCACCGTGAACGTTGCCGAAGGTGGCGGCGAAGAGGAAGCGGCCGATAGGGCTGAGCGCCTCGTAAACCTGCACCATATCCTCAGGCGTGGTGTAGAGCTTGTCGGAAGGCAGGCCGGAAGTGTCGTGGCCGTCTTCCTCACCGCCCACGCAGCCGGCTTCGACTTCGAGGATGATGTCGAGTTCGGCGCACTCCTTGAGGAGCTCCTTGGAAATCTTCAGGTTCTCGTCCAGAGGGACGACCGAGCCGTCGAACATGTGGCTCTGGAACAGCGGGCCCTTGCCAGCGGCGATGCGCTCGCGGGAGGCCTGCAGCAGCGGCTTCAGGAAGCCTTCGACCTTGGCCGGGTGGCAGTGGTCGGTGTGCAGCGCGACGAGGATGTCGTACTTCTCCGCAAGGCGGTGGCAGGCCTCGGCCAGCACGATCGCGCCGAAGGCGGCGTCCTTCACGGAGGTGCCGGAAGCGAACTCGCCGCCGCCGGTGGAAACCTGGATGATGCCGTCGGACTTGGCCTCGGCGAAGGCGCGCAGCGCACCGTTGATCGTGGTGATCGAGGTGACGTTGATGGCCGGGTAGGCGTAGCCGCCTTTCTGGGCGGCATCGAGCATGGCGCGATATTGCGCTGGAGTTGCGACGGGCATGACAAAGTCGGGGTAAACGACGCTTTCCCCCCGCGCAAGGCCGGAGCGGGGCATCCATCCGCGTTCGCCAGCCGCCACAGGGCATTCTGCATGAATCAGCCGCATGCACGTGGGATCCCGAGGCGCGGCGGCTGGGGAATCAGCTGGTGGCTTTTCAAAGCCGGATCCGGTCGGGCCCGCGCCCTGTTGATATTCAAGATGTCCTTGTGATCGCGGGTGGTCATGCCAATGAATGGTGCTGCGATGTTTGTCGTTCCACGAAATCTCACTGCTCCACAAAACCTCATCTTCGCCGGTCTCACCGGGAGCTTGGTCTTCGGCCTTCTGACTTTCGTGGAATTCTCCGGACCCACCTTTGGGCCCATTGCAGAATCGGAAGTGACTTATTTCCGGGGCCGCGCGGAGCACATCATGGTGGTCCCGATGCGCTATGGGGCTCTCAACTATCGCATCTGGCTGGAGGGCCAGCCCGTGGCCTTCCAGAAGCTCAGGACCTCAGGTGACAAGCAAATCGACCCGGCCGAGTTCCGGGCCATCGAGCCGGGAGCGGAGATCGTGGTCGGGGTGGAAAAGGCGAGGGCGGACCAGCCCGGGGTGGATCGGGGACTCAACCAGCCATTCCTGTCTTTCGTTACGCTCGAGGTGGACAAGAAGACGATCGGATCGCTGGCGGATTACAATGCCTGGAGAGTGGAGAGCTCGAAGAAGGGCTACTTTTTTCCGGGCATGCTTGCATTCAGTGTGGGCGTGTTCGCGATGGGGATCGCCGCCAGCAGAGCGTCATCGAAAGAAGAAGATCACGAGCGCTCGATTCGCGAGCTGGTGCTACGCCACCAGGCGGAGATGGCAGGAAGCGATGCGGATGTCCCGCCTGAGCGCCCGCTGCGGGAAGGCAACGAGGCCTGAGACTTTTCTCATGGCGGATTTCCCCGCCTTCTCTTCAGGAACTCGGCGGGGGAGACGCCGTGGATCCGCTTGAAAACGCGGGAGAAGTGAAAGGGATCGAGGCCCAGCTCCTCCGCCACCTCCCGGACGATCCTATCGCCGCCATCGAGCAGGGCCGCCGCATGGCTCATCCGGCAGCGCAAGAGCGCGTGGTAGGGAGTCTCATGGCCATGCATCGCGAAGAGCCGTGAAAGGTAGGCCGTGCTGACGTGACAAGCTTCCGCGACCTCGGTGGCAGTGGCGAATTCGAGGAAGCGCTCCTCAATGCAGCGCCGGCACTTCAAGTAGGTCTGGAAGGATTGCTCGCGTCCGCCTTCTGCCACGACGGATTCCGCCAGACCGAGCAAGAGGATCTCGGCCTGGAGTGCGGCGATCCGTTCCGCCCGGGGGCCCGCTTTCCTGCCGGTGGCCAGCAGGTGCTCGAAGGCTTCTTCGAGTTCTTCGGCATTGGCGGCGATGCGGCAGCTTCCCGGCAACAGGCCGCCCGCCCGCAACAGCTCCAAGCCTTCGCGACCGCTGAAATCCAAGAAGTACTTCACCGGCGGGTCCGCCGCATCGGCCTCGATCCGGTGAGGGCAGCCCGGGCCGTAGGAGAAGATCGTCCCGCGCCGCAGCGGCCATTCCTTCCCCTCCAGGATCACTTTTCCCGAGCCGCTGGCGACGAACTCCACGCAGAGGAAAGGGAAGTCCGCGCGCTCCACGTGGAAGTCCGGCGTGCAGCACTCCCAGCCACCGCAGACGACCGTCAGGCGATGCCCTCTCGCGGGATTGAGATTCATGTAAAATCGCCGCGCTTCCCTGACCTGCCGGGAGACAAAGGATGGTGGTTCGGCCACGCCCCGCTTCACGATTTCCAAGATGCATTGCCGAATTTTTAGGTCAAGAATCGTCATGAATCGGCAAAGATCCGCCATGGCCCCGCGCGGGCATTGCCGCCATCGTCCCGAAGAACCCCATGAAATACCGCCCGCTCGGCAATACCGGTCTCCAAGTTTCCGTCCTCGGCTTCGGCGCCTCCTCGCTCGGCTCCGTCTTCCGGCAGGTCACGCTGGAAGATTCCATCGCCACCGTCCAAGCAGCCTTGGAGGGGGGGATGAACTTCATCGATGTCTCTCCCTCCTACGGAGAAACCCTCGCCGAGCTCCGCCTCGGCCGCGCGCTGGAGGGCGTGCCGCGGGATTCCTACATCCTCGCCACGAAAATCGGCAGCTACAGCGAGCCGCGCGGCGACTACGATTTCTCCCGCGCCAGCACCGAGCGCAGTGTGGAACACAGCTTGAAACGCTTGGGCGTCGATTACATCGATCTCATCCAGTGCCACGACATCGAGTTCGGGGATCACGATCAGGTGATCAACGAAACCCTGCCGACGCTCCACAAGCTGAAGGAGCAGGGCTTTGTCCGGCACATCGGCATCACCGGACTTCCCCTGAAAATCTTCCCCTCCATCCTCGACCACGTGCCGGCAGGAACGGTTGAGACGATCCTTTCCTTCTGCCACTACGAGCTCAACGACACCTCTCTCGGCGATCTCATCCCGTACCTTCAGGAAAAGGGCGTGGGCATCATCAATGCCTCGCCTACCGGCATGGGACTCTTGACCCAGCGGGGCGCTCCAGATTGGCACGTGGCGAGCGAGACGATCCGGAATGGCTGCAAGAAAGCCATGGAGCATTGCCGCTCAAAGGGTGTCGATATCGTCCAGCTCGCGCTCCAGTTCGCCTGTGACAATGAGGCGATCGCCAGCACGCTGGTCGGTTCGGCGAATCCCGACAATATTCGCTCGAACATCTCCTACTTGGAGCAACCTTTTGATCGCGACCTTCTCGCGGAGGTGATGGAAATCTTGGAACCGATCCACAATTTCAATTTCACCCGCGGTTTGCCGCAGCACCGCGATCCGATCATCGCCTAGATTACCGTCCGTCCCACCTCATTCGTCATTTCCCGCCATGCGCTTCTTCGATCTATCCCAGCCTTTGTTCGACGGCTGCCCGAATTGCCACGTGCATCCGGCGGTGCGGCTGCCGGTCACGGCGGATCATCCGGCGGACGGCTGGCGGATGGAGGAGTTCCACATGGCGTCGCATACCGGCACGCATCTGGACGCGCCGCTTCACAAGATTGCTGGCGGGGCTTCGATCGACACTTATCCGCTCGAAACCTTCTGCGGCGAACAAGCGATTCTCGATCTCACGCATGTCGATGCCGGCCACCCGATCGGGCCGGCGGATCTCTCCGTGCTGGGAAAGGTTTCGGGACGGATCCTGTTGCTCAATACCGGCTGGGGACACAAGCGGGCGAAGACGGATGAGTGGATCCATCGCTCGCCTTACCTTTCGCCCGCAGGAGCGGAGTGGATGGTCGAACATGGCGTGAGTGCCGTGGGGATCGATCACTTCTCCATCGGTGGCACCGGACCCGACAATGCGCTGACACACGAGATCCTGCTTGGGAATGGCATTTGGGTGATCGAGGAGCTTTGCTTCCGCGAGGGCTGGCGCGAGTTCGCAGAGGGTGCCATCTTCCAAGCGCTACCCTTGCTTGTGCCCGGCTTTTCCGGTTCGCCCTGCCGTGCCGTGCTGATGAAGAACTCATGAAACTTCTTGTCCAGATTCATCCCGACGACAACGTCGCCGTCGCGCCCGATGCCATCCCGGCGGGGACGAGCGACGGCCTGGTCTTCGGAGACATCCCCGCGGGCCACAAGGCGGCGCTGCGTCCGATTGCGCCCGGAGAGCGGGTGGTGAAATACGGCTTCCCCATCGGGATCGCCACGGCGCCGATCGCCCCGGGAGAGCACGTGCATGTCCACAATGTCCGCACGGGTCTCGCCGAAGATACCGCACTGAAGTACGAGGAACATAGTACTTCAACGGAAGCCGCCGGATCCGTTCCCACCTTCATGGGCTATCGTCGTCCGGACGGTCGTGCAGCGACGCGGAATGAAATCTGGATCGTGAACACGGTCGCCTGCGTGAATGTCCCCAGCCAGCGCATCGCGGATCTCGCAGCGCGCGAGTTCGTCGTTCCCGGCGGGCCCATCGATGGTATCCATGCCTTCACCCATCCCTACGGCTGTTCGCAGCTGGGCGATGACCTCGGTTACACGCGGAAGATCCTTGCGGGCCTCGTCCGCCATCCGAATGCCGCGGCGGTGCTCATCCTCGGCTTGGGATGCGAAAACAACACGCTGAAGTCCTTCCTCGCGGAAGCGGGGACGCTCGATCCGCAGCGAGTACGCTTTTTCAATGCACAGGAGGTGCAGGATGAGATCGAGCACGGGCTTGAAGCCATGCGCGGCTTGGTCGAGTACGCCTCGCAGTTCAAGCGCGAGCCGATTCCCGCATCCGAACTCGTGCTGGGCATGAAGTGCGGCGGGAGCGATGGCTTCAGCGGCATCACCGCGAATCCCTTGGTCGGGAGGATTTCCGATCGTCTTTCGTCATGGGGCGGTACCGCGATCCTCACGGAGGTGCCGGAAATGTTCGGCGCGGAAGCACCGCTCTTCAGCCGCTGTGATCGCGAGGAAACCTTTGATGAAGCCTTGGGCATGGTGAACCGCTTCAAGGATTACTTCCGGCGCCACGGGGAAGAGGTTCACGAGAATCCCTCACCGGGGAACAAGGACGGCGGCATCACCACGCTGGAGGAGAAGTCGCTCGGCTGCATCCAGAAGGGCGGCCGTGCTCCGGTGAAGCAAGTCGTCGGCTATGGCGAATCCGCGCGTCAGGGCCTTGGCGGGCTCTGCTTGGTCGAGGCACCGGGAAATGACGGCGTTTCCTGCACCGCGCTGGCTGCCGCCGGGGCCCATGCGATTCTCTTTACCACCGGCCGCGGCACCCCGCTTGGCGTGCCGGTGCCCACGATCAAGATCGCCTCGAATCACTCGCTTGCCGCGCGGAAGCCGGGCTGGATCGATTTCGATGCGGGCCAGCTTCTCGATCCCGGCGTGTCTTCCGACCAGGTGACGGATGATCTCATGTCGCTCATCCTCGACATCGCCTCGGGGAGCAAGGAGGCGCGCAACGAGCGCAACGGCTTCCGCGAGATCACCATCTGGAAGCAAGGCGTCACCCTCTGAGGGCTTCGTCCCTTCTCTCTTATTTCACCGCTCTTCTCTCTAATCCCATGGTGCTCCAGTTCGGTGCCGGCAATTTCCTCCGCGCCTTCGTTGATCTCTTCGTTTCGCAGGCTGCCTTCGACGAAGTCGTGGTCGTTCAATCCACCGGCATCGAGCGTGCGGATGCCCTGAACGCCGCGGGCGGCAAGTATCACGTGGCGATCCAGGGATTTGCCGATGGCCGGGTGATCGATGAAACGGAACACGTCACTTCGATCTCGAAGGCCCTGCATGCAGGGACGCAGTGGCAGGAAGTCCTCGAAATCGCCCGTCTCCCCGAACTCCGCTGGATCGTCTCGAACACCACGGAAGCGGGCTTCGCGCTCGACGATGCCGACCTCGCCAATGTTGACGTCCCGCGCTCTTACCCCGCGAAACTTCTTTCCGTTCTCCTCGCCCGCCACGCCACCGGCCTGCCGGGTCCGGTGATCCTGCCCTGCGAACTCATCGAGCAGAATGGCACCCGGCTCCGCGATCTGGTGCTGGAACAAGCGGCGCGCTGGTCCGTTTCTCCCCCCGCGATTGCCTGGCTGAAGGAGAGCTGCGTTTGGTTGAACAACCTCGTGGACCGCATCGTGCCCGGCCCGCCGAAAAGCCATCCGCTGCTCGGAAAAGATCCACTGCTGCTCAGCGCGGAGCCCTTCGCCTTTTGGGCGATCGAGACGTCCGGAAACTTCGACCTGCAGCATCCCGCCATTGTCACCTCCGCGGACATCTCGCCCTACTACTTGAGGAAGGTCCGCATCCTCAATGGACTTCATTCCGCGCTGGTGTGCCACGCGCTTCCGATGGGAATCGAAACGGTGCGGGAATGCGTCGAGCATCCCGAGGTCGGCCGGTGGTTGGAGCAGCTTTTGTTCGAAGAGATCGTTCCCGTTTTGGAAGGCCGCGTCGAAGATCCGGGATCCTTCGCGCGAACCACGCTGGATCGCTTCCGCAATCCCTTCCTGGAGCACAAGCTTTCCGCGATCGCCCTCAACCACGAAGCCAAGGTGCGAGTGCGCCTGCAGCCGACCTACGAGGAATATCGGAGCAAGTTCGGCCGCGATCCCAAGCTGCTCGCGGCTGTGCTCGGTTGAAAATCCGCCGTGGCATCCCGCTTTTGATTGTGTCAAAAGAGGGCTGGTGCGGTTTCGTTGGCACAGGTCGTTCTGCTTCTGGCTCGGTGTCCCCGGGCTGTTGTTCCTGCTTTGGATCTGGATCCTTTCGGCGAAGCACCGCACGGATCTTTCGATCACCGGGCCCGTGACCGTTTTCGTGGCGAATGAGGCAGGCTTCATCCGGGCGACCTGCTGGAAGGATCCCGCGCAGCCGGGTTGGTCCGGCTTGAAGGTCGATCATATGAGCTGCACCACTCCGCGCGCTTCTTTCCCGGCTACGCCTGGCGGGTCGAGACTCATAGCGGTGTGCTCGACCTCTGGCTTGCGCACTGGCTGGCCCTCTTCAGCTACCTCGTGATCTGGAGCCTGCTCCTTGGTTGGCGTTGGTCGAAGTTCAGGGTTTTCCCTTCACTCCGTTTGCCAGCGGCAAGGTGAGGACGAAGCACGCTCCGCCTTGGGTTCCTTCCTCGTAGTGGACCGTTCCTCCCATGGCCTGCACGAGTTCCGATACGATGTGAAGACCGAGGCCGGTTGAGATCTCGCCACCGGTGGGACGGGCGCTGAGGCGCATGAATTTCCGGAAAAGCAGCTGCCTTTCTTCCGGATTCACGCCGGGGCCTTGGTCATTGATGCGGAAGACGCCGGATTTGCCGTCATTCAGCAAACGGATCCTCACCCGGGAGCCCTTCGGGGAGAACTTGATCGCATTCGAGATCAGGTTTTCCAGCGAGCATAGCAGGGAACGCCGGTCCGCTTTCACGGGGATGTGCTCGTGCTCGCACTCGAGATCGAGGGTGATGTTCTTCGTCCGGCTATGCTGGTTGAATCCCCGCATGGCCTGTTCCGTGTATTCGCGGAGGCACAGCGACACGCAGCCCATTTGCGCCTTCGCCTCTTCGAGTTGTCGCGTCTGAAGCAGGGATCCCACGATTTCCAGCGCGCGGGAAGCGGAGTCCTTGATGCTCCCCAGGAGCGTGCTCTGGCGCTGGTCGAAGACCTGTGAGCTTTCCGCCAGCATCGCCGCGGCGAACTGCACGCCGCCCAAGGGATTCTTCAAATCGTGGGCCACCACTTCGAGAAGGTGGTTCCTCTCCTCGATCGTGGCGGCGAGGCGCTTGCGGGTGTTCTGGAGATTCAGGTGAACCTGCACCCGCGACAGGAGTTCCGGTCCGTGGAAGGGCTTGGTCACGTAGTCCACCGCCCCCGCGCCGAGAGCTTCCAGGATGAAGCTCTTGTCGGTTACCGCGGAAAGGAAGATGACCGGAACGTCTTTCCACTCGGGTTGCGCTTGCAGTCTCCGGCACAGCTCGAAGCCGGTGATGCCGGGCATCATCACATCGAGCAGGATCAGGTCCGGCCGTGCCGTGCGCAGCTTCGCGAGGGCCTCTTCGCCGCTTCCCGCCGCGATGATTTCGTGCCCCTGTCTCAAAAGCAGGGGCCCGACCACCTGGATGTTCTTCGGCTCGTCATCGACCACGAGGATCAATGACGAGGCATTGGCGCGGGGCAGCGGATCAAACGTGGGCATCGGAGAGGCTGTCGATGAGTCCGGGGAAGCGGGCCAGAATTCCTCCCGCTTCGGCAAAGTCCATGCTTTCCGCCGCGGCGTGGAGTTCCGCCGCGTAGCTGGCCAAGGGCGGGCAGTGGTGTTTGTCGGCTAGCTGGGACAAGTTCACGGCAAAGCGTAGCGTGGCCTGTGCAGGCACCAATTCCATGAGTTCGGGCAAGATCCTATCCCTCATGCCCGCGAGCTCCGCTTGCAACTCCGGCCATTCGCGTCCGAGGTACACATCTTCGACGGATTTTTCCGGTTGGGGACGGCCCGTAGCCGCCGCGGAGTGAACCGGCAGGAATTTCGAAAGCTCCAGATAAAGCCGTTCGCGGCTGAGCGGTTTGCTCGCGATCCCATCGAAGACCTGCTTCAGTTCTTCCTGGCTGTTGAGCAGGGACGAAGCGATCACCGCCACCAGCGGGATTTTCCGGGTGTCCTTCTGGGCCTTCAGCATCGCGTGCGCCGAACGCCCGTCCGCCACCGGCATGCGAAGGTCCATCAGGACCATGTCGGGCTTGTGGCGGCGGCACATCATCACGGCTTGCTCGCCATTTTCCGCTTCCAGCACCTGATGATGACTTCCGTGCAGGTAGCCGCGGATCAGCTCGCGGTTCAGCGCCACGTCATCCACGATCAGGATTTTCGAGGGCGCGAGGCGATCGAAGTCCACGGTCTTCCCGGCATTCGCCCCTTGGTATTCGGAGACCCGTTCGATCTTGCGCTGGGCCGGGACGGCGACGTGGAAGACCGATCCTTTGTGCAGCTCGCTGCTCACGTTGATTTTCCCACCCATGAGATCCACCAGGCGCTCGCAAATGCTTAGACCCAAGCCGGTGCCCTGGGCATTCCGGCCGTGCTCTGCTTCGACCTGATAAAAGGGACGGAAAATCTCGGTCACGTTATCGCCCGCGATGCCGATGCCCGTGTCCGCCACTTCGAAGTGGAGCAAGACGTCGTCCGAAGTGTCGTTCGTGTCGGCGGTTACCTTCACCTGGATGCTTCCCTTGCGTGTGAACTTCACGGCATTTCCGATCAGGTTTACCAGCACTTGCCGCAGGCGCAGCGCGTCGAAGGAAAGATAGGCCGGGACGCCGGGATCCAGCCGCATGGAGAACTCCAGCCCCTTCTCGTGAGCGCGGAAGGAGAAGAGGGTTTCCAGATTCTCCGCGAAGCGCTTCATCTCCACTGTCTCCGGATGAAGTTCCATCTTCGACGCTTCGATCTTCGAGAGATCGAGAATGTCGTTGATCAGGGAGAGCAGGGAATTGCCGCTGGTGACGATTGCCTTGGCGAAGTGCTTCTCCTGCGGCTTCTCCACCGCGTCATGGAGCAGCTCGCCGAAGCCGAGGATCGCATTCATCGGGGTGCGGATCTCGTGGCTCATCATCGCCAGGAAATCGGTCTTCGCCTTGTCCGCTTGCACGGCCTTCTCCTTCTCGAATTGCAAGTACTCCTGGCGTTCCTTCGCCATCAGGAAAAGGGCGAGCAGGATGGTTCCGACGACCCCTGCGGCGATCGCGACCACGCCCGTGGTCACCACCACGGTATTCGTGTCCTTGAAGCTCTGCACCATCTGGCGTTGCCTCTTTTCGAGAAGCGCCATCTCGTCCCTGCGCATTTCGGCCACCAGCTCGCGGAAGCGGTTCATCAACTGCGTTCCGCGTTCGGTTGCCGCGAGGGCCGCTGCGGCTTCCGGGCCCTCCTCGCGCATGGCCTGGATGCCGCGCTCGAGTTCCTCCTCCTTCTGGCGCGCCGTTTCGCGGATCATCTCCACCCGCATCTGCTGCGTGGGATCGTCGCGGGTCAGCTCCGCCAGCTTGTTGATGTGACCCTCCACCGCCCCGATCGCCTTATGGTAGGGTTCCAGGAACGAGTCCTTGCCCGTCAGCAGGTAGCCGCGATGGGAGGTTTCCACCTCGGTGAGCGCGCCCAAGCAGGCTTGGAGCTGGCTCATCACAATCCGGGTGTGGTCCACCGCCGCGAAATCGGTAAGATTCGCGCGTGTGTTCCGTACCGACGTGATCGCCCCGTAAATGATCATTACGAGCGCGATCAGGGCAGGACCGATGTAGCGGGCTTTCAGGTGCCGACGCATGCAGACTCGGGGTGTGACTTCTCGTCGCGGGTTAAAACGAACATTAGAACATTTGCCGGACAAGGCGTTTCAGGAGATCGGGAAAAATGCACAGAACGTGCGATTTGCAAATTGTCACTCTGAAGTTCCTCAACCGGATTTGCAATGCGGGAGAGCTGGCGGAATGCACGCTGCATGCGCCCGCAATGTTCCGGCCGAGCTGCCAGCATGCTCCGGCTCGCCAAGGGCTTGAGTTACGGGGGTTCGCGCGGGCCTGACGAACTTCGGAGCGGGTGGCACAAGGCCTGCCAAGATAGACGGGTAGAGCCTGCGGTCGCACCTGCGGCAATGGCCGGAACCATTAAAATCGACAACCCATGAATACCTTGGAAATCAAAGGCAACTGGAACATCGCCAAAGGCAAGTTGAAGCAAAAGTGGGGAGAACTCACCGATGACGATCTCGACTATGTCGAAGGCAAGCAGGACGAACTCCTCGGCCGCATCCAAAAGCGCACCGGCAAGACCCGCGAAGAGATCGAGGAGGCCATCAAGGAGTCCTGCGAGTGTCCCTAACCTATCTTCGTTCCTGCCACCGTGGTCCGATCCGGAGCACGGCGGCAGGCATCCACAATCCAACCCATTCCATCCATGAGCCTTCTTGGAACCATTCTGCTGATCGTTCTGGTCCTCGCCCTGCTCGGCGCCCTTCCCCGATGGGGGCACAGCAAGGACTGGGGCTATATGCCCAGCGGCGGCCTCGGTCTGCTCCTCGTGATCGTGATTATCCTGCTGCTCCTCGGATACATCTAAGGAGAGGGGAGAACCTCACTTCACCGCGTTGATCTCCAGAATCACGCTGGCGCGCTCCTTCGTGACCTGGGGATTGAAGCCGACCGTCATCAGATAGTCGCCGGACCAGACGCCGTCTCCGGGGATGGCGGATTTGGTGTCGGGATAGAGGTTCACCTCACGGATCGAGTAGCGCTTGGCGGGGTCGAGCCCCTTCAATTTCACCGGCGCATCGCTTCCCAGGTTCTTCCGTGAGCTGACGGAATAGCTGAACCAGACCGCCTTGTCCTTCGCTTCGTTCACGTAGGCAAGGGAGGCGAAGTCGTTGTGGTAAGGGGAGGTCAGGCGATAGAGGTCGCCGTGCCAGATGGTGTCGCCGAGCTGTTGGTAAAGTTCGAGCGAATCCCGGGTGAACCGCAGCTCCTTTTCATCCAGTTCGGAGACCACGATGTCGTGGCCATACTTGCCCATCATCGCCACATCCGTGCGATACTTGATCGGCTGCTTGCCCCAGTTCGTCACGTGGGCGCCCATCGTGATCGATGGAAAGAACTTCGAGTATTCCCACTGCATGTAGATCCGGTCCAGCGGGTCGGTATTGTCGCTCGGCCAGAACTCCGTGAAGTACTGCAGCGCCCCGTAGTCCACGCGGCCGCCACCGCCCGAGCAGAGCATGATGGGCAGATCCGGATACTTCTTCCGGAGCCGCTCCATGACAGAGTAGAATCCCTTCACATACTCCACATACACGTGCGACGGGTGAGGGTGGGTCGCCGAGCGCGCATTGAAGATCACCGCATTGCAGTCCCACTTGATGTAGGCGAGCGTGGGATTCTCCGTGAGCAGCGTGTCCACGATGCCATAGACGAAGTCCTGAACCTGCGGGTTCGAGAGATCGAGCACCAGTTGGTTGCGGTAGTAATGCGGCTCGCGGTTGGGGGATTGGAGCACCCAGTCGGGATGCTTTTCGTAAAGTTCGCTCTTCGGATTCACCATCTCCGGCTCCAGCCAGATGCCGAACTTGATTCCGTTCGCCTCGGCTTCTTTCACGAGGTGACCGATGCCGTGAGGCAGTTTCTTCCGATTCGGTTCCCAATCACCCAGGCCCGCATGGTCGCTATCGCGCGGGTATTTGTTTCCGAACCAGCCATCGTCCAGAAGGAACACGTCGCTGCCGAGTTTCTTCCCGTCCTTGATCAGCGCGCCTAGCTTCGCCTCGTCGAAATCGAAGTAGGTTGCCTCCCAGTTGTTGAGCAGGGTTTGGCGCTTGCCCTGGCCATTGAGGATGCGGTGCTTTCTCGCCCAGCGGTGGAGATTCCGGCTGGCATCGCCCGAGCCGCTGCCGGACCAGGTATGGATCAGGGCAGGGGTGGTGAATTCCTTCTTCGGCTCCAGCGTGTATTCCGAGGCATAGGGATTGATTCCCGCGATCACCCGCAGGTTGCGCGCCGGATCGATCTCCAGCGCGATTTTATAATTGCCCGTCCATGCGAGGTTGCAGGCCAGGACCTCGCCGCTGTCTTCGTCCACCGGTCCATTGACCCCGATCATGAAAGAGGGCGGCTGGAAGAGATTCGCGCGGGTGCCGAGCTTTGAATCCAGCACCTTGATCCCCGCCGTGAGTTCTTCCGACTCCGGCTGCATCTCGCGCGCCCACTCGCCGTGGTAGTGCATCAGGTGGTGATTCCGGCCGGTGAGAAAAAGATTCGCCGAGGCATACTTCTGCATCTTCAGCGGACCTGCTTCCTCGTGGGTGATGGAGGACCATTGTTCGATCACGTCTTCCTCCACGTATGCCTTGTAACAAAGGGTCACGTGGAAGGGATGAGCCGGATCGGTCAGCCGGATCGTAGTGAGCCTGATCCCCTCCGCGATTTCATTCGTCTCGTGGCTTTCGTAGTTCAGCACCAGCGAAGCGTCCCCATCGGCGTGGGTCACTTGGATCGCCGGTTCCAGCAGGTTGCGTGATCCGGCGGTCGTGTGGGCCGCGCCGTAGATGCCGGACGGATCATCCGCGGTCTTCGGGCGATCCGGGAGCTTCGAATACTCGGTAGCATCGGCCAAGCGCTTGCCGTGATGGATGATCAGCGGCTCCTTCCCGGTCTCGGCGCGCAGGACGAGGGCGGAGTGCTTCGTTTCGATGGCAATATCCTTGGCGGATGAGGCGAGCGTGCCGGTGGCCAGAGCCAATGGGAGCAGGCGGAAGGGTTTCATGACGGTGGGAAAGGGTTTCATCCTATCATTCTCCGTGAAGCTTTCCGGCCAAGGCCATCCTTTTCCCCGACAGGTCACCCAAAATGGTGTGAGTCCGGCACCCCTCCGGGGCGCACATCATACCGCACCTGTTCCGGTGGCTCGCTGCGCTTCACCACCGGCTACCATCTTCCTCCCCTCCGGGGCGCCGAGACCACTAGGCGGATCACACGGTGGTTCTACTTAGGGAACTCGATCTCGATCCCTTTCCTCCGCCATGCATCGGCGAATTCGGCCTCCAGCTTCTCGTAGCTGCCTCCGCCGAGAAGCGGGGCGAGCGAGTCCTCGCCGGTCTTCCCGGCGCGCAGGCCTTTCAGGTATTCTGTTATCCGCATCGAGCGACCGCCTCCCTCCATATGCAGGTAGTACTGCATCACCAGCAACGCGAAGCCATAGTTGAAGTTCGCATTCGGCCCGGCGAAGTCGCGGTATTCCATTTGGAAGAAACGGCGCAACCGGGGGGCGCGGAACTTCTTGCCCAGCCCGCGCCCTCCTTTGCCATCCTCGCCAAAGGCGGTTACATGGCTGAGCACCGTGTTCCCGTGAGGGTCGGGCCGGAAATATCCCCAGCTATAGGGAGTTGCCGCGAAGTACTCCGCCAGACCCTCGATGAACCAGCCATTGAGCGAGGACCGCATGTAGTCGCGCGGGGTCAATTGGTGCGCGAGCTCATGAATAAGCACCTTGTTCTGGCGCGAGGTATCGAGGCTGAAGCCGGTCGGCGTGCGGGTGAGTCCCAGGCTTTCCATCGGCACCATCACCACGCCGGTTCCGGGAACGAAGCACCCGGCCGTGCCCGACGGGCCACCCGCCTGCACGTAGCGCGCCTTGCTTTCGAAAAGCAGCACGTCCATCCGGCCTTGCCTCACCACGCCGCCATGAAGCGAGAGCGGCACGCTCGTCGCATACTTGTGGGTGGTTTCGAACATCATCGCGAAATTCCGCAAGACGTCCGAGGTCAGGCGGGCATCACAGGTGAAGCGATAGTTCGGGCTCTCATAGACGTAGCGTCCGGTCTTCGCGTCTTCGGACACCACCTTCGATTGGGATGCGCCGTCCACACGGATCTCGCGCGGCCAGGCGTAGCCGAAATTCGTGGGAGCCGGGGTGGCGGGCGCTGCCGGACTGGCCGGGGCCGCCGATTGCAGCCGGACCAGAATCTGCCGGTCGCCGGGACTCAGATCCGCCAAGGGTGTGCTGAAGGTCCGGCCGTTTTCGAAGGCGAAAATGGCATTCGCCCCATCCACCTTCACGAACTCCGCTTGGAAGCTGCGACCCTGGGTGTTGGTCCAGGTCCGCTGCTCGGCAGCGCCCTTTCCGCAGGTAAGGGCGAGCAGGAAGCCGGAAAGAAGAACGCCATGACGGGAAGTCATGGCGCATTAAAGATACATCAGACTGAAGCTTTCGAGGAAAATCCCCTAACTACTTCAGTGCTGCACGGTCACCGGGGTGCCCACCCGCACGGCATCGTAGAAGCGCTTGGCATGGCGCTTCGGCAGGCGCACGCAGCCGCTGGAGGCCGGGTAGCCCGGGACATTTCCGGCGTGGAGGCCATAGGCTCCGTTGAAGCGGAGGAAATAGGGCATCGGCACCCCTTCGAATTTGCTGCCGGGCGGACGTCCGCCTTTCCGGATGTCGACGTTCTCTTTCACCACCTTTCCGTTCTTCACGTAGTTCCCGTAGAGGGTGGAGCGGTGGTCGGCGTCTTTCTCGACCACGCTGAAGCGGCCGCGCGGCGTGCCCTTGCCCTCCCGGCCGGAGGAAATCGGGGCGACGGCCACCATCTTCCCCTGATGGTAGAGGTAGGCCTTTTGTTCCCCCAGTTTCACGATGATCCGGCGGTGCTTGGTGCCACCGCGGTCCATCATGCCGCCCAGCTCAGGGACGCTGGCGCAGCTCGCGAAGAGCAGGGGAAGGATCAAGAGGGCGAGCCATGAAAGGGCGCGCGCGGACGGATTGGGATCGGAACAGTTTTTCATGAAGGCGACGGCGCTGCCCCTGTCCCATGGGATGGCCCGTCCGTCAATCTATCAACCGCGATTTCGGCGGGACCGTCTGATTGGCAATGTCTCGCTTGGGATTTTGTTGCCGATGGCAATCGCCCTGATATGAGAGAGTGTTAGCCTTTCCGCTACTTCGTTCCGAAAGGCGGCACCCCAGCCCAACCCCAACCAGGAAAAACCAACCCATGAAAATGGAAACCCGCAAAACGGTCGGCGCGGGCCGCCGCCTCCTCATGACGCTCGCACTCCTGGCAGCCACGGTGGCTCCCGCCGCGGCTCAGGAGCTGCTCGTGGGAATCGCACCGAAGAACCGCCTCGTGTTCTTCGCCTCCACCAATCCGGGCGATGTGGACGTCGTGAAGGTGACCGGCCTTCGGCAGGGAGAGAAGCTGCTCGGCATCGATCGCCGGCCGTTTGATGGCCAGCTTTACGCGCTCGGCAGCACCAGCCGGATCTACGTGATCAATTCGGCGACCGGGGTGGCCACCGTCGTCGGGACGGCCGGCCCCTTCACTCCCGCCCTCAGCGGCACGCGCTTCGGCTTCGATTTCAATCCGGCGGTCGATCGCATCCGTATCGTCAGCAACACCGGTCAGAATTTCCGGGTGAATCCCGACACCGGCGTCACCGCGGGGACGGACACCGCTCTCGCCTACGCGATCGGCGATGCGGGGGAAGGCTCGATTCCCGGGGTGGCCGCGGCGGGCTACACGAACAGCGACAGCCCGGCACCGCTCGCGACGACGCTCTATGACATCGATTCAAGGCGCGATGTCCTGGTGATCCAAAACCCGCCGAACAACGGCACGCTGAACACCGTGGGAGCGCTCGGGATCAATGTCACGGAGGTCGCCGGCTTCGACATCGCCGGGAGCAACGAGGTGGCCTACGCGAGCTTCCAGCTCAAACTCCGGTTCGGAAAGAGCAAGCGCGCCTCCCTTTATACCATCAATCTCCTTACAGGCGCCGCGACCCTCGTCGGCAAGATCGGCGGACCTTTTCCGGTCAGCGATATCACGGCGATGGGGCCATTGATCCCGTAGGCGGCTTTTCCCCGGAGGACTCCCCTCATTGAGCGAATGCAAGGGAGCCGGAGCCTCGTTGCTCCGGCTCTCTTCATGAGGCGGCGTGGCCGATCCGTCAGGCCTCGGGACGCAGCAGGTAGCCCGCGACCCAGCCTTCCTCGCCTTTCACGTTGCGGCACCAGTGCCAGCCGTGGATCTGCTTGAGGGATTCCAGTTCGTCGCCCCGGCGGATCATGAGCACAGTGGGATCGAAGGCTTCGATCGCCGCATAGCGTCCTTCGCCCAGCGGCTCCAGGATTTGCTCCGGCACGTAGCCGTCACGGCCGCTGTCGTCCTCCGCCCACACCCAGCCGGGCCATGCCCGATCCACCGGACCCACCGTGATTTCGTCCCCGGGTTCCAGGCGGAGCGGATCGCTATCCTTCTCCTCGTAGTCGGCATTGGCGCTGAAGCGTGGCATGGGGGGAGGATGTAGCAGCCTAGGGAAATCCGGCAAGGCCGCGAGGCGGCAAAGCTTGTCCTCTGCCCGCGCTACGGGCATGTCCTCGGCCGTGACCGCCGACTTGATCCTTCAGACCCTCCGCGACCGTTTTGGCCATGGGGAGTTCCGCGGCGGACAGCGGGAGGTGGTGGAGGGCTTGCTCGATGGACGCTCGATGCTCGCGGTTTTTCCGACCGGCGGGGGAAAGTCGCTTTGCTATCAGCTGCCCGCTTTGCTCCTCGATGGCGTCACGCTGGTGGTCTCGCCGCTCATCGCGCTGATGAAGGATCAGGTGGATGCCCTGCGGGAAAAGGGCGTGGCCGCCGCGCGGCTCGACTCGACCTTGGAACGCGAGGAATACGAAGCCGTGATCCGATCGCTCGGCGATGGCTCGCTGAAGCTTCTCTATGTCGCACCGGAGCGGCTCTCGAACGAAGGCTTCCGCGCGCGGCTGAAGAAGCTGCGGATCGCGCTGGTAGCCATCGATGAAGCGCACTGCATTTCCGAATGGGGCCACAATTTCCGGCCGGATTACCTGAAGCTCGCCAAGCTTTGCCGCGACCTGAAAGTCCCGCGCGTCCTCTGTCTCACGGCGACGGCCACGCCCGCGGTGGCAAAGGATATCCGCAAGGGCTTCCGCATCACGGCAAGCGATCACGTCCAGCTCAGCTTCCACCGGTCGAATCTCGACCTGCGGGTGTCGCCCCTTGCCGCGGACAAGCGGAAGGCCCACTTGCTGGCACGGCTGCGCGAAAGCGAGGGAGCGGCCGTGGTCTATGTGACGCTCCAGCACACGGCGGAGGAAGTTGCCACGTTTCTCCAGAAGAACGGCCTGTCCGCCCGCGCTTATCATGCCGGCCTGCCGGATGAATTCCGGGCGTCCGCCCAGGAGAACTTCATGGCGGGAACTACGAGGATCATCGTAGCAACCATCGCTTTCGGCATGGGCATCGACAAGGCCGACATCCGCGCCGTCTATCACTACAACCTGCCGAAGAGCATCGAGAACTACACCCAGGAGACCGGCCGCGCGGGGCGGGACGGGAAGATGTCCGTCTGCGAGCTGCTGGCCTGCGGGGATGACCTCGTGACGCTGGAGAATTTCATCCACGGCGACACGCCCTCGCCGGCTGCGGTGCGGCATTTCATCGATCACGTGCTGCGCCTCGGGAGTGAATTCGATCTTTCCACCTACGAGCTGTCGTCGGTGAATGACATCCGGCCGCTCGTGGTCGGCACGCTGCTTACCTATCTGGAGCTGGAAGGGATCATCGAGGCGACCCGCATGTTCTGGTCCACCTACCAAGTGCGGATGCTGCGTGATTTCGAAGCGATGCTCGCCGGCTACGATGCCCGCCGGAAAACATTCCTGCGCAAGATCTTCGCCGCAGCGAAGGAGGGCCGCAGCTGGTACACCTTCGAGGTCGCGGAGGTGGCGATGAACACCGGGGAGGATAGCCAGCGCATCGTCGCCGCCCTCACCTATTTGGAGGAGGCGGGGGATATCGTGCTGAAGAAGTCCGGCATCCGCCAGGGCTATCGCTTGAAGAAAGATCCCGGCGATCTGCGGGAACTGGCCGAACGCCTCGATGCGCAGTTTCGCCGTCGAGAAGATGCAGACCTCCTGCGCCTGCATGAAGTGGTGGAACTGGCCGAGAAGCCCGGTTGTCTCACGGCCTTTGTCACCGGGCACTTTGGCGAGACGCTTCCGGGGCCTTGTGGACACTGCGACCGCTGCCGGGGCATTCCGCCTCAGGCGGTGCCACGGACGGTGCACCGAGGGCCATCGGATGAAGATCTCGTGGCCATACGTGCCTTGCGGGACGAGCGCCACGCCGCGCTCAAGACACCGCGGCAGCTCGCGCGCTTCCTATGCGGGATTTCCAGCCCCGCGGTCACCCGCGCGAGGCTTTCGCGCCACGATTCGTTCGGCCTGTTGGAGCACCTTCCTTTCGCGCAGGTTCTCGCCATGGCGGAGTCGCATTGACCCGCTAGACGGGATGCATTCACCACGAGGCCCGCTTTTATTTTGTAATCGGTTGGACCGGCCAATGACCTTGGAAAATCCGTAAACGTAAATACCCCGCAGATACTAGTGGGGGAGGCCGTCATGATTGGCGCCTTTTGAGAAACGAAAACGGTCGCTTAATGCTACCTTTATGGGGGAGGTGTAATTCCCCCGATTGCACCAAAGAGCGGATTTTGCTGAGCTTCGTGCTCCTTTCCGCAACATTTTTAATCGACGAATGGTTATAGTGACGAAATTGTCACGGTCGTTATTGTGATGAACACCAGTGTGATCCTACGTGCCAAACTGACGGGCCTGTTTGCCCGCGGAGAGGCGTCGCCTCGCGAAGCGGGGCACGGGGATCCCGCGGGACGTTCAAGGAGTCGGGTTTTCCTCACCGATTCAGTTTCTCAGTGCCACCGGGCATTCGATGTAACCTATTGTGCTGTAGTCCTCGGCAGCAGATAGGCAATCCGCACTGTCCCCCCAGACCTGCAATGGATGCTAACCAGAATAGAAGAGAGTTCAAATTCGTGCTCCCGCCGCACCTTCAGGGAGTCCTCCGCGCGCGCGTTGCCGAAATGATGGAGGCAGACCGCGGGGCCGAAGACGGCTATCCGGTTCTCTCCGAATATTTCGATACCGAGGAACGCAGCAGCTACTGGCAGAAGCAGATGGGTGTGCAGAACCGCCGCCGCATCCGTAGCCGGGTCTATGGCCGCCGGGACGGTGCCATTCCCGCCAGCGCCTTCATCGAGGTGAAGCACAAACTGGACGGCGTGACGGTAAAGCGCCGTGTCGCCGTGGGCCTCGACGAGCTGACCCACTTTTCCCAAGGCACGCTCCCGGTCCGGGAAAGCTATGCCTCGCCTGCCGACGAACGGATCTTTGCGGAGATCCGCGACCTCGTGAACAATCGCGAGCGCCGCCCCGTGGTCCAGATCCGCTATCACCGCTATGCTTTCGATAGCGGTCCGGAGGGAACCATCCGCATCACTTTCGACAATGATCCCCGCTGCCGTTTCAGGCTGATCCCGCTTACTCCGGACGATCCGGATTTTGAGCTCCCTCTGCTGGAGCCCGGCTCCGCCATCATGGAAGTGAAGACGATCGGCCCGGTGCCCTATTGGTTCCGGAATCTGATCGGGGAATTCAACCTCGTACCGCGCGGCTTCAGCAAGTACACCGCCGCCCTTGAGATGTACGAGTTCAAGCAGAGGCAGGCGCCACCACCTCCTCCGCCGTCGAAAACGCAGTCCTTGACGCCTCCGCCACGGAAGACCCAGCGCCGGGAAGTGGATGAAAGGGGCCGCCTCAGGCCCACCGCGACTTCCACCCTGCCACGCCGCGCGGTGCCGAACCAAGGACGGACTCCCGGCTTCTTCAGCCAATGGATCATGAGGCTCGTGTCTCTTTTCCAAGTGCAGAAAGCCCGCTGATTTTTCGCCGGTATAAGTCCGCCGATCCCTGCTCCCCTTAAGAACAAGCATGTACCCGTTAGAAACCCTTCTCAATTCCGGTTCCAAAATGATCGCGCAAGCCGCCTCTCCCGAGGGCGGCTCCTTTCTCGACGGACTTCTCAACCCCGGCGCAACTTCCCAGACCGGAATTCCCGGCCCGCTCGAAGTGGCGTTGGCGATGGCCATCAGCCTCGCGCTCAACCTCATCATCGCGACGATTTATCGCCGCACCTACAAGGGCACCCGTTATTCCCAGGACTATGTCCAGACGCTGATCATGATCGGCGTGGTCACCACCATCCTTATCATGGTGGTGGCGGGGAACGGCGCGATCGCCTTCGGCATGTTCGCGGCCTTCTCCGTGATCCGATTCCGCCGCACGCTCGGCCAGTCGCGGGACCTCGCCTTCGTGTTCTTCGCCATGGCCATCGGCATGGTGGTCGGGGCCCGCATGTATGAGATGGCACTGATCATCACCGCCATCGTCGGCGTCGCGATCATCATCCTCACGAAGACGGATGCCTTCGCGCCGCGCCGGGCCTCCCACATGCTCACGCTGCGCATGACGAGCGACATGGATTTCGAGAAGCTGCTGGAGCCGGTGTTCAACGAATTCACCGACCGCGTCCAGCTGGTCAGCGTTTCATCGGCCCAGGCCGGCATGATGACCGAGCTCCGCTACGGCATGCAGCTCAAGCTCGGCGCGAGCACGCCCAAGCTGCTCGATGCCCTGCACCTCGTCTGCGGCAACAACCGCGTGATCCTCACCCCGACCGGCAACGAACTCGACATGTGAGCCTCCGCCATCGCTTCCCGAACCCCAAGCTGCCTTTGATGAAAACCCTCGCCCGTTTCGCCCTCCTGTCCTGTCTCGCCGTTGCCTTCGTTCCCGCGGACCTTCATGCCGCGGATACGAAAGAACCGAAGGAGAAAAAGGAGTCGAAAGATGGGAAGAAGGGCAAGGGGAAGGACAAGAAAAAGTCGAAGTCCAAAAAGGATGACAAGCCGAAGGCCGAAGCCGGGCCTGCCGCGGTCGAAGCCGATGCGAAGGACGTGATCATCGAGCCGGCGCCGGTGACTGAAAAGAACAACGGCGACTGGTGCACCTGGCTCAATGACAAGCCGGGCCTGCTTTACGAGAACGCGGAGAACCCCTGGATCCAGTCCTTCGAGATCGGAGGCCGCTTCCATTATCAGGCGGCATACCTGGAAGGAACGGACGTCAACGGCCGCGACTTCAACGACAAGTACGATGAGTATCGTAGGCTCCGACTGGAAACGAAGACGGACTTCCTCCGCTACTTCACCGCGGAGATCAACGTGAACCTCGTGGCGGACGACCGCTTCCGCGAAGGCCTCTTCACCGACCTCGAGTGGGGCTACGACCGCTTCGACGAGGCATCGATCGAGTTCGATCTCCACAAGGCCATCGGCGAGCGCGGTCCCTTCGACGACATCAAGATCAAGTACGGCCGCATAAAGCTGAAGATGACGGAGGAGGTCCACATGTCCTCCAATGAGATCTACACGATCGAGCGCTCCGGCATTGCCGACAAGCTGGGCGGGGCCGCCAGCCGCCCCACGGGAGCCACGCTGGAACTCGAAAAGGCCAACTGGAAATTCGTCGCAGGCGTCTACAGCGCGGAGGACGATGCCGATTTCATCGGCGGTTGGAATGACGGCCAATTCTACTACGGCAGCGTCGAATGGAAGGCCACGGAAGAGTTCAAGCTGGTATTCGATTACAGCCAGAACGATCTCGATGACAAAGCGCTCGTGGACGATGCCCTCGGCTATGCGTGGGCGGCCTCGCTTTCCGCCGTGTATGAGAAGAGCAACTGGGGGATCATCACCGAAGCCATCTATGGCGACAACGGTGGCGCGAACGGCCTGATCACCCGCCGCCAGGGAGACTTCCACTCTTTCGTCGTGATGCCGTGGTACTGGATCATCGAGAACAAGCTGCAGGCCGTCATCCAGTATCAATACCTCAGCTCACCCGAGTCACAGGGCATCCAGATCCCCGTGCGTTATGTCCGTGCCGAGCATGAAGATCCCGCCGTGGACGTGGACAATGGCCGTGGCAATGAGCACCACTATCTCTACGGCGGCCTGAACTATCACATCTGCCGCGACCGCCTCAAGATCATGGGCGGCGTGTCCTATGATGATCTCACCACCCGCCGCAGCGAGATCAAGGCTTTGACCTATCAGATCGCGTTCCGAACGTCGTTCTAATCTCCAAGTAGCGGAACGGATGTCCCCCATGGATCGCGGGTAGGGCGGACCGGCCTCGGTCCGCCTCCGCCCCATTCACTCACCGGACATTTTCTTCGACCAAGTCGCCAGGAAGATCCCCCGGCGCGTGCGATGAACCGCCGGCTCGAAGTCCTTCCAGGTCATCTTGAGTTCCGTTGGAGAAACCACCTTCCACTCGGCAAGGTTCGGCGAGCACCATGCGGATTGATCGCGCGGCCGGACCTTCTGCTTCCCGTCTTCAAAGGCGAGATCATCGACCGTCCATCCATCCAGGATCACGCGGAACTCCGCGGAGCCGATCGTGTCCTTCCATACCGCTCCGGTATGAGTCGTGTAGGAGAAGCCGGTAGATCCCATCGCATCGCCGCCGTTATCCGCCGTGTACTTCCGCTCCACGATCACATCCTTATCCGGCGGGAAACTCAGCTCCACGGTATAATAGTCGGCATATTGGATCTCGTCTTTCGGGATATTAGAGGGCGGATCGCCCAAGCCGCTCTTCGGCGTGCCCCATTCGCTGGTGCCGAACCACCCGCGCACCTTCTTGGCCTCCACCTGCTTCCCATCCACGAAGGTCTCCAGCTTCGAGATCGTTCCTGTGTCCGACTCAAGATCTAACAAATCGGGAAATCCCACCGTCTGCTTCGCCTCGCCCTCTTGCTTCGAGCTTCGGAACGTGAAGCGGCAGGTGACCTGCGACTCCGTCTTCCCCATCCGGATTTCGATGTTCTCCGAAACCATCCGGATCACCGACTCCTCCCCTTGGAATTCCCCCAGCGGAGCAGGACCATGGCCACCGGAGTTAATGGCAGTGTCGTTCGCAAGCACGGGCGAGATCAACGCAAGCAACATCAGCTTTTTCATCACCGCCTCCCATCGCCCATGATCGGGATCTTGTCGAGTTGGGGAATCGATCTTGCGCCCTAGCAGGGTCCGATTCCCTCTTCGGCACTTTGCTTCTTGACGAAATCGCCACCGGCCAAATAGGCGTTTGTCATCGCTTATCACATTCTACTTGTGTGATAACAAGCCGCGCGCCCCCAAGATGATATTTCCAAGAATTTCCGCACTTCTTGCGGCAACCGTTGTCCTTCAAGCAAACGCACAGACATCTGTGGAAGCGGAGGCAGGACAGAGCGGGCCAACCCCAAAGTGGGACGTGTCCATTCCCGAGCCAATTTCTGATGGCGCTTTGGCCGGGCAAATCGAGGAGCTTGGCTCTGTCGTCGCCCCGGTGATTGCTACCCATACCGTGCAAAGAGTCGTGACGGAGGACCCACCCATTCCCGGCCAACCTCCGGTGACTGGTGCGGCCAATCTCACCTTGCAAGTGATAGCGGTTCCGGACGTTTCCGATCCTCCTCCTCAGCTTTCCCCACTGCCGTCGGGTGATCCAGTCGTGCGTGCCCGAATCGAGGAGCTTTCGCGGACTTGCCGCGGCACGGAACTGGTTTTCGTTTCCGCAACGGTCTACGACAACCACAGGACGTTTCTACGCATCTACCCCCACGGGCAAGTTGGTGATGAGGTGACAGCGTGGAGCAACGTGGATTTCAAGATGTTCAGCGGTTGGCCCGTGTACCGGGTCAACAAAAGCGACGGCACCAGCCAAGACTACGGCTTGCTCCTGGGCATTGGGGACGTGCAAACAGCGACCCAGCAACGCGTGGCCATACAAGCGGGCCGCGAATACGAAGCTCCCCCGATTCCGGCACTTCCAGATCTCTCCGCGAGCGGCCCTGCCTATCATATCGTGGACGGAAATGTGGGTAGCCCGGCCATGGAAACGCTTGAGCAGGTTCACGACTTGTTCCGGAAGGAAGGTGCCCGGATGACCGCGGCGCACAACGCGCGGAAACAAGCGGAGGATGAACGCAAGGCGCAGCTCCTGGTGAACCCGCCAAAGCCCGCGGACGTGACGATCCGCTATTGGAAAGGCGAGCCAAATGCGAATGGGACGGAGGTGGCGGAGTGAGATCATCATTCTTTCCCGCGTGGAAGCGGATCGCAGCGCTCGGCCTTTCCTGCCATACATTGGCGCACGCTCAGGTCCAGAGTCCTCCGTCGTCTTCATACGACCCGCAGACAGACGTCATCCGGCTTGATTGGCAATCGCCTGGGAACCGGACCTTCTTCCCGCAGGCCTCGACCGATCTGGACCTATGGAGCTATATCGGCGCGCTTCACTTCGGCGCTGGGCCACATGTAGGCATGGTGCAAACCGATGCGCCGAAAGCCTTTTTCCGGCTGCAATACTCCGACCTGCCGGTGGCAAACGAAGCGGAGGCTGAAACCGCCGACTTTGACTTGGATGGATTGCAGAACATCGTCGAGCTGCAAGAAGAGCACACGGACCCTCTGGACAAGGATACCGACAAGGATGGCCTTCCCGATGGCTGGGAGGTTGCCCACTCGATCAGCCCGCTCGACGATGGCTCCATTGATCCGGCCAACGGGCCATACGGGGAGTTCGGGGCGTCGCCATCTCCCGCTCCCGGCACGTATTCTCCTTTGTCCATCACTACCAATGCGAATGCCTATGGCGCGGGAGTGCAGGGCCATTCCCACGCCACCATGACCGACCGGGACGGCGATGGCATTGCGGATGATCTCGACGCGGGCCCGCTCTCCCGCGCCATCGATTGGGAGTCGGGCGGTTCCCCGCCCCAATTCATCTACCATGCCTTGCCGGGATATGACCTCTTCCTGCACGGCTCCGTCCTAGGGTGCAACAATCGGGGAGATGTTCTCGCGACCAAAGCGGCCTATATCAACGGCAGCTGGGTTCCGCTGGCGAAGATCACGCCCGGAACCGGAATCGTCATCGATTTCATGGTCGACGGCCGCATGCACAAGGCCTCGGTGAGGTTCTCTCCTTTGCCGTCGTCGATTTCGGACGATGGGAGAATCGTCGGCACCGGAAGGGTTAGGATCGAGCCAGCTACGGGAAAGGATCAATGGGGGACCCCCTACATCTACGAGGTGGAAGATACTTATTTGGCCTACATTTGGGACACCCCGACGACGACGCCCAGGCTGCTGGCACATCCTTTCGGCAGCCTCCTATGGGGGCAGGCATGGGATGAGAGTGCCCAGATCGCGGAGGATGGAACCATCGTCGTCAAACGCCGGGCCAATCCCGAGGGTCCTCCGAGCACCTTTTGCCGCTTCGTCCGCTATGATGCGATTAGTGGCGGAGAGACAATCATAGGGGACTACCCCTCGCCCCGAACGGCCGTGCTTGGGGAGCAAGGCTTCCTTGCCTTCAATGCGAACTCCTGGAACGCCTATGCCTGGCTGCCGGACGACACTTCGCCCCGCTCCTTGTTGGCCGACTCAAGTTTCAGCGGACCCAATTCGCGGTCAACCTACGCTCCGGGAGCCGAGCCAACCTTCATCGGTCACAAGCCCGGCGCGCCCGGGGGTTATTGCCTTAACTTCTGGGACAAAGCGATGATCCGCCACGAAGGCCGATGGCAAGAGGCGGTTGAATTGGGGGACACGACGCTCATTACGAGGAAGGGAGTTGCTTTTAAGGCCGGAAATCCGAACGCAGTACAGGTTTGGAACGGCGGTGAGTGGGAGAGCCTCGCATCAAACGTGGTCAACCACGACTTTTCCTCCAGCTCTGTAATTCCGCTCGATTCAACTGCCGACGGAAGGGTGCTCATTTCCTCCCAAGCTGGATCATTGCCCGTCTACGGATACCTTATACCGACAGAATTTGTCTCCAGGGACAAATTCATGGCGGGGTCATTTGAGATACCCCCCGGCTGGGATAATCTTCAGATGGAGTTTGTGGGGCCGGGCGGTGAAAACCTCGGAAAATACGGGGACCTCCTCGGCGGCGGGGCGACGAAGATCTATGATCGGGTCACCGATATCCTGAATGCGGCGGATTTCAATTCCGGAGGCCAGTCCTCCAGCCAAAAAGTCTGGTTCGTCAGGGATCCGGCCAACAATCGGAGAATTGACTACTACACGTGTTTTAACTCGGTTGGCCAGGCCCGGATCGATTTTTACCTCGGCAACTCCCACGTCGCTGCCGTTCCACATACGCTGGTAGGGGCGCAGGACTTTGCCGAAACCATTGCCTACGTGGACGCCTGGGTGAAAGGCACTTCGTTCAATTGGGGAGGTGGAGGTGACCCTTCTTTGTCACTGAACTCGTTTGGCGGAGGGATCGACAATCTCACCCGGGCCTGTCTGATCCCGTTCTTCAATGTCGTCGATCAGGTGGAGGGATTGGGGTCGGTGGTTTTCGGCCTATGCGACGGAGTAAAAGCCGGTGCCGAGGACGACTGGAATTTTATCCAACTCATCGGCCAAGGTGCCGTATTGGCAAAAACCTGGGCGAGTCAGCAGGCCCAAGCGGAACTCCAGGAATGGAAAAACGATCCCCTGAAACGGGCCGTCGAACTGAAAATGATGGCGGACCGGATCTGTGAGGATGTGGTCTTTAGTACCGTGGAACGGATGAGGCAAGTCCCGGTCACCTGGGAGAGCTTCAAAAAGCTCGCATGGAGCGCTTGCGCGGTCGGTATGCTGCATGCAGAACGAGTATTTATTCTTAACCGCGATGTCTGGGGCCAGATCGTCGACGGGCTTACCGAGTGGGCGGATGACTTCGTCGGGCGCATGGCACAGGGAGCGGAGAAAGCCCACTGGGAAAATGTTCCGTGGGCCAAGTACCGTCTTGTGCAGGACGCCAATAGCACCGATCGCCTAGTCTGTTACACCTTTGGCTACACCTTCGGATATTTGTGCGAGCAGGTAGCCGTGGGGGCTCTTACGTCGGGCGTGGGCAAAATTGCTCAGGTGGCGGTCAAGGGCGGCGTCTCCTTGGCCGCGAATTTGGCGAGGCGTACAGGAGGCGTCTTGGCGGCCCGAGCCTATCTCCTGAAACGCATGCTCTCGACGGCCGATGTTTCGACCGAGCTTGCGGAGGCATACGGAAGAGGCTTCGCCGCAGCGTCTACGGGACCGGTCTCCCCCGGCATGCCCTACGTGGCCATGGAGGCGATGCAGGAGGGTGTGGTGGCCGGGCGGATGCTGTGGAGGGAGCATATCGACGACATCTTCCGGGTGAACATTCGCAAGCTTGTCAGGCAAGGCCAAGAGGCCTACCTCGAGAAGCGATTCACGCAGCTCATGACCATCCTTGGACCGGACTTCGATGCCACGATCGGCCGTAACTTCCTCAAGGTCGTGGACGAGCTAATTCTTGTTCCCAAAGCTGACGGGACCGTGGAGGAATGCTTCGAAGCATTCTTCCGGGCCTTTCAAGGAAATCCCAGTCTGATGACGAGCGTGGACGATCCCATAGTAAGCGTCGCTCTCCTTTCCTCTGAAGGAAAAGCAACTCTCAAGAAGTTCCTCAGTGGTCCAGATCCCGGCAAGCTATGGGATATCGACGTCCCTGCTATTGTGGATGGAGAACCTGCAGTTCCTCACAACTACTGGGTGAGGGGGATCCTTGGAGAGCTGAGCATCTACAGGAAACAATATAAGGCCTTGGGATACTCCCACTCGCCGACTGCCAAGGGGTTTGATTTCACCGGACCCAAATGGGTGCAGATCAAAACTCTCAAGAATCCCGATGGAGCGATTGGAGCGATGAAAAAAGCCATCGATGATCTCATTGCATTCTCACCCGGTCCACCAAATCCGAAACCCCTTAAGTTGCACATCCTTAAGAAACCCGGCACGAGCAGCAGCCAGCTGGAAAGTGCACTTCGCGATCATATTGAATCTAGTCCAGCGGCAGACCGCCTTGAGCTTGTAATTCAAGAATTCGACCTATAGCCATGATTACCCGTGAGCCAATGCATTTCGCTGTGGCGTTTCCGACCATTCCAGAACCGGTTTCTGGAGTATGGCATCTACTTAGCGATTACTTGGAGAAGCAACAGTCTCTACCGGGACTTTTTGAGGTCTCACAAGGTGTAGGCCATATCGAGGAGTTTCACTCTACAACTCGACTGAAGATGACCCCGGAAGAGGTAGGACGATTGATCGTGGATCGGCGGTTAACTGGATTTTTTGTCCACACAAGCTACTCGAAGCCAAGTGTTGGTTACCATCTTCGCTTTGATCAGAAGGACGTTTCGCAGTCGGTATTGAGTTGCAGGGTTGACCAAGCGGCAAAGGCCCCGAATGAATGGTCTGGATTGGTCGAAGGCCTCATGGCTAGGTGGTCATCTATCGGTTCGTGGCAATGGACTCCTTTATATAGGGTCTGGCAGTGGCTCAGAGTGAAGGACATGTTTAGAGAGACAAAGTTTGGTCCTTTCCCTCCTGGCTACCGGGTGAGAACCGAGAAGAGTGCGGATGGCCTTGGGCCAGACCGCGAATTCTTCGACATTTCATTGAACCCAGGACGCGCCAAAGAGCTGATTCCATCGATAAACTTCTACCCAACCGCCGAAATGTGGCTGGGTCCCCATTTCTGGCAATACGCGAAGTGCACGAAGGAAGACGTGCTGGCTGCGGACTTCTTTCTTGAGAAGCGGGAGACGCCGCATTTCCTTTACCTCAAGAGCTGGCCAGAGGCCTTTACCCGGCCTGACGGCGAGCAGGGTCGGCAGCAGCAGCGACTGTGGAAGCTGCTCTTTCATGAGGATTGCGAGTGGCCGCCAGGGTCGGGAGGTATTTGTGACGAGCCGATGTATGGGCCGCCCGAGTTGATGCCTGGCTACCAACCACCGGGCTCGGCTTGAGCCTTGCGACGGTTTGACGTGAACCCTCGGAATCGGTGAATCGAATCCTGCTGGCTCGTCGTAAACGTTTGAAGTTGTCTCCGGATAAAGCGCGAATCATGCGACCCGGTTTGAATCGAGGTCGCATGATTCGTTGGATGTGAAGGCGTGTGGCTCGTCCCCTTTCGCTTGGGCGGGACCGGGGTGGAGCCCTTTGATGCCTGCCGGTCCCAGCCTCTCCGGCTACGGGTTGCCGGCACCGGCGCCGGCTAGGACCGCGGCGGGAACTTCGGAGGCGGGTTGTGGCTGGTAGTTGTAGTAGCTGGCGGGGTTGAAGACGGTACCGCCGGTTTCGCGGCGGCTGGTGGCGGAGGCTCCGGTGTAGATGTTGTCGGCGACGGTGGTCTGGAGCGCGCCGGCACCTGCGGATGAGGAGAGGTCCCAGTCGTAGTAGTGGGGGCGCTGGCTGTTCTCGAAGTAACAGCGGTCGAGTCGGGTCTGGGCGTTCTCTTCCGATGCCACGCAGTAGAAGCTCACGTTGCGGTAGTAGTTGTTGTAGCCGTGGACCATCGTGCCGGTTCCGCTGACGCGGGGATTGCGGCCACCCCCGCGGTCGAAGTAGCAGTGGTGGATGGTGACCATGGCGCCGGACCCGATGCCCGACACGTAGTTGTGCTGGTGCGGGCTGCAGAAGCCGAGGTCGTAGCCGTCGAAGTGGCACCACGAGACGGTGATGTATCTCGGATTGGTGCCGTTGATGTCGATGTGGCCGTCGCTGATGTTACGGAAGGTGCAGTGGTCGACCCAGACGTGGTGGGACGAGTCGATGGTGATGCCGTCGCCTGCTTCGACCACACCCTGGTTGACGTCGGAGATGGTGAGGTTGCTGACGATGACGTTGCTCTTGCCAGAGATCGCAAGCCCCGCGCCGATCAAGCTGGCGCCGTTGCCGAGGCCGACCACCGTCTTGTTCGACCCGAGGCTGACGCCGCCGTTGGAGGTGATGACGTTGGAGATCTCGCCGCAGTAGTAGACGCCGTTGTAGCGGCCCACGGTCTTGGTGCCGGTGCTGAAGGTGCCGTTGGTGAGGTCGATGACGGTGCCCTCCGGGATCTGGAGGATCCGCGGGGTGTTATCGGTGCCATAAGAGATGAGCTGCGCCCGGGTGGTGACGGTGACGGTCTGCCCGCCGGTGCCCCCGGTGGTTCCGGACAGTCCTAAAGCAGGGACCGAGGCGAAGCCGTCAACGGTGGAGGGGTTGAGGACGGAGAATTTTTCCCAAGCGTTGATGGCGGTGCGGTTGGCGATCAATCCTTCCGCCTGGGAACTCACGTATTTGCCATTGGCATTGGCGACCAGCGAGGCGCTGCCATCGGCGTTGTCGATCCATGTGAATTTTTCCCACGAGTTCAGGGCGCTTCGATTGGCCCGCAGGGTGGCGGTGCCGGCACCTTCGGCACAGACGTATTGGTTGTTGGCCTGACATCGCAGGCCGATCTGGCCATTGCCGGCATCGACCACGACGAAGCGTTCCCAATCGGTGACGTTGGCGACGTTGGCGACCAGAAGGTTTTCCGAGGAAGTGCCGTTGTCGGCGGAGACCCATTGCTGGTTTCGTCCATCCACAAGCGCGATGACTGATCCCGGGGCCGGAGCGGCGGAGGTACAGAGGGTAGTTAGGAGCAGGCAGGAGACAATGTCCGCGAAGCGAGCGGTGATACGGAATTTCATAGGTTTACATATCTTGGGTTTTCGATGCAGTTGCGGTCGGAGTTCGCGGGTGCCGGAGATCCGGAATGCTCCGGTGGGAGCATGACGGATGACTCCATGGTGCGAGGCTGCACCATCGACGGATTTTGGGGATATGCTGATTCCTGCAAGGTTACTGCGGAATTCGGCAGCGGCGGCGGCGAGATCCTCAAAAAGGGCGTGGTCCCCCTAATGCGAGTCCCTCATTGAAGTGGCTCGGTGCCGGGTACAGGCTTCGCGGTGCTCCTTGGTTCATGGCCCGTGCGAGATGCCCTCCAGCGGTGACGGCCAATCGGATGATTGGAGAGAGGTGTAGCCTTGAGCCAAGGCATCACCGGTTGGGTTGTTACAAGGCTGAACTCGACTTTTGGATACGGGTGAATTGTGCTCGGGGGGCCGATGACGCAACACCTCCTTCAAGTCTGCGATCTCTCCCATGCCACCCTGCTGGAACTTTTCGACGCCTCGCTAGAATTTGAGTCCGCGTTCCGAGGCGGCGAAATGCCGCGAATCCTGGAGGGGATGACCATCGCAATGTGCTTCGAGGACGACGGGTTTCGAAACCGGGCGGCCTTCGAGTTGGGAATCCAAATGATGGGAGGGAAGGCGGTCTACATTCCCGGAAGACCCGGCCTGAAGGAGCCGGCCGCCGATATGGCCCGCTACTTAGGCAATTGGTTCAATGCGATCATCATCCGCACCCCGGAGTACGCGGCGATCGAAGAGATGGCAGCCGTGGCCGGAATCCCCGTGATCAATGCCCGCACCCGCTACAACCATCCGTGCGAAATCCTGGGAGACCTTTCGTTCGTGAGAAAGACCCGGGGAAGCATCGAAGGGCTCAAAGTTGTCTTCGTGGGTGAGGCTACCAATCTTTGCCATAGCTGGCTTGAGGCGGCCGCCGCTCTACCCATCGAGGTCGTCCAAGTATGCCCGCAAGGGTATGAGGTGAATGCGAGCACGCTCGACCGCCTCAGCAAGGACGCAACCGGGAGACTGCGCTTTGCCCGCGATCTCGAGGGCGAGTTGGAGGACGCGGATGTCGTCTACACCGACTGCTGGCCCGGCCGCCCGACCGAGGAAGCGGCCGAAGTCATCGAAAAGGATTTCCAAAACTACCGGATCACCTCCTTACTGCTCGAACTGGCGCCCGCCAACTGTGTGTTTCTGCCGTGCCCGCCGGTCACGCGGGGCGAAGAGGTCTCTGATGATGCAATGGTTTCTCCAAAATGCCGCGTCTACGAGGCCAAGGACTACCTGCTTCATGCCCAGAACGCTCTCTTGGCCCTGTTCTTGGAACGTTGACGCCGGGTTCGCCGTGCACAGGCCATATCAGGGGAGCGATGAGCGCGCAACAAGGGGGAGGAGCGGGCGCGCTTTTCAAAAACGCGCCCCGCTCCCGCTCTGCGGCACAGAACGAACTTTAACGAATCACTTCTGCTCCTCGGTCGTTTCCTTCTTTTCGATCTTGGTGCCACCAGGCGTGACCGTCGTATCGGTCTCGGTCTTTTTCTCGGTGGTTTTCTCGGTCGCGGGAGGCGTTACGATGGTGGTCTTGTCTTCGCCAGGTGGATTAATCGTGGTTTCCTCCTTTTGTTCGCAGGAAACGAAGAGCAAGGCCAGGAACGCGGTGATCAGGTAGGTTTTCATGTTTTTCTGGTTAGGATTCGCGCCACTGCAGAGAACTCGTCTTCTCCAACAGGGCATCGGACACCCGTAATGCAGATGACGCGATCTGTCCAACGGTTGCGAGAGCGGGGCTCCCCCCCTCGCTAGAGCGCGTCACACGCCCGGTGGCGACCGGGACCAATCACGCCGGGCAGGGAAGGGGCTACTCCGGCACCGTCGGGCCGAGTTTGACCCGGTAGAAACGCTGGGATGACCCGCTCGTATCGGAATCGGTCCAGATGAACGGCACCGCAGGTGAAACGGCAGTGAAAGCGGTCGTCCAATCCGTGAGGTTGGTCGAGGTTTCGATCGCGTAATCCGGGCCGGTCTGTCCGGTGACCTGGACGCTGAACTGTCCGCCCGCAGATGAGATGTGGCTGATGCCCGGCGCGACCAGCGGATTGACGACGACGGAAAAACTTTGCGTCGCGCTCAAGGGCGGCGAGCCGTTGTCGGAAACCTGCAGCGTGAATGTGTTCGTCGAGTTCGCCTGCGTGACGAGCGGGCGGAAGGAAAACGCGCCGCTGTTCGCGTTCAACGTGGCGTTGCCCGGACCGGCGAGCAGTGAAAAGGTCAGCGTTTGCGGCGGCTGGTCGGTGTCGGTCACACTGGCAGTGAAGGCGACGGTCTGGCCGACGTTCACCGTGTGGCTGCTGATGGCCGCGAACACCGGCGGCGTATTGATGAGCGCGGCGGTCTCATTCGTGGTCAGGATGCGGTCGTACAAACGCACGTCATCGAGCGTGCCATTGAGATAGTTGCCCCCGGTTTGCAGCCCACCAATGCGGAGTACCGTCGGCCAGCTGCGCGACCCGGTGGGGCCGGTGCCGCTGCCGCTAAGGACGCCGTCCACATAGACCTTCATTTCGCCGCTGGTGTTGTTTCGAGTGGCGGCGAGGTGGTGCCAAGTGCCGTCGTTGATGTTCACGGAAGAGGCCACCGTGGTGTCGCCGCTCGCCGAGCCGACGCCCAGAACGAATTTTCCGTTCACGATGGAGGTGCCCCAGTCGGCTCCGCCGCCGCCGATCTCGCCGTCCACCAGGCCTTTGCCGGACCACCATTGAGCGCCCGGGCCGCCGGCGGTGTCGGTGGTTTTCACCCACATCGTGACGGTGAAATCGTCGGTCACGGAGGGCGGGATGGTCACGCTGCCGCCGGAGCCGTTGAACTGCGCGGCCTGCGCACCGATCTTGCCTGCGACGTAGGTCAACGCGGTGGGCGTGCCGTGGAAACCATTGCCGCTGCTGTCCTGCGCATTGCCTTCAAACGCATAGAACGCTCTCAGCTCGTTGGGCGTGGCGCTCACTTCAGCAGAGTTTGCGCTTTCGCCCGCGGCGTTGATGGCGCTCACCACGTAGTAATAGGTCGTGCCATTGACCACTCCACTGTCGACGAAGGTGAGGCCGGAGTTGGTGGAAAGGGTCGTGTATCCGCTGCCAGCCGTCGTCGAGCGTTTGACGTTGTAATTGGTGGCCGTGGCCGAGGCGGACCAATTCAAGGTGACCCTGCCGCCGCCCGCGACCGCCGCCAAGCCCGTGGGAACAAGAGGCGGCTGGACGCCCCAGCTGACGGAATCGATGTAGCTGGTGCCCGACCAAGCGGCATTTGTCGAAAGCCGAAGGCCAAGTTGCTTCAAGGGTGTGGTGTGGCCGGACGGGACCGTCAGGGTGATCGTGTTCCAGGCGTTGGCGGTCAGGTTCCCATACCAGCTGGAGGCCCAGGCCCAGTTGTAGTCGCTCAAATAGGGCTCGACCGCCGTGATCGTACTGCCGCCCGGGATCCAGACACGGAAAGTAATCGCCGTGCCGGCGGGTACATTCACGTCGCTCACATTCACGGACGACGTCCCCGCCGTGGTTCCGTTGAAGTTTACCGCCAGCGACTGATTGCCGGCGAAGTGCTGTGCGGTAGAAGTCGCCACTCCGGCGATTTGAGCGCCGCTTGAGGACCAGCGCTGCGTGTCGGTTTCGAAATGATATTGGGCCGGATCCGGGTTGATGCCGGGCGTCGTCGCTTGGGCCTCGGGCGAAAAACCGGACGGACCGGAGCCATTCACGGCGACCACCTGATAGTAGTAGGTGGTGCCGTCATTGAGGCCGGTATCGGTGTAGGAGGTGCCGGTGATGCCGGTGACGAGCGGGGCAATGGCGCTCCCGTAGCCGGATTCCGCCGCGCGGTAGAGATTGTAGCTGGTAGCACCGCTGCCGGCGCTCCAAGTCAAGTTCACTTGGCCGGTGCCCGCGGCCGTCGCGGTGAGGCCGGATGCCGCGTAGGGGGCGCCGTTTGGCGGCGGCGGCGCGACCCCACCGGTCAACACGGAGACTGCCTCCGGGTTGGTGATCGCGCCGGTGGCGTATTCGAAAAGGCTGCTCGGGGTGCTCCAATTGAAGGGGCTCAGGCCGTGGGCGTGGGCGGAATCCACCACATACTTGAGCCAATAGAGCGAGGAAGCACTGCTGTAGGCCGCCGCCTCGCCGGTAGTGGGCTTCCCTGCCACACCGAATTCGCCGATCAACACGGGAATGCCCTTGCTGATGTACTGGTCGGTGAGTTGTTGGAATCCCGAATCAATGGCCCCTTCTTCAGGCGCGACGCAGTTGCGGGTCGGGTCGCCGGCGTAATGGTAAGCCGGACCCCAAAAATATTTGGCAATGCCCCACGATGCGTCTTCCGACAAGATCGCGAACTGGGAAGGCGAGTAGCAATGATACTCGACCATCAGGCGGCCGGGAGTCGGATCGGGAGGCAGGGTGGTGAACCACGCCGTGTCGCCGCCTCCCTGCAGTACCAGCCAGCGGTTGGTGTTATTGCCACCGACACCGCGCACCGTGTTGATGAACGTTTGGTAGTAAGCCATCAGGGTGGTGAATTCCGCGGGGTTATGCACGTTGGGTTCGTTCGCCGCGGCAAAGAGCAGCCGGTTGTCGTAGCCGGCAAAGGTGGTCGCGATCTGGGTCCAGTAGGACTGCATCTTCGCGTTGATGACCGGATCGACGGTTTCCCCGATGTTGTTTTCCATCCAGCCGCCATCCCAGTGGATGTTGATCATGACGTGCATCCCCGCGGCGATGGCCCAATCCACCGACTGCTTGACCTGCGCCATGTAGGAAGGGTTGATCTGGTAGGTGTTCGGGTCGGCATTGAAATTCCACGCGCACGGGATGCGGACGGCGTTGAACCCGGCGTTGGCGGCGGAGATGAACACCCCCTGGGTGGGAGACGGAAACCCCCAGGTGGCCTCAAACGTATTTCCGAGATTCCACCCATAGGTTGGAGTCGGCAGCGGCATGGTCTCGGGGATGGCGGGCGGGGGCGCTTGCAGGCCCAGTGTGAAAGCCGCGTCGAAGCTGTGGCTCGCGCCCGTGGTGATGGTGCCACCGTTCACGGGAATCATCGCGATCTCGCCGCCAGCGTATGCATTCGCGGCCACGGCTAGCGCGGCCCAGCCGCCACTGTCCGGCTTGATGCCGAAGGAGAACGCGTAGGTCTTGTTCGCCTCCAGCGGGACCTTCATCCCGCTCCATTGCAACCAGTCGCCATCGGTGAAACCCGGATTCGGCGAGCTGAACGTGATGAGCCGGGTCGCCGTGCTGCCGCTGATCGAGTAGATGCGCAGATAATACGTCGGCGTGCTCGCAGGGGTGCCGTAGCCACCGCCGGAATTCAACCCGGCCGTTTTAACAGACAGCGACACGAGATTCATCGCGCTAGGGCCCGTGGTGAAGGTCTGGCCGGCGATCGGGTTGTTGTCCGTGAAGTAATTTATCCCGTCGGGCCAGGTCGTGTTGCTGGTCGTGAGTTGGGATATGTCGTTAGGCCCGGGACTTGGCGCGGCGGATCCGATGGACGTTAAAGTATGCGCACCTAAATGCCCGCTCGCGGCGACGGCGAGAACCGGCCAAATGACACGCCGCCAGAGTTTGTTGATGAGCGATTTCATGGATGGGTAAATAGCAATGGCGCGAATTCATGCAGACTCCGCCGCCAGGTCTGCCACTCGTGAGCGGTATTCGGCGACTCGTAGTAGAAGCTGTGGACGCCCGCTTCCTTCAAGGCCGCGACGTCGGCCTTGCCGGCAGCGCCGTTCTCGCGGCTGCCGTAGCTGACGAACACCACCTTGACTTGCTGTTTGAAGGCGGTCATGTCGGCGATTTCATTCGCGGCGATGCTGCCCCCGCTGAAAATGCCGATGTGGGAAAACGTATCGAGATGTGCCGGTGCAATGGCACGGGTTTGCATGCCGCCCATCGAGAGGCCGGCCAGGGCGCGATGAGGCTGATCGGCAATGGTGCGGAAATTGGAGTCAACGTAGGGGATCACGTCTTCGATCAGCGCGCGCTCGAAGGCGCTGAAGTCAAACATGGGGCGTCCATTGCCGCGCGGCGGACCGCCCCGCGGAGCAGCGCCGGGCCGGGTGGTGATGCCGCCGTTTTCCATCACGATGATGAAGGGCGTGGCTTTGCCTTCGGCGATCAGGTTGTCCATGATCAAACCGGCGCGGCCCTGATGGCTCCAGCCGGTTTCATTTTCGTTGTAGCCATGCAGCAAATAGAGCACCGGGAAACGCTTGGCGGGATCCTTGTCGTAACCGGGCGGCGTATAGACAAAGGAGCGCCGGTGCGTGTTGCTGGTTTTGCCAAAGTAGAGAACTTCCCGCACCTGGCCATGCGGCACGTCTTTCAGCGCGTAGAAATCCTGATCAGGGGCGGGGATTTCCACTTCGGTGCGCCAGGCTCCCGACCCATAGATAAACGAACCGCCGGGGTCTGGAACTTCAGCGCCATCCACCACCAGCCCGTAGTAGTGATTGCCCGGATCTTGCGGGGTCGAATCACCCGTCCACACGCCTTCGGCGTCCTTGGTCATGGGAAATTTCACGCCGCTGATATCGAGCTGAACGCTTTGGGCTTGAGCCGCCCGGATACGAGCGCGAACGCGGCCTTCCGAGTTCACCTGAGGAAACTCCCGCCCCGCCATGTTGGAGGGCGATGGCTTCCAATCGTCCGCCGGCTGATCGGCCTGTGCCAGGGCAGTGCAACTGCCCGCCACCAAAATCAATGCTGCCAGATTCTTCATAGGTAATGCGTTGCTTCAATGATCACGGCGCAAACGGACGGCGCGCGGAGGGTTTGGTTTTCCTCCCCGCCGCCAGCGCGCGATCAAACCACTTGCCTTCCCACCGCTGCCACAACGGCAAAGAGGGGTATTCTTGTCCCCCGATTCAGGGGGCTCCCTTCTTCAAATCCGGATCACTCCTCGCTATATCGCCGCCGCCACCGCTTCGACTCGGGCCTCGCTTGTGAAACAGCCCCGGCTTCTAGACATCGAGAGATCTAAGCCGGATCACCCCACACCCCTTGCGCCCAAAGCTGCTTCGTCGCGGCTTCGGCCCAGCCCCGGTTTGCCGCCGGTGAAGCAGGGGAGGGGTGGAGGACGCGGCCGAGTTTGGCCGCGCTGCCGGTTCTTGAAGCAGCTTCCTTCAGGCGTTCCTCCGCGTAGCCGCCGACACCGATGAGCCATTCGGGATCGAGTTCGCGGATCGACTCCGCCAGGTGCTCGAGGCAGGCCTCTTCCACCGCGGCCATCTCGGTCGCGGGCAGCTTGTCCGGTGTCAGATTCGCGCCGGTCTCGCTCATCCAGACGAGCGGGCAGTAGTTGAGGACAAAGTGGTCTTTGAAGAACTCATCCGCCTTCCCGAAGCGTTCGGCGAAGAGGCCCCATAGCCTGCGGCCGCTGACTTCGGACTTCGGGCAGGCGAAGCCCTGCACCGGCCGCTTCGGGTGCTCGTGTTCCGGTTTTCCGACCGCAGTGCAGATTCCCATCCAATCCCGCACGGCCGCAACTTCGCCAAAGGGCACGCCGGTCTGGGCCATGCCGAACGGCCCGGGATTCATCCCCAAAAACACGACCCGCTTCCGCCCTGTCCCGAAACGGCGGAGGTAGAGTTCGTGGGGTTCCCGGGCGTAATCGAGCGGCAGGTAAACGTAGCTGGCCTTGCTGAAGGAAAGCGGGCGCAGGCGATCGGCGAGGTGGCGGGAGGCGGCGATGAGTGGCTCGGTCACGGGCCGACTCAAGCGCGGCGGCGGCGGACGATCAACCCCGCTGCCATTCCGGCGACCAGCAAAACCGACGAAGGTTCCGGCACGGCGGTCAGTTGGATCGAGAGCGTGCTTGTCGGCGGGGCTCCCGAGTTCAGCCACACCGGCAGCCATTCGTCGTCGGAGAAATCACCGCGGGCATAGAAGCGGCTGGGATCGGTCTCCGCACCCGTGGGCACGAGGGTGGCCGCGTCTTCCAGCTTGGGGCCGAAAGCGCCGCCGTCGCTGTAGTTGCTGATGTTCTCGAAAGTGATCGACCAGAAGATGTCGTCTGGAACCAGGGTGTTGATGTTCGAAAAGACGAGCTGGTTGAGGTTCAGGTTGTTGTTGCCATCCCCATCCACGGAAAAGACCAGCGGCCCGGACGACCAGATCGGTGTCTCGGCCGGCTTGAAGCTGGCGAGCGCGCCCGGAATCACTCCCGGCTGGCCGAGCGGATCCTCGTAGTTCGTCTCGTCTTCCACCGCCTGATAAAAGTTCAGCGTGGCCGTGACCTGGCGGGCGACGTTGGAGTAAACGGTGATCACCGCCTGATCGAGAACGCGATCCGTTCCGGCAAGGTGGGCGGAGTCCGCGTATTCCACCTGCTGGGAAATGGTCAGGTAGGTGAAGCTGCCGCCTGTTTCACCTGGCAGGGTGTAAACAGGAGACTGGGCCATCAGCGGCAACGCGGTGGCAAGGGCCGCCACGGCGAGAAGCGCAGGGGATTTCATTGGGGGGATGGGGGGGTGAACCGTGAAGTTCTAGCAGATGCTCCCACCCGCCGTCCACGATTGTTTGCCTAAGCAATATTGACAATCAATGCTTTGCGATTCCCCAAGCGCCGCGCCGCGCCCGCTTCGCGTCTGCCTCCAGCTCGTACAGCTTCTTCAGCTGGACCTTCACCCCGGTGCCGTCGGGCAAGGGAGCGGGCTTGGTATGAATCCGCGCCAGTCCTTCCCGGACGAGGGTTTCTTCCAAGAGCGGGCCTTTGGAAGGGGTAACAAAGGCATGGTAACGCCGGTCGTTGAAGGGGTCGTCCCACCTCGTCTGGATGGTGAAGCTCCCGCGGGAAAGGGTCTCGTGGGCCAGCTTCTTCGCGCGTTGGCCGATCTCCACCGCCTGCTGGTCGGAAATGCCGAGTTCCCGGGCTTGCTCGTGGATGCGCGCCCGGTTGGTTTCGCCCCCGCGGTAGCTGCGGAAGTCGCTCTCCGGCGCGTCCACGTAGTAAAGGCGGAATTGCTCCACCCGGCCGTCCGGCAATTTCACGCGGAAGCTATCGCCGTCGTTTTGCCGGTGCTCGACCAGCTGGCAGCCGGTGAAGGATTCATAAGCTTCCGTCGTGGAGTGGCTCTCGCGCTCCGGTGTCTTCTTGGGAGAAGGGGACCGGCCTTGGCCCCGCTGGTCCAGAATCCAGACGATCACGGCGGCGACCAGAATCACCACGATTTGCCAGGTCTTCCTCCGTCCGTAGTTGGCCATCCCTCAGAGGCCCTTGAAACCCTGATACTCGGTGTAGGTCCCGAGCGGCATCGCGGCCTTGCCCCAGTCGCGGTTCAGGCGGCGGTAGCGCTTGATGAATTCGGTCGGGTCCGCCCAGTTCGTCAGATCCCTCGGCACGCTTTCGCGCTGCATCCCGATGCTCAGATTGTGGCGGATCTCAAAGTGGAGGTGCGCGGCGTACATCCCGCGGTTGTTGCCGATCGTGCCAACCTGTTGGCCGCGTTTCACGATCTGGCCCACCCGCACCATCATGTCACGCAGGTGACCATAGAGGGCATCGCAAAAGCGCACCTGCCCCGAAGCCGGATCGCGGTAGCCGTAGCGGATGATGATGACGTTTCCCCAGCCTTGGTGGACATCGTAGGCCCAGGTCACGACCCCATCGCCGATGCTGTAAACCGGAGCGCCCATGTCGGAATCGCCACCCCCGGAACCGTTCCAGTCTTCCCCGAAGTGAACCGGCGGTCGCAGCCGCATGCCGCGTGCCTTGTAGTAGCCCGCCGCCTCGGGTTTCCCTACCGGGAAGTCGAAGCCATCCGTCAGCGCCACCCGCGCGGACTTCTGCTGCCCGTACGCCGGCGCCAGCAACACCGCCAGAAGAGCGAGGATTGCCAGGACGATGGGTTTACGCGGCAGTCCGCTCACCCCGCCAGTGCAAGGCCGCGGGAGGCTGCGAGCAAGTCAAATTCGATATCTCCCCGGAACCGGGGTCAGGCTCCCCCGAGCCCCAGGAAATTTGTCGCGATCATGATCGCAGCGATGATTCCGACGGCGATCCGGTACCAGCCGAAGACCCCCAGGCCCCGCCGGTTCAGGTAAGCGACCATCCATTTCACCGCCACCGCGGCCGAGACCGTAGCGGCGATCACCCCCAGCAGCAGCGGCAGGAAACCGTAGGTATCCCACATCAGCAGGGCGCCCCCGAGCTTGGTGTCGTATTTCCCCGCAAGCTCGTGGAGGGCGGTCTGGGACTCGTAGCCCGGGATCGATGCCCATTTCTCAGCCAGATCGACGGACCAGACGGCTTTCTTGGCCGTGGCGGCTCCGAGGGTGACCAAGCCGAGCAGGAAGGAGAATTCGACCGCCGCACTCAGCCGGAGACCCACCAACAGGCCCCCGAGGATGGTCATCAGGCTGCGGGAAGTCCCCGGCCACATGGCGATGCATTGGGCAAAACCGACGACCAGCGCCATCGTCAGGGTGATCTGGGCCAGCTCGACCCCTTTCGAGCCACCGCCCTTCTTCATCCAGCGATCCACGGCGAGGATCGCAATGCCCCCGACGAACCATGCGATGGCCACCCACTTGAAGTGGAAGAGTTTCGCCTCGATCCAGTCATTGGCGAGGATGCCGATCACTGCCGCTGGCAGGAAACCGCAGAGAAGAGCAAAGATCAGGCGCAGGCCTTCGGCGTCCTTGCCCATCAGGCCGAGGATCATCTGGCGGACACGCGGCCAGTAGAGACCCAGCACCGCAGCGATGGCCCCGCCCTGCACGCAGATGGCGAAACAATTGGCCGCCTCGGTCTCCAAAACCGCCTTGAAGGGATCGGCATCCATCCCCACGCCCATGAACTTCTGGGCAACGATCAGGTGACCGGTGGAGCTGACGGGGAGATATTCGGTGATCCCTTCGATCACCCCGAGCACAAGCGCTTGCCACCAATTCATGAGGGAGTGGGGCGACCTTGTTGCTTAATATCACGGGGAGCAAGGGATTTACGGTTGCTGAAACGCCTAACTGGAGAGAAGGTCCATGCGCCCGCCGTAGGACACGAACCGGAGCGATTTTGGAATGAAGCGGAAGTATCTTTGGATGGTAAGGCGCGCCTATCGGGCACTGCGCCATCCAAAGTTGCGGCACCGGGAGTGGTGGAAAAAGCTCACCGTCCCCTTGATGAAGCGGGAGTTGTGGAAGCCTTGCCGGGACACCGTGGCCACGGGCATGGCGATCGGGCTCTTCTTCGGGATGATCCCGCTGATCCCCCAATCGCTCGTCTCAGCCATTGCGGCGATGAAGTTCCGGGTGAACGTCCCTTTCGCGGTCACCGCGACCTGGCTGAGCAATCCGATCACGAATGTCGGCATTTGGCCGGCGCAGCTCTGGATCGGGAACCGTTTGCAGGACTTCCTCAAGATTTCCGCCCCCGAAATGCTTGGCACCTTGGTGATCCCGGGGCTCGGGACCGTCAATGCCGCGACCTTCATGCTGGGAGCCACGGTTTCCGGAATCTTGCTGGCGATGCTGGCCTTCCCGATGGTCCATCTCTTCTCGGCCGTGATGCCTCATCACCTGCCGCGGCTTCCGAAGCGGAATGGCGTCAGGATTGTCCCTGCGGTGGTCCGCCGAAGCTCCGAGAGCTGACCTTGCCGCCGCCGTAGGGCGCGCCGAGGCGCATGCCGACATTTACCTTCGGGAAGACGTAGCGTTCCTGTGCCTTGGACTCGGCACGCTTGAGGCCCGCCACGAAGAGCAAAGCCACCAGCCCGGTCCCCGCGAGCAGCCCGATCGCGAGCACCACCATCCGCAAGCGCGTGCCGCCCGACGGTTCCGCCGCCTGTTCGTCGAGCACCCGCAGGATTCCTTGGGCCACGCCAATGCCGAGCTTCTCGGTGAATTCCCCGCGGTCCCTAGACTCTTTCAATTGGGGCTCGAGGTCGCGAATGATGTCCGACAAGGCAAAGGCCGAAATGCTTCCGGGAGCCGCGCGTTCCAGATGCTGCCCGGGCGCGACTTCCTCTTTCCGGGGAGGAGGCTGAGCGAAGCGGAAGGTGCCGCGATCCGTTTCCAAAACCAGCACGGTCCCATTCTTCTGCCCCAGCCACGCTTGCTGAAGCTTCTGGGCCCGGTCGCCCGCATTGCTGCTGATCAGGGTATCGTACAGCGCGTAGTACATGCGGAAGCCGTGCTTCGCCTCGAGTTCGCCGAGAGCCTGGGCAATCGCCCGGTGTCGCGCCGGATCGCGGGCCAGGATCCGCGCTTCATCGAGGATGCCATCGGCCGGTGGCGGCGGCGGGACAAACTCCTCGTCATCCTGCGCGGAGGCCATCGCAAGCATCGCCCATACGGACAACAGCGCGGCAAAGACTCCCCTCATGCAGCCTATCATTCCCGGCGGTCGCGGGTTGGCAAGTCAGGACGCCTTCTTCAGGTCGGCCTTCATCCCGGAGAAGAAGAGCAGCGCCGCCGCCACGCAGATGCAGGAGTCCGCGACATTGAAGGAGGGCCAGCGGTAGTCGAAGAGAGGGATGGTGAAGTCCAGGAAGTCCACCACGTAGCCGGCCTTCAAGCGCTCCCACAAGGAGGCGCCTTGCATCTCTTCGAGGAGCGAGCCCTGCACCAGACGATCGGTTAGATTCCCCAGGATGCCGCAGAGCAGCAGTCCCACCGCAACCTTGCCCCAAGTGCCGATGAAGAAGTTCTTCTTCCAGCCCAGCGTGATCAGGGTGAGCGCCATGATCGGGACAAAGAGGAAGACGACCGGCGCCCAGTCGCTTCCGTTGCCGAAACCGAAGGCGACGCCCTGGTTGTGCACCCGGACGATATTGAAGTATTTTTCGATCACCACGATCTTCTCTTCGTGATCGACCCACGGCGGCGGGAAGCGGTCGACGATCCAGAACTTCGTGATCTGGTCGAGAATGTAGAGCGGCAGGGTGATCGCGAGAAAGACGGGGACGATGCCCCACTCCTTCTTTTCCACCGTGGCCGCCGGTTCCATGCCCTTCGATGTTTCAGCGATCGAGGCCATGGGTCACGCGTGGGAAACGGTCTGCACCACGGATTCGCAACGAGCGCACACACCGGATTCTCCGAGCGGCTCGTAGCGGCGGCAGCGCGGGCACATCTTGTGTTCCGTCTTCGCCGCCTTCGCGGAAAGCGCGGGACCTGCGGAAACGTCGAGATCGGCGATGATGAAGAACTCCGTCGCGAACTGCCGGTCGCGCAGCAGGTCGTAGACCGGCTCCTGGGCGGGGACCACCAGCTTCACGGCGGCTTCGTTGTTCTTGCTAAAGGTCTTCGCCTGGATCTGCTCCTCGATGGAGGTTTGCACGGTGCGGCGGATCTCCAGCAGGCGGTTCACCTTGGCCGTTGCGTTGCCGGAGGCGAAGGCGGCATCGGGTTCCGGGAAATCCAGTTCGTGCACGCTGCCTTCGGTGAAGGTCGCGTGCTCCCATGCCTCGTCCGCGGTGTAAACGAGGATCGGCGCGAGCAAGCGGCACAGCGCGTTGAAGACATCGTACATCGCCGTCTGGCTCGCGCGGCGGCGGACGGAACTACGGGCATCGCAGTACATCCGGTCCTTCGTCGCGTCGATGTAGATGGCGGAAAGGTCCGTGGAGCAGAATTGGTTGAGCGAGTTGAAGACCTTGCGGAATTCATACTGGTCGTAGGCCTTGCGGCACTCGGCGACCACGGAGTTGAGGCGCTCCAGGATCCACTGGTCCAGCAGCGGCATGTGGCTCGGGGCCACGCGGTCCATGTCCGGGTCGAAGCCATCGAGGTTGCCGAGCAGGATGCGCAGCGTATTGCGCAGGCGGCGATACGGCTCGGCGACCTGCTTGAAGAGTTCCTCGCCAAAGGGCACTTCGCTCTGCCAATCGACGGAGGAAACCCACAGGCGCACGATGTCCGCGCCGTACTTGTTATAGTAGTGTGCCGCGTCGATCGGCTTGCCGGCCTTCTCCGCTTCGGACTTCGAGAGCTTCTTCTTGTCCTTGTCCACCACGAAGCCGTGGGTCAGCACCGCCTTGTAGGGGGCGGTATCGCGCCAAGCCACGCTCATCATCAGCGAGCTCTGGAACCAGCCGCGGTGTTGGTCGGTTGCTTCAAGGTAAAGATCGGCAGGCGCATGCAGCTCCGGATGCTTCTCGAGCACGGCCACATGCGAGCAACCGGAATCGATCCACACGTCCAGCGTGTCGCGGCACTTCTTCACGCCGGCAGGAAGGCCGAGCTTCTGCGCGAGCTCTTCATCGGAAAGCTCGAACCAGATGTTCGTCCCCTGCGTTTCGACGAGGTCGGCGACCTTGCGTGCGATCTCGGCGGAAAGGATCGCCTTGTTGTCGGCATCGAAGAACACGGGTAGCGGCACGCCCCAGGTGCGCTGGCGGGAGATGCACCAGTCCGGGCGGGATTCCACGGTGCCGTAGATGCGGTTGCGGCCCCACGCCGGCAGCCACTCGACCTTGTCGATCGCGTCCAGCGCCTTGCCGCGCAGCGTTTCCAGCGAGATGAAGAACTGCTCCACCGCGCGGAAGATGATCGGCGTCTTCGAGCGCCAGCAGTGCGGGTAGCTGTGGCGATAGACTTCCTTCGCCAGCAACACGCCATTCTTCTCCAGCAGCTCGACGATCGGCTCGTTGGATTTGAAGACGTGCTTGCCGACAAGATCGGGCAGGCCGACCTCGGCGGTGAAATTGCCATCGTCATCCACCGGCGAAAGCACGCCGAGGCCATACTGCTGGCCCACCACGTAGTCGTCCGCACCGTGACCCGGAGCGATGTGAACCGCGCCAGTGCCGGTTTCCGTAGTGACGAACTGGCCGAGGATGATCTTCGAGGTGCGGTCGAGGAAAGGATGGCGCGCTTCGAGCAGCTCCAGCTCGCGGCCCTTCACCGTCTTCAGCACGGAAGTACGACGCATGCCGGACTTCGTCTCCAGCTCGGCGACGAGTTCCTTCACCACGACCAGGATCTCCCTCCGGCTGCCGCCCTCGAATTGGGAGACTTCGTAGGTGAACTCCGGATGCACCGCCACGCCGAGGTTGGCAGGCAGCGTCCACGGCGTGGTCGTCCAGATCGCGATCGAAGCATTGCCGATCCCGAGCTTCGAGGAAGACTCGGGCGTCAGCGGAAATTTCACGAAGACCGAGGGGCTCTCCTTGTCCTGATACTCGACTTCGGCTTCGGCGAGGGCGGTGTGCGCCCCGTAGGACCACTGCACCGGCTTCTTCGATTGATAGACCGCATTGCTCTCCACCAGCTTCGCGAAGACGCGCAGGATCTCCGCCTCATAGCCGGGAGCCATGGTGAGGTAGGGATTTTCCCAATCGCCGAAGACACCCAGGCGACGGAAGGATCCGCGCTGGATATCGATGAACTTCTCCGCGAACTCCGTGCAGCGGCGGCGGATCTCGGCAGGCTCCAAGCCGGTCGCTTGCTTCACCACCTTGAACTCGATCGGCAGGCCGTGGCAGTCCCAGCCGGGGACGAAGGGCGTGGCATAGCCGGCCATCGTCTTCGACTTCACCACCAAGTCCTTCAGCACCTTGTTCAGCGCGGTGCCCATGTGCACGTCACCGTTCGCGAAGGGCGGGCCATCATGCAGGATGAAGGTCGGTGCCTTCTGCGCGCGGCGGCGCTCCAGGATGCGGCGATAAAGTCCATGCTTCTCCCAAATCGCCAGACGCTTCGGCTCGTTGTCGACGAGGTCCCCGCGCATGGGGAAACTCGTCTGCGGAAGCAGCAGCGTGTCTTTGTATTGGGATTCGGAACTCATTTGCGGGCGCGGACGCTAGCAACCCTCCTGCAGGGGGTCAACCACCGGGGCACAGGGGAAAAATGCGCATTTTTGATGCGGTTCGGGCACGGGGAATTCCCCGACGGAGCGGGTTTTGCGCCAGCATCGGGGTTGTTAGGGGGGAGTTGAATCGTAGCCGCCTTGAGGCGGGCCAAATATGGAAAGTCAGAATCACCAATCATCAATCCGCCAATCATCAATCAGAGTGCGCTTCGCGGGGACTGGGAGTTCGGCAGGCAGTCGGTTGGGATCGTGTGGTCCCACTTTTTCACCTGTCCTCACCTGATAAGCAGGTGAGGAACAGGTGAAACCTCATGGCCCGGGGGGCTCATTGGGGTTGGCTTGTTTGCCGGGGAGCTCGCGCCGGGGGAGATTTGTCGATGTGGGCATGGGTGGCAGCATGCCATGGGGAATTCCCATCATCCACTTCGACCGGTGGTCCCCCGCTGAGGCACCCCCGGAACAGGATGCGAAACGATATCGATCCAGAGGGGCGGTAGCCTCCCTCTCCACTAAAATTGTCTCATACATCGCTTTTTGGTGTAATTAACGATACAATAATCGACATGATGCCTGAATTGTATTGACGACTCAAATACAACGGCATTTTCTGCAAAAATTAAACAGAGTCGTTCTCCATTGATCGGCTCCATTGGTTTTCTGAGTCATTTTTGCCAAATAATACATCTCTTTGCGACCTCCCCATGCGTTCTTCCCACGCCACAGGTAGGAGCTCCCTTCTCCGTCGAGAAGGCCGGAACCGGCTGATGCCGGTCCCTCCCGCATGGCGACCCGCCTCCTTTCCCGGCCCCCGTGTTGTTCCGCCGGACTCCGCCACCCAGCGGGCCGGACCCTGAAAAAAATACCCCCCTGCAGACCTCGAAAAAAACCCCGATGAAACAAAAAACCCGATCCCGATTCGCCGCCCTATTCGCGGCGGCATCGGTCCTGTGCTGCGGCCATGTCCGCGGACAGGCCACCATCCCCGGCGACTTCGCCGACATCACCGGCACCTCTGCCGGTCAATCCGTGTCCGGCTGGGGGTCCCCCGGCAGCGTGGCACTTCATGGAAAGTCCGCCTTTCCGGTCCTCATGGACACCGGCGGCGTGGCGATGATGGCCGCCGGCCGCTACAATGACGGCACCAGCGGGACGACCGCACGGGCCGTCGCCTTCTCCCACAACGGGCCGATTTTCGGCGGCAGCAACTCGATGCCGACCCTGCTGGAGGCCTCGGTGAAATGGGCGAGCCGCAAGACCACACCCTCCACTATCACGGTCGGTTGCGGGGCGGGGATTGCCACCTCGTTCTGGACCACGCGCGGCTACCTGACGAAGAGCGTGACCACCACGATGTCCACCTCCGCCAATGACCTGAGCGGCGTGGACGTCTTCATCTTCGATTGGCACTCGGGCTACAGCGCCTCCGCCGTGACGAAGATCCAGACCTTTACCGCGGCCGGTGGCAGCATCGTTTGCGGCGCCACGCCATGGGCGCTCGGGGCGACACCGACGGCCGATGCTTACGCGGTGATGGGGCCCTTCGGCCTCACGTACAGCGGCAGCGGCTGGAGCGGGCCGAATCCGGCCACGGTTCCAAGCACCGCGCCCTCCGCCTACTACAGCGCGCTCAATGGCAGCGGTGACCTGATCCGCGACAAGGAGGGGCTGATCACCCTTTCGCTCGCGGACAAAACGATCGCCGCCAACAGCATCGACCAGGTGCTCGCGGTCCGCACCGACCTAGCTGCGTTGAACACGGACATGAAGACGCTGAGCGATGGAACCCACTACGGCACCATCGCGCCGACCCAGGCCGCACCGATCGCCAAGGCCACCAAGCCGGTCGAGGCGATGCTCACGCGCTATCAGTCGAACAAGTTCGATGCGATGACCCCCGCGCAGCTCTTCGCCCACCCGAGCGCGAGTGATTTCCCCGGCGCTCCGCTGGCGGGTAGCACGGTCAGCCGCACGGTGTCGGTGAGTGGGAACACGCCCGTGGATTTCTACATGAACCAGGGATACAAGGCGACCCGCATCGAGACGGGTGTCTATGCCGCGCCGGGTGCCACGATCACGATCACCATTCCCTCCGATAAGACCGGCGCGGGTCTACAGGCGCACATCTCGCCGAATGGCAGCGAGGACCAGATCTGGAACCAAAGCACCTGGACCTTTTTCCCGAAGCTCTGGCGCCGCGTGTCACTGACCGCCACCAGCACCCAGACGGGCAGCGTGATGGGTGGCTTGGTCACCATCCTCGTGCCCGCCAATTCCAGCCTCGGCACCTTCGATGTCACGGTGACTGGAGCGCTGCCCGCACCCGCATTCACGCTCGGCGTGAATACCGACACGGAGTGGAATGCCACGCTGAAGAACCACCCGGCTCCCTACGGCTTCATCAAAACCGACAAGCTCGTGATGTACGTCGAGCGCTCCCAGCTCGCCGCTCTGACCAACCCCACCGAAGTGGCGAACCACTGGAAGACCGTCATGGATGTCGGCGACGAGTACTATGGCTATAGTGCATGGCGGAAACGTGGCGAGGCGATCGCCAGCGCCCGCTACGTGGCCTACGGCGCGGCCTATGCCGGCTACCCGATCGAGGCCGGTTGGGGTGTCGGCGAGGATGCCTTCCTCAACAACCCGATGAAGAACGGCTCGTGGGGGAACTACCACGAGCTCGGCCATGGCTATCAGGATGACTTCGACGGTGCCTTCGTGATCCCCACCCATGCGGAAGCCGATGTGAATCTGCTGCCCGGCATGATTTACAACATGGTGCACAAGCGCACCGCCTGGGACAACAGCTCGCACCCCTCGCTGGATGCCAGCGAACGCCTCGCCCGGCGCGCCCAGTACCTCGCGCTGCCCGCCGTTCAGCAAACCTGGCAGACGGCTTGTGAAGGCGATCCGGTGAACGACACGGGCGAGACCGTGTACGACTTCTACTACAACATCTCCGAAGCCTTCGGCTGGACCGCCTACAAGACGGCACTGGGTCGCTTGATGAACTACCTGCAGAACCCATCGGGTTCCACGGATCTGGACATCAAGAACCTCAGCACCAGCGATCCGAACTTCAAACGCAACCGCTTCTACATCCTCTTCTGCGATGCCACCGGCCGCAACCTCGACAGCTACTTCCAGCGCTACGGTCTGGGCGTGACGGGCAAGGGCTTCGAGATCACGCAGTCAGTGAAGGATCTCATCAGCTCCCGCGGCTATCCCGTCTGGAACGACAACTCGGCGATGACGGCGATCAGCAATCCGGGCACGGTGACGCTGCCGGAGGACACGCCGCAAGGAACCCTGATCCACGACTTCAGCGTGACCGATCCGGACCCGGGCGAGACGCACACCTACGCGATTACTGCGGGTGATGCGAACGGTGACTTCAGCATCGACCGTTACACCGGCGAGCTGCGCGTGTTCTCGATCGACTACGAGCGCACCACCTCCTACTCGCTGACCGTGACCGCTTCGGGAGACGGCATTCCTTTCAGCGGCACGCGCCATACGATCGTGCGGACCTTCACCGTGAATGTCACCAATACGCCGGACTCTCCGGTCGTTGCGGGAAAGCTCTTCACCGCTACTTCCGCGATGAGCTCCGGAACGGTGCTTGGCACGGCAACGGCCACGCTTGATCCATCGCGCACGGTCTCGGCATGGGCCATCACCGCGGGCAATGGCAGCGGCATCTTCGCGATCAATTCCTCCGGTCAGGTGATCCTGCAGACGCCCGGCTCGCTGGGTTCTCCCGCCGCCTATCAGCTCACCGTCCGCGTCACCGATAGCGAAGGCCAGGCAGGCTACGGGCAGGTGACCGTTTACGCGAATGCCGCCCTTGGCGTGCGCGAGGAACGCTGGACCGGCTGGAATGTCACGACCGGGACGCCGGTCTTCACCGGCTACCAGACCTCCTTCACCACCGCGCAGAACGTGGCGGACAACTACACGCGGCGCTTGAGCGGCTGGATCATTCCGCCGACCACCGGGCTTTATACGTTCTGGATTGCGTCGGACGATGACTCGCGGCTCTCGCTCAGCACTTCGGCTTCGTCCTCGGGCATCCAGGACATCGCCACCGTGGGCGGTTGGACCGGCTATCAATCATGGGATGAAAAGAGCACCCAGAAATCCGCGTCGAAGTTCCTCATCGCGGGCCATCCCTACTACGTGGAAGCCGTGCAATCGGAAGGCGGCGGCGGCGATCACGTGGCCGTCGCATGGTCGGGCCCCGGCATCACGCGTGCTGTCATTCCCGGTTCGGTGCTGGTTCCTGCGGCTCCCGGGATCTCCCTGAGCACACCGGCTCCGGCGGCACCGTCGATCACCCTGACCTCGCCCTCGAATGGGGCGAGCTTCAGCGCTCCGGCTTCGATCCCGGCGACTGCGACGGTGACGGATAACAGCAACAACATCACCAAGGTGCAGTTCCTCGACGGAGGCATCGTGTTTGCTGAAGACTATGCGCCACCTTACTCCGCCACCTTGAACACTTCGGTTCCTGGGCCGCATCCGGTAAAGGCGCGGGTGGTCTATGGGCTGACGGGTGCCACGGTGGATTCCAGCACGGCCACGGTGACGGTTACCTCCGGCAGCCTGCCTTCGGGTTGGACGGGCGGGGACATCGGCGCGATCGGCGTCGCCGGCAGCAGCAGTTACAGCGGCGGCGTTTACACCATCAGCGGCAGCGGTGCGGACATCTGGGGAACTTCGGATGAGTTCCACTTTGCCTCCACCACCATGACCGGTGATGGCGAGATCCGTGCCCGTGTCACCTCGCAGGCCAACACCCATGTTTGGGCAAAGGCCGGCGTGATGATCCGCGACACCACGGCAGCGAATTCCGCCCACGCAATGATGGTGGTGACTCCCGGAAATGGATTTGCCTTCCAATACCGCACGACCACCGGCGGCGGCAGCTCGCACATCGCGGGCCCGGCCTTGAATGCCTTCCCGAACAACTGGGTGCGTCTCACGCGATCGGGAAACCTGATCACCTCCTACGTCTCCGCCAATGGCACGACATGGACTCAGGTGGGCCAAGCGACGATCACGCTGGGCAGCACGATCAGCGTCGGTTTGCCGGTGCTCAGTACGGATGATGCCGTACTTGGCTCCGCCACCTTCGACAACGTGGCGGTCACTCCTTACCCGCTGCCCTGGCTGACGGCGGACATCGGCACCACCGGACTGGCGGGTCGCTCCGAGTTCTTCGGGAGCACCCACACGCTGAATGGCGCGGGCGTGATCGGCGGAACGGCGGATGGCTTCCGCTTCACCTATCAGGCGCTGAGCGGGGACGGCACAATCATCGCGCGGATCCCGGCGCTTGGCTCCACCGGCACTTCGGCACGGGTCGGCGTGATGATCCGCGATACCCTCGCCGCGAACTCCCGCAACATCTTCATGGGTGTGCACGGAACCGCCGGCTACCGCTGGACCCGCCGCACCACCGCGGGTGGCAGCACCACCACGACGAACAGCAGCAGCGGCACCGTGCCGAACGTGTGGGTCCGCCTGGTCCGCAGCGGAACCACCATCACCGCCTCGAAGAGCACGAACGGCACCTCGTGGACCACCGTCGGATCCACCACGATATCGTTCGCGACAAACTGCTACATCGGCCTCGCCGTCGGCAGCGGCAGCACCACGACGATGAACACCTCGTCCTTCGACAACCTCTCGGTCACGCCCTGAGGTTTCATGTTCCGTAGAGCTGCCGGGGGCCGCAAGGTCTCCGGCAGCTTTTTTCTGTAAATACGACAATCACTGTATTTGGGGAATCCTCTCCATGCGGCACAGCCGCTTTCGGAGTGCGGCGAGTATCGCCGCTTTGAGCGGTGATCCCCAATGCCAACCCATCGAACTCGAGAGGACTTCTCCCCAAGGAAAATTCCCCGAGCCAAAAATCATCAAATTACGGTAACCCTAGTAGGCTTCCCCTTCACGGCGTCGCCCCCGCCTTCGCCGCATCCGCCTTCTTCCAAAACTCCCTACCCACCGGCGTCTCATGATCCACCAGCAACCACAGCTCCCGAGCCAGAGAAGCCTGTGAAATGAGATCCGGATAAGGCTCCTTCTTCCACGCCTCATAATGAGCCTCCGTATTCCGGATCGCGCGCTCCTTCAGATAGTCCTCCCCGCATTCGCGCCAGAGCTCGAGATCGGCCTCGACCATCAAATGCGACCACTTGATCGGATCGCGGTACACCCGCGTCCGGCTATCCAGCATTGAGTCCGCCGCCTTGCCGATGCGCAGCGCTTCCGCGAGGTAGAACTGCTCGCCGGTCCGCGTGTAGAGCGACAGGAAATTCCGGAGCATCAGCGCCGAGTTGTAGGTCAGCTGGGCCTTGTTGATCTGCCCGCTCGCGACATCGATGTTATCCCAGAACAAGCCGTTCTCACCCTGCAGCGTCTTCACCGTCCACACGGCGATCTTCTCCCCCTGCGCATTCCACTTCGCCGCGGCGGGTTCCTTTTCAAAGCGCGCGAGCCGGAAGCAGCCCAGCGCGGCCGGTGCATTCACACAGGTATTCTTGTCGCCGTCCTTGTGCTTCTCGTGCCACCAGATGCCTCCGCCTGCCTCTTCGTCCCAACCGCTGACCACGAATTCCAGCGTCTCCTCCGCGCGCTTCAGGTAGCGTGACTCGCCGGTCAGCTCGTAGGCCTCCAGGAAGGTCAGCACCATCCACGCGTTGTCATCGTAGTACTTGTCGCTGCCGCCCTGCGTGCGCGCGGGCTCGTAGCCGGGGATCTTCACCTTCACGTCCCAGTAGGCATCCATCGCCTCGAAGAACTTCCGCATCACGCCGCGGTAGTCCTTGTCATGCCGCGCGGCGGCGGCGATCGCGGAAAACATCACGCCGTTTCCCCAGATGAGTTCCGGGTCCTTCCCGCCGGCCTTGCCCGAGTAGAGGGCGGATTTCCGGTCCCAGAAGTTCTCCTGGATGTACTCCATCACCTCGGCGGCCTTCTCCTGGTGAGTTGCGGTTTGCGCCAAGGAGGGGAACACGAGCGACGCGCACAGGAGAAAGGCGGGGAGCGCAGGCGATCGGGGCCGGGTGAGGTTCATGGAGGTTTTCAAACGGGGTTGATTCCTCATGGCAGGGCGCTCGGGCCGCGACAAGACGGGGCCTGCGACAGCACGTGTCATCGGGGCAAAGTTCCGGCTTGCCATTTATACTTTGTTTCACAAAGTAACGTCCGTCTGACTCCTTCGAGGGGTCGCTCGCGCCCTGAAACTTTGCATCACAAAGTCGATGTCATCAAGTCCTCTCTCCGCCCCTCCCATGCGCTCCCAACTCCGCCGTGCCTTCGTGATGGGTCACGGTGCGGAGCTCCGGCAGGCGCTTGCCCGCTTGGAAACCCGGCTGCGGCGGGGTGTCGTGACCATCCTCGGCTCGCTGGCCCCGGATGCCGCGCTCTGCGAGGTCTACCGGCGGAAAGGGGCACTGGAAGGGTCTGCCGGGGAATACCGGGCACCCACTCACACCGTGGTGGTCCCCCTCACCGGCCTACCGAAAGCCTGCGTCCGTAGGTGGAAGGAGCACGGCCACGAGCTCCTCGACCTCACCCTGCCCGCCGTGCGCCGGGCCCAGACCTCGCTCAATCTCCTCGCCCTGGAGCATTGCAAGCCGGTGGTGATCGGCTGCCGGGATCACCCGGAGTCGACCGCGATCGCCGGGGAAGTCCCCGGCGCGACGGTGGTGGAGGACGCCGAGCAGGCAGCCCTTTTGCCATTTGCCCCGAAATTCGGACTTCTGTGCCAAACCACCATTTCCCGCCGCCGCGCCCATGCCGTGGCGGAGGCGATCCGGCTGCGCCACCCGGACAGCCGCATGGTTTTCCTCGATACGACCACGCCCGCGATGGTGGAGCGCGAGCGGTCCGTGGAAGGGCTCAGCCGCTGGGCGGAAACGATCATCGTGGCGGGGGAAGCGAACGAGTCCTCCGTCCGTGCCTTGATCGACACTTCCCGGCGGCTGGGCCTCCCGGCCCATGCCGTGGCGGATGCCGGTGCTTTGGACCTCAGGCAATTCGCCGATGTCAGCCGCATCGGCCTCACCGCCGGCGAATTCTCGCCGGATGCCGTGGTCGATGCGATCGAAGCCCGGCTGCAGACCGAAAGGGGAGAAGACTGAGGATTCAACCGCAGATGGACGGGATGGACGCAGATGGGAAAGGATGAAGACCGGGAAGCTTGGAGGGAAAAGGTCAGCGGGACCTTGGGAAAAACGGGTAACGGGGAACTGACAGCAGCGCCGCTTGGCCGCTTCCTCATCAAACATCCGGCTGTTCATCTGCGTCCATCCCGTCCATCTGCGGTTGAATCTTCCACCAGCGGGAGGGTCGACACACGCATTCCGCCTGCCGCCTTCCGCTTTCCCATCTCGCGCTTTCCGCTTTCCGCCGGGCGCTTTCCGGTTTTTCCTCCCGCGCCTGCCATGTCCGACAAGCTCGCCGAGATCATCGCCACCAAGCATCAGGAAGTCGAAGTCCTGATGGCCCGTGCCGGCCACCTCCGTGCGGCCGCGCTCCAGCGGAATGAATTCCGCGGCTTCCGCGCGGCGCTCGATCGCGGGCCGGACCGCGTGGGTGTGATCGCCGAAGTAAAGAAGGCCTCGCCCTCCGTCGGCCTGATCGACCCGAACTTCGATCCCATCCGTCAGGCCAAGCGCTACCTCGATGGCGGCGCGTCCTGTCTCTCCATCCTGACGGACGAGAAGTATTTCCAAGGCTCGCTGAGCTACCTCAGCAAGATCTCCGAATTCTCCGATGCCCCGCTGCTGCGCAAGGATTTCACCATCCACCCCGTGCAGATCCACGAGGCGATCATCTCCGGAGCCGACGCCATCCTGCTCATCGTCGCCGCGCTCGATGACGACAATCTCAAGCGCCTCTACAACGAGGCGAAGGACTTCCAGCTCGATGTGCTGGTGGAGGTTCACAACCTCCCGGAAATGGAGCGTGCCCTCGAACTCGGCGCGGACCTGATCGGCATCAACAACCGCAACCTGAAGACCTTCGAGATCGACCTCGCCGTTACGGAAGACCTCGCGGATGAAGTGTCGGACGACGTCATCCTCGTTTCCGAATCCGGCCTCCGCACCGTCGAAGACGTCCAGCGCGCCCTCGATGCCGGCGCGAACGCTGTCCTCATCGGCGAGTCCCTCATGCGCGCCCACAATCCCGCCGAAGAGATCGAGGCGTATCTCGAACTGCGGGCGATCTGAGCGGTGGTCTGAAAGCGTGGCTGCGGCGGCCGGTCACTGTTTGCATCTTGTCGGGATAAGTTGTCCCGCTAGGCTGCGAGGAGATGTTTAGAACCATCCTCATGGCGTGGCTTTTTCTTACGGCCATTGCTCATGCATCGGTCACCGCGGCGTGGAAGGTTCCGGTGGATATCTTTGCGCCGGGCTACCGCCAAGAGGAGGAACTCCCCGGAGATTCACCGGCGGCAGAGGCCAAGATGTCGAAGCCTCCCGGAGAGTCGGCCTTTTTCGAACCGGGAGATGAACTCTGGGACATCTCCGTAGCGGTAATTGATCATGCACGGACGAGGCGCGGAGCCGTTTCGGAAGAGGGCATCAAATGGTCAGGGGAATGGATGGTCTGGAATGCCCGGTCACAGATGATCATCGCCCGGGGTTCGGAGGCGGATATCATGATGGCCGACGCGGCCTTGGACCTTTCGGTGTTGCCGGTGCTGGCCCGCACGAAGCTCGAACTTGTGCGAGGCGAGGATCCGAAGATTCATCAGCTCTCGGTCTTGTCGGCCAGCGGTGAGACCGCTTCGGTCAAGGTGGATGGCATCGAGGCGAAGGTTCGCGCGGTCGACCCCGGCCTGATCAACGGACGCACGGAACACGATATCCTCGTTTCATGGCAGTCGGCGGAGGAGAAGGCGGAGGTCTCGGTGCATATCGACCTCTACGATTTGCGGTCTCGGATCGCCCGCTTTGGAACAGGGAAGGATCAATGGGAACTCTTTGCAAGCGGGGGACTGTCGTATTCCCACGGTGTTCCTGTTTCAGAGGTCCGCTGGAAGGAGGATGGGGGGAAGGTGGTGGTGTGGCCTGTTGGGCCCTCGGAAACGGCAGTTGCCGGCTTGGATGAAGAGCTGAAGATCGCGATCTTCAAAGTGCGACCCGATCTTCCTTCCCGCTTGGGTGGCGGGGAGGATGGCGCTGAAGACCCCTTCGGGGAGAAAGGGGGGCCTCCGGCTTTGGTGAAGATCCCGGTTTCGGAGGAGCTTGGGAGGTGGATGGGCGGCGAGTTGCTAGATCTGAAGCCCTTGCTAAGGCAAAACGGCATGAGGTTCGATCACGCCAAGGCGTACGCTGGATATGATGAGATTTCGCACCGGCTGTTCATGATCGCCTCTCCCATCGATATCGATCTCTGCGAACAGATCATCACTGGCATTGGATGCGTCATCAGCAGGGGAGCGTGGACTGAGACCGATGCTGCCACCGGGAACTGGGGTATTGCCTGCCGGTCCAGAGAAGAATCCTGGATTAAGCTTTCAACCGGTGATCGCACTGCCGGATTCAAGATCCGTCCGGACTTCGCGGATGGTTGGCCGAAAATCGATACGATCTATCAGATGGACCTCATGACAGAAGGAAGCGTGAGAGGAAGATTGGAGTCCCGAGCGACGCTTTTGGACGCGGTGCCCTCGCAGATTGGCAGCTATCAATTGCCGGAGGGCAACGAGGTGAAAGTCACCCTCACTGTCGATGCCGGCTATCCTTGAAGAGATCGTTCCCTCGCGGCCAAGCCTGCCCACCGCCGGAACACGCGAATTTTGAGACTTCAGCGACTTCGATGCCAGCTTGCGAACCCTGCTCCGATCGGGGTCCACTAACCGAATCATCCCCGCTTGCACCGCGCCGAATATCAAGGCATCTAAAAGCCATGCTCGCCCGGATCATCGCCTTGACCAGCTTGCTGGCTTCCATCGCTTCGGCGCAATCGTACCGCCCCTCCGGAGAAAAGCCGCCGATGCCCGCGCGTGAATTCCGCGGGGCATGGGCGGCGGTGGTTCACAATATCGATTGGCCGAGCAAAAAAGGGATGTCCGCTTCCGAGCAGCAGGCGGAGATGCGTGCCATTCTCGACAAGATGGCGTCGCTGAACATGAACGCCCTGATCTTTCAAGTGAGGCCGCATTGCGATGCGGTCTATGCTTCCTCCCGCGAACCGTGGAGTCCGTGGCTCACCGGAACCATGGGCAAGTCGCCGGGTTATGATCCGCTCGACTATTGTATCAAACAGGCACACGCGCGCGGCATTGAGGTGCACGCGTGGTTCAATCCCTTCCGTGCGCTTTCGAATGTCAGCCACGGCACCTGCTCCAGCCACGTCTGCCAGGCTTCTCCGCACATCACCAAGCGCTACGGCTCGCTGGTCTGGTGCGATCCTGCCCAGACCGAAACCCGCGCCCGGGCCTTCGGCGCGATTCTGGACGTGGTGAACCGCTACGACGTGGATGGCGTCCATCTCGACGACTATTTCTATCCCTATCCCGATGGCGGCCGCGCCTTTCCGGACGGACGCTCTCCTGCCACCCGCCGGAAGATCGTGGATGACTTCGTGCAGAAGCTCTACTCGGACGTGAAAGGCGCGAAGCCATGGGTGCGCGTGGGCATCTCGCCCTTCGGCATCTGGCGGCCGGGCGTGCCAGCCGGCATCGAAGCGGGGATCGACTCCTACGAGCAGATCGGCTGCGACGCCCGCAAGTGGCTGGCGAATGGCTGGGTCGATTACCTCGCACCGCAACTCTACTGGCGGGACCAACCGCAGAAGCAGAGTTTCTCCGCGCTGCTCGCTTGGTGGCGCCAGCAGGGCAGCCGTCCGGTGTGGCCGGGGATCGCGGTGTCCCGCATCAACAGCTCCGAAGACAAGGGCCGCCCTGCCTCGGAGATCACCAAGCAGATCGGCCTTTCCCGCAGCATCGGGAAAAACTGGTCGGGACACCTCCAGTGGAGCGTGAAAGGCCTGCTTCAGAACCGTGGCGGCATTTCCACCATGCTCGCGAAGAACGAATACGCCCAGCCGGCGCTGGTTCCTCCGATGCCGTGGATCAGCCAGAAACCGCCGGGCCGCCCGACCGTGAATGCCGCGGGAACCGGTTCCGGCGTGCGCATCCACATCCAGAGCGGTGATCGCGCGACGGCCCGATACGCCGTGCAGACCCGTTCCGGAAACCGCTGGCAGATGGCAAAGGTCATCGCTGCAGGGGCAAAGGGCGTGGATCTTCCCAATGTGCCGGATGCCATCGCCGTGTCGGCGGTGGACCGTTTTGGGAATACCAGCGCACCCATGGTCCTTGCGCGCTAAGTCCTCCGTGGAACATCGATCCGGAGTGTTCCACGGGGTTTCCGCTTGCCCATCGGCACGGTACCTGTTGGAACGCCCCCCGCCCGCTGGCAGGGACCCGGGCAAGGCATTGAAAATACTTTACTTTTGCGTGATATCCCGTGCATATAGCGCGCGTCCCGCAACTCCCGTCGGCCGTGTGCCGCACCCTTGCTTCCTGATGAAAGTCCGATTTTTTGTAACGGGGTCTTCCGCGCTTCTGGCGGTCTGGCTACTCGCCACTTTTTTCAGCGACGTTCCCGTGGACCGCTACCCGCAATTCGGAAAGGGCTCCGTGCCGGTATCGGCCAAGGCGGCACTTTCCGCACCGAAAGAAAAGCCGGTGGCTGCGGTGGATCTGGACGATCGCCCGGTGGCGGCCGTGGAGTGAGACGGCCTGCGGGCAATTCGCGGCTGGATTTTTCGCGCCCGCTCTTTCAAGCTGGCGTGCATGGCTGACGAACCTCTCGTCTGCGACAACAAGCCGATCGGCTTGGAAGTGGAGGCTGGTGTACACTGGTGGTGCGCCTGCGGCCGGACCGGTCATCCGCCTTTCTGCGATGGCAGTCACAAGGGCACCGGCATGCAGCCGGTGAAATTCGAGACGACTGTCCAGACCACCATCTGGTGGTGCCAGTGCAAGCACACCAAGACCCCGCCGCTCTGCGACGGGACTCACAAGCGGTTCCGATGATGACCGCGGGCGTCCATGCGGGAGGTGAAGCGGACTATCGTCGCCTGATGGGGCAACAGCACCCGGACGCTCTGTTCCGCCTTCACGCCCGGTTCGATCGTTTGGTAGCGCGGCTGTGCCGAAGGAAGGGCCTGTTCTCTCGCTTCCGGATCTCCGCCGCATGGAGCAGAGTCCGCACGCGCCGGGACAAAACGCGGTGCCTTTGGTTGGAGAGGTGAGCGTAACGACAGTCTACCAAGGCTGATAGAAGGGATCCTCCAGGATCTTCCCTTCGATCTCCAGCCGCCGGGATTTTCCCCATTCCGGGGCCGTCGCACGCCATTCTTCTTCCGTGAGGCGGGTGTAGACCGGATGTCCGTTCTCGATGAGATCCCCCGGCAGCTTGAGGCTGCGCGTTTTCCCGTCATGCCTCTCCCGATACTCGAATTCGGCGGGATCGCAGGAAGCCCGAATCTCATAGCCCTTGCGATGGAAGCGGATCTTGGAACGGATGACGAGGAAGGCAAAGCCAGCCAGCAGGATCCCGAGGACAACAGCGGGAAACTTCCAGAGAGGCCAGTGGAGGAGATCCGGAGCCCACACGAAGCCGACCACCGTCAGGGAGACGAGTCCGTAGAACACGAAAGTGCCTTTCATAGTTCGCCTGCTTGAGAGGCCTTGCGGCGCAGCTCCCGGCTTACGCGTAGATCTTCTCGTAGTATTCCGTCACCATCCGGTCGGAGTCGAAGAAGGGCACCACCTCGTTCATCGAGTTCAGCACGAGCTCCCACCACCCGTCGGGATCATCGTAGTAGAGCGGCAGCACCTTCTGCTCCATCGCTTCGTAGAAGCCCAGCAGGTCGTGGCGATCGCGCGCTTCCGGCGGGAGGGTGAGATCGGCGGGCGGGATGATGAAGCTGTTGTGGCCGTCCTTGGAGAACTCGCAGACCCAGCCATCGTAGGTGGAAAGGTTGATCGCGGCGTTCATCCCGGCGGTCATGCCGGAAGTCCCGGAGGCCTCGCGCGTCACGACCGGATTGTTCAGCCAGACGTCCGCGCCGTATTTCATCTGGCGGGAAAGCTCGAGCTCGTAGCCTACCAGCACGACCACGTTCGGGAAGTCCTTCGTGATCTGGACGAGGTGATTGAAGGTTTCGATCGCGCCGAAGTCGAAGGGGAAGGGCTTGCCCGCCCAGATGATCTGCACCGGCTTGTCGTTGTTGTTCACCAGCGAGCGGAACATCCGGATGTCCCGGGTGATGAGGTCCGGGCGCTTGTAGCTGGCGAAGCGGCGGGCCCACACGATGGTCAGCACGTCGGGATTGAAAAGCTTGCCGGTCTGATTCGCCACGGTCTGGAAGAGGCGCGACTTCAGCTCGCGCTTGCGGCTGCGCAGTTCCGTGACGTTGTGCTCCACCCGGGCATGCTCCAGGCCACGGTCTTTCCAGAATTTCGCGTTCTGCGCGTTGGTCACGTGGGTGATCGAGCAAATGCCCGGATAGCTTTCCCACATCTTGCGGGAAACGTCGCCATGGAGCTTCGACACCGCGTTGGCGATGTGGCTCATCCGCAGCGCGGCCAGCGAGTGATTGAAGACGTCCTCCGCGATGCCGGTCACCTTCCGCACCTCCTCCATCGGCACGGAGCCGAAGAAAGAGAAGTCATGCAGCAGCTTGAAGTCGTGCTTCTCATTGCCCGCCTCTTCCGGCGTATGCGTGGTGAAGACGAGGCGCTTCTTCACTTCATCGAGGCTACGATGTTTCTCGTAGAGGCGGAAGGCGGCGGAAAGTCCGTGCGCCTCGTTCAAGTGCCATACCTCCGGATCGACGCCGAGTTCCTCCAGCAAGCGGGCACCACCGGCGCCCAGGACGATGTACTGCGCGATGCGCCGCAGCGGGTCATTGTCGTAGAGACGGTGGGTGATCGCCCGGGAAAGGCCGTCGTTCTCATCGATGTCCGTGGTCAGGAAGAACATCGGCACGGTCCCGAAAACATCACCGGGCAGGAACATCGCCTTCACCCAGACCGGGTGGCCGTGGACCGGCACCTGGAACTTGATGCCCGTGTCCTGCAGGAAGGCGTACTGCTTCTTCCGGAATTGTACTGCCATTTCCCGTTCCTCACCGCGGGCCTGGTCGTAGTAACCGTAGGTCCACAGCATGCCGATGCCGCAGAGGTTCTGCCGCATCGCCGCGGCCGAACGCATGTGGGATCCGGCGAGGAAGCCGAGGCCGCCGGAATAGATCTTGAAGATCTGGTCGATCGCGAACTCGCAGGAAAAATAGACGGCGCTCTTCGAGAACTTCGGGTCGATCTCGTACTGATGGGAGAACGGCTTCGGGAGAAAGGAACCTGACATGAGACGAGCGCTTGGTTCTGCGGGAAAGGGATTTTCGTTGATGACGCGATGGTTAGGTCACGACCGACGCCGTTAGCCATGGCCCACGCTACGCACTTTGTCGAGTCCGGCCCGGGGATGCTGTTTCCGTACCAGCTTGCGGGGATTTCCCAATCCAGCGTGGAGCGGGGGACCCTTCCTTTCGTGCAAGCCCGCGGCGGCCCTTTTCCTTGACAATCAAGCACCGCTACGGAAGCTGAAAGCCGAGTCTAGGAAAGGAGGGCATGGTGGAAAGCGACCTTTTGCACACGGAGAAGATCTTGGCGGACCGGAAAACGTTCTTCCTCGATCTCAAGGAGAATTCCCGCGGGATGGTGGTGAAGATCACCGAGGACGTCAGCGGAAACCGTGACACAATCATGGTTCCAGCCGAGATTCTCGGGGATTTCATCGCGGCTCTGACCGACATCAAGGCGACGGCCGACAGCCGCTGATAGACGCCGGACCCGGTGTCCCAGCAGCCGGAGCCCATGGGAGCGGGGGAAATTACGTGAAAAATCACGTAAGGTTGACTTAATCGTTTGAAGGCGGTCCGTATCGGGGGCATACTCCGACCGCTTAGTCCCGTAAGCGAAATACCGGCACCCAACAGTATTTCCCGTTTTGAATCCATTGACGCCCTGCGATCCGAGCGCTGTCCCCCCCAGTGCGAAGAGAAGAGACGGTTCCAGTTCCGAATGGCGGAACCTCCTCCTCATCGGGATTTCCGTCCTCCGGCTGGTTAGCCCCGTTGCGGCCCAGGATGGCGTCTGGCAGCCGGTCACGGACTACTCGATTTCCTTTCCCGGCGACCGGCCTGACGCCGCTCCGCCGATCAACCCCTTCGAGAATTTCACCCATTTCGGTACCGACTTCGGTTGGATGGGCCCCGGCCAAGCCCGCATCGATGCCCGTTCTGGAGTCATCCGCACCAAGCCGAACGGCGAATGGACCGGGGCATGGCATTCCCTTGCGGGACTGGCCCTGGAGGCGAACCGGATGTTCGACCCCACGGATGTGACCGGTCTCGGTGGCCCGCCGGAAAAGCGGGCCACGGTGCTGGAGGTAATCGTGGAAGCCCGCGGCAGCGGCCAGCTGCGCGTGGAGCTTGCGGACTCGGGGAAGATGATCCGGTGGGCGGAGGCCATGGTCCTCGTACCTGGCCAGAAAACGAAGCACCGCTTCAAAGTGAATGCGGGTGCGCTGGGTCCCCTGAAATTCATCAATTGGGTCGCCGAGCCGGGCTGTGCCGTGGAGATCTCCTCGATCGGCTTCGGAGTTTCGAAGCCCGCGATGTCCCATGAGGAATGGCTTTTCCGGATTTCGATGGGGAAGCTGCGCCGCTGCCACGATGCCGATTGGGGCCTGACCCGGGACCGCGCCCATACCCCCACCGGGGTTTTCGATTCTATCAGCTCCTCCGGCCTGCATGCCCTCGCGAGTGCCGCGGCGGTGAAGGAAGGCGTCTTGGAGAAGGACAAGGTGGCGGATGAAATCCGCCGCACCACCCAGGTCGTGCTTGGCATGCCCCGCGCCGCAGGCTTCTTCCCGCATTTCGCGCGCCGGTCGGTCGATGGCGTCCCGGAGATCCATCCCGGGACCGAATACAGCACCGTCGATACCGCCATCGCCTTGCATTCGCTGCGTTTGGCGGCGGGCATCCTGGATCTACAGGACGTTTCGGCCGCCATCGGTCAGGCCGTCTCGGAACTGAATTTCGATCTGGTGAGCGATTCCGAGGGCTGGATCAGCCACGGATTCTCGCAGGATGGCACCACGCCGCTGGGCAGCCAGTGGCGGGATTGGGGTGGGGAAACGGCGCTCGTGCTCGCCCTCGAGGCCATGGTCAACGGTCGGCCGCCACGCGGTCGCATGGAGGCGGGCGGAAAAGTCTTCCGCGGCGTCGGCTTCATCACGGAGATCGAAGGCCTCTTCTACCCCGACTTTGATCGCAATGATCCCGACCAGGTCACCGGTGCCATCTGGCCGGCGGCACGCCGCGAGCTGTTCGAGAGGCAGGCGCGTTACGTGGTCGAGCAATGGCCGGACTCCGCGGCGGCACGCGGCGGGATCTTCGGCCTCTCCGGCGGGGAGGCGGGGATGCCGGGCGTGGGATACTCCGCAAACGGGGTGGATGTGCCCGAAATCCGCTGGCTGCACCCGCACGCCATGGTCATGGGGCTTTCTCTGAGCAGCAAGTCAGACCTTCCCTTGGGAATCGACCGGCTCGAAAAGGCAGGCCTCCTTTTCCCGCAGGGCCTGCCGGAAAACGTGGAGATCGGCTTGGTCCTCCACAATCCCATGCAGGGATCCCTCAATGCCGGGTTTGAAGCATTGGCCGCCTACCACGGATGGCGGCGGGGAAATAATGACGTGATTGATGACGCAAGCTTCCGCGATTCGATGCTACGCGCCGGAATCCGCCGTTTCTGGCCGGATGTGCAGCCCTAACGGGTCCGGTTTTTTATTCATTGCCGCATCGCGAACCCCGGCTTCAAATTAGCGGGAGACTGATACATGGAGGAGCGATACGAGATCCGTGGGAAACTTGGCCAAGGCGGGCTCGGCGCGGTCTATCGTGCCTATGATCGTGCACTGAAGCGCGACGTGGCAGTGAAACGAATCGTTTCCGGTGACGACGAGGAGCATCGGGAGGAGGCCACACGGCAGATGGAGAAGGAGACCGGCGCCCTCGCCGCCCTCCAGCACCCGAATATTGTCACGATCTATGATGTCGGCTCCGATGAAGACGGCCCCTTCGTGGTGATGGAGCTGCTTACCGGGCAGACCGTCGATGAGATCGTCGAGAAAGCGCCGCTGACCTGGCCGGATTTTCGCGAACTCGTTCTTCAGATCCAGGAGGCATTGATCGCCGCGCAGGATCTCGGCCTGATCCACCGTGACCTGAAACCCTCCAATATCATGGTGAACTGGCTGCCTTCCGGCCGGTTCCAAGCGAAGGTCGTGGATTTCGGCCTCGCCAAGTTCAGCCCGAAAACCTCCGCCGAGACCGCCGAGCAGTCCGATGCGATTTTCGGATCCATTTTCTACATGGCCCCGGAGCTGTTCGAGCGCGGGCCGATCGACTCGCGGATGGATATGTATGCCATCGGCTGCGTCTATTACTTCGCGCTCACCGGTCATTCTCCCTTTCAGGGTGAGACCGGCCAGCAGGTGATGGCGGCCCACCTCGAGCACCGGGTGATCCCGCTTGGCCAAGTCCGCCCCGACATTCCGAAGTGGGCCTGCGATTGGGTGATGTGGCACATCAACCGGTTTCCCCAGGAGCGCCCCGAAAATGCCCGGGAAACCCTGAAGAGCTTTATCCAGCTCGACGTCCCGCCCTCGCAGACGATCACCCAGCCCTTGGTGCCACCGGCGAATCCGCGTGCTCCCGTGGCCATCCGGCCTCGCGCGGGAAGTGCTCCGCCGCCGCGCCCAGCGCCGTTGCCGACGCCGATTCCCATGCAGCAGCCGGTGAAGACCCACACGGCACCGCAGCCGCTGGCGCCGCCGACCGGGGCGCCGCCGAGCCTTCACCAGACCCAGCCGATCACCGCGCCCATCACCAGGTCACTGGTGGAGGAGATGGGTGTGCCTCCGCCGGATATTCCGCCACCCCAGGCTGCCGTCGTGACGACGAATGTCCCGGTGGCTCCGCGTCCGGTGGCGTCCCGGGTTTACACCCCGCAGAGCACCTATCAGGTCGTCCAGAAGAAGAAAAAGCCGAGCGAAGCGAAGCGCAACCTGCTGGCAGCGCTGGGCGGCATCGTTCTGCTGGTGATTCTCTACTACGTGGTTACCTACTTCTCGAAGTGAGGAGATCCGCATTGGACGTCGGCGCGGTGATGCTCTAAGGCTCGCCGCGCCATGCTCGACATCCGCGAGATCCGCGAAAACGCCGCTGCCTTCCGTGACCGCCTGAAGGCGCGCGGCGGCAACCACTGGACCCTCATCGACGAGGTCCTCGCCTGTGACGAAGTCCGCCGCCGCGCGGAAACGGAGAAGCAGTCCCTGCAGTCCGAGCGCAAGCAGACGTCCAAGCAGATCGGCATGCTCAAGGGCAAGGGCGAGGATACTTCCGCCATCGAGGCCGAGGTCCGCGGCATCAATGACAAGATTGCCGCCCTCGACATCGAGGCCGAGGCCGCGACCCAGCGCCAGCATGAGCTGTTGATGAACATCCCGAATCTTCCTCATCCGGAATGTCCGGTGGGCGAGGATGAGACTGCGAATCCCGTGGTCCGCAGCTGGGGTGAAAAACCCGACCTCGTGGAGCCGAAGGATCACCTCGTGCTCGCGGAGACGCTCGGCCTCATTTCGCTGGAAGACGCCACGCGCATCGCGGGTTCCGGCTTTGCCGTCTATCGCGGCAAGGGTGCCCGCCTTGAACGCGCGCTCATCAGCTTCCTGCTCGATCTCCAGAGCGGCACGAACGGCTATGAAGAGGTGAATGTCCCGCACGTCGTGAAACGCGAGTGCATGGAAGGCACCGGCCAGCTCCCGAAATTCGAGGACGACATGTACGGCACCGATACGGGGGAAGATGGCCGCAACCAGCTCTTCCTCGCACCGACCGCGGAAGTGCCCGTCACGAACCTCTACCGCGACACCATCCTCGCCGAAGGCGAGCTGCCGAAGAAGCTGGTCGCCTACACCCCCTGCTTCCGCCGCGAGGCAGGCAGCGCCGGTCGCGATAACCGCGGGATCATCCGCATGCACCAGTTCGACAAGGTGGAGCTGGTGCAGGTGGTGCATCCCGACGAAGGCCTGCGCACGCTTGAAGACCTCACGGCTCATGCCCAGTCGGCGCTGGAAAAGCTCGGCCTGCACTATCGCACCATCGAGCTCTGCACCGGAGATCTCGGTGCGAATTCCGCGAAGACCTACGACATCGAAGTCTGGGCTCCGGGACACGGCAAGTATCTCGAAGTTTCGAGCTGCTCGTGGTTCGGAGACTACCAGGCCCGCCGCATGAAGCTCCGCTTCAAGGATGGTGAAGGGAAGAACCGCTTCTGCCACACGCTGAACGGTTCCGGCACCGCCTTGCCGCGGCTCTACGTGGCCTTGATGGAGCAGTACCAGCAGCCCGATGGATCGATCAAGATCCCCGAGGCGCTCGTGCCCTACTTCGGCTCCGATGAGATCCGCGCGTAGCGCCATTCTAGACCAACGCTACGGCACCAGCGGCACGAGTCGGATCTCGGTGGCCTTCGCGTGCTTCGCGACATTGTGCATCACCTCTTTCGTCGCTTGATAGAGATGGCGGCGGATGGCGGATTCGTTCCCGCGGCACCCATGTCCACGGCGGTAGCGTAATGGTATCTAACAACCAGTCGGCATCCGAGGTTGGCTGGGAGATCGGTCCGACATCGACTGCCGCTAAGGCTATCTCCTCAGCCACTTCCAGAAAATCAGCACCACGATCGCGCCTACCGTTGCGGTGAGGATGGAGGCCAGCGAGGGAAGACCGGGCCCCGGGGTCTCGACGGGGAGGAATCCGATGTGACGGCCGATCCACCCGCCGACGACCGCGCCGAGGATGCCGAGAATGATCGTCATGAAGCACCCGCCCTTTTCTTCACCGGGCATCAGGCGTCGCGCGATCAGCCCGGCGATCAAGCCGAGCAGCACCCATCCGCCGATTTCTTTCGGGTCCATGCGGGGGGGCGCTTAACATATCCAAAATGAAATTGCACGGGCACATTTTTGTGGGGGTGCCCGTTCGGCCGGAGCTCCGGGGTTTTTGCATCCCGCGCATCCCTTTCATTTCCTTGGAGGGACCGGTCTTCACCGGGTTCTCACCGGTATCTTTGCGTCACGTCTGGAAAACATCCAAGCCCCGGGGTCCTGTGTGACCTAGGGTCCGGGCACTGCAGAGACCACCGCGATCCCAGTCGCGGACCTAACCGATTCCCTCGAGTTTGGTAGCGTCTTTTGCAGGAACCCGAACCCTGCCTCACAGGCGAACCCAAGCCTAACCCGAACCCCGGCTCTTCAACCACGCCGACCCGCGTTGGTCGTTTTTATGTCGCTTCCGACATCGTCGGAGAGCCGTCGCTGCGCCCAGAGGCCTGAATTTCAAATATAAACAACGCCCCTATCGGAACCCATCCATCACGCATGAACCCTAAATTTCGTCTTGCCTCGCAATACCTCGGCGTCACGTCCCGCCTGTCTGCAGCCGCACTGCTCACCCACGTCACCTACGCGGGCGATATTTGGATCGGCGGCGCGGCTGGCGATACACAGAACTGGAACAATGCCACGAACTGGGGCGGCGCCTTCCCGACCGGGAACGCCCAGATCAATATCGGCACCGGCAACTTCCCGATCATCAGCGCGGACTCGGCGTTCACGCCGATCGATATTTTCGTGGGAACCGCTGGCAACACGGGCCGCCTCGACCACCGGGCAGGCGTAGCCGCCACCGGTAACAACAACTGGATGTTTGTCGGCCAAGGCAACCTCGGCAATGGCACCTACAATCTCGCGGATACATCCGCATCGGGCGGCAGCCTGACCGGATTCGGGCCGGGCTCCGGCAGCCTCAACGTCGGTGGTCCGACCACGACGACGGGTGGCCGCTTGATCGTCGGCGATGGCGGCACCTCGACCGGGGTCTTCAACATGAACACGTCGGGCACGTTGAAGATGGAAGAAAACGGCATCGGCCTGATCCTCGGCAACGGCGGTACCAGCACCGGTACCTTCCGGCTCGACGGCGGGACGGTGCAGAGCAACTCCACCTCGAATACCGGCATTGCTATTCTTGCCGGCACGAACGGAGCCGATGCGAACTTCCTGATGAGCGGCGGCACCGTGAACGTCACCGGCGGGGTCTGGGCGGGTGACAACAATGCGGGCACCCAAGGGCTAATCGACATCACCGGAGGAACCTTCACCGGAAGTGCGAATGGCACGGGAACCCAAGCCGGACAAAACTACATTGGCAGGGGCCTCGGCCAGGGCACTTTCAACGTCAGCGGTACCGCCGACGTTTCCCTGACGGGGTCGACCCACATCGGTTACTCCACCACGGCGACCGCGGGCACTGCCGGCACTCTTGCGGTCAGCGGCGGCACCTTCTTGAATACCGGCGAATTGCGGATCGGTTCGTCGGCGGGCAACACCGTCGCCGCAGCCAGCAGCGGGACTTTTAACGTTTCCGGCGGAACCGCGACGGTGACGGCCAATCTCGTCTTCGGGCGCGGCAATGACGCGGGCGATCTTACCACGGGCCAAGGCACGGTCAGCGGTACGGGCACGCTCAATGTGGGCGGCGACCTGGTGCTCGCGTATGCGGGCAGCAACAATCTCGGCCAGCTGACGGTCAACGGCGGCACGGTGAACGTGGCGACCACGGCCGAGAAGTGGTTGATCGTGAACCAATGGGATACGGCCCGCGGCCAGCTCACGGTGGACAGCGGGAACTTGAACCTCAACGCCAACAGCGACGTGCGCTTCAGCAGGAACGGTTCCACGGGCGCGAGTTCCGTCACACTCAATGGCGGCGCGATCACGTCGTACAGCGGCAACGGAACCGGCTCGGCCACCAGTGGCCTTGTGGACCTCAATCTCGCCGGCGGAGCCGCGGCGGACAACACGTTTCACCTCAATGGCGGTACCCTGACCATCTCCGCCATCACTTCCACCGTCACCACGGGCACCCGCACCTTCAACTTCAACGGCGGCACCCTGAAGGCCTCCAACACGAGCGCGAATTTCCTCAATCTCGGAACAGGGACCGGCGTCGCCCGCGCCAATGTGCGCGACAACGGGGCGATCATCGACAGCAACGGCTTCGACATCACCATCCCGCAACCGCTCGAACTCAGCAACGTCAGCGGCGATCTCCTGACCGGCGGCCTGACCAAGCTCGGCGCGGGCAAGCTCACGCTCAGCGGCGCGAACACCTACACCGGCGCGACCAACGTCAATGCCGGCACCCTGAACATCGATGGAACCTTGGCTTCCAATGTCGTTGTGGCGATTGGCGGAACCCTCACCGGCATCGGCAGCACCACCGGTTCGCTCACCTTCAATTCCGGTTCCACGCTTCTCACCTCCACCACGGCTCCGCTGGTGGCGAACGGCGTGACCTTCTCCGGTCCGACGACTCTGGTCTTCGACGGGATCCCTGACAACGGTAACCAGTATGTCCTGTTCCAATACGGAGCAGGGGGCGTCACGGGTCTTTCCAACCTGTCTTCCACCTTCCGCACCGTCATCAGCAATGACACCGCGAATTCCCAAGTGCTGGGCACGGTCACCACCGGCAGCATTACCTGGAACACGACCAATGGCACCTGGGTCAATGGCGGCGGCGGCTGGACGGGTGGCTTCACCAGCTACTTCAATGGCGATACGGTGACCTTCCCCGAGCGTACGGGACCCAGCACGGTCACGCTCAGCGGCGTGCTCCTGCCGGCCTCTGTCACGGTCAGCAATACCAGCGATCCCTACACCTTCACCGGCAGCGGCTCGATCGGCGGCGCCACCGGCTTGACCAAGGACGGTGCCGGCGCGCTGACCATCGCCACCGCGAATAGCTACACCGGTGGCACGACCCTGAATGCGGGCACGCTCAATATCAACAACGCCTCGGCCCTTGGCACCGGCGTGCTGTTCATCAATGGCGGCACTTTGGACAATACCAGCGGTTTGCCCATCGTGATGACCGGCAACATCCAGCAAAGCTGGGAAGCCGATGTGGTCTTCACCGGTTCGAGCAGCCTCGACATGGGCACCGGCGCGGTGAGCGTCGGCGGCGCGGGTAACCGCACCGTGACGGTCAGTGCGAACACGCTTGCGGTCGGCGAGATCACCGGAGGCTTCGAAGGCCTGACCAAGCAAGGTGCCGGCACGCTCGAAGTCGCCAGCACGGGTGCCAACGTCGCAGCCAGCGTGATCTCGGGCACGTTGAATGTTGCCGCCGGAACCCTCCAAATCAACCGCACCGGCACCAATGCCGAGGCCAGCGGCGACTTCACCGCAGCGGGCATCATCGGTACCGGCACGATCACCAACGGTGCCGCGGTGGAGCGGTGGTTTTTCACCAATCCTTCGTCCGGCAGCTTCACCTTTCCCGGTATCCTGGCCAACGGTGGTGCGGGTAATCTAGGCTTCAACAAGAGTGGCGCGGGTACGCAGACCATCTCTGGTGCCAATACCTACACCGGCCAGACCACCGTCGAAGGCGGCGAGCTGGTGATCAGCGGGACCAACAGCGGTGCAGGCACCAACGCCCAGATCAATTCGGGCAAGCTCACCCTGGCAGCTACCCAAGCGCTCGGAACGACCAGCCTGATCCGCTTGGCGGGCGCGGATGTCTCCACGCTGGAATTGGCCACGAATACGGATGGCACCGCCTACCCGATCTTCATGCCCTCCGGCACTTCCGCGGCGATCGTCTCCAACCGGGCGACGTCGGGTGCGGGCATCAATCACACGCTGACCACGCAGACCGGCGCGAACGGCCTCGGCGGTGGCACGCTCAATATCACCAGCGGCGCGAATGTGACGTCGGGCACCGGGCGGGTCACCTTCACCCAGTTCGGTCTGGGTGCCGGCACCGTGCAGACGACCACGCTCAACCCGACAACGGCCAACGTGACGCTCGTCGATGTTTCGAAACAGAACAACAACGTCTCGCAGACCCTCGGCCTCGGCGGCACCAGCACGGACAACCAGGTCACCGGCGTGATCTCGAACGGTGCCGTCCTCACCGGCGCGAACACCATCTCGGTGCTCAAAAGCGGTAGCAGCACTTGGACGCTCTCCGGCGCGAATACCTACACCGGCACGACCACCGTCACCGGTGGTATCCTGACCATCACCCAGGCGGTGCTGGCGGATGCCGCTTCCGTGACCGTGAATACCGGCGGCACGCTCAACCTGACCTTCGCCGGCACCGATACCGTGGACCGCGTGTTCCTCGATGGCGTGGAGCAGGCGGCTGGCACCTGGGGCAGCCTGAGCTCCTCCGCCACGCACAAGACCGCGCTCATCACCGGCACCGGCATCCTGCTGGCGACCAACGGCGCGCCGGTAGGCGGCTATAACAGCTGGGCCACCAGCTTCGGCCTCGACCCGCTCACCGACGGCGCGGCTGGCGTGGACAAGGAGCTCGATGGCTTCGCGAATGGCACCGAGTACATCCTCGGCGGATCGCCCGTCAGCGGCTCGAACAATCCGAAAATCTACTCGCTGGCTGCCGACAGCTCCGCGGACGGAGACACCACCAAGGAACTGGTCCTCACCATCGCGGTTCCGCAGGGAACGCCGGCGTTCTCGGCCGGAGCCCCGACTTCGACGGCGACCTTCGAAGGCTACGGCATCCAAGTCCGTGGCAGCACCGATCTGGTCTCCTTCCCTGTTACGGTTACCCCGGTCGATCCCGTCGTCACCGGTCTACCGACCGCACCGTTTGTCCAAGGCGGCATCACTTACGAGTATCGTTCCTTCAGCCTGAACGGATCCAACGGCACCACCGCCAAGGGCTTCCTCCAAGTGGTGGTCACCAATCCATAATAACCGATGTCACGACAATCGCCTTGATTCACCACTGGCGGATCAAGGCGGAAAAGGGCCGCCGTCCGGATTTTTGGGTTTATCCGTGCGGCGGCCCGACCCTCCCGAAACCCGAACGATTTCGCCCCTCCGAACCGCGCGTTTTGCAACACTCTTTCAGATAGACTTACCAACAGCGATCTGTTAACAACCCCAACCTCCCGATTATGAAGAAAACCCGAATTCACACTGTCTCGAGCTGCCTCGGGATCACGTCCCGCCTGTCTGCAGCTGCACTGCTCACCCAGGTCACCTACGCCGGCGACATATGGGTCGGAGGCACGTCCGGCGATGAACAGAACTGGAACAATGCCGCCAACTGGGGCGGCGCCTTCCCGACCGGAAATGCCCAGATCAACATCGGCACCGGGAACTTCCCGATCATCAGCGGGGACTCGGCGTTCACGCCGATCGATATTTTCGTGGGAACCGCTGGCAACACGGGTCGCCTCGACCACCGGGCAGGCGTAGCCGCCACCGGCAATAACAACTGGATGTTTGTCGGCCAAGGCAACCTCGGCAATGGCACCTACAATCTCGCGGATACATCCGCGTCCGGCGGCAGCTTGACCGGATTCGGGCTGGGCTCCGGCAGCCTCAACGTCGGTGGCTCCAGCACGACGGGCGGTCGCTTGCTCGTCGGCGATGGCGGCAGCTCGATCGGTGTCGTCAACATGAACACCTCGGGCACGTTGAAGACGGAAGAAGACGGCATCGGCGCGATCCTCGGCAACGGCGGCACCAGTTCCGGAACCTTCAGGCTCGACGGCGGCACGGTGCAGATCAACTCCGCCTTGAATACCGGGATCGCTCTTCTTGCTGGCACGAACGGCGGCGATGGAACCTTCCTGATGAGCGGCGGCGCCGTGAACGCCAACGGTGGGATCTGGGTGGGTGACAACAATGCGGGCAGCCAAGGGCTTATCGACATCACCGGCGGAACCCTTACGGGAAATGCGACTGGCACGGGAACCCAAGCCGGACAGAATTACATCGGCAGGGGCCTCGGTCAGGGCACTTTCAACGTCAGCGGTACTGCCAACGTTTCCCTGACGGGGTCGACCCACATCGGTTACTCCACCACGGCGACCGCGGGCACTGCCGGCACTCTTGCGGTCAGCGGCGGCACCTTCTTGAATACCGGCGAATTGCGGATCGGTTCGTCGGCCGGCAACAGCGTCGCCGCGGCGGGCAGCGGCACCTTCAACCTTACCGGCGGCACCGCGACGGTGACGGCGAACCTCGTCTTCGCGCGCGGCAATGACGCGGGTGATCTCATCACCGGCCAGGGCACGGTCAGCGGTGCCGGCACGACGCTCAATGTGGGCGGCGACCTGGTGGTCGCGTATGCCGGCAACAACAATCTCGGCCAGCTGACGATCAGCAGTGGCACGGTGAACGTGGCGAACACGGTTGAAAGGTGGTTGGTCGTAAACCAATGGGATACGGCCCGCGGCCAGCTCACGGTGGACGGCGGAAACGTGAACCTCAACACCAACAGCGACCTGCGCTTCAGCACGAACGGTTCCACGGGCGCGAGCGTTGCCACACTCAATGGAGGCGCGATCACGTCCTACAGCGGCAACGGAACCGGCTCGGCCACCAGTGGCCTTGTGGATCTCAATTTCGCCGGCGGAGCCGCGGCGAACAATACGTTCAACCTCAACGGCGGCACCCTGACGGTCGCCCAGGTCATCACCACCAGCAACAATGGCACGGCCGCGTTCAACTTCAACGGGGGCACCCTGAAGGCCTCCAACACGAGCGCGGCCTTCGTCGATCTGGGCGGCGCGACCCAGTCTGCGAAAGTTCGCAACGGTGGTGCGATCATTGATAGCAACGGCTTCGATGTCACCATCGGCCAGGCGCTTGTTCACAGCGACATCGGCGGTGACAACGCGGTCGACGGCGGCTTGACCAAGAAAGGCACCGGAAGCCTTACTCTCACCGGGACGCACACTTACACCGGCGCGACCTCAGTGGAGGCCGGATCGCTGGTCATCAATGGCAACATTTCCACCAGCATCCTCACCACCGTGCAAAGCGGTGCCACGCTGCTCGGGGTTGGAACCACGGGAGATCTCACGGTGCTCTCCGGCGGCACGCTTGGCCCGGGCAACAGCCCCGGCATCCTGAATGTCGGCGACATGGACCTCCAGCTGGGTGCTTCCTTGAACATCGAGCTCAATGGCGTCACCGCAGGCACCGGTTACGACCAGCTCAATGTCACGGGCACGACCACCCTCGCCGGCCTCTTGAGCCTCACGACGGGCTTCACCCCGACCAACGGTGATCTGTTCTTCATCCTGCTCAACGACGACACGGATGCGGTCAATGGCACCTTTGCGGGTCTCGCCAACAACGCCACCCTCACTTCGGGCGGCCAGGAATTCCAAATCAGCTACTTCGGCGACAGCGGAACCAACAGCTTCACGGGCGGCAACGACGTGGTGCTTATGGCGGTTCCCGAGCCGCGGGCGGCCATTCTCGGAGGCTTGGGGATCCTCGCACTCCTTCGCCGGCGCCGCGTCAGCTGACCTGGCTGGATAAACGGATTAGAAAAGGGCCGCCGTGCATGGGATTTCCCCGCGCGGCGGCCCGGCTTTATTGCAGGAGAGCCCATGCGGGCGAACCGCCGCGCATTTCTCTTTGGCCGGGCAGCGGAGTTGCGCTTAGGATCGTCGCGATGCCATTGCCGGAGATCGCTTGGTTTCGCGAAGCGCCGAAGCGGCGGCGTTACCTCGCGGGCATTTCCGGAGGGGCGGATTCAGTGGCGCTGCTGCATCAGCTTCACCGCCACGGGTTCCGGGATGTCGTCATCTGCCACCTCGACCATGGCTTGCGCGGACGCGCGTCGGCGGGCGATGCCCGCTTCGTGCAGAAGCTGGCAGCGCGGCTGGGCTATCCCTGCGAGTCGGGGAAGGTACAGGTGAAATCGCTGGCGAAGGAGAACGGACACTCGGTGGAAACTTCCGCGCGCGAGGCACGCCACGCATTCTTCGCGATTTGCTCGCGGAAGCATCGCTGTCCGCGGCTTTTGCTCGCGCATCATCTCGATGATCAAGCCGAGACGATCCTGTGGAATCTCTTGCGGGGAAGCCGCGGGCTTTCCGGCATGAAGGAGGTACAGACGCTCACCATGGGCGGTCGCCCGATGGAGTGCATCCGGCCGCTGCTGGGGCTGCGCCGCGAGCACTTGCGCTCGTGGCTGACGGCAAATGACCACGCGTGGCGTGAGGATGCCACGAATGCGGAGCCCTTCGCGGCGCGCAACCGCTTGCGCAATGAGGCACTGCCGCTGCTGGCGGAGATCGCGAAGCGCGATGTGGCGGATTCGCTGGTACGGGCGGTCGATGCGTCCATCGAGGCGAAGGCAATCGAGGCATGGACGGTGAAGCAGGCGGATGTGCTGGATCCGCAGGGACGGCTCCACTTGCCGAAGCTCCGGACCCTGCCGCCTGCGGTTCAGTCGGCGTGCATCTACGATTTCCTTCGTAGTTCGGGCGTACCGGATCTTTCACGGGAGGTTGTGCAACGAAGCATGCTGTTGCTCGATCCCGCGGCGGCTCCGGCGGTGAATCTCCCCTCCGGACTCATCCTGCGGCGGAGGGCAGGCCGTCTTCTGTTGGACAGGGGATGTTAGCCATGTCCCTCTTTCCTCTCGCCGAAACATCCGCGTTGGCGTTGCTGTATTCGGAGAGATGAAACCCGTTCTTGCCTTGCTCGCCCTCGTGATGACCGCCGCCGCTGATTGGTCCCCGCTCTGGCCCGGCGAAGCCCCCGGCGCGAAGCGCCCCCCGGCCGGTTCCGAAACCGTGGCCGATGGCTGGCGCTACACCGACATCGAGGTCCCCCAGTACTTCGCCTACCCCGCTCCGAAGGACAAGAACACCGGCCAGGCCGTCGTTATTTTTCCAGGGGGAGGCTATGGGATCCTTGCAATGAATCACGAAGGCCACGATTACGCGAAGTGGCTGAACGAGCGTGGCATCACCGGAGTGGTGGTGAAGTATCGCGTCAGCGGGAAGGCGGACTTCGGCTATCAATTTCCCGTGCCTTTCCTCGATGCACGGCGCGCGATCCGCACGGTCCGGGCGCATGCCGCGGAATGGGGGGTGGATCCGAACAAGGTGGGCGTGATGGGTTCATCGGCAGGAGGACATCTTGCCAGCCTGTGCACGACCCGTTTCGGCGATACTTTCCCGGAAGAGGGAAAGGATGAGATCGACAAGCTGAACTGCCGGCCGGATTTCTCGATCCTGATCTACCCCGTGATCACGATGGGCGAGGGGAGTCACGGTGGATCGAAGACGAATCTGCTCGGGAAGAACCCGACGCCAGATGCCTTGGAGAACTATTCGACGGAGAAGCAGGTCAGCAAGGAAACCCCCCCGGTCTTCCTGCTCAGCACCACCGATGACAGCGTGGATTGCAGGAATAGTCTGGGATTCGCTACCGCCTGCAAGGCGCACGGCGTGCCGGTGAGTCTACACCTCTTCGAGAAGGGCGGTCACGGGTACGGCCTCAATGTGAAGGGCGAACTCGCGGCATGGCCTTCCTTGCTGGAGGCGTGGCTGAAACGCTGAGAAAGGACTGGAGGGGCGCCCCCCTTTTATCGCTCCGCCAGAGCGACCAGGACCGCCTTCTGTGCATGGAGGCGGTTTTCTGCTTCTTGGAAGATCACATCGGCGTGCTTCTCCAGCACGTCTTCCGTGATCTCCTTGCCGCGATAGGCTGGCAGGCAGTGGAGGACGATGTGTCCTTGCGCGGCATGCTCCAGCAATGAGGCATTCACTTGGAAAGGACCGAAGGCCTCTTCCTTGTCCTTCTGGTCCTCTTGGCCCATCGAGAGCCACACGTCGGTATTGATCACGTGGGCACCCTTGGCGGCAACGGCTGGATCCGTCGTAACGGAAACATTCGGGGCATCGAGCTTCGCGAGGAAATCCACGGTGGGCTGGTAGTCCGCCGGCGCGGCGACGGCGAGTTCGAAGCCGAGCTTCTTCGCCGCCCACATCCAGGAGATCGTCATGTTCGAGAAGCCGTCGCCGATGAAGGCGATCTTCTTCCCCTCCCATCCGCCGAGCGCTTCCTTCACGGTGAGCAGGTCGGCGAGGATCTGGCACGGATGTTCGTCGTCGGTCAGGGCATTGATCGTCGGGATCCCGGAGTATTCGGCGAAATCCACCACGTCCTGCTGGGCAAAGGTCCGGATGATGCAGCCATGCACCATGCGACCGAGCACCCGGGCGGTGTCCTTGATCGGTTCCCCGCGGCCGAGCTGGATGTCGTTCTTCGAAAGAAACATCGGGAAGCCGCCAAGCTCCCGGATGCCCACCTCGAAAGAGACGCGGGTCCGCGTGGAAGACTTCGTGAAGATCATCGCCCAAGTCTGGCCCGCGAGCGGTTGCTCGGAGTGATAGCCCCGTTCCGCCTTCAGACGCACCGCGCTATCGAGCAGCGTCGTGATCTGATTGGCGGTGAGTTCTTCGATGGAAAGTAGATGCTTCATGAAATGAGCTTTAGAGGGTGCTGAGAACGCTTTTGACGATCGCGAGCGCTTCGTCGATCTCGCCGTCGGTAACATTGAGTGGCGGCAGCAGGCGGAACGTTTCGGGCCCTGCCGGTGGAGCGAGGAGACCTGCTTCGAGCAACTTGCCGCAGACGAAAGCGGCAGGAAGTTTGCCTTCGGGCACTTCGAACTTCGAGGTGTCGAGTCCCACCCCGAGCAGCAGGCCGATGCCCCGCACTTCGGTGATCACTGGCAGCTGCCAGGATGCGATGGTTTCGCGGATCCGCTGCTCTTGGCTGAGAACATTCGAACCGAGATCCTTTTCGGCGACCTCCGCCAGCACGGCGAGCGATGCCGAACAGGCGAGGGGATTGCCGCCATAGGTCGTGCCGTGCGAGCCGGGGTCCATCAGGGAGGACAGGGTCTTGCCTGAAGCGTCGACGAGCCGGTCGGAAAGCCAGAAGGCACCGATCGGGAAGCCGCCACCCATGCCCTTTGCCCACGAGATGGCATCGGGCTGGATCTCGGGAGCGATTGCCCGCCATGCCATCGGCTGACCGCAGCGGCCGAAGCCGGTCTGCACCTCATCGAGCATCAGCAGCAGGTCGTGTTTCTTGCACAACGCCGCGACGCCGCGGAGGAACTCCGGCGTGGCGACATTCACACCGCCTTCGCCCTGCACCGGCTCTAACAAAATCGCGGCCGTCTCCGGTGCGATCGCCGCTTCGAGCGCGGCGAGGTCGTTGAAAGGAAGATGCCGGAAGCCGGGAAGCATCGGGTCGAAGCCCTCCTTCACCTTGTCCTGGCCGGTGGCATTGATGCCGCCGAGTGTCCGGCCGTGGAAGGACTTCGTGAAGCTGAGAACCTCGTACCTCGGTGAGCCGTCCGCCTGCGGCCGGGCATGGCCGAAGCGCCGCGCGGTCTTGATCAAGCCGTCGTTCGACTCGGCGCCGGAGTTGGCGAAGAAGATCTTCCCGGGAAGCTTCACGTGATCCTCCACAATGACCCGCGCAAGCTCCTCCTGCTGCGGGATGCCGTAGAGGTTCGAGACATGCATCAAGGTGCCCGCTTGCTCGCGGATTGCTTCTACCAGTCGTGGCGGGCAGTGACCCAGCGCGCACACGGCGATGCCCGTGCAGAAGTCGAGATAGGATTTCCCGGCGTCATCCCACACGCGGGTACCCTCGCCGCGGACGAGCGTGACAGGGAAACGGGCGTAGGTGGAAAGGACGTGGCTCATGGGAAAGGGGCGGAAACTATCGGGCTTCATGGATTTGGCAAATCGGGAATTGTGAGGAAAAAGGGAGGGGTTCACGGGTCGGGAACCGGTTGGAGAGCGGGGATTTTCTCTTTCCTGTCGTCGACACCCTCGCTTCGGCGCGGTGAGGCGACCCTCCAGGTGGCCAGGAGTGTGAGTGCCGCACCGGCGAGTTCGAGCAGGGTGAAGCGCTCCCCGAAGATCGCGAAGGCCCCGGCGGCGGTCACCAGGGGCAGCAGCATTTGGATTGATGAGCCACGGGAGACCGGCAGGGTCCGGTAGGCATTGGTCATCACCAGTTGGGAAATGCCCACGATCACCGCCGCAGCGATCAGCGCGAAATGACCGGATGCCGGCAGGGTCATCACGTTTCCACCCCGCAGGGGCAGGGCGAGCAAGATGCTGTAGAAACACTGGGAGGCGTAGATGGTTCCCGCGTGTTCGGTGGCCCGCAGCTTGCGGATCAGCACCACCACGATCCCGGCACCCAGTGCGCCTGCGAGCGCAAGCAGATCCCAGCCGGAGAAGCCGGGAGTGGCATCGCCGCCGACAAAGATCACCAATCCGGCGAACCCTGCCGCCATCCAGAGAACTGCCGCTCTTGAGACACGCTCTTTCAGCCACCATGCGGCGATCAGAGTCGCGAAGATCGGGTAAGTCAGGTTGAGCACCACCGCCCGCGAGGCTCCGAGCTCCGCGATTGTCAGATAAAACGCCGCGATGCTCAGTGCACCGATCACGCCCCGCAGTGCCACGAGCTTGCTGCCAACGAGTGCCTTCAGCGAAAGCCCCCGGCCGAAGCCATAGAGTGCGGCCACCATGAGCATGCCCACGGTGCCCCGGTAGAGCGCTGCCATCCAGCCATCGGCGGCGGGCAGATGGAGGCTGATCGCGCGGAGGAGCAGCGTGTTCGCGGCGAAAAGAATCACCGAGAGCAGCATCAGCAGGAAGCCGCGCGGGTCGTGGGTATCGGGTGGTTTCATCGGATCTCTATCGGGATCCGGAAACGGCGGGCCAGCGGCAGGGATTCACTTTTCCTCCGGGTGGCCATGGGCCGCGTCCGGAGGTGGCTGGGTGCCATCAAGCTCCGAACGCGCCAGCACGCCAAATGGCGCGGGCGGTAAGTCGGACGGCTTTGCGGTGAAGCGCGGGCACGACGCGGAAGTCGCATTCCGCGCGACGAAAGTCAAGACGCTGCTTCGCCGCAGCCTCGTTAGGCCGGGCTTGCATGCCCGCGCCTCCCCGCCGACACTCCCGCCGATGTTTGGGCCGAAATGGAAAAAGGAGGCTAAGCTTCTCCACAAGGGGGCGAAGAAATTTCTCCATTACAAGCGGGACCTGCTGCCACCTGACCGCATCGATGAAATCGAGTCGCGGCGCGCGGATTTGTGGGATGCCGTGAAGGCAAACGATCAGGCGAAGGCGGAGGAAGCCTCCAAGCAACTGCGCGACACTTGCGAGAAGGCATTGCCACGCCAGCCCGTGCAGAGCGCGTGGGAAGAGAACGTGGAGGTTATCTTCGTTGCGCTTGTCGTGGCGCTCGGCTTGCGGGCCTACGTCATCCAGCCCTTCCGCATACCGACGGGTTCGATGCAGCCGACGCTGAATGGCATCACGATCGAGCAAAGCGAAGATCCGAACTACGAGAAACCGTGGTTTGGCAAGCAGGCGGCCGATTTGGTACTGCGCGGCAGAACCTACCGGAACATCAAGGCGGACGACGACATGCACATGACCGGCATGAGGGATGCGTCATGGTTCCTCTTCACGCGGACGAAGGTCATGTTCAGCAACGGGCAGCAGATTTCATTCCCCGCCGCTGCCGGCGAAACCCGCGATCTCCTGACCGAGCCGATCGCTCCCGGAGCCGAGCAACGGCGGCCGAAGAGCTACCGGAAGGGCGACGCCATCCTGCGCGGATGGGTGGATACCGGCGATCTCGTGCTGGTGGACAAGATTTCTTACCATTTCCGCCGCCCGAACCGGGGCGAGGTTTTCGTCTTCGACACCCGTGGCATCAAGACCGAGCAGCAGGTGCCCGGGAAGCTCGGCGGGCAAACCGGCGGCACACACTACATCAAGCGTCTCTGCGGCGTGCCGGGCGACACTTTGGAAATCCGCTCTCCCAATCTCTGGGTGAACGGGGTCATCGCCAAGGAACCCGGAATCCAGCGCGTGATCGCGGCGGAGGGAGAGTATTCGAAGAACAAAGGTTACATCCTGGCCGATCCGATGGCTTCGGGCTACCAGCTTCCGCTCCAGCGTGGAGGCTCGAAATTCCACCTCGCCGCTCAGGCACCTCCGGGCATGCGCGAATACGCCGCGCTCGGTGACAACACGGGAAATTCGCTCGATTCCCGCTACTGGGGTTCTGTGAAGGAATTTAACCTCGCGGGACCGGCGCTTTTCTCCCTCTGGCCTTTCACCACCGGCCACTGGGGCTTCATCAAATGACCTTGCGCAAATGCACGCATGGCGGAAATCCCGTTTCAAGTGCATGGTCCCCCATCTTTCCCCATGACCGATTCCGCTGAGATCACACGACAGGCGAAATCGAACCTCGCCTTTGCCCTCCAAATCCTCCCCAAGGATCGGCGAGATGGCATGGTGACGTTCTACGCGTTTTGTCGCGTCGTCGATGATCTGGCCGATGATCCGGATCGCCCGATCGGTGAACGTGAAGCCGCACTTCAGGCGTGGAAGCACGGCCTTGAAAATGGCTTTACCGATCCCGATCCGCTCCAATGCGAAGTGATGGAGCTGATGGAGCGCCACTCCATTCCGGTGCATCTGCTCACGGCGATCATCGATGGCTGCCTGATGGACCTGCGGCCGCAGCGGTTCGGAACTTGGGAGGATCTTTCGCAATACACCTATAAGGTCGCGTGTGCCGTGGGTCTGGCTTCGCTAAAGGTCTTCGGAGCGGAGGATCCGGCTTCCGAGCGATATGCGGTGGCGCTTGGCCACGCCCTGCAGCTCACGAACATCCTTCGCGATGTGGGTGAGGATCTTTCCAATGGCGTGCGGATCTATCTACCGCTCGCCGACATGGCCCGCTTCCAATACACCGAACGCGATGTGATCGGCCGCGTCTACGACGGTCGCTTCGTGGCCCTGATGGCGTATGAAGCCGAGCGCGCGGAGAAGTTCTATCGCGAAGCGATCGAGATCATGCCGAAGTCGGATGCCAAGGCGCTCGTCCCGGCGGAGATCATGCGGTCGATCTATCAGTCGCTGTTGGAGAAGATGAAACGGGACAATTTCAAGGTCTTCAATCAGCGCTATCGGCTTTCGAAGGCGCGGAAAATGGCGATCTTTTCCAAGCACCTCTTGCGCCTCGGCCCGACTGGTTGAATATTCGCGCGCCCTTTCCGTCCGATGGCCGTCATGAAATCGCTCGTTCTCCTGCCGTTCGCCCTGGTTGCCAGCTCCTGTTTTTATCCGGTGCCGTACGACCAGCAGCGGCCCCCGTATCACAATGGCCGGCCCCACTATCCGTATGGTCGTGGACCGGCTGGGCCTGAGTCGGGACGCTACGAGCAAATGGGGGATCGCAACCAGCAGCCACCGCCGGGATATGATTCACGCCGAAGCGCTCCTGACGAGCCGGAGGAGGAGGATTACCCGGAGCAGCGCCCGCAGTCCCAAGCGCGGAAGGAATATCCGGTCGCGGAGCGTACGGAGAAGCCCGGCATGGTCATCAGTCCCTATTCGCCCTACAACGTCATCGACGTGGAAGGCTTCCAAAGCGGTGCCTTGGCGAAGGATCCTTCGAACGGGAAGATCTTCCGCGTTCCGTGAGCAGGCTTCTTGTGCGGGGTTCACAAGGATGAGGCCTTTGTGAATTCGCAAGGGTCACTCTTTCGGGGGAAGATCCGAAGTGTTTGAAGGAGAACGGCATAAAGTTTCTCTAACAGATTCGATCAAGGTTTCAGCGCATTGGTTTTGAATCAATTGCGTCGTGATGGAGCCGCCTTGGGGCGGCTTTTTTGGTAGAATCGGGGTGTGATTCTGCGGGCGCGGCGAACCGTTTGGTTTGGTGGTCCGGGGGAGGTGTCTTACAGGCCAAGAAACGGTCGATGGCCCCACATCGTGTCTGCCCAAGGATGCGAAGGGAGTTCAGAGGCCGATTCCCAGCACCTGGAAACCCATGAAACCCCTCCTCTCAAGCAGAGCCTCCCATGCGGCGCACATCCCGAAATTCGGATCCTGCGCTTCCTTGCTTTTCACCGCTGCGGCACTCGCCGCTTCAGGCGGCGTTGCCTCCGCTGCCAGCAATAGCTGGATCGCCGGTGGCACGGGCGACTACAGCGATATCACGAAGTGGACGGCCGGACCCGGTGTGCCGAATGCGGCAGGTGATGTCGCGAGTTCCGACGGCACCGGCTCGGTGATCAATTTCCTCGCCACCGACAACTACACGATCGCCACGCTGCAATTGAATAGCGCCAGCGGTGCCACCGTGTTCAACCAAAGCGGAGGATCGCTGACGCTGACGACCGTTGCTTTTGGCGGTGCGGGCGGCAGCCGCAACCCTACTTACAATCTCAGCGCCGGCACGCTTTCCATGAGCGCCTTCACTTGGGGCAATGGAAGCAACGCCCGCTTCAACGTGACCGGCGGCACGGCGAACTATTCCGGCTCGGCGCTGACCATCGGCATCGCTGGCGGTGCGAATGGTGCCGTCACCGTTTCTTCCGGAACCTTCAATCACACGGGTACCGGACAGATCCAGCTCGGTACCGCTAACGGCGGTACCGGCGGGATCCTCATGACCGGAGGTACTTTCAATACGAACTCCACCGCGTTCCGGATCGGCTCGCAGTCCGGCGGTACCGGCAATATCACGCTCTCCGGCGCATCGATCTTCAATGGCAATGGTGCTGGCGCAGGCACGATCTACCTCGGCAATAACGGTGGGTCGGCAACGCTCGGCCTGGCGGACACCGCGCAATTCAACGCGAGCCAGTATGTCCTTTCGGTCGGCCAGTTCGGCAACCTTGCCGGAAACAAAGGCACGCTGAACATGGCGGGCACCTCCACCCTGAGCGCGAACCGGATCGTGCTGGGCGGCGACAATTCAGCCAGCTCGATCATCGGAATCGTCAATCTGAACGGCGGCACCGTTTCCACCGGATCGATCACCAAAGGATCGAGCACGGTGGCAGCCAGCCTCACCGCGAATGTGATCCACGCCAACGGGGGAACGGTGAAGGTCACCACCCATGCGAATAACTCGAACTTCTTCCAAGGAGCATTCGTCGATCTCCAGTCGGGCGGACTCAATCTCAACACCAATGGCAATGCGACCGGGATCAGCAATGAGATGTCCGGCACGGGCGGCCTCACGAAGCAGGGTGACGGCAAGCTCACTCTCTCCGGCGTGAATACCTATGCCGGCATCACCACGGTGGAGCAGGGCGAGGTTCATCTGGCCGCCGGTGCGGAGATCGCGGGAGCGGTGGTCGTGGAAGCTGGAGCCACGCTGTCAGGCCTGGGGACGATCAAAGGCAGCACGACCATCGAGGGCATTCATTCGGTGGGCGCTAGTGCAGGCATTCAGACCTTCACGGCCGGGTTGGAGTATCTGGCTACGGGCGCAATGAATTGGGAGCTGGCGGCAGACACCACGGGTGATCGCGGCCTTACCACCGGCTTCGATGCCATCGACGTGACCGGCGGTCTCGTCGATATCGATCCTTCCGCGACCATCAACCTCGTGCTCAACGGAGTGGGTTCGACCACCGACTTCACCGATTTCTTCTGGGACTCCAACCAGAGCTGGCAGGTGATCGACGGCACGAGCAGCGATTCCGGCACCTTCACGCTTGGCAGTTTGCCGATCCTGGATGCGAACGGACTCAACTCGGTTGACTACGGTAACTTTAGTACTTTCACCGATGGCAATGGCGACCACTTCGTCCGGTGGACGGCGGTGGTGCCAGAGCCTTCCGCCGCGCTGCTCGGTTCGCTGGGCCTTCTCGCCCTGTTTCGCCGCCGCACGGCCCGCACGGATGCCTGAATGAATTTTCGATCGGGTGCCCCCATTCGGGTTTGGGGGCGTCAGGAGGCCGGTGGCTCGCGAGCGCCTCCGGTCTCCACCGGTCGGAATCCCGCGGCGCCCGAACGCCAGTCCCGGAAGACTTTCCCCAAGAAGAGCAATCCCGCCCCCCTAGGACCCCATCGCCTGCTGATCTCAGCGCGGTGCGAATCCTAAAACGACCCCATTGAAACTCGACCTCGAACCCAACACCATGAAACGACTCCAGAACCTTGAGACCTCCTACTGTTACCGGCTTGCCCTTGCGGCCACCGGCGCGGCTGCCCTCGCGATCGGAGGACAGGCCCAGGCCGCCAGCAATAGCTGGATCCAAGGACAGAACGGCAATTACGGCGATCCCATCAATTGGACCGGCGGTGTGGATGTGCCGAATGGCGCCGCGGATGTCGCGACCATCGACGGCAATACTTCCGTGGTGGCCATCGGAGCAGCCGATAACATCACCCTCCTGACCGCGAACATCGGAGTGAACAATGCCGGCAACAAACCGACGATCAACCAATCCGGCGGCACCTTGACCACGGGGGCCTTCGTATTGGGCGGCGGCGGCGCGAGCCGCAGTCCGATCTACAATTTCAGCGGCGGAACGATCAACACCACGACCTTCAGCTGGGGCAACGGCAGTACGACGCAGTTCAACCAGACCGGTGGCACGCTGAACGTGACCAGCACCGGCTCCCACACGATCGGCAACAACGGCGGTGCCGTGGGAACCTTCAATCTCAGCGCGGGCACCTTCAATGCCTCCATCAGCGCCGCCGCGAGCATCACGGTAGGCCGCGACTCCGCGACGGGTAACTTCAATCTTTCCGGCACGGGCGAGTTCAATGCCCTCACCGCAGGCCTTGTCTTCTTGGGCAATGGTGGCACCGGGAAGGGCAACCTGAACGTTATCGGCGACGCCGAGTTCAACGCTCCCGCCGCGATCCTGGTCATGGGCCAATTCGGTAGCGAAGGCGCGAAGGGCACGGTCACGATCGATGACAACGCGCTCGTTACCACCGCAATCGCCAAGATCGGCGGTAACAACGCGAACAGTGATGTGAATGGAGAGTTGAATCTCAACGGCGGCACCATTGCCACCGGCTCCATCCGCCGCGGTGCCACGAACAAGGCGTCCTCCGCCACGGCCATCGTGCTCAATGCGGACGGAGGAACGATCAAGGCGCTTACCCACGCGACGAACACGGACTACCTCCAGGGCGTCTTCGTGAACATCAAGGCCGGCGGCCTCCGCTTCGACACCAATGACAACTTCGTGAGCGTGACGAACGACCTTACCGGTGTTGGCGGACTCGAAAAGATCGGAGGAGGAACGTTGACGCTTTCCGGAGTCAGCTCCTACACCGGCAATACCACGATCAGTGCCGGAGAGGTGGTGCTCAACAATGCGTTCTTCAGCGACTCCAGCACCGTCACGGTGGACAGCAGTGCCACGGTGAATCTCGCTCACGGGATTGAGGATATCGTCGGATCGCTCGTGGTGGGTAGCACGACTTACACCACGGGCACGGTCGGTTCCGTGGATTCGGGTGCGGAGGTGCAGCTGCCGCAGTTCACGGGGCTCGGCAAGATCCGGATCGGCCTCCCGCCGGTCCCGCGGAACCTGGTCTGGACCGGCGCGATCAGCAACCTCTGGACTACCTTGTTCAATCCGCCCGATGACAACTTCCTCGAAGGTGCCACGCCCACCTTTTTCAAGGCCTACGACAACGTGACCTTCGATGATAGCTCCTTGGTTTATCCGGTCCTCCTTTCGGGCAACGTGCAGGCAGGCATCATCACGCTGAATGGCACCAATCCCTACGTGCTTGACGGTTTGGGCTCGGGGCTTTCGGGCGGCGCCAGCATCGTGATGAACAACACCAGCACCGTTACCCTCGGCGGACAGACGAGCAGCTTCACCGGACCGGTGGCGGTGAATGCCGGCACCCTCGTGATGGGTGACAATCTTTCCTTCGGTGCCACCTCCGGCGTGACCATTGCCAACGGCGCGCAGGTGAACCTGAACGGCAAGGCGCCTGGCTCGCTCTACACCTATACCATTGCGGGCTCGGGCCCCGGTGGCACCGGTGCGATTTTCAATGGAGGTGCGGCGATCACTTCCTCCGCGGGTGGAGTGAAGAACCTCGTACTCTCCGCGGATGCCTCCATCGGCAACGATACCAACCGTTTCGACATCGGCGGCAATGGCACGGTGACGGGCAATGGACACACGCTCACCAAGATCGGGACCAATGACATGGGCTTCCGCGGCAACGCTTCCGGATCGCCGATTCATATCGTGATCGCGGGCGGCAACGTCTGGGCGGAGAATACGGCGAATGCCCTCGGCGGTGCCACGGGCACGGTGACGATCAAGAGCGGAGCCAGCCTTGGAAGCTACGGCAGCCTGACGATCCCCACCCCGGTGACAATCGAGAGCGGTGGCCGCCTTCACAATCAGGGCAATGGCACCGGCACCTGGTCCGGCGCGATCGCGTTGCAAGGGGATGTGACCGTGGACGGCGACGGCGGACCGCTCGTGATCAACGGTGCGCTCAGCGGGACCGCGAATGTCACGAAGACGGGTCTACAGGAGGTCACCTTCAACGCCAGCTCATTGCCAGGCAATGTCGGCTACAACGGGGACACCATCGTGACCCAGGGCAAGCTGACGCTTGCCGCGGCCGCATTCCCGGATGGAGAGGATGTCACCGTCGAAAGCGGGGCCGTCCTGAACCTGAGCCACGGGGTTGAGGACACCGTGCGCTCCCTCACCTTGGGCGGAACGCAAGTGGCGGTCGGCGTCTGGGGTTCGGAAACTTCGTCCGCTCCGAACAAGAGCGCCCTGCTCGAAGGAAACGGCACCCTGAACGTTACCGTTGGCGGGACGCCGGATTCCTATGATTCCTGGGCGACGGCCAATGGTGTCAGCGGCGTGCCCTCCACGGATGATTCGGATGGCGATGGCCTTCAAAACGGCATCGAGTTCGTGCTCGGTGGCGATCCAAGCGGTCCCGGGTCTGACTCGAATGCGATTCGCCCGACGGTCACGCTGGATGCGACCTACATCAACTTCGTGTTCCGGCGCGCGGACGATTCGGCGAGCTACTCGCCTTTTGTCGAGTACAACAGCAACCTCTCCGCCACTTGGAACGAGGCCGAAGCCGGGGTGGATGGCGTGATCATCAATGAGGTGAACGATGGATTCGGTGCTGGAATCGACCAGGTGACCGTACGCATTCCCCGCACATTGGCCACGGGCGCGAAAGTCTTCGCGCGCTTGCACGTAGATATCCCTTGAGTCGAAGAGACCAACGCGGGAGGCACCAGCCGCGAGGCTGGTGCCTCCTTTTGTTGCGCCCGGCGGCTAACCCGCGACACTTGTCCTGCACCCGCATGAAGCATCCGCTCTTACTTGCCGCGCTCTTGTTCGGCGCAGCGGCATCCGCCGCGAACACACCGGCCGAGGTCTTTCAGATGAATTGTTCGGCCTGTCACGCCGTGGACCACATGCTGGTGGGGCCGTCCCTGGTGGAGATCTCCGGGCTCTATCGGGAGAACCCGGAAGGCTTTGTCAAATGGTGCATCCAGCCGCAGCACAAACGCGAGGGCGTGGTCGAAATGCCTTCGATGGCGCACCTCGGCGAGCCGGTGCTGCGCGAGCTTCACAAGTATGTGATCGCCTCCGCGGCCGGAAAAACGGAGCTGAGAAAAGGAGATGGTGATCCGTTTTCAGTGCCGCGTGCGATGGTGAGGCGTCCGCAGGTGCAGCGGATCTTTCTGCCGGATGCCTCCCCCGCGGCCATCGCGGTCGCTCTTCCGGGAGATCTGTCCTATTGCTTCGACGCCAGTGAATGCCGCCTCCGCTATGTTTGGAAGGGAGGCTTTATCGAGGGTACTCCGTATTGGAAGGCGAATGGCAGCTCGCTCGCGAAACTCGATGGGGCGGTGGTCTATCGCGAGCCTGCGTGCCCGCTGAACCGACCGCCCGGAGCCGCAACCGCCTCGCCTCCGCCCAACCGCTTCCTGGGCTATCGTGTCACGAAGGAAGGCCTTCCCTCTTTCCGTTACCAGCGTGAAGGGAAGATCTACACCGAGACGATTCGACCGCTTTCCGATGGAAAGGGGATCGAGCGCCATTTTGAAACCGACGACGCCAGGGGCTTCCGTGTCGCTCTGCCGGAGATTGGGACCGGTGTCGCCATCACCTCCGGCACCGGCAGCCTCGATATCCGGCCGGAGCAGACGAAATCCTTCACCCTTACCTACCGTTGGAAATGATACGGCATTTCTCGTACTTCGCCGCGCTTTCCGTAGCAGTCACATCCGCCGCGCCCTTCTCCGTGGAGACGATGCCAAATCCTCCCGGTGTCGATCCGCAGATTGGTGGGATCGACGTTTTGCCGGATGGCAAGGTCGCAGCCGTCTTTCACCGCGGAGAGCTGATGATCTTCGATCCTGTGGCCAAGACCTGGTCGAGATTCGCGGAGGGCTTGCAGGAGCCCCTCGGTATCATCGCCGAGTCGCCTTCCACTTTCGTCGTCATGCAGCGTGCCGAGCTGACCCGGATCAAGGACATCGATGGCGATGGCCGCGCCGATGATTACGAGACCGTCTTCGATGGCTTCGGCATGACCGGGAACTACCATGAGTTCGCCTTCGGCCCGGCGAAGGGGCCGGATGGCTTCTACTACATCGCGCTCAATGTCGGCTCGAATGGCGCCGGCGTGCGCGAGGAGATCCGAGGGCAGTGGTCCGAGCTCGGCGACCTCGACCGCACCCGGATGGTCCACGATGACCAGTGGGGAAAACGTTCGGTCGAGGCGGGCCGCATGTATTCCCGCGTGCCCTATCGCGGCTGGATCATGAAAGTTTCTCCCGATGGCAAAACGGTCGTCCCCTATGCCTGCGGGTTCCGGTCTCCCGATGGCATCGGTTTCGATGGCGACGGCCAGCTCCTGGTCACGGACAATCAGGGTGATTGGCGCGGGACCTCACCGCTCTACACGGTGAAAGAAGGAGGCTTCTACGGTCATCCCGCATCGCTGGTCTGGCGCGATGGCTGGAGCAAGGGAGATCCGCGCAAGCTCGCGGTAAAAGAACTCGATGACTTGCGCACAAAGGAAACGGCGCGATTCCCGCAGGGCGAGCTGGCGAACTCGCCCGCGCAGCCGGTGGTCTTCCCCGCGTCGTGGGGGGCTTATGCCGGACAAACCCTGCTGGGAGAAATGAACCAGAATCGCATGGTTCGCTTCCTGCCCGACGAGGTCGGCGGCTTTCGTCAGGGGACGCTTATCCCCATGTTCGATGGCACCTCGCTCGGCAATGGAAATCACCGCCTCGCCTTCGCGCCCGACGGTTCGCTTTGGGTCGGGAAGACGCACCTGTCCTGGGCGGGGGCGGAGGGTCTGGTGAAGATCACACCTGCTGGCCTGAACAGCATCTTCACCGTGACATCGGTGCATCTTGAGAAGGCCGGAAATCGCCAAGTGATGCGCATTGCCTTCAGCCAGCCGGTGACGGGCGGGTTGGATGGAGTGAAGATGGACCGCTTCAGCTACAAGTATCAGGAGGAATACGGCTCGCCGAAGATCGATGAGGAAGAAGTCGCGATCGACAAGCCGGTGCTGGCCGCAGGTGGCCGTGAAGTCCTGATCGGCCTCAAGGCGAAACTGGGCAGCATCCACCACGTGGATTTGACTTCACTGAGAAACGGCGGGCAGTCCCTCGAAGGGGCCGCCCTCTACTATCAGGCCACCGAGCTTCCCTAGCGTTTTCGCGTTTTCACGGCCGCCGCATTCCGGCAGCGTAGTGCCATGCAGGGCGTGCTTGGAATCGTGCTGGGATCGGGGCTCGGGCCTCTGGCGGAACGCGTGGTGGTTTCCAGAACGGCGGGCTTCGCGGAAGCGGGGCTACCGGTATCGGGGGTGAAAGGTCATGCGGGCCGCTTCCTCTTCGGAAAGATCGGCCAGCGCGAGGTGATCGTCATGCAGGGGCGCGTCCACCTTTACGAGGGACTTGATGCGAAAGCGGTCACCGCGGGTGTGAGATGGATGCAAGCGCAGGGGGTGGAACATCTGATCCTGACGAATGCGGCGGGAACCCTTCATCCCGAATTCCCTCCGGGTAGCTGGATGATGCTTTCCGATCACCTCAATCTCACCGGCACCTCGCCGCTGGAAGGCGGGCCGAACTTCGTCGATATGACGGAGGTATACGATGGGGCGTCGCGCGAGGTCTTCCGTGATCTCGCGGCCCGGCAGGGGATGGATCTTCACGAAGGCGTCTATGCTGGGCTACGGGGACCTCAGTACGAAACGCCCGCGGAGATCCGCATGCTCCGCGTCATGGGTGCCGATGCCGTGGGTATGAGCACCGTTCTGGAAGCCGTGCAGGCGCGGGCAATCGGAATGAAGGTGAGTGCTTTTTCCTGTCTTACCAATTGGGCGGCCGGTCTCTCGCCATCGAAGCTGGATCATTCCGAAGTCATCGAAACGGGAGCGGCCGCTGCGGCTGCGATGATGGATTTGTTGGAAGCTTGGTGCGGCAGCCGGGGCTAATTTGCAATGGGTTGACCATGCCGCCACAGTTCTGCTTCACTGCGATTGTGATTCCCCGAGCAGATCCCGCCGCCATCTTCGCCTTGGAGCGGCCCGAACCCGCGCTGTGGAAGCTCTATATCATCCGCTCCATCCTCAGTGGCCCGGCGATTTTCATCACCCTGCCGTTTCTCTTTTTTCGCTATCACACGCTGCGCTACCGTTTCGATGACGAGGGGGTTCACATGAAGGTGGGCATCCTTTTCCGGCGGGAGGTGAATCTCACCTACGCGCGCATCCAGGACATCCACTTGCGCTCCGGTTTCATCCAGCGGTGGCTCGGCCTTGCCGACGTGCAAGTGCAGACCGCCTCCGGAAATGCCGGGGCCGAGCTGGTCATCGAAGGCTTCAAGCAATTCGAAGAGATCCGCGATTTCCTGTACTCCCGCATGCGCGGGGCCAAAGGCGCTACGGGCATTTCCAGTGTCGCAGCACGGGCGGATGCCCCGGCGGCATCCGGTCGCGAGCAAGAGATGGCGGCCATGCTGTTGGAGATCCGCGACGAACTTCGCCGGACCCGTGAGGCGCTCGAACACGGCAACCCGCACCGCGAAGATGTATAGCGCCTTCCGACAGCTTTGCGAAAAGTGGCTCCGTATCCCGCCCGAGCCCGAGCCGCCGCCCGGTGATGAGGCCACGGCACGGGTTTTCAGGGCTGCTCCGAAGTATCTCAACTACCTGCGTGTCTTGTGGGGCTTCCACGCTGCCTTCACGCTCTTTGCGGCACTCGTTCCCACAGTGGCGATAGGTATCATCCTTTCGGAAGGCGTCGAACCCGGGGTCGCCATCATCCTCGTGGCTATTTGGCTCCTGGTAGTCGGGCTTCTGGTCGCCCTGGCCCTCTTCCAGCTCGCGGTCGTTCAGCTCAACTTCGAGAAGCGTTGGTACCTTGTCACCGACCGCAGCCTGCGCATCCGGGAAGGTGTGGCGACGGTCCGGGAGATCACCTTCACCTTTGCCAATATCCAGAACCTCTCCATCACCCAAGGCCCCATCCAACGGCTCCTGGGGATTGCCGACTTGAAGGTTGAAACCGCCGGTGGCGGCAGCGTGGCGGGCAACCAACATCAGCAAGCTGCCGCGCTCAATCTCCACACCGCCTACTTCCGCGGTATCGACAATGCCGAGGAGTTGAAGCAACTCGTCGCCGCGAGGATGCGCGGCTATCGCGACTCGGGTCTGGGAGACCACGATGACCATGGAGCCCACCTGCCGCTCCTGGGCGACGGGCCCGCCGCGGCGGACAGCCTCAGCGAAGCCCTGGCCGCCGTGCTCGCCGAAGCAAGGATGCTTCGTCAGGCGGCCGAACGGTAGCGGCAAAAGGAGCAGCGACCTTCTTGTCGCTGGCGTGGGCATGCCTGTCAGGGACAAGAAGGTCCCCGCTCCTTATCGGCACATCACTCCTCCTTCACCGGGCGCAATTTCGCGAAGATCCACGGCTCCGATCCGCTCGCGAATCCGCTCCGCCAGTTGCTCCAGGTTCGGGACCTCCACGCCCGCCTTCTTGGCCCGGCGCAGCGGTTCGCCCCAGATCGAGTCGAACTCGACTTCCCGGCCTTCGACATAGTCGATCATGCTGGAGGGACGGTAGGGGCCCATGGGCCGGGTGCGCTCGATGTTGAGATTAATCAATGAATCCTCCAAGACCAAGCCCTGCGCCCGTGCGGCCGAAACGACTTCCCCCATCAACGCCCGGATCTTCCTTTCGATGCCGGGGTTGGCGAGCAGATCCTCGGTGGTCACCCCGCCTTCGGCAATGGCGAGACCATTGAAGGGAATGTTCCAGACGAGCTTTTTCCACTGCGCCTCGGCCAAGCTCGACGCTGCGTCGGTGGGGATCCCTGCGACCGAGAAGCGCCGGGCGATTTCCGCCGCACGTCCGCGGCCGTCATTTGCGAATTCCCCGACGGTGATCCGGCCACCGGCGATATGGTTCACGAAGCCGGGCGAGAGGCGGTTCAGGCAGACGAAACAAAGCGCTCCAAGCACTTGGTCCGGCCTCACGATTTCCGTCAGCCGCTCGCAATTGCCCAGGCCATTCTGCAAGGTGAGCACTTGGGTGTTTTCGTGGAGCAGGGGTGGCAAGACCCCGCCCAGCAAATCGTTCGATGTCGTTTTCCATGCGATGAGGACGAGGTCCACGGGACCGATCTCCGCCGGGGAATGGAAGGCCTTCACGTCCTTCAAGTGAAGATCGCCCGCCACGCTTTCCACGCGGATGCCATCGCGCCTCACGGTGTCGTAGTCGGAGCGAAGCAGAAATCGCACGTCTTCTCCCGCTGCGGCCAAGCGCGCACCATAGTAGAGGCCGATCGCTCCTGATCCGACCACCGCCACCGATCCGAAATTCCAGCTCACGGCGGACATCTACCGGCGCAGGAAGGCCGCTGCAACCGTCAAAGGTAGTCTCGGACGCCCTCGGCGGCTGCAGGGCGAGGGAGATTCACAGTCCCCTGAATTCCGTCGCCAGCTTCTTCGCCGTGGCCACGGTATTCCGGTGGATCTTCGCGGTGAATTCCGGCTGGCGGTTGTAGCCGCCGCCGTAGAGCACCGCGACGGGCACCCGGTTGCGGATGAAGGCGCGCAACAGCACCTCGTCCCGCCGCTGGAGATCCTTTACCGAAAGATGCATCTGGCCGAAGCGGTCGTTGCGGTGATTGTCCGCACCCGCGATCCAAATCACGAGGTCCGGCGCGAAGGTGTCCAGCGCCGCCGCCAGCGTGCTGAAGAGCTGCTTCAAATACATCTCTCCCTCGACGTAGCGCACGGTCTCCACGTCCATTGAGCCGTGGACCTTCGCCGTCGGGTAGTTCTTCCCGACGTGGATCGAGTAAGTGAAAACGCGCGGGTCGTCGCCGAGGATCGCGGCGGTACCGTTGCCCTGATGGGCGTCGGTATCCACCACCATCACCTTGATGCCCGGCTGCACCATCTGGAGATCCCGGATCGCGATCGCCACGTCATTGAAAACGCAATAGCCCTCGCCATGCCCGCGGAAGGCATGGTGTGTCCCGCCCGCGAGGCAGACCGCCACGCCCTCGGCCAGCGCCGCGTGGCAGGCCTGGCGGGTTGCTTCCACCTCCGTCGCGCTGCGGTGGTAGAGTTGCGGCGTCACCGGCAGGCCGAGCTGGATCTGCTCTTTCCGGTCCAACAGGCCGGAATAGATGCGATCGATGTAGCCGGTGTCGTGCACCGTCTTCAGCAGGTGGGAATCGGCCACCTTCACTTCCACGATTTCCTCCGGCCTCAGGATCCCGCCTTCCAGGAGCATGTCCTTGGAAATACGGAACTTTTCCATCGGGAAGGGGTGCCCCGATGGCAGTTTCAGTTCCAAGTCCTGGGAGTAGAAGCAGCGCATGCGCCCCACCACGCAACCACAGCCTTGGCTCCTTGCCCAATGGATTTTCCCTGTGGCATCACCCCCTTGCGTTTTTGACACGCTCTCCACCGGCTGCTAGGCCTGCGGAAATCCATGGCAAATCCTTCAAAGCCCGACTGGGAGGCGCTGGCGCGGCAGCCGGACTTTCACGCGCTGATCGAGGCGAAGAAACGCTTCGTCATCCCCTGCTGCATCTTCTTCCTCCTTTACTATTCAGCACTCCTCTACCTCGTCGGCTGGCATCCGGAGATGATGAAGAAGCCCGTGATCGGCAAGATCAACGGAGCCTACCTTTTCGCCTTCTCCCAGTTCTTCATGGCATGGGGGATGGCATGGATCTACATGCGGAAAGCCGCGACCCTGGACCGCATGGCTGCCAAAGTCATCCGCGACGAAAAACACTGATTCCGCCGCCACCATGACCATTGCCATGTTTCTCGCCTTCGTGGTCGCCACGCTGGGCATCACCGTTTGGAGCGCCAAGAAAAACACCGGATCCAGCGCCTACTTCGCCGCCGGCCGCTCGATCAAGGGCTGGCAAAACGGCCTGGCCGTCGCCGGGGACTACATGTCCGCCGCTTCCTTCCTGGGGATCTCCGGGATGATCGCCTTCTTCGGCTTCGACGGCTTCATGTATTCGGTGGGCTTCCTCGTCGCCTACCTCACCGTGCTCTTCGTGGTCGCCGAACCGCTGCGGAATGCCGGGAAATACACGATGGCCGATCTTCTCGCATACCGGCTGAGAGCCCGCCCCGTGCGCGCCGCGGCCTCGCTTAGCACCCTCACCGTCTCGACCTTCTACATGGTCGCGCAGATGATCGGCGCCGGTGTCCTGGTCAGCACGCTGCTGAAGGATTACTCGTGGATCACGCCAAACTCGGCCATCGCGGGCGTCGGCGTCCTGATGATCGTTTACGTCGTCTTCGGCGGGATGCACGGCACCACCTGGGTGCAGATCATCAAGGCAATCCTGCTGATGAGCGCCACCTTCGTGCTGAGCTTCCTGGTGATGAAGCACTTCGATTTCAGCTTCGCGAAGTTCTTCGATGCCATCGCGAACCTCACCTACAAGGACGCGAAGGGCAACGAAGTCACCCGCAACTTCCTCGACCCCGGCTGGAAATTCGGGGCCGCAGCCACTGCCAAGACCGGCGGCTGGGGACCGCTGGATCTCGTCTCGCTCGGCCTCGCGCTGGTGCTCGGCACCGCAGGACTGCCGCACGTGCTGGTCCGCTTCTACACCGTGCCGGATGCGAAGACCGCGCGCGTCTCCGTGGTGTGGGCCATGATCATCATCGGCGTCTTCTACATCCTCACCACCTTCCTCGGCTTCGGCGCGGCGACCCTTCTGAAGCCGCACAATATCGCCAATGAAAACATGGCGGCCCCGGAGCTCTCGCACTTCCTCGGCGGGGATATCTTCTTCGCCTTCATTTCGGCGGTGGCCTTCGCGACCATCCTCGCCGTCGTCGCGGGCCTCACGATCAGCGCCAGCACCTCCTTCGCCCATGACTTCTACACGAACGTCCTGAACCACGGGAAAGAGGTTCCGCCGCACAAGGAAGTCCGCATCGCGCGCATCGCTGCATTCTTCGTGGGAGCGATCTCCATTGGTCTTGCGATCGTCTTCCAGAACATCAACGTCGCCTTCCTCGTCGGCCTCGCCTTCGCCGTGGCCGCCTCGGCGAACCTGCCGGTGATCGTCCTGTCCATCTTCTGGAAGCGCTTCAATACCGGAGGGGCCGTCACGGGCCTGTTGGTGGGATTGGCGAGCAGCATTCTGCTCATCGTCATCAGCCCGAGCGTGATGGGCGTGGATGGGCCGGAGGTCGTTGCTGCCAAGCGCCGCCTCATCCAGTCTCCCGCGCTTTTCCCACTGACGAATCCAGGGATCATCAGCATCCCGCTGGGCTTCCTCGCCGCCATTCTCGGCAGCCTTCTCAGCCGGCGCGAAAGCGAATCCGAAGCGAAGTTTGCCGAGTTCAGCGTCCGTGCCCACACCGGCCTCGGGGCCGAAAAGGCGGTGGATCACTGAGGCGCGCCTCGTAGCGGAACGTCCTGTGACGTTCCGCGATGGGAAGGCGTCATTTCACGCCGAAGACCGCTGCGATCACCTTTGCCGCGATCTCGTGGCCATTGCGGTTCGGGTGATTGCCCTGGGTCAGCAGGCTGTCCTGCTTCACGCCTTTCTTCAGCGCCGCTTTCCAAGCGCTGAAGACATCCGCCACCGGCACTCCCTCTTCCGCGGCCACCTTGCGGATGATCGCGGCCCGGATCTCAAGCGGTTCGTCCGCCGCATCATAGCGCACATTGTCCGCCCCCGTCGGCGTGACGAAAACCACCGGCACCCCCTTGTCCTTCGCCTCCCTTGCCATCGAGCGCCACGCCTTCTCAACCTCGCTTTCCGGCAGGCGGCGGTCATTGAGCGCGTAGTCGATGAAGATCACGTCGGGGCGCATCGATAGCACGTCTTTCTTGAAACGGGCCGCGCCCTTCTTGCTGTCTTCGCCGCCGATCGCCGTGACGATCGCATTGATCACCGCATGTGGATTCGCCTTCTGGAGCCTCCCCATCGTTATCAGCGGATAGGAATCGAAGGGTTTCACTTCCGGGGTCTTGTGATAGCCGGAAGGCACGCTGTGGCCGTGGAAGACGAGGTGGATCGTCCGGTTCTTCGGCCATTCCTTCTTCAGCTCCGCCAGCAAGGGCGCGGGCAGCGGCGACTCCTGCCCCGGAACCATCGAGCAACTCGCAAGGAGCAGGGGAAACAGCCACTTCATGAGCGGAAGATTAGGGCCTCCATCTCTACCCGCAAGCCGCGGGACCGCGGAGTAGGCTCGTATCTCACTTGCTTTCGCCCGTTCCCCACGCGACATGCAATGTCGCGCTACTTCTCCACCGGCTTGCCCGCCTTCTCCCAAGCGACGATCCCGCCCTCCATTTCATAGACCCGAGAAAACCCTGCCTCGCGCAGCTCTTTCGCCGCCTTCACCGTGCGCTTGCCGCTGCGGCAATAGACAAGTACCGGCTTCTTCGGATCGAGTCCGGCCTTCGCCTTTTCGAGAAATCCGTCCTCGGTCACGGTCGCGAGCTTGGCTCCTTTCAGATGACCTTCGCTCCATTCGTCCTTCGTGCGCACGTCGAGAAGCTGGACGCCCGAAGCGATCTGCTTCTCCGCCTGCTCCACCTTCACCAGTCGGTCCGGCGGTGCCTCATCCTTGGCGTGAGCGAATGCGGAAACGAGAAAGGAAAGGACCAACGCGAAAGGCTTCATCATGCATTGATCCCTACGATGGTAATCCCTTGAAGCAAGGTGAATCAATCCCCATCAGGTCTCCAAAAACTCCGCGTTTTCTCTGCCACCTCTGCGCCTCCGCGGTTCGTTTCTGCCGTTCCGGCGTTCGCCTTTGGCCTCACTCCCACTCCCCGCGCTCATCCTTCTCCAGCTGGATGCGGTCGTTCAAGTTCCGCGCTTTCACCCGGTGGGTACGCTTGGCCCAGCGTTCGACCGTCATCTGCCGCTTCTTCGCCAGGCGGCGCAGTTCGCCGATCTCGTTATCCAGATTCAGGAAACTCTCCAAGCGATGCAGATCCAACGTCCCCTCGGCTACCGCCGCACGGATCGCGCAACCGGCGTCATTGCCGTGCTTGCAATCGGCGAAGCGGCATTCGACAGCCATCGCTTCCACGTCGGCGAAGCTTTCGCGCAACGTCTGCTCGTCGGTCCACATCTGGATCTCCCGCATGCCGGGATTGTCGATGAGCATGCCGCCGTAGGGCAGGGGAACGAGCTCGCGCGAGGTCGTCGTGTGCCGGCCCTTGCCGGTCACGTCGTTGACCTCGTCGGTAAACTGCCACTCCTCACCGTAGAGCTGATTGACCAGCGTGGATTTCCCCACCCCGGAGGAACCTACGACGCACATCGTAATTCCGTCCTTCAGGTAGGATTGGAGCACTTCCAGCCCTTCGCCCGTCATCGCGCTGGTGACATGCACGTCGGCCTCGGGGCAGAGCGCGCGCAGCTCGTCCGCGCAGGCGTTGTTGTGATCCGCGGGGAAAAGATCGGACTTGTTGACCAGCACCACGGCCTTCGCACCGCTGCGGCCGATCAGTGCGAAGTAGCGCTCCATCCGCCGCGGGTTGTGATCCGGTCCGGAGTCGGTGACCACGGCCACCACGTCCACATTCGCGCCGATCACCTGTTCCTCCACGCTCTTGCCCGGCATCTTCCGGGAAAAGCAGGACTTCCGCGGCAGCTTCGCGCGGATCACGTGATCCTGGTTCTCGCCGCCGAGTTCGACAGCCACCCAATCACCCACCGCCGGCAGGTCCGCGTCGGTCTCCGCCTCGTGCCAGACCTTGCCGGAGAGCACCACGTCGATCTCCTCGACGTCCTCGGCGTCCTCCCCGACGAAGGCGCTGTAATTGATCGTCGTCTCCCGGATCAGGCGCGCAGGAAGCCAGCCTTTCGCAGCGTAAGGTGCGAAGGCCTTGGCAAAAAAGTCGTCCCAACCCAGCTCGGCGAGCGTCATTCGGCGCGGAACCTAGGCCCGGACCGCGCCGCTGTCGATCACCGGGAGCTGGCGTTAGAAAGAACCTGCCCACCCGCCGGGAACGGCCGCTCGATTTCAAATGCCTCCGCGGATTTCCGGATCCCGGCACCCGTATTGGGGATTGGAAGATTGGCGATTGATGATTTCCTCCCTCGCACTCTTTCCGAACCTGATTGTCCACACCCCGCAATACCCAACTCGATGGCTGGCGCGCGTTTGCCGTGCTGGGCGTGATGTGGCTTCACTGGGCACCGCCCGAGTGGCGGGGCTCTTTGCCTTTCGAGATCGGGCTCTATTTCTTCCTCACCCTGACCGGTTTCCTCATCACGCGGATCCTTCTTCGCGATCGCGTGGCTGGCGAACACCTCGGCAAGCCGTGGCGGCGTGACGGATTCCGCCATTTCCAAAAACGCCGCGCCATCCGCATCCTGGTTCCCTGCTATGCCGCCATGCTCTTTGCCTACGCGGTGGGTGCGCCGGACATGCGCGCACACCCCCTGTTCTACCTCACCCACACGGTAAATTTCCACATCGCCATGCTCCCCACATGGCCTTCCGGAACCGCCCACTACTGGACTCTCGCGATCCAGCAGCAGTTCTACCTTGTCTGGCCTTTTCTCATCTACTTCACGCCGCGGCGCCTGTTGCTGCCCGCATTTCTCGTGGTCACCGCAGCCGCACCGATCTCGCGCTTCGTGATTTTCCATCACTTTCCCGGGATTCCCCATCCGGGAGCGATCTCCTCCGCTGCCCTCGACTACTTCGGTGCCGGAGCCTTGCTCGCTTGGGCAATGGACCGCGGACTGCAAGCGGGCGATCGCCGTGTCACCCTCGTCGCGTGGCTGGCCTTCGTGCCGTACGTCGTCCTCTACGTCCTCGATGAAATGGGGCGCACCGTGCCAGGCTTGCGGCATCTCCAGCAGACGCTTGTCGCTTTCGCGTTCACCGGACTGATTTCGTCGACCTTGGCTGGGCTCCGCGGGCCCTTGGGCCGGATTCTGGAGCATCCCGCCGTGCAGCATATCGGCCGTCTCAGCTACGGGCTCTACCTCTTCCACACGCCGATGCCGTTGTTCCTCGGCTTTGTCCTGCCCTTCATTTGGCACCCGGCGGTTCCGCTCGCTGCGAGGCTCGTCGTGTTCTTCCTGGCCTCTTGGGGGGCGGCTTGGCTTTGCTGGCGCTATCTGGAGCAATCTTTGGATCGTTTCAGGCCGCATAAGCGCGCGGCTTAGTCACTTTTTCCGGGGAAAGAACATTTCCCTAGCCCGCCCATGCGCCCCGTGCACCATCGCTGTGGCACTCATGAAAGCACTCGTCAAAGCCACCGCAGGCCCCGGGCTCGAATTGATGGACGTCCCCATGCCCGAAGTCGGGCCGATGGATGTGCTCATCAAGATCAAGAAGACCTCCATCTGCGGCACCGACGTGCACATCTGGAAATGGGATGCCTGGGCACAGCGGACCATCCCGGTGCCGATGCATGTGGGCCATGAGTTCAGCGGCGTGGTGGAAGCCGTGGGCTCTGGCGTCACCGACATCGTGCCCGGCGAACTCGTTTCGGGGGAAGGCCATATCGTCTGCGGCCGCTGCCGGAATTGCCTCGCGGGCCGCCGTCACCTCTGCCCGAACACCCTCGGCGTCGGCGTGAACCGCCCCGGTGCCTTCGCCGAATATCTTTCGATCCCGTACCGGAACGTTTACAAGGTGGATCCCGCGATCCCGGAGGACGTGATCTCCTGCTTCGACCCCCTCGGCAATGCGGTGCACACCGCGCTGTCCTGGGACCTCGTAGCCGAAGACGTTCTCATCACCGGAGCCGGCCCGATCGGTTGCATGGCCGCCGCCGTCTGTCGCTTCGCCGGTGCCCGTCACGTGGTCGTGACCGACGTGAATCCCTGGCGTCTCAAGCTCGCCGAGAAGCTCGGTGCCACTCGCACCGTGAACGTCGCCGAGGAATCCCTGGGCGATGCCATGAAATCACTCGGCATGAAGGAAGGCTTCGATATCGCCCTCGAAATGTCCGGGCATCCTTCCGGCCTGAATGACATTCTGAACTACACCTCGAATGGTGCGAAGGTTTCCCTGCTCGGCATCTTCCCGGACAAGGTCGCCATCGATTGGGACAAGGTCATCTTCAAAGGCCTCATCCTGAAAGGAATCTACGGCCGCGAGATGTTCGAGACCTGGTACAAGATGAGCAGCATGATCCGCGCGGGCCTCGATATCTCGCCGGTCATCACCCACCGCTTCCCCGTCGCCGACTTCAAGCAAGGCTTCGAGACCATGATGTCCGGCCAGTCCGGCAAGGTCGTCCTCGACTGGACGGTCTAAAACGATCCGCATGGGTCCAACGCGGCGGCTCGGGCAGCACCCCCGCTACTCGTGCAAATGCCGGATCGCCTCCCGGATCGCCGGGATCAGCAGCGGCAGGCACTCGCCGATCGCCTTCGGGTTACCTGGTAGGTTCACGATCAGCGAGGTCCCTCGCGTCCCTGCGGTGGAGCGGGAAAGGATCGCCGTCGGCACCTTGGGAAAGCTTTGCACGCGCATGATCTCGCCGAAGCCGGGCAGCTCCCGCTCCAGCACCGCACGCGTGGCTTCCGGGGTGACGTCGCGCCGCGAAGGCCCGGTACCCCCGGTCGTCAGGATCAAATCGCACTTCTCCTCATCGGCCAAGCGGCGCAGCAGGGACTCGATCTCCGCGCGCTCGTCCGGCATCACGATTCGCAGCCACTCGATCGGACCGTTCTCCGCTTCGCCGAAAACCCGCTCGATTTCCGGTCCACTACGATCCTCGTAGATCCCGGCACTCGCGCGGTCGCTGAGGGTAAGCCGCGCGACTTTCATTCCTTGATCTTTTCGATGACCTTGATGCCGCCGATGACCATGCCCTTGTCCACGGCCTTGCACATGTCGTAGATCGTAAGGGCCGCCACCGAGACCGCGGTCAGCGCCTCCATCTCGACCCCCGTTTTCGCGGAAGTGCTGGAGGTCGCGCGGATGGCCACCCCGTCATCCCGCACCTCGAAGTCCACATCCACCTTGTCCAGCGGCAGCCCGTGGCAAAGCGGGATCAGTTCATCCGTGCGCTTGGCCGCCTGGATCGCCGCGATGCGGGCAACCGTGAGGACGTCTCCTTTCGGCAGGGCCTTGTCGCGGAGTGCCTGCACCGTCGCCGGGGCGCATTCGACAAAACCCGCGGCGATGGCAAGACGCCGCTGCACGGGCTTCGCGCCGACATCCACCATGCGGGCGGTTCCTTCGGCATCCAGATGGGAGAATTCAGGCAGGGACATGAGCGGACTTTGTTAGATCAGATCGGAGCGGCGAGCAGTAGTGTCTTCACGCGGTTGCCCGAAGGCGAGGACTCGTTGACGAGCGCCAGCGCATTCGTTCCGGCGAGGGAAAACGTATCCCCGGAAGTGGACCACCGCAGCGGCGAAACGACAAGCGTGCCCGAGCGAACCTCCGCACGGGCGGGCCAAAAGCTTTCACGGGGATCGGGACGCAAAGGTTCGCCCTCATCGAGCTCTAGATCGAGAAAACTCCACGAGGGTGTTTTTCCGGACATCAGCTCGATGGCCAGACGGATCGCGACGTGAAAGCAGACGAAATGCGACACCGGATTTCCCGGGATGACGAAGGCCGCTTGGGATCCCTTCGTCGCGAAGGTGAGCGGCTTGCCGGGGCGCAGGTTCACCTTGTTGAAATGGATCGTGAAGCCGAGCCGTCGCAACGCTTCCGCACCGAAGTCATAGTCGCCCACACTCGCGCCACCGGAAATGAGCAGCAGGTCGCAAGTCTCCGCGCACATCCCCGCCAGCGCCGCGGGATCATCCGCACAATGCGATGAGGAAACGGAGCCGTTGCCAAGATCCGCGAGCAGCGCATGGAGAAGCGTCGTGTTCGTATCCCGGATCTTTCCCTCCGGCGGTATTTGCGCCGGAGGCACGATTTCGCCCCCTGTCGCGATGTGGCGCACGACCGGCCGCTTCACGGCGAGAGGGGAGACCGCTCCCACCTGAGCCAGCATCGCCAGCTCCGCCGCTCCGAGCAGGGCACCGGTTGGCAGGATGATGTCACCGGGTTTGGCCTCGGAGCCCTTCGCGCGGATAAAAAGCGGCTCGGGACAGCTGGCAAATCTCACCCGGTCCTCCTCGCGCTCGGCCAGCTCCTGCGGGATCACGCGGCCACCTCCCTCCGGAACCAAGGCACCGGTGAAAATCCGCATGGCTTCGCCTTCACCAAGTGCCCGATCCGGGATTGCTCCCGCCTGGATTTCTCCCGTGACGGAAAAATCACCGGGGATTTCCCCGGCTCCGACCACGTAGCCGTCCATCATCGCCCGGTCGCCCGAGGGATACCAGGCATCGGCCAGCACCGGCCCGGCAAGCACGCAGCCCCGGGCTGCCGCAAGCGGAACCGGCGTGGCGGCCAGAGGCGCGAGCGATTCCGTGATGATGCGGCGTGCCTCCGACAGGGAAATCATGGCATCCGCACTAGAAGGGGATGGCAGCGCGGACAAGCGAATTGATGCCCCATATTCCGGTCGCCGTCCGGCCGATGCAGCGCTATGGCTTCCGCCGATGTCCATCACGGTCCTCGCCTTCGCGCAGTCCCAAGACACCTTCGGCTTTTCGAGCAGGGAAGTGCCCTGCTCGCCGGAGGACACGCCGCGCACCCTGCTGCTGCGCCTGAAACCGGGGGCGGATCTGGAGCTTCTTCGCGTCGCGCTCGATTGCGAGTTCGCGACTTGGGATACCCCGCTCGGTGCGGCGAAGGAGCTGGCCATCATTCCACCGGTTTCAGGAGGTTGATTTCATGTTGATCGAGATCCATTTCACCGCGGAGCCGATCGTGCTACCCCCGGAAAAGCTGCCCTCGCGGGAGATTGGCGCGGCGGTCGAGTTCCAAGGAATCGTGCGCGAGCTGGAGAATGGCGATGCACTGGCAGGGCTCTTCTATGAAGCCTACGAGCCGATGGCGCGGCGGGTGCTCGAGAAGCACTTTGAAGAGCTTGCCGCGATCCATCCTTGCACGGCGGTTCACTTCATTCACCGCACCGGTTGGGTGCCAGTTGGCGAGGCTTCGCTCTTCATCCGCGTGCTCAGTTCGCACCGGAAAGAAGCGCTGGCCTTCCTCGGCGACGCGATCGATCGCCTGAAACAAGACGTTCCGATCTGGAAGCGCCCTAAAATGTAGCGGCGGTCTATGACCGTCGGAAACTAGCGGCAACAAGCCGCATCCTCTTAAGTCCCGAAAGACCCTCCACCGCCCCGCAGCCACCGATGCCTTCCACCGCCACCCGACTCTTCGCGTTCACCGAGTCCGTCATCCGCGGAACCACCCGCCTCGCGAACCAGCATCAGGCGATCAATCTGGCGCAGGGCTTCCCGGACTTTGATCCGCCGGAAGAACTTCTCACCGCGCTCGAACGGGCGACACGTGGACCGCATCACCAATACGCCGTGACCTGGGGTGCACCGCGTTTCCGCGAGGCGCTCGCACGCAAGATCTCGCGTTTTACCGGTTTGCCGATCGAGGCCGATCAACATCTCGTCGTCACCTGCGGCAGCACGGAGGCGATGATGGTCGCCATGATGACCGCCTGTAATCCGGGCGACAAGGTGATCGTCTTCTCGCCCTTCTACGAGAACTATGCCGCGGACGCGATTCTCTCCGGCGCGGAGCCGATCTACGTCGCGCTACGGCCGCCGGATTTCGCCTTCGACCGTGAGGAACTGGCGAAGGCCTTCGAGCAAAAGCCGAAGGCGATCGTGGTCTGCAATCCTTCCAATCCAACGGGCAAGGTCTTCACGCGCGAAGAACTGCTCTACATTCTGGAGCTGGCGGAGAAGCACGACACCTTCGTCGTCACGGACGAGCCGTACGAGCACATCGTCTTCGCACCGCACGAGCACGTTTACTTCGCCGCGCTGCCGGGTGCCTTTGAACGCACCATCACTTGCAACTCGCTCTCGAAGACCTACTCCATCACCGGCTGGCGCCTGGGCTACGTGCAGGCCGCTCCCGCGGTGATCGCGCAGGCGAAGAAGGTGCATGATTTCCTGACCGTCGGTGCGGCTGCCCCGCTTCAAGAGGCGGCAGTCGCCGGTCTCGAGCTTCCGGACAGCTACTACGCGGGCCTCCGCGATCTCTATGCGGAGAAGAAGGAGATCTTCCTCGGCTACCTGCGCGAGCTCGGCCTTCCCTTCACGGAACCGCAGGGGGCCTACTACGTGATGCTGGATATCTCATCGCTCGGTTTTGCCACCGATGGCGAAGCCTCCGAGTGGCTGATCAAGGAGATCGGCGTCGCGGGTGTCGCGGGATCGAGCTTCTTCCGCGAGCCGGTGAATCACCTGATTCGCTTCCACTTCGCGAAGAGCGAGGGCATCCTGCGCGGGGCGGGCGAGCGCTTGCTTCGGCTCCGGGACAACGCGCGCAGGGTCTGAGTTTAACTGCCGGGCTTTTAGGCAGGCCCAGCCTGGGGATTCCAATTGTGCTGCTCGCTACGGGCATGTCTGAGCCAGGCATAGAGGGCATCGTACACCACGAAGCCATGCCGCAGCTGTTCATGGTCGTCCTTGAAGAGTTGGGACAGGCCTAGTGAGATTGCAAACAGGCCCGGGCACTGTGGTGCGAGATCATGCCTGTCGGTATCCGCGCCGCGAACGATGACCGCGAGCTCATGAAGCCAAGGATCCTCCAGATGGTATTTCTTCAGGAATGCGTCGAACGAGCATAATGGCCCGACGTGACTGAGTTCCACGCCCTCGACGTCGTAGGGGATCGCATCGAGCGCGGCGGCTTGCGTGATCACCTCGGAGGGTGGGACGAACAGGAACTCCGGATCCTTGTCGATGAACCGGGCGATGAGCCACGGGCAAGCCACGCGGTCGATCTTCGGGCGCTCACGGGTGATCCATTTCATTTGGACTGGGTATCGAGTGCGGATTTGAGTTTGGCGGCGAGGTCGGCGGCTTTGCCGCGGCCCCAGTAGTGGAGGAAAATGTAACGGGGATTCTCCATCGTCATGTGCTGGTGGATGGCGACGATGTGGATTCCTCCCGCGCGAAGGCTCTTGAGCACGGGTTGGAGTTCGCTTTCGAGGCAGGCGAAATCGCCATCCACCACCGCGTTGTCGTCGGTCCCGGCGAAGGCAGCCCAGGTGTTGACGCCCATTTCCTTCCCGACCTCACAGCCGCAGGGCATCTTCGCCGTACGGCCGAGGACGAACTTCACCATGCCGTCTTTCTCCTGTGGCTTTCCGCCGATCAGGCTGGCCAGTGGCGCGGCGGTGATCGTGCTCTTCTCAGGAATTCCGCCGCCGAAGGAGTCCGCCGGTCGAGCCGAGGCGGTGCGGATTTCCTTCACCTTTTCGAGAGCAGCGCGGACTCCGGTCGCGAGCTTTTCCGCGGTGCCCTCTCCCTCGATGTGCATGAAGTAAGCCTTCGGATCGTCGTGGAAGAAGTGATTGTGAAGGGCGGTGACCGAAAGCCCCGCGTCGAGCAGCGTGCTCATCACGGGATTCACTTCATCCTGGAGCAATACCAGGTCTCCCATCACCATCGCCTCATCTTTCTTGCCCTCGGTGAAAGCAGCCCACGTAGTCAGGCCCATGAAGGCGGGCATCTTCCACCCGTCCACCGTGACGCCCAAGTCACCTCGGGGAAAGGTGACCTTGAAGACTCCCTCCTCCTCGTTGAGCGTTCCCTTGAGGCCGGTCACTTCCTCGATCTTCGGGGTATCGAGCGCCGGAAGGGTCAGCGGAAGACATGCGACCAATAGGATTGGTAGCCATGGCAGTTTCATAGGAAATCACCCTCGCAACAATCCCCGTCCTGATCCATCAAAATCTTGAAATAGCTGATACACGCATGTAACACCTCTGACACATGCCCGACAGCCCGTGGATCTTGCTTCTGTACAGCCTGCCGGCTGGCCGCGGCACTGCTCGCGTCGGTGTCTGGCGGAAGCTGAAAAAGTCCGGCGCTCTGCCGTTCAAGACGTCCGCTTACCTGCTGCCGAACCGCCCGGAACTGCTGGAGCGTTTCCAATGGCTTGCCCAGCAAGTGATCGATGCGGGCGGGGAAGCGACGCTGGTCTTCGTTTCCGAATTGGAAGGAGTCAGCCACGACGAAATGGTCCTTCAGTTCAACGAGGCGCGCGCCACTGAGTATGGAGAGCTGTCCGTGGCACTCAACAAACTGATCTCCCGGCGGCGGAAAAAGGACGACGAGACGCTGGTGCTGGAACTGGAAAAGCTGCGCCGGCACTTCGAGGAGATCCGCCGCCTGGACTTCTTTGATTCCTCCCGCGGCCACGATGTCGGAATACTGATCGAGCGGGCAGCGGCCCTGCCCGAAAGGAACACCCGGGGTAAGGCGGCGAAGCTGCTTTCGGCCCGCGTCTTCTCGGGAAAAACTTGGCTTACCCGGCCGCAGCCTGCCATCGACCGCGTCGGCTCGGCGTGGCTGATCCGGCATTTCATCGACCCGAAGGCGAACTTTGTATTTTCCAACGATCCCGGGGCGCATCCGGACGCGATTCCATACGACATGATGGGAGTGGAGTTCACTCACCATGGCGACGATTGTACCTTTGAGACGTTGTTGAAGCGTTTCGGGCTGACGGACCTCGTCCTGAAGAAACTCGGGGAGATGATCCATGATGCGGACCTTGAGGATGGCAAATTCCAGACCGCTGAAGCCATTGGACTGGACCGGGTGTTCAAAGGGTGGGCGAAGCTCGGTCTAGCCGATGCGGAGATCTTCGCGCGCGGCTTTCCTTGTTTCGATGCTCTCCACGCCTTTCTCAGATCGAAGCCATGAATGAAATTTTACCCAGCCAGCAGGGGGCTCCGCCCGTCCCGACCTTCGCCGAAGCGCTGCGCTTTTGGATCAAGCTCGGCTGGATTAGCTTTGGCGGTCCGGCAGGGCAGATCGCGATCATGCACAAGGAGCTCGTCGAGCGCCGGCGCTGGATGAGCGAGAACCACTTCCTGCACGCGCTGAACTTCTGCATGCTGCTCCCGGGACCGGAGGCGCAGCAGCTTGCCACCTACCTTGGCTGGCGCTTGCACGGGGCACGCGGCGGCATTGCAGCCGGCGCACTCTTCGTGCTGCCTTCCGTCTTCATCCTCTGGAGCCTGAGCTGGCTCTACATGGCGGGCGGCGAGGTGGCGTGGATCAAGGGAATCTTCTACGGACTGATCCCGGCGGTGATTGCGATTGTGATTTCCGCCGTGAAACGCATCGGATCGAAGGCGCTCAAGACACCGGTGTTGTGGTTGTTGGCGCTGCTGTCCTTCATCGCCATCTTCGTCTTCAAGATCTCCTTCGTCGTCATCATCCTCTCGGCAGCGCTGATCGGCTATCTCGGCGGGAAGTCCTGGCCCAAGCAGTTCCCCGCGGGAAAGGGTCATGGGACAGCGGACGTGGGCGACGCTCCCTTCGTCGTGCTCCCTCCATCTCCCCGCGCGACCATCGGGCGCAGTGCGCTCGTTTCCGCGATTTGCCTCACCCTATGGTGGGTGCCGGTGCTGCTATGCGGGCTGCTGTTGGGTTGGAAGGGCATCCACTTCCAACAAGGCCTCTTCTTTAGCAAGGCGGCGCTTGTTACCATCGGCGGAGCGTATGCCGTGCTGCCTTACGTCGCACAGATGGCGGTGGAGCATCATGGCTGGCTTGCGCAGCGGCAAATGATGGCGGGCCTCGGCCTCGCGGAAACGACACCCGGTCCGCTCATCATGGTGCTGCAGTTCGTCGGCTTCGTGGGTGCATGGCAGAATCCCGGCGATCTTCCCCCGCTGCTCGCCGCGACGCTCGGAGCCGCGATCACCACCTGGGTGACCTTCCTGCCCTGCTTCCTCTTGGTCTTCCTCGGCGCCCCGCATGTCGAAGGCTTGCGCGAGCGCCCGGCCCTCGCTTCCACACTGACGGCCATCACCGCCACCGTGGTGGGAGTGATCCTGAATCTGGCGATCTGGTTCTCCTGGCACGCGCTGTGGCCGGAGCGGGACAAGTTCGATTTCTTTGTGGCCATTGCGGCCGTCCTGGCCCTGCTCGCCATGGAGCGATTCAAGGTGGGCGTTATCCCGGTGCTGGGCATCTGCGCGGCCGCGGGGGTGATCCACGGGCTGATTTGACCGATCGCCTATGTGCCAGTCCGATGCGTCTGCCGGAACTCGCGCGGGCTCAGGCCACGCAAGCGGCGGAACCATTCGTTGAAGGTGGAGAGACTTTCAAAGCCGCTCTTGAAAGCGATCTCGGAAACGGGTCGCTCGGTCAGGATCAACTGGCGGCATGCTTGACCGATCCGCACTTCCGCAACGAAAGAACTGAGCGTGCATCCCACCGTGCGCTTGAAGTAATGCGATAGACCGGAGGGACTGGTGCCCAGCATCTCCGCCAGCTCGGTGTAGCTGAAGTCGCTCGCGGAGTGTTTCGCGATGTAGTCGTAAATCTTGTCCACGCGCTCAACGCTCGTGCCATCCAGTCTCGGGGAGAAATCCGGGCTGGAGAGCAGCTCGTAATCCCGCTCTCCCGCCAGCTCGCCAAGAATGCCGATCAGCTCCAGAAAGCGCTGCAAGCCGGAACCCGCGCGCATGGCCTGCATGCGCGCCGCCACGCGCTCGCAGGATGGACCGAGGAAACGGATGCCGCGTGCCGAACGGCGGAAGAGATGGTGGATCGGCTGCATTTCCATCAGCTCGAAGAACTTCTCGCCGAAGGCATCCAAGCGGAACTGGATCACCACCGAGTGCGCCATTTCTCCCGGCCTGCCGGTGGCGTCGTTCATCCAGTAGTGCGGCACATTCGGCCCGATCAGCACCAGATCCCCCGCCTCGTAGCCGGTCACGTGATCGCCCACCCAACGCCGTCCGCTGCTTTCCACGATGAGGGTAAGCTCGATCTCCGGATGGAAATGCCAGCCGATCGGGAACTTCTCCAAATGGAACTCCCGCACCGCAAAGGAGCCTTCCACGGTCGGCGGAATGACTTCAAACTGCGCTTTTGAAGGGGGATTCATCGTAAAATGGCACTCAGTATACTCCTGTTTCACCGCAGGCAGCGGCACCGGTTCGATAGAGTCTCCCGATCAATCGCGCCGTGAATCCGAAACGCTTCTTCCGCCTAGCAAAAGGGTCGATTCCATAAAGTAATTTGGAGAGCGGCTTTTCAAGCCGCTTGGAAGGGTCTTGAGGCGGCCCTTGGAAAGAGATCACAAAAAGGATCAATCGAACTGGGCGGTGAACCCGCTCTACCGATCAAACTCCGGGCTGGCGGGATTGTCCTCCGGACCACGCCAGCATGCGGCTGCGCCGATGCCAATGGGTCGCTATCGCTCCCGCCGCGTTCAAACCCCCGGGCTTCGCTACGCTCAGCGGTGGGTCTGATCCCGCCAGAAGCGGTGAGGTATTCGCGGACGATTGAACTTAGGAAACGGCCACCTAATTTGATGATTAGATGGTCGGGCTGGCGGGATTCGAACCCACGACCCCCTACCCCCCAGGCAGGTGCGCTACCAGACTGCGCTACAGCCCGTTTACCTCGTCGGCGACGGGTGCGCAGAGAATCAGGGCAAATCCCGGTTGGCAAGCCCTGAAAATCGTGCATTTTCCGCGCGCCATGGAACGGATCAAGACCGCGATCGTCGGAGCCAGTGGATACACGGGACAGGAACTCCTGCGCCTGCTGCTGGTTCACCCCCAGGTCGAACTCGTGGCGGCCACCTCCCGGCAGGAAGCCGGGAAGCCGCTCTCCGACGTCTTTTCGCGCTTTCGCAAGCTCCCCGGAGCCGAGCTGCCGTTCATTGAGCCGGATCCGGACGCGATTGCCGCGACGGGTGCCAAGGCGGCTTTCCTCGCCCTGCCGCATGGCGTGGCGGCGGATATCGCCACCGCGCTGCTGGAGCGCGGGCTGAAGGTGATCGATCTCAGCGCCGATTTCCGGCTGAACGACGCCGCGATCTACGAGGAATTCTACGGGCATGCCCATTCCGCCCCGGCTTTGCTGGAGGAGGCGGTCTATGGTCTGCCCGAAATCCGGCCGGAGGCGATCAAGGCGGCACGGCTGGTCGCTTCCCCCGGCTGCTATCCCACCAGCATCATTCTCCCGCTGATCCCACTTTTGAAGGCCGGGCTGATCGATCCGGCGACGATTGTCGCGAATTCGATGAGCGGCGTGAGTGGCGCGGGCAAGAAAGCCGATATCCCTTACCTTTTCGTCGAGTGCAATGAAAGCGCCCGCGCTTACGGCATCCCGAAGCACCGGCACTTGTCAGAGATCGAGCAGGAGCTGTCCCTGGCAGCGGGTGAAAAAGTGATCATCACGTTCATTCCGCACCTCATCCCCGTGACTGCCGGCATTGCCACGACGATCACCGCCAAGCTGCGCGACGGGGTGGATCCTGCCGCGGTGGGCGAGGCGCTGGAGGCAGCTTATTCCAATGCCGCATTCGTCCGTTTGCTCGGCAAGGGCGGATGCGCGGACACGAAAAATGTCACCCGGACGAACTTCATCGACATCGGCTGGAACCATGACTCCCGCACCGGCCGGGTTATCCTAACCAGTGCCGAGGACAATCTCGGGAAAGGGGCCGGATCGCAGGCCGTACAGTCATTCAACCTCATCTTCGGACTTCCCGAGACAGTCGGGTTGCAAACGGCCTGAGAATGGTTCAGCGTCGCCGCCCCCACCCTTGCGAAAACCCAGCCATGGATTTCCCCGTCACCCGGATCAAAGGCGGCGTCGGCGCGCCGCGCGGCTTTCAATGCTCCGCAATTTCCTGCGGCATTAAGAACCCCGCCGTCCCCCGACTCGACCTTGCGCTGATCTATTCGGAAAGCCCCTGCACCTCCGCGGGCACTTTCACCATCAACCGGGTGAAGGCCGCGCCGGTGAAGCTTTCCCAAACGCATCTCCGCAAGGGCGACCTGCGCGCGATCGTGGCGAACAGCGGCAATGCCAATGCCTGCACCGGTGTGCAAGGAATCCAGGACGCGAAGCTGATGTGCAATGGCGTGGCGAAGCCGCTCGGCCTGAAGCGCAGCGAAGTCGGCGTTTGCTCGACCGGCGTGATCGGCTTGCCGATGCCGATGGTGCGCATCGAGCCGCGCTTCGATGACCTGGTGGAAGGTCTCGGCGGGGGGCGCGGCACGGATGTCGCGAAGGCAATCATCACCAGCGACACCCGCCACAAGGAGATCGCCATTTCCTTCGATCTCGGCGGCCACCGCGTCCGCATCGGCGGTTGTGTGAAAGGTGCCGGCATGATTTCCCCGAGCATGGCGACCATGCTGTGCTTCATCACCACGGATGCGAACGTCCCGCGTGAAACGCTGCGCAAGGCCGTGCTGGAAGGCGTGGACGAAAGCTTCAACCGCATCACGATCGACGGTGACATGAGCACCAATGACACGGTGCTGGTGCTGGCGAACGGGCGCTCCGGCATGCCGCCCTTCCGCCGCGGCAGCGCCCTGTGCAAGCAGTTCCGCGAAGCGCTGCGCTGGGTGATGCTGGAGCTCGCACAAGCCGTGGTGAAGGACGGCGAACGCGTCACGAAATTCGTGACCGTGGAGGTGAAGGGCGCACGGACTTATCTCGATTCAAAGCTGGTGGCGGAGGCCGTGTGCAAATCCGCGCTGGTGAAATCCTCGTGGAATGGCGGCGATCCGAACTGGGGCCGCGTGCTCCATGCCGTCGGTTATTCACGCGCGCGGATCCGGGAAGAGTTGGTGGATATCTTTTACGACGGCAAACCGGCCTGCCTCGGCGGCCTGCAAGCGCCGACCCCGATGGACGAGTTGCGGGAAATCGCGGCCAAGCCGGAATTCAAAATTGAGATTCATCTCAATCAGGGTGATGCGGATTATACCATGTATTCCAGCGATCTCTCGCCGGAGTACATCGACTTCAACCGCTCTGAATACGCCTACTGGAAGCAAGCGCGGAAGGACGGGCTCGTCTGATAGCCTCTAAAGCCCCAAAGGGGCGGCAAGGTGATAGCCAAAGGTAAGCGTAGCGCAACCTTGGGTACACGCCGACAGCGGGATGCGCCCTGAAGGGGCGCCGGGAGTGTCCGAAGTTCTCCCGTCCCCGCACATGCTCCCTCGGAACGGAGGTCCCCTCGTCACCCACCGCGGCCGCGTCCCGTTGGGGCTCGATAGATTCCGCGCTCCGCCCGGATCACCTTGCTAATTTATCAACATTCGGGCCAAGCGCTTCGGCTCAACGTGAAGCAGTGTTAGGTCCTCAGCCACCCCCTTCTAACCGCTACGACGTTTCAAATCCGCAATTTCCCGCTTGGAACTTCGCACTTTGCATGGCAAAGCACAGGCCATGACGACCCACCAGGAAGCCGCCGAGCAGTTGCGGGTAATCCGGACCATGATGGAGCGCGCGACGATCTTCCGCGCGCTCTCCGGTGAGGCCGCCCTGCTGGGGGGCGCCATGGCGCTGGCAGCGGGCTGGATTTCGGAGCCCAGGATGGGCTGGGCCTGGGGCAGCATCTGGCTCGGGGGTTTGGCCGTCGTGATGATTTTCGCCATCTGGCAATTGCACCGGCTTTCGCTGGCGCATGAGCGGCCCTTCTGGTCCCACGGGCTGAAGGTCGCGCTCCGCGGCTCCGTGCCCTCGCTCATTGCCGGTGGTTTTCTCGGCCTACTCTACTTGAAATATGGATCGCGAAGCCCGGGGTATCCCCAGGCGGAGATGTTCGCCGCTTCCTTCTGGGTGCTGCATTACGGACTCGCCCTGCTGGCAATCCGGGAGTTCGCTCCGAAGTCGATGGTGTGGCTCGGCATTGCCTTCCTCGCCACGGGGATCGGGGCCTTCGCGTCCTGCACCTTCATCCAGTCGATGAATCCGCTCTTGAACCGCCTCGGCCCTTCCGGGCTTATGGCGGCGACCTTCGGCGGCTTCCACTTGCTCTACGGTGCGGCCATCGTCACCACTACCCGCCGCGACGGACCGGGCGCATGATTGATTTCTCAAAGCTGGACAAAACGATTCACGAAAAGGGGCGGCTGGGGATCATGACCTTGCTGGCCTCGCGCGTGAACCCGTGGCCGTTCCAGGATTTGAAAGCCGAGCTTGAGATGAGCGATGGCAATCTCATCACCCACCTCCGCACGCTGGAGCAGGCCGGCTATATCTCCGGGGAGAAGTTCACCGGCGACGGCCGCCCGCAGACGCTCTACACGCTGAATGCGACGGGCAAGAAGGCCTTTGAAGATTACCTCGGGATCCTGGAACAGATCGTCAATCTCGGGAAATGAAGCGGGAGCGGTGGATGCGGATCCTGCGCTTCGCCGCAGTGGCAGGCCTCGCATTTGCATGGCTGGGCATCGTCTTCAAAGGGAGGGATGCCACGGTCATCGGAGCGGTGATCTACTATGCGACGCCGTGGCTGTTGCGGTTGCTCGCCGCAGTGGTGGCCCTGGTGGTCCTCAGGCATTGGGGCTTCCGCCTGATGGCCGCGGCCTGCGTCTTGGTCTCTGCCATGGAAGGCTGGCACTCCTTTCGCCGCGATGAGTTGCCTGCGGTTGCCGCGGGAGATCTCCGGGCATCCATCTATAATGCCGGCCGCACCTTGGAGACGAATCCGGCAACTTGGGCGGCTCTCGCCGATACGGATGTGATGGCGGTGGTCGAATCGGGCGAATTCACCGCCGAATCTTGGCAGCGCTTCGCTGCGGCCACCCCGGGAATGGAGTGGAAACGTTTCGGTGGAACCATGCTGGGCGTACGCGGGAAGATCCTCTCTTCCGAATCGCTTGGCCTTCACGATCTCTACCGCTGCTATCGATGCCAGGTGAGCCTGCCCGTCCAAGGGGAGTTCCCCGTGGTGATCATCGATATTCGTTCCGAGCCCTGGCTTTCCAAAGAGCAGGCGATGGCGGGCATTCTCAGAGCCGCCGCAGGTGATCCGCGCGTCATCGTCCTCGGTGACTTCAATACCCCGCCGGAATCCTGCTGGTATCGCGATTGGCGACCCGCTCTTTCCTTGGCGAATGACGGGCCGCGCCGCGGCTTCCGCGAGACCTGGGCCTTCGGCCTGCCGCTGCTCACCTTGGATCAGATCTGGACCGGTTCCCGTTGGCAGGCGGCGGGAGTGGAGCACATCCGGCACCGCTCGGATCACTCGCAGGTGAAGGTGATCTTGCAGCCGCGGACTCCCGGGCAGTCGTGACGTAGTCCTTGCGACCGCCGCCGCCCGCGTCTAAACGTCGCGCCGCATGGCCACGATCAACTCGAACTTCCTGAAGCTCAAAGCCGGTTACCTTTTCCCTGAAATCGCCCGCCGGGTGAAAGCATTCTCCGAAGCAAATCCGGACAAGGCCGCACGCATCATCCGCTGTGGCATCGGCGACGTGACCGAGCCCCTGCCCGCTGCAGTCCGCGCCGCCATGCACGAGGCGATCGACGAGCTGGGCAACCGCGAGACCTTCAAGGGCTACGGCCCCGAGCAAGGCTACGAGTTCCTCCGCCAGGCGATCGTTGACAACGAGTTCGCCGGCCTCGGCATTTCCGCCGATGAGGTCTTCATCTCCGACGGTTCGAAGTGCGACACCGGCAACATCCTCGACATCTTCGGCAAGGGCAACGTGATCGCCATCACCGACCCGGTCTATCCGGTCTACGTCGACACCAATGTGATGGCCGGCAACACCGGCGACGCCAATGAAAAGGGCGCCTACGGCGGCCTCGTCTACCTGCCCTGCACGGCGGAGAATGGCTTCGTGGCCGATCTGCCGAAGGAGAAGGTGGACCTCGTCTACCTCTGCTTCCCGAACAACCCCACCGGCGCCGTCGCCACCCGCGGGCAGCTCGAAGCCTGGGTGAAGTACGCAAAGGAAAACGACACCATCATCTTCTTCGACGCCGCCTATCAGGCCTTCGTCCAAGACGCCTCCATTCCGAAGTCCATCTTCGAGATCGAAGGCGCGAAGGACGTTGCCATCGAGTTCCGCTCCTTCTCGAAGAATGGCGGCTTTACCGGTGTCCGCTGCGCCTACGTGGTCATCCCGAAAACCGTCACCGGCAAGAGTGACGACGGCACGCGCATCCCGCTGCACCAGCTCTGGAGCCGCCGCCACAGCACGAAGTTCAATGGTGCGAGCTATCCCGTGCAAAAGGGAGCTGCCGCCGTCTTCTCCGAACAGGGCAAGGCCGAGGTGAAGGCGCTCATCGAGCACTACATGGGCAATGCCAAACTGCTCGTGCAGGCGGCCAAGGACGCGGGCCTCAAGGTCTTCGGCGGCGAAAATGCCCCCTACGTCTGGGTCGGCTGCCCGGCGGGCCTGAGTTCCTGGGACATGTTCGACAAGATGCTCGGCGAAGCGCAGGTGGTCATCACGCCCGGTGCCGGATTCGGTGCCGCGGGCGAGGGCTGGTTCCGCATCTCCGCCTTCAACTCCCGCGCGAACGTCGAGGAAGTCTGCAAGCGGCTTGCGGCGCTCCTCGGCTGAAATCGCAGGCCTCTTCCGGCCCGCCAGTCCTCCCGCGCTCCCGTCCACCTGAGCAAACCTCACGTGGAATCGGGCGCGCGGGTGCATCCGGTGAGTCCGATGCCTGTGCGGAACGCTTGTCCGCCCGGGCCCAGCTGGCGGATTTGAGGAAAATCAGCCACGCGGTAGAGCGGCCGACGCCCCGGTTTGGGGCGCTGATCGGAGGCCGACATTTTTTTCGGAGATTTTTCTAAACCGTGGGGGGAGGGGGGACATTCTCCTGTTGAGCCGTGGTTCTGTGCGCCAGTGCAAAGCCCCGGTGGTTCGATCACCCGCTCAACCCGGGTGACTGTAGTGAATAGCATCTCCCCGAACCCTCCCTGAATCCCGCCCGCGCCCCCAAGCGGGCGGGATTTTCGTTTTCAGGCGATCACCTCTTTCACCACCCGCGATTGCTTGGTCACGTTGGACAGGCGCTGCTCCAGCCCTTGGAAGGGATAGGTCAGCTTCTTGTGATCGTAGCCGAGCAGCGCCATCAGGGTCGCGTGAAAATCGTGGGCGCTCACCTTGTTGATGGCGGCGGTGTAGCCGACGGGGTCGGTCTCGCCGTAGCTGAAGCCGCGCTTCACGCCGCCGCCCGCCATCCACAGCGTGTAGGCACCGGTATGGTGGTCGCGGCCCACGAAGGGCATCTCGACCCCGCCGCGGTTCTCGCGCATCGGCGTGCGGCCGAATTCGCCGCTCCAGATGACCAGCGTTTCATCGAGCAGGCCACGTTGCTTGAGGTCCTTCAGGAGCGCGGCGATCGGGCGATCGATCTCGTTGCACTTCGTCATGAAACCTTGCTTCAAATCGGTCCCGACATCCGTGCCGTGCGAATCCCAGCCCCAGTCAAAGAGCTGGATGAAGCGCACCCCGCGCTCCGCCAGACGGCGGGCCAGCAGGCAGTTGTTCGCGAAGGACTCCTGCCCCGGCTGGGTGCCGTAGAGCTTGTGGATGGCTTCCGGCTCTTGCTTCAGGTCGAAGGCGTCCGAGGCATGAATTTGCATCCGGAACGCCATCTCGTATTGAGCGATGCGCGTGACCGTCTCGGGGTCGCCGATCTCCGTGGAGACGCGCTGGTTCAGGCTATTCAGCGCATCGAGCGTCCGGCGGCGCAAGGCTTGGGAAACACCATCGGGATTTGAGAGGTAGAGCACGGGTTCGCCTTGGGAGCGGCACTGCACGCCCTGATAGACGCTTGGCAGATAGCCCGCGCCCCATACCGATTTCCCGGCATCCGGATTCTTGCCGCCGGAAGTGAGCACGATGAAGCCCGGCAGGTTCGCGTTTTCTGATCCGAGCCCATACGTGGCCCAAGCTCCGGCCGAAGGTGATCCGGGAATCTGGCTACCGGTGTGCAGGAGAAGCTGGGCCGGCCCGTGGTTGAACTGGTCCGTCCACATCGACTTGATGAAGCACACCTCGTCGATCATCTGTTCGAAGTGCGGCAAGCGGTCCGAGATCCACTGTCCACTCTGACCTGCCTGATGAAAGGGGTACTGGGAGCCCAGCATCTTCGGCACGCCTTGGATGAAAGCGAACTGTTTGCCCTCGATGAACTCCTTGGGGCACTCCTTGCCATCGAGCTTGGTGAGTTCCGGCTTGTGGTCGAAAAGCTCAAGCTGGCTCGGTGCTCCCGCCATGTGCAGGTAGATCACGCGCTTTGCCTTCGGCGCGAAGTGGGAAATATCCGGAAACAGGGGATTCGCCGGATCTTTTGCCAAGGGCGCGCCCTGCGCTTGAGTGGCAATCCACAATCCGCCCAAGCCCATGGAGGAGTTCCTCAGGAAGTGACGCCGCGTGAGAAAATGCGCGCGGTCGTGGTGGAGCTGCTGGAAGAGATTCATGGGAAAATGACGGAAGGAATTCCGCTCTATCGGTTGAGCGCGATGTCGGAGTTCAGGAGCGTATTTGCCACCAGCACCATCGCGGCTTCGGCCGGGGTCGGGGCGAGCTTTGCCGATTCGTCCGGCGCCTTTTCGTAGTCCGCCATCGCTTCAGCCTGGAGTTTCGAGAGCGTGTCGATGACCGGAGCGGGAGCGTCTTCCAGCTTCAGCATCTTGTAGCCGGATGCGATGCGCTCGGCCGGCGTGCTGCCGGTCATGCGCTTCGCGAAGGCTTGGGCAAACTCGATGTGTGCGGGATCGTTCAGGGTGACCAGAGCTTGCAGCGGCGTGTTTGTCGAGATGCGGCGTGCGGAGCAGACGTCCCGCGTCGGCGCATCGAAGGTGAGGAAGGCGGGGTAGCCGCTGGTGCGCTTCGAGTAAGTGTAGAGCGCCCGGCGGTAGCGGTCCTCTCCTTGTGACGTCTTCCAAGAGGCTCCGCTATAAACGGAACGCCACACACCCTCTGGTTGCGGGGGATACACCGGCGGCCCGAAGGATTTCGACGAAAGCAAGCCCGACACGAGCAGCGCCTGGTCGCGCACCATTTCGGCGGAGAGCCGCTGCCGGGGGCCACGTGCGGCGAGCTGGTTCTTTGGATCGAGTGCGGCGAGTTCCGGTGAGACCTTGGAGGCCTGGCGGTACGATGCGGATAGTACCAGCTCGCGCAGGAAGGGCTTGATGTGCCACTGATGGTGGTCGCGGAGTCTCAGGGCAAGGTGGTCCAGCAAGGGCAAGTTGGAAGGCGGCAGTCCGGAGCTGCCGAAGTCTTCCTGCGTTTCCACGATGCCGGTGCCGAAAAGCTCCGCCCAAAGGCGGTTCGCCAGCACGCGGGCCGCCAGCGGATTCTCCTTCCCCACCAGCCATTGGGCCATGTCGAGGCGCGTGAGCCGCCCTTCCTTCGCCGGAGGCCCCGTGATGGAGGGTATCGCGGGCGCCATGGATTTGTCCTTCGTCATCCGGTTGCCGCGGAGGAAGAGGCGGGTGTCCCGCATTGCCTCGCCGTGCCGCTCCTGCATCACCGGCATCATCGTGCCGGGGATGGCTTGATAGGCTTGCTGCAACTCCGCGTGCTTTGCCCAAGCGGCGGCGCGCTCGGGTGCCATCACGAAGGCGGGAAGTTGACCATCGGCGGAAAGGGACAAGCGGAACTTTCTTAGCACACAGCCCTGCGTTTCATTGCAGGTCACGCCGTGCTTGAGGCGGATCTCGAAATGAGCATCCAACGGCGGGTCTTCGGCCGTCTCCGTCACGAAGAAGCCATGACGCGGACCGCGCAGCACCGGATAGTCACCAAATCCGCCGCCGCTGCCGCTTTGCACCGTCATGTTCGGCTCCAGCGGGCCGGCGATGAAATCGCTCACCACTTCCTTGAGCTTCACCGGTTGGCGCGTGCCATCGGCCAGCACGCGGTCGATCTCCAGCTTGGTGATCACCGCGCCGAACTCGCTCCACTTCGCCGGATCATCGCTCCCGGGAAGGATGTCCACCCGTAGCACGCCGAGACGGGTTGCCGGAACTTGGACGGTGAAGACGGTATCGGTCGGATTGGTCCCGCCGGCGATAAAAGTGCCATCCTCCCGTTGCAGCAGGGCGCCGGTGGCCGCGGACGCGCTCGTTGCCGTGGCCTTCGCAGGCGTCCAGCCACTGATCTTGTTGGCGATGGCGAGCGCGGCCTCGTTGATCTTGGCGCGGTTCGCGCGGATTTCGTATTCGAGTTTCTGTGCTTCCGCCTGGCGTGCCGGATCGGAGGAGATCTTCGTTTTCGGGAAGTCCGTGTTCAGGTCGGAGTCCTCCGTATTGTTGAAGAACGCCATGAACTTGTAGTAGTCCTCGTGGGGGAAGGGATCGTAGGGATGCGAGTGGCACTGGATGCAGCCGAAGGTCGTCGCATTCCAGGCCGTCCAAGTCGTGTTCACCCGGTCCATCACTGCGGCGAGGCGGTACTCCTCGTCGTCGGTGCCGCCCTCGGTGTTGTTCTGCGTGTTGCGATGAAAGCCGGTGGCAATCAGATCGCCCGGCTCGGGGTTTTCCAATAAATCACCGGCGAGCTGCTTCACCGTGAAGGTATCGAAGGGCATGCCTTCGTTGAAGGCGCGGATCACCCAATCCCGATACGGCCAGATATCGCGATGCGGGTCTTTCTCAAAACCCGTCGTGTCCGAGTAGCGCGCGAGGTCCAGCCACATCGCGGCCCAGCGCTCGCCGAATTGGGGTGACGCGAGCAAACGATCGACCGCCGACTCCATGGCACCCTGCGGATCGGCGGCTGACGCCTGCTGGAAAGCCGACCACTCCTCCAGCGACGGCGGGAGTCCGGTGAGATCCAGGGAAACGCGACGGAACCACTCGGCGGGAGACGCCTCCGGGGAAGGGGACAGCTTCAGCGCTTCCAGTTTCGCCAGCACGTGGCGATCCAGGTCCGCCTTTGCCCACGCGGGATTCTTCAGCGCCGGCACCGTCGGCTCCTCCGGTTTCTGGAAGGACCAGTGCTCACCCCACTTCGCGCCTTCCTTGATCCAGCGTTCGAGCAAAGCGATCTGTCCCGGCTCCAGGCCGTGCGGATGCTCCTCGGGCGGTGGCATCTTTTCCTCCGGATCGCTGCTTTTAATGCGACGGATCATTTCGGACGCCGCGGGATCGCCCGGCACCACGACCGTCTTGCCGGACTCGCCCTTTCCCAGTGCCTCCTCGCGGTAGATGAAGGAGACCTCGCCCGCCTGCTTCACGCCGCCATGGCAGGTCGTGCAGTTCTTGTTGAGCAGCGGGCGGATGTCGCGATTGAAGTCCACCGGCTCCCCGGCGGGGAGGGGCAGGGTCGCGGAAGCGAGAATAAGCAGGAGGGTGCGGCGCATCGCTAAGAGAGCATCATACGTTGGAAGGACGGGATCTTTCATCCCCTGCTACTTGGACGATCATGATAAAACTTGTGGATTCTGGCAGGGAAGTCACCGAAATGGGTGACAGTGAGCGAACGGTATTGGAAAATTTGGTCACAGCAGGTCCGCTCGAAGCTGGGCAACCTGGTTGAGCTCGGGGAGGTCCGGAACTCGCCTGGCAAAATGAGCCGCTTCCGCTACCTGCAGCGGTTCGCACTGGTGGTTATCACGCGTGGGAAAGGCCACTATTCGGACGAGTCTGGCCGGGAAAGCAGCGTTTCCGCCGGCGACTGGATCCTCGTTTTCCCCGAGGTCGGCCATTGTTACCATCCCGATCGCCCGGGCGGCTGGGACGAGGTGTATGTCATGTTCGAGGGCGAGGTCTTCGAGTCCTGGCGGCGGGAAAATATCCTGTCGCCCGAACGCCCGATCGGCCGGCTGAGCAATCTGGAAGCTTGGCTCACCGAGTTTCGCGAAACCTTGCTGGATGAGAACGCGGGACCGCTCACGCGCGTCTGCGCCTTCCAGAAGCTCCTCGCCTCCGCCATCGAGGGAACGAACACGGAGACGGGCACCGGCGAAACAGGTCCCGCCTGGTTTGCCGATGCGTGCCGCCTTCTTTCCCGCCCCGGCTTCACCGCGGAACAAGCGGCGGAGGACCTCGGCATGAACTACGAGACCTTTCGTAGATGGTTCAAGGACCACGCCGGCGTCCCGCCGCATCGCTACCATCGCCAGCAGCTCGTGAACCTCGCCGCGCGCATGCTGGACACCACCGACCTGAAATCCGCGGAGATCGCGCGGAATCTCGGCTTCTGCGACGAGGCGTATTTCTCCCGCGTCTTCAAGAAAGTCACCGGGCGCTCGCCCCGTGCCTACCGCACGCGCCAAGAGTCGCGGTAAGGGTGCCCACAATTCCCATCGGAATCGCCAGATCGAGCCGTTGCTCCAAAGCGGCTGCGCCGCGATGAATCAATACACAAAAAAGCCGGAGCCCTCCCGGACCCCGGCTTTTTGGAAACACGAAATCAGTGATCAGCGCGAGGCGCTTTCCTGGGCCTTCTCTTCGGCAGCTTGCTGGTTGGCGGTCTTCGCCTCCATCTCCACCACCTTCTTGCGCAGGCTCTCGATCCTCGAAAGATCCCCGAATCAACTTCAGCGACGCTCAAGAATCTCCTGCGCCCTCTGTTTCAGCTTCTCGGTCGGCAAGTCATGGATCCAAGACCGGTCGGAAGGATCCATCTCCTGGGATTCCATCCAGCTCTCCAAGGCCTCCCGTTGAAGAAGCGGCGTGGAGTAGATCTTCACCACCCGCGCGAATTCCTCCGGGCTGACGGTTTTGTCACTTTCGTAAAACACACCGCCCAGCATCCGGTTGCGGGCCAGCACCGGTTGGCTTGCGATGGCTTCCAGAATTTTCTCCCGCTCCTCCGGCGTGGCCTTGCTGTAAACTTGGAAAACCAGGCTCGGCGCATGGTCCCATGAGTAGGCACCGCGCTCTCCCAAGTCCTTCAGCGTGGCCAGGAGATTCTCCGCGGTCGGCAAGCCCCGCGCGCGTGCGTGGAGGATGTACCGGCGGTCATAATTGCTGCCGGGACTTCCCTTCGGAATCGTCGCGAAAAGCTCTGCCGCCCGCTGCGGATGATGCTTCATCAGCATCTCAAAGAAGTCCTCGCGAATGGACGTGCCACCCTTGCGATTCAGCATCTCCAGAAAGCTGTCCGGCCGCTTCTCCGCGGCATCTTCCATGAGTTGGCGGATACCGCTTAGAGAGCTATGGCTGCGCGCCTCGATTCCCACGTCGAAGATCTCCTCATCCGGCACCGTTCCGATCCTTGCGGCGGTGTAGGCACCCCACGCCAGATCCCGCCACTCCGGCGGTCCGATGCGATTCAGCAGCGCCGTGATTTCCTTCGTATTCCATGGAAGCCGGGCGGCGCTTTCACGGATAATGTCATCGACACCCGGCATTCCCGGAAGCTTTGCCAAGAGTTCGAAAAAGGCCAGCGGATCCCGTTCGCCGAGACGCCGCAGGGCACTCTTCGCGCCCTCGATATCGCCGGCACGGAGCAAGCCGCGGATCTCGGAAAAGGCGCTCTCCTCGCGATGCCTTGGCTTTGACGCTGCCGCCACCCCATCGTTCTCCTGCTCCGGAGCCGGAGTTGACGCCAGCTTGAGCACGCCAACCGTGCCGCCGAGCGCGACAAGAAACACCGCTGCAGGAATCAGGAGGCGCGTCGCTTTCATGGCATGCCCTCCGCGGCGAGTTTCTCCATCCTCTCCTTCAGTTCGCCCGACGGCATCGTCTTGATGAATTCAAGCCCGGTCTGAGGATCGAACTTCACCAGATCTTCCAAGACCTCGCCCTTCCTTTCCTCCGCCGCCTCGCGATCCGGCATGCGTGCGATGATCTCCAGCGCCTTCTCATGGTCGCCCGTGAAGCTCCACTCTTGCGCGACGGCTCCTTCCAGCAAGGCCTGCCTCTCGCTGCGCTTGAGCCCCAGTTGATCCAGGACATCGAGGGCATGCTGCGCGACATCCTGGTGGTACGGATAGAGGTAGGAGAAATAGGTATCGAAGGTCTGGCCGCGCAGTTCCGGAGGAAGCTCCGCGAGAGTTTCGAGAGGAAGCGGCCGTCCCGCCTCCGTCCTGCTCTCCGCGAATTGCGCCAGCTCTTCGGGTCCGAGGATGCCGAGTTCCTCCGCGCTAGGATCTTCCGTGATCATGCCGGCGGTCGCCGTGAGCTTCCCCAGGGACTCGAAGCGCTCGGCCTGGGTCTCCAGCGCCTCGGGCATCTCCTTCTCCAGTTCACGCAGGGTGGACTCCTCCAGCCAGCGCAGGTTCAGCCACGCCGCTCGGACGCATTCGGGAGCCTCGCCCTCCCATCGCCCGGCGAACCACTCTTTCAGGAGGCGCTTGTTGTTCGCCGTGTTCTGGCTTCCGAACCGGAAAAACTTCGTCGCCTCCTCCGTTGAAAATCCATTCGCCGGATCAAAGAGCACCTCGGCCGCCAGCGGCGAATCATGGCAGCCATTGAGCACGTCCAGCCCCTCGCGCTCCACATCGCTGCCAGTGGTTCGCGCCGCCATCGCGGCAAAGGGCGAACTCCGCACCAACTCCCAGGCGGCATCCGGCGAGATCTCACTGATCTTCCAAATCGTCGCCCGCACCAGATCAATCCTTCGCGGCTCGTGCACGGTGAGGATGAAGGACTCCAGCCATGCCGGATCCGCGATGAGCACCGGTGCCAGCCATTCCGCGATCGCTTCGTCCGGGGCATTCTCCGCGAACAAGGCCTCGATCTTCTTCCTCGCCTCGCCCGTCCTCCCCGCCAGCGCGGCGAGCTGGATCACCGTCGGGTCATCCGGAAGCTTCGCCGTCTCGCTTCGGTCCGCGGACACCTCCGATGACTTTGGCATCGCTGCCTTTTCCTTCGGGGCCATCAGCACCACACCCGCCCCCAGTCCCGCGATCCCGGGAAGGAGCCAGCTCAGAAGAAGTGTTCGCGCGTCGATGGCCATCCGCTTGGCCTCACCCGACCAGCTCAGGCCACGGTGTCAAGCGGACCCTCCGTTCTTCGCGGATTCTTCACTCACCCAACAAATCCGGCCGGTTCTCCCGCGTGCGCTCCAGCGCCTTCTCTTTCTTCCACGCCGCGATCTTCGCGTGGTGCCCGGAGATGAGAACCTCCGGCACCTTCATCCCGCGGAAATCGATGGGGCGCGTGTAAGCGGGAGCTTCCAGCAGGTTCGGATCGGAAAAAGATTCGTCCTGATGCGAGCGCTCATCACCCAGCGCTCCGGGCAGCAGCCGCACGATCGCATCGGTCACCACCGCTGCGGCGATCGCTCCATTCGTCAGCACATAGTCCCCGATCGAAAGCTCCAGGTCCACCAGCTCCTCGATCACCCGGTGATCCACACCCTCGTAGTGACCGCAGAGCAAGATGAGGTGCTTCTCTTCCGAAAGCTCCCTCGCGATCGCCTGCTTGAAGACCTTTCCCTGCGGCGTCAGCAGAACCACCTTCGACTCCGGCGTGCGCAACTCCTCGATCGCCGCGAAGATCGGCCCCGGCATCATCAGCATCCCCTGGCCGCCGCCGCAAAGGGTGTCGTCCGTCCGGCGATGCTTGTCCGTGGACCAATCGCGGATGTTGTGAGCCTGGATCTCCACCAGCCCCGCCGCCCGGGCGCGCTGGATGATGCTCTCGCTCAGCGGCGAAAGCGCGATCTCGGGAAAAAGCGTGAGGATGTCGATGCGCAAGACGCGGGAACCGTGTCCCGATGCCACGGGACGGACAAGCCCCGAAGAACGCTGGGCGTTGGAAAGCCGACGGTTGCGGGATCTCGAAAGAGGTAGGGTCGGACGCCCTCGGTCGACTGTTGGGTGATGCATGAGTTGCCGGTCCGTTCGCGGACAAGCGAGGCGCTTGTCCCTACCTTTTCAAAGCGTCACCTTCGAACTCAGCAGAATCTTCTGCAGCAGAAAGCGGTGACAATGCTCCGCATCCTCATCGCAATGGCATAGCAGCGTCACCCGTTGCTGCCGCGAAATGAAACGCAACAGCCGCAGCAGACCCTTCTGCCCATGGTTCTTGCTCGTCTGATTCTTCTCATCCACCGGACCATCCTCCCACAGCTCCTGCTGGTATTCCTTCGAGAACTTCGTCCAGGTGATCTTCCCCTCTAGGAAGCCATGAAGCAGCTCCTCGCTCGGCCCCAGGCTCGGCAGCCACAAGTCATAGCGTGACTTCGGCATGCCCCGGCCACGGAAGCGCGCGACCAAAACCCGCAGCCCGTCCCCCGGCTCGATCGCCGTGTGCACGGACTTCGTCTGGATCGATTCCTTCGGCATGGCTCTTAACGCTGCATCAGCACCAGGATCAGCGCCACGACTGCGATCACCAGCAGCGTGACAAACGCCACCTTCCACGCGCTGATCGGGAATCTCGCATAAGTCGATCCCGTCACCGCGTTCACTGCGCCCTGCCAGGTCTTTCCGCGATACTGGTAAGCCAGCAGCCAGATCGGCACCAGGATGTGCTTGAAGGTCTTGTCAGAGAATTCCGGGTAAATCCGCAGGTTCCGGTAAGTGTCCCCGGGCACCTCGCTTCCGCACATCTCCCGCAACAGCCCTTCCATCGTCCCGAAGCCATTTCGCGCGGCATCCAGCAGGGGCACCTGGTAGTGCTCCACCTGCCAGCCGGAAACGTAGCGCGTCTCGTAGGGCACCAGTTCCTTCGTGGGGAAGGGCTCCAACTTTTGCAGCAGTTCGATATCCAGCCCGCGCGATCCGGAGACCACGATGTCGTCGAACCACGTCGAGACATGCCCGCTCGCCGACCGCCATTTGATCCGGCGTTCCTGACGCGTGACCATGTTCCCGTTCGCATCCCGGTCCCGCACCGTCACGTAGTAATAGGTGCCGCTCTCCGCGGTCCACGGGCATTCCGCGGAGGCATCGAAGGTCCAATAGGGGAGATAGACCCGATGGATGCGGTCCACCAGGTTGCGCCGCTTCAGGTCATTCGGCGCGAACCAACGCGCGCCGAGGAAGGCCTTCAGCGAATGATACGCCTTCTCCTGCGAAACCACCGCCGGCAGCAGGGACTCCGGGGAAATCGGGCTCTGGATGTCCTGATAGTCCAGCAGTTCCGGGGAGCCGCAGAAGTCACAATGCTGCGCCACCGTATCGGCCGAGCGCACCAGCACCGCGTGGCAATTGTTGCACTGCACCCGGCGTGTGGACGTGTCCACGCTGTGGCCTTTTTCACCGAGCTCCGCCAAGGTCCTGTCCAGATCATGCTCGACGATCGCGCCCGGCATCGGCGGCGGGCCGACGCGCGGGAAATGCGTGCCGCAGAAAGGACACACCAGCTCCGCCTTGCCCGGATCCCACTCCGCCTTGCCACCACACTCGGGGCAGACGTGACGCTCCAGAGAGCGCACCTCCGCCGCCACGCCGCGCTTTCCCGGTAGCGGGGGCGGCATGCGTTTCTTCGGCACCTCGATCGGCGGGGCGTCTTCGTCCTCCTCCGGCACGGGCGGCGGGTCAGTGGGCGAGGAAGGCATCGAGCGCGGCGCGAGTCACGCGGTAGCTGGAGCCGATCTTCTTGGCCGCGAGGGCTCCGGATTCAATCTCGGCCATCACGTCCGCCTCGGACACGCCCAGCATGCGGGCGACCGTCGCGGGATCGAGCACGTCCGGGTTGGCCGGAGCCGCGGCGGTTGCAGGGGCCGCGCCGGGAAGCGGCGGCGGGGTTCCCCCCGCCAGACCGCCCTGCTGCATCAGTTCCTTCGCCACGGCGAAGCCCACGGCGAGCTCGCTGGCCATTCCCGCGGCACCGCCATCTCCACCAGCGGCCATGCCCTGCGCCATCTGATACTTCACATAGTCGTTCAGGTTCCCGATCGCCGACATCGCGGAGCGCTTGTCGATCGCCTCCTCCACTTCCGGCGGGACGCTGACGTTCTCGATGATGAAGGACGCGACCTCGATGCCGTACTTCGCGGAGATCACCGGATTGATCAGCGGCATCAAGGCATCGCCCAGCTCGGTGTAGCGCGTCGCCACGTCGAAGACCGGCACATGCGCATTCGCCAGCGCATCGGAAAAGATGCTGACAATGCGGGAGCGCATCGTATCCGCAAATTCATCCACCCGGAAATCGTGGTCGGACCCGGCGACTTCCTTCAGGAAAGTCTGCACGTTCACCACCTTGAAATCGTAGGTGCCGTAGGCCCGCGCGCGGACGATGCCCAAATCGGCATCCCGCAGCATGATCGGATTCGCCGTGCCCCACTTGTTGCCGGTGAAGAGGCGCGTGTTGACGAAATAGACGTCCGCCTTGAAGGGACTCTGGAAGCCGTACTTCCATCCCTTGATGCGGGTCAGCACCGGGATGTTGTCCGTGGTCAGCGTGTGCTTGCCCGGCCCGAAGGTATCGCCGAATTGCCCGAGGTAGAGGAACTGCGCCGTCTGGCTCTCGCGCACGATGAGCTGGGCTCCGTTCTTGATGGCCTTGTCATCATCCGGGAAGCGCCACGCGATCGTGTCCCGTGAATCGTCCTGCCACTCGATGATTTCGAGCAGCTCCCCTTTGATGAAGTCCATGAGTCCCATAGTTCGGAGCGGTTGAGTTACCCTATCACCCTGCTAGAGAACCGGAGAGAGGTTCAATGAGAATCCGGGGGCGATTTCGGAAGCGCCTCCCGGGGCCAGGTCGGGTAGAAACCAAGCCCCTTCTTGGCGGAAGGGGAGAGCTGTGGCGTGGGGGAGCAAGGGGATCCCGATCCCCGGCGGAGAATCCCGGCATTGACAGCTCCTCACCCGGAGCGTAGGAAAACGGCCCCCCGCGCAGAAAAGCGTCACGGCGGAGTAGCCAAGTGGTAAGGCATCGGTTTGCAAAACCGCTATTCGAGGGTTCGATTCCCTCCTCCGCCTCCATTCTCTAAGTTATTGAGAATAAATTGATTGCTCAGCTTAAAAGCCCCAAGCGAGCTTGGGTGTGCATGAAAGTGTGCATAGCTTCCAGTAGCGAGTGATGCGGTCAAAGGCGTCCAATTTTGTCCGACTGCTCTGCTGGAAAAGGATCTCGGTGCGTCGATTGATCCTCCGCTGGTGAGTACGGCCAGGCTTCGAGGTCGACTAGCCGCGACAGACCTAGACACTGTCGCCGATTGTCACCTCGTGTCACCGTTGTCGCGTTTGTCACAATGGTTCTCCGCACATCCAGCGGAACAGGCTTCGGACCTCTTCGGGGGCCAGCTTTGGAGGGTCAGCGCAGACATCGATCGTGCGCACGCCTTGGCCACAGGAAGCTCAGACCACGAGTTGAAGACGATCATCCGGGTCCGCAGGCAGTCCCTTGCCCCCAACCCGCTCCCAGATGCGCCCGCTTCTCCTCACCAGATTGCTGGCTTCCAGCTCTCCCAACAGCTCCTCGCAAAGGTCTGCCGGCAGGTGGAGGGGATGGTAAATGGATCGGCTGTCGAGGCTGGCTCCCTCCAGCTTGGTGAGGATTCTTCGCTTGAAGCGTAGCTTCCGCGCATCATCCGCCGAGAAGACGATCGCGGCACGATAGTTGGCCATGCGATGAACTAGGAATCGGACGAGGGCCTCGATGCCAGTGAGAGTGAATTTGAAGCCCTGAGGTGCCTTGTCGGCGGCCACCAGCTTGCGCAGTCCGAACACCAGGGAGGAAAGCAGGCGGCGCGCCGTGCTGCTGATTCCCGGCAGGAGCTTCTCCATCTCGGCAAGAAAGCCCATCCATCGGTCCTGACTGCCGGCGATGTCGCATTCAAATGTCACCGGCTGGCCCTTGCTCCCGTTCAAGCGGTCGACGAATAGAAATCGAACGGCATTCTCAAATCTCGTGGTGAGGTTGGGGAGACGGACGATGTCCGCCTTGCCGGCCGGGGGTGTCGGAGGATTGGGGCCGGCGTTGCCTTCAACGAGCCACAGCAGCCGCCCAAGCCACGCGTTCTTGTCGTCGGGTGCCGTGGCGATGTCGCGGAGCAATCCACCGGTGTCAATGACCAGCAACCTGCCTTTGACGGTTTCTCCGGACGGCCCGCAAGGAATCAGTCCATCCATGAGCGCGGGACAAAGGGTGCCGAACTTCTTCGCGTCCGCCATGCGGTTCAAGCTGATCGCCACCGCGGCCTGACCGTCGTGCGCGCCGGGCAGTTGATCTTTAAGGAGCTTTGGAGTGGCTGCCGCAATGAAGGCCCGCGGGCAACGGCGCAGATCGTCGAAATGGTCGCTTGGGGCCTCGGTCACGACCTTCAGCCACTGGTCTCGCCTGTTCGTGAAAAGCGGGTCGTCGTCCGGATCGCCCGTCATGAGATCAAGCAGAGCGGATTCGCCAGCACTCGGCTTGGTTTTGCCGTCCAGCTTCCAGCGCCGGTTCAGACCCCGGGCCTCTTCAGCCCTGTCATGCTTCAGCAGGCGGGTCACCTGGGCGACCAGGTTGTTCTGACAACGGCTGATCGGCGCGATCACTTCGTCGAGGATCGAACTCGTCACCCGCGGACCGGTGGCGAGCAGATTGCAGCCGACTTCCAAACGCCGCCCTTCCGGCGTAACGATTCCGCTCCGTGGAAGGGCTAGGTTGGCCAGCGCGACCGCCATTGCGGCGAGCTGGTTGATACCTGCCACCGCGTCCCCATCGCCGAGAGACGCGACATCGAACGCGCCCATTAGTGCAAGGAGGTGCTCTGCGTCGTGCATTGGTTCAGTCCGCGGGGCTTTGGTTGAGTGTCACGGTTCTCCTTCGAGTCGAGATCTAGTGGAGGCTATCGCTAAATGGCTCCGGGGCCGGTTCGGCGATGCCATCGTCGAAGCAAACATCCTCGCTCACGTAGCTGTCGTCCGACTCGCGATCGCCTTGTTCCGCCAGAAACTTTTTGGACACCTCAAGCTGCATGAAGGAAACCAATGGATGCACGATCTTGGTGGTTGCCTCGCTCTCGATTCTCTCCGGCGCCTCGACCAGCATATTTTCGGCTAGAAGCGCCGGGAGGCTGCTCGACCCGTGGACGTGGCAGTAGGGCGAATTTTCCCCACGCACAATCCTGACATCCCATAACATTCTCAAGTCGTTCTGGGTGGCATCCTCGACGGCCCGGTGAAAGTCCGTGAGCGGCTTGAGGAGATTCAGGGCGTCCAAGATTTGCTTGGCTTGGTCGGATTCCTTTGCATCGGGAGTGGGACGATCGGTTTTCAAGAGTTTGGTTTCTATCGGTTGGAGGTTTGCCCGGACGTCTCTCTTGCTCAGGCTGGTCTGGTGGGAGCGGACGATTGTCGGGCGGGTGTGGGTGGCATCGGCAGCCTTCCTCGATTGGCCAGATCCGCAAATCCGCCACTCACGTCAGAGTGGTTTGATAGACCTGAATATCAGAAATTGCAAGTGATATTGCAAGTTGGCAGGGAATGCTGCAATGGATGTGGTGTGGATCCTTCCCAATCACATACCCCCCTCTTCGCAGCCGCACGGAATGAACTGGAACAAGCAAGAATGGCCGGATGGGAAGGCGGCGTGCCGCTGGTCGAACTGCTCAAGCGGGTCAATCGGGCGGCGGAAAAGCTCATTCCCCTGATGAGTGACCGGGCGACCGGGGTTGGCAGGGTCAAGGGGATCTTCACCGAAAGAAGCTTCCGGCACTACCAGACGCTCGGCTGCATTACCGCGCCCGAGAAGCGCGGGCGGATCTCGATGTACGGCTATCGCCATTTTTCCCAGGCTCTGCTGGTACGCGTGCTTCTGTGGGATCGTGTGCCGGCTGAGAGGATTGCCGGGATCACGTCGTGCAGAGGCAGCGATGAACTCGATGACGCGATACTCTCCGGTGGGAGCGCCATGGCTTGGCCGGGCGGTGGGGGAGGGAATCATCCGTTGCGCCAGCCCGTTTCCAGCCTCCCCACCTCGTCTGAAAAGTGGCGGCGATTCACTGCCGCGCCCGGCGTGGAGCTTCACTTGAACGAAGAGCTGCCACCGTTCCGTCCCGCGGAACTCCGGGAGGTGATGAAAAGGATAGAGCAAGCATTGGCAAAAAGACTGCGGTGATTCGCCAGAAGGTGAAACCGGCGTGGCGGTTGACGGTTGCCGCGCGTGTTTGGCGACCGGGGTCGTGGTTCGTTTCGGTTTGCCTGATCAGGGTGCCTGCTCGGCATTATCGCAAGCGGTTGAACTCGATGCTCCTCCGTCATCTCCGTCCCCCGATCCGCTGCATCCATTTCCAAGCCCTCGCGGCGTCGAGCCAAAGATGGCGGGCTCGCGGCCGAAGCTCGTCGCTCCCGTTCGAAAAAGACAGAGCCTAATCCCCGGGCTTCCTCTTGGGATCTGCATTCTTGATCCGAGCCCCCACCGTCTCCGGCCTCAAGAGCTCCCATGCCTCCATGTCGTGCGCCCGCGCCAAGCGGATGATGGTCGAAAGCCGAAGATCCTTCTTCAGGCCAAGCTCGACCGCTTGGTAGTATTTGTAGGAAATCCCAGATGCTTCGGCGAATGCCTCCTGCGTCAATCCCTTCTGCAGCCGCAACGCCTTGAGGCGTGCGGTCAGCTCCGGGACAGTTGGCCGTTCCATTTGGCCGGTAAAAGTAGGAGGCGGCTTTCAGTCTTTACACCTCACTAACGGTAGTGCTCTCCTCACCTCGGCTGGGTTGTCGATTGCTTGAAATCCCGAAGAGGAATGAACTGGTACTATTGTCGCGACGGAAAAGTCGTCGAAGGGCCGCTTGAAGAGAGCGCTCTTCTGGCGATGGCAGCTACAGGTGAATTGCCATCCACGACCATGGTTGTGGCTGTTGGAGCTGACGAATGGAAGCCACTGAACTCGATCAGCCCCGGTCCTCCTCCTTTGGCACCCCCGGCTTCTCCACCTCCAATTCCTGCAATCGCGAGTCACCCAGCGAACGGGAAGTCGTGGTTCGCACGATTGAGCCTACTGCGAAAGGCTGCGGTCGTAGTCTGCGGAGGTTTTGTGGCGCTGATTCTTCTGGGCCTTGCCGGGGGAGGAGGCACCAACTCGCCAGCCTCGCAGACGTCGCCTCAGGCCTCCCCACAGTCCTCCGAAGGGATTTCCCGAGCGGAGGAAGAGATGCTCCTCCGAATGGCAGAAGCATCAGTTCCCAAGAACCGCTATACGTGCTCGCAGTGTGGAGGAAGCGGTCAGCAGGATAATACCGGCAGCTTTCGTTCTACACGGGATAGCTGCGGAACTTGCTCGGGTCGGGGCACGATCCGCACCCAGTCAGGATTCGAAACCACCTGCCCGGCGTGTTCCGGACTCGGGAGCCCAAAGACCCTGCCGTGTCACAAGTGCGGCGGGTCAGGGCAAGTGTGGGGATACTGAATCACGCAAGAAGGCGGTGGTTCGAGTTATAAACCATTGAGGGAATCCTTCCTCCCGTCGGCCATTGCCGATGGCCCAGCCATTTCCCGACGACCCCGGACCTCCAAGTGAGGCCGGGGTTTTCGCGTTCGTGGCATCAACCCTAACAACAACCAGCCATGATCCGATTGATCGCAAACTACAGCAAGCGCCTGGGCCTTCCGGGCTACTCGTCCCACCAATTCAGCATCGAGATCGAAACCGAGCTCGGGGCCACCGACGACGTGGCCGCCGAGTCGGCCCGCATCTACGAGTTGCTTCAGACAAACGTCGATGAGCAGATCCGTCAGACCGGCTTCGTTCCTCCTACCGGCTACGGTATGGATGAAAGCTCGCCGATGTCCCCGGCTAACGGGCAGACCAACGGCACCCGTCACGCTTCGGCAAACGGTGCGTGGAAGTGCACCGACAAGCAGCGAGACCTCATCGAGAAAATCGTTGCCGAGCACCAACTCGACAAGACTGTGGTCGAGAACCTAGCCGTCGAGCGCTTCGGCAAAGGCGTCCGCCTCCTCAACAAGGTCGAGGCTTCCGGTCTAATCGACGAACTCTTAGAAACGCATGGCGGTCAACAGCGACCCGCCAGCAATAGCCGGCGTTCCGCCTACGCCGGGGTCAACGGGAACGGAGGCCGTCGATGATCGCGCTCGCCCATCCGTACCCTACGACGGCATCGTCCACGCTTCCGGACTACATTAGCCCGTCGGCAGCGAAATCCTACTTGGCCTGCTCCTTGCGCTTTTACTTCGAGCGCGTGTTGCTGATCAAGAAGGCGACCACGGCGGCACTCCACCTCGGCAAGTCCGTCCACGCTGCACTGCAGGCATTCCATCTCGCACGCTGGAGAGGAACGGACGACTCGCCCGAGGTGGTAGCCGCGGCCTTCGACGATGCGTTCATCAAACTCGAACGTGACGAAGGCCCGGTGAAATGGAAGGACGGCGAGCGCGACAAACCCCGGCTTGCCGGTCTTCGCGTCGTCGCCGCCTACCTCGACAGCCCGGAGGCTCCGCAGTCGAAACCGCGTGCCGTTGAGGTTCCGCTGACTGAGGACATCCCCGGCTTGTGTGTCCCCCTCACCGGCACGGTGGATTTGGTCACCAACATCTTTGCTCCAATCGACTTCAAGTCGGCGGCGGCGAAGCCGAATGCCAGGCACTCGGTGTTCGATCACGAACTCCAGCTCGTGGCCTACCAACTCCTGCTGGAAAGGGCCACGGGTGAAAAGCCTCCGTCGCTCGATCTCGTGTTCCTGGTGAAGACGAAGGTGCCGCAGGTCATCCGTGTTTCCTCGCCACCGGCAGACGCCAAGAGGAAGGACCGGGTGATCCGCATGATCGACACAGCCGTCGTCGGCATGTCGGAAGGGCGATTCCATCCGCAGCCCGGGATGACCTGCATGTCGTGCCAGTTCCGCAATGAATGCACGCGCTGGCCGGCAGTGATGGAGAGGAGGGCGGCATGAACCGGCTTCTACTCCTGTTCTTGTTGCTGGGCTGTATCCTCTCGGCGACCGCATGCGGTCATCATGGGGGTTCACCTGCGCCGACAGATCTGAAACCGGTCGGTGAAGGGCTCAAGGTCATCGGCTTCGCCCTCGTCGGCGCGGCCGTCGTTCTGAGCGTGGGACGCTGGTTCCACCAACCCTGATACCGCCATGAATCCTCAACCTTACTTCCAAGGCTTCGGCGTGTTGTCGTTCGCAGCGCTTGCCCTCTACCTAACGGGTGACTTCTGGCTCCCGTTGGTAGTGGCGGCGGTGAGCGCGATCGGCATCGCCGTGGCAACCCGGAGAAAATAGCCATGCCACGCACCTTGTATTCCCCTCGGCTATCGGACGATGTCGTGCGCCGCCTCTACCTGGAAGGACAGAGGCGGCGCATGCCGATGACCCGGCTCGCCGACCAACTGCTCCGGGACGCCTTGGCGGAGATCCCCTCCGTCGCCTCCTGTCCTCAGGTTCCCCGGCCGGCCCCGCGTCTCCGCGTTGTCGCCTGAGCTCAATGCGCCCGCAGTCCGCGGCTCACCGAAACCAATCCGCGCCCGCCCGGTCCCCGTGACCCGGCGGGTGTTTCGTTTTCCTGTCCCCACCAAAAACAACAAACGAACCAGCCAAATACATGTCCCAGCAATATAACCTGCCTCTCCTCGAAGCCGTCTGCCGGCGCGGCGTCCTCTGTGCCACCTCCGTCCGATACTGGCGGGGATGTAAACGCCTCAACGCCGAAGACCTCGGCCTCGATCCCGCTCACGTCTCCGACCGCCTCATCCAACTCGGTCACAAGCGGCTGATCCCGCGCGAGGCCTTGTCGGCCTTCTCGCTGATCGAGTCGCGCGCCCATGCCCTGGTCGAAAGCGGCAGCTTCCCGTTCCTGGGAGGCATTGCCCGCTTCGTCCCGAACCCCCGGCTCGGCGCCTTGGTCGACGGCCTCGACAAGCTGCGCGACGAGTTCCGCGACGCCACCCTCGACTTCGTGGCGGGCTACGGCCCGTTACGCGACCGGGCGATGGACGAGTGGCGGGAAGCCGCCCGCCATCTCAACGGCAGCGCCGAAGCCCTGCTGATCACCATCGAGCAGTCGTTCCCGCCGGCCGGCGACATCGCCAAGCGCTTCGGCTTCGAAACCCGGATGTTCCAGGTCGCGGCTCCCGAGAGTCTGCGCCTCGAAGTGTCGGAATCCATCGAAAACATGGAGATCGCCGACCAGCGCCGCCGCGTCGCGGAGGATGCCGGCCGGCGTCTCCAGGCCGACCTCGACGGGTTCATCCGGGAAAGCGTGACCACGCTCCGAGAAGAGACCGCCCGCCTCGCCTCCGACGTCCTCGCGACCATCGACGGCAGCGAGGGCGGCGTCCACCAGCGCACCCTCAATCGGCTCACGACGTTCATCGACAGCTTCCGCTCGTTGAACTTCGCCGGTGACCAGCAACTCGAAATGACCCTCGAACGCTTCCGGGAACAAATGCTCAACCGGAGTGCCGAGGACTACCGCAACGACAGCGGCGCGATGCAGAACCTGACCGAGGGCTTGAACCGTCTCCGCGACAACGCGGTGGCGATGGTCCGCACCGAGGGCCGCGATGTGCTCACCCGCTTCGGCCAGCTGGGCGGGCGCAAGCTCGCCGTCGCGAGCTGAGGCACGACAGACACCTGTCAGCCCGGTGGGAGTCTGCCTCCTGCCGGGCTTCCACGCCCATGACCGGGCGACCCATCCCTTTCACTCGAAGCCTGATTGCACCACCTGACACGCCAGACATCGCCCTTACGCGCCTCATTTCCAAACCACCACTTCCTCCACACCTCAAGCCACTGCCACCACCCTCGAAGCCAACGAACATCACCTGAACCCGCGCGAAGGGCGGCTCCATCAAGGAGCCGCCTTTCGTGCATTCCAACCAACCACCCATCCCATCAACCGAACCATGTCCCACTTCACGTCCATCAAGACCGAGGTCCGCGATATCGATGCACTGCTGCTCGCGTGCGTCGAGCTCGACCTCAAGCTGACGCCACAGTTTCCCTGCCGTGGCTACGCCGGAGTTCTCCGCAAGGCCGACTACACCATCGAACTTCGCGGCCCCTACGACATCGCTGTCGATCCTTCCCCGGAGAATGACGGCTCGTATGCCCTAACCAGCGACTTATGGGGCGGGCATGTCGAAAAGGAAGTCGGTGTCGGCTACGGCCGTCTCCTTCAGGCCTACGGTATCCACAAGACCTTCCGCGAGGCTCGCGCCCGCGGACTGCGCGCGACCCGCCGGCTCGAAGCCGATGGATCCGTGCTGGTCACCTTGGAAGGAGGTGCCCTGTGAGCCGCCGCATCCTCGTGCGAGTCGCTCCTGACGGGGCGCTCACCGTCGAAGCGGAAGGCTTTCAGGGCAAAGGCTGCGAGGCCGCCACCCAGGCGATCGAGCAGGCGCTCGGCAAGAAGGTCGATCGGGCCCTCAAGCCCGAGCACCGTCAGAGCGCGGCATCCGTCCAACAACAGCAATCCCTCGGAGGAGGATCATGAACACGATCCTCCGTTTCGGTCCCGATGGCCACGTTGCCTGCCTCTACACCGAGGCGGTCGATCTCCATGCACTTGGACGGCTCCATGTCGTCCGGGCCACGGACATCAGGTTCTGCGATGCCTCCCAACGCTGGGAAGTTCGCTGCGCCGCCACCGGGAAAGTCCTCCACACCGATCCATCCCGCGCGGCCTGTGTCGCGTGGGAACACGACAACCTGCAACCCGGCACACCTGAGCCCCAACCGCCAACCCGAACCATCCGACCCATCATGAAAAAAGCAGTCCTCGTTGCACTGGCACTTGCCTGCCTCCTCGCCGCATGCGGCCCCAGCAAATCGGAACTCCGCGCCGAACTCCGAGCCATCGATTCCGAACTGGTGAGCCTCCGTGTCGCCGCCGAACAACACCGGGCTCAAATGAGCCAGGCCGAGTTCGACGCGTTCATCGGGTCGCTCGCGGCCGGCTACGGTGCCGTGTCCGGTGACTACGGGCTCGCCGGAGACGGTGTCGGCACCGCGGTCAATGCCACGAACCAAGCCAACGTCGCCAGCTACTCGCTGGATCAGCTCAAGCAACGCCACGACGAGCTCGCCAAGCGGCGTGCAGAGATCGTCGGGAAGCTCGACTGAATCAACGTGCAAACCGGACCCCGTCCCTCCTCGTGGGGGTCGGGGTCTTTCTTTTCCTCGCCTAACAACATGACCCACCAACCCCATGAATTTGAACACCTACCTGCTCGCCGGATACCCCGGCTTTGTCCTCGTCACTCCCGAAGAAGCACGCGCCGAAGCCGAGCTGGCAGCATCGTGTAGCTCCCTCCACCGGCACCTCCACGCCTGGTCATCCACCGATGGTCTCGTGGACATCGCCAGCAAACGCACCGTCGGCTGCCCGGACCCATTGGAAGCGCTCATGCATGTCGAAGCGCTCTTCCGACAGGAAGAGATCCGCCACGTCGTCATGCTCCGCGACCTCCAACTCCACCTCGACCAGAATGACCCTCTGCTCGTGCGACGGATGAAGGATCTCCTTCGTCTCGCCAAGAGCGCCGGCCATGCCCTGGTTCTCACCGGCTGCCGCTCCAAGCTGCCGCCGGAACTCGAACACGAGGTGGCCGTCATCGACCTCGATTTGCCCGATGTCACCAAGCTCGGCAACGTGCTCGACGGCATCCTGACCTCCGCCGAACAACCACCGCTCCACGATGCCGTCCGGGAAAGCGTCCTCCACGCCGCCCTCGGTCTCACCACCATGGAGGCGGAGAACTCGTTCGCGTTGTCGCTGGTCGAGTGCAGGCGCGTCGACCCGATCCTTGTCGCCCGGGAAAAGGCGCGCACCCTCAAGCGCGGCGGCTTGGTGGAGGTCGTCGAGGCAAAACCGAACCTCGACGACATCGGCGGCCTTGATGACCTCAAGCGCTGGCTGTCGCAACGTCGCCCTGCCTTCGGTTCAGCCGCCCGTGACTACGGCCTGCCCGTACCGAAGGGCCTGCTCATTGTCGGCATCCCCGGCACCGGCAAGAGCCTCACCGCAAAAGCCACCGCCGGAGTACTACAGTTGCCGTTGTTGCGCCTCGACATGGGCCGGGTCTTCGGTGGCATCGTCGGTCAGAGCGAGGCGAACCTCCGCTCCGTCATCCGCACCGCCGAAGCCATCGCCCCCTGTGTCCTCTGGATCGATGAGATTGAGAAGGGCTTCGGTGGCAGCACCGGCAGCGGGAGTTCCGACGGGGGCACATCGTCCAGGGTGTTCGGCTCGTTCCTTTCCTGGATGCAGGAGAAGGAGAAGCCGGTATTCGTCGTGGCCACCGCGAACGATGTCAGCCAGCTCCCGCCCGAGTTCCTGCGCAAGGGCCGCTTCGATGAGATGTTCTTCGTGGACCTACCAGACACCGAGGAGCGGACAGCCATCTGGGAGATCGTCATCGCCCGCCACACGCGCGACCCGAAGTCTCACGATCTTGGAGCACTAGCCAAGGTTACGGATGGGTTCACCGGTGCGGAGATCGAAGGTGCCTACCGTGAAGCACTGCACGAGGCCTTCGCTGAAGGACGGGAACCCACCGCGGTCGACATCCATTCAGCCATCGCCACGACGACCCCTGTGTCGAAATTGATGGAGGAGCGGATCGATGCACTGCGGAAATGGTCGAAAGGCCGCGCCCGCGAAGCCGGTGCCACCTCACCGAAACCAGCACCGTCCACCCCCCGGACCTCGCGCCGGGTGCAGTCGTGCAACTGACCATGAACGCACTCGATTACTTGTCCCAGCAGACCGGCACCGCGCCGGAGGAGTGGGAGGAGACCGATGGCCCGGATTCCGGTGTTGGAGTGGACTACCACTTCGTTCACCAGACGTTGGGTGTGTGGTACGTCAACGAGGACCAAGGATCGTTCACGGCAGAGTGCTGCGACGATGATTGAATACGCACTGCCGCTCCTGCCCGCAAAGGCGGGAGCGGCGGGCACAATCCTTCCGACCGAACGGAATGCTCTCGAGGTTGATGCGGAGCGCCTAACCCTTCGAGAGCGAGGCCGAACGCAAGCACGGATGCCCAGTCATCCTGCACATCCGCGCAGCCCCGGTGCACAAAGCCCTTGGCGCTCATTTTCAATTTCCCCGCCACTTCCGGCGGCAAATCCACACCAACCCCAAACAAGAACCACCATGCCCACGACCCTATTCTACCGCGAAGGCAACTCCGACAAAGTCTATCAGGCCGATATCGAACCGGCCGGGGATGGCTTCCACGTCACCTTCGCCTACGGCCGGCGCGGAGCCACGCTCCAGACCGGCGTCAAGACCTCCAAACCTGTCACCCTCGAACAGGCCCAACAGATTGCCGGGAAGCTCATCGCCTCCAAGTTGTCCAAAGGCTACACCCCGGCCGAGGACGGCACGCCCTACCACGCCACCGGGAACGAGGGTCGCGATAGCGGCATCCGCCCGCAGCTCCTCAATCCGATCGATGAAAGCGAGCTGCCACGGTTGCTTGCCGACACCCGCCATGTCCTCCAGGAAAAGCACGACGGCAAGCGCATGCTCGTCCGCAAGCAGGGCCTCGATGTCCACGGCATCAACCGCCGCGGTCTTGTCGTCGCCCTCCCCGGACCCATTGCCAACGCTGCCCTCTGCATCCCTGTCGACTTCATCATTGATGGCGAGGCGGTGGGCGATTTCCTCCATGCCTTCGACCTGCTGGAGGTGAAAGGCAACGATGTACGGCAACGCCCGTACCTCGACCGCTTCGCCGGCCTGCTGCGGATCCTCGACGTCACCGGTGCCATCCGTCCGGTGAGCACTGCGGTTGAGTCCAAAGACAAGCAAGCGATGTTCCAGTCGCTCCGCCAAACCGGAGCCGAGGGAGTCGTCTTCAAGGATGCCGAGAGCCGCTTCACACCAGGCCGCCCGAACTCGGGAGGGTCGCACCTGAAGTTCAAGTTCGTCACCACCGCGTCGTTCATCGTCGCGACCGTCAACACCCGCCGCAGCGTCGCCCTCGTCCTCCTCGACGGAGACAAACGCGTCCCCGCCGGCAACGTCACCATCCCGCCGGACCACGACATCCCGGCACCGGGCGAGGTAATCGAGGCTCGCTACCTTTACGCTTTCCCCCAGAGCGGCTGCATCTATCAGCCGGTCTATCTCGGGAAGCGCGACGACATCGATGCCGCCGACTGCGACGTCCGGCAGCTCAAATACAAGGATGAGGGCGTCGCCGCCTGATGCCCACGCCGTAAGACGCAGCCATAGCACCAAGGCGGAAAAGGCCCCGCCCGCACTCACCTGCGGCGGGGCCTTTCCGCATCTAATTCCCAACATCAAATCCACTACCTCATGAATCCCACCCCGCTCCACGAAGAGCCACCCACACGCTTGGTCTGGCTCTTCAAGCAGGCCGAAAGAAGCTCGAACCGCCGTCCCGGTGATCTGCTTCCCATCGCCTGCCAGCTACTCCGCTTCGCCACTGACGGCCTCGTCATGGCGCGCGGTTGCACCCGCATCGCCTTCGAGTTCGAGGGCTACCGCACCCACGCCATTGTCCAGATCGCTGCCATGGTGGATTCCCGCGGGGAGTTCATCCTCGACATGGACCGCGTCCAAAAATGGAAGCCCGACGACGAACTCCTCCTTGGCGACCTCCTCGAAAAGGCCGCCGAAGCGTTCCTCGATGGTCACCTCCCGAAATGGCGTGAGGGTGAAGGTGCCGACGGTCAACTGTCGGTCACTTTCAGCACCGGCCTTGATGGGGCCATCGTCCTTGTTCCCCGCGGCCACGCCACGGTGCGGGCGATGACCGAGCGGACCGTCACCTTCCCCAAACCGTAATGAACGACGTCTTTCAAAATCTCGCCGGCCTTGACGCGTTGAAAGCGTGGTTCGCCCACCATTCCCAGTTCTTCCAGCAGAGGAACGTCCTCGCCCCACGGGCCGTCGTCCTCGCCGGAGACTCCCGGGCACGGGAAAGCGGAGCATTGCCAAGGTGGTGGCAGAAGGCATCGGTCGGTCGCGTGGTTGACTCACACGAGCGCTAGGGACCTCGATCCCTCCACGGTCCACCTTGTCGAGGACCTGAATCGTGAACTCCTGCCGCTCATCCGCCGGTTCGCCGATCCGGACGGAAAGTTGCCCTTCGTCATCGCCATGACGGAGCGACCCAGGGGAGCTACCCGCCGGACTGTTTCGACCGGACGCCATTGAGTCCATCTGGCACCTCGACCTACCGGACATGAAGGAGAGGGCCGAACTCTGGGATCTCGCCGCAAAGCGCCGGGGTTTCGCTCATCCCGGTTCGACCAGGTGATTCTGGCCCGTGCCTTGAACGAGCTGACCCACGGGAAATCCATGCAGCACTCGAAGCGCTGGTGGAGATCTGGCACCTCGGAAGCACCAAGCACGACGACTTGGCCCGCATGACCGCGTGGGCCGCCCGATGTGCATGCAGAGCGAGGTTGACCGAAGGATCCCCGGAACGTCCAGCTCGGGCGTTCCGGGAAGGTCGCCCTTTTTTAGCTGGCAAGTGTCGTCTACCGTCCCGGTTTCTAGGAAGCGCCAATCTCACGTATTCTCCACGCTCCAGTGAGGTAGCACCTTGCCCTAAGGCAGGAAGCCTAAGGCTGCCTTTGGGATCGCTGGGCCGGGGAATTAACGATTCTCGAATGCAGAAAGTTCGTTCCGACCTAAGCCTTCCGTGGTGACTCGGCGTCCTTGGCTTCGGTCAGCTTCCCCAGCGCATTGACCATCGCGGCATGTCGATCCCGCAGGAGGATGGCGAGCGCGGCTTTGCGCGGGGTCGCTTTTCTTGAGTGCGGCAAGACCGTGCAGGTCGGCAGGAAGTCCCTGAGAGTCGATCGCCGCAAGAAGGAGCCGCTCGGCTTCTCCTTCCCCGTTTTCGCGCAAGGGCTCTCCCGATTGGCTTCCACTGCCGCGGCCGCCCTTTGAGCAGTCCAGAGGTCCCTGCCCGTCGCGGAAAGTCACCGGGCGAGGAACCATCCCCGCATGAGCGCCTTCGTCATGAGTCACCTTTCCTCCCTCGGCCGCCCTCGCTTCCAGCAAGGCGAGTCGTTGCCGTCGCGCGCCATCGGCGAGACCTCGATGTAGTAAGAAGTGTAACCGCAGAAATTGTGATGCACCGCGAGCCGTTGAAATAAACGGCGCAATGCGACGCCAAGCCGTCGAACTGCAACTCGACGCGCTTGCCGCGGTCGGACGGATCGAGCTTGAAGGTGCGGCGTACCAGCCGATGCCGCGCGGCCAACAGTCCTGTTGTTTGAGTTCCTTAGAATCGAACGGCTGCTCAAACTCGCATCATCAACCCCACGCGCGGCCGCGCCCTAGACGCTCCCGGCCTTCGCGTCGTGGTAAGTGATGTCCGGGACGTAGAAGATCGACGCCCCGGCCGCCTGGAAACGAATCGAGTGGAATTCCCACTTCGCGCCTGATGAAAGCCGCTCGCGGGGCGACTCCGCGGCCGTAAGGTTCGTGGCGAGCAATGCGGCACATGCGGCGACAAAAAGGGAGCGAAACAGAGAATGGGGTTTCATCAACATTTCCACCGAGGAGGCCGAGGTGACCTACCATCATAGGAGCCAACGATTTCCCACCTTCCCCTGATCTAGCGATGCTTGTCTCATCGGATGAAGCCCGGCGATTCGATGGCTATGGAGTCCTCACCCTGACAAAGAACGTTGAGGCGGTCGGAGGCGACGACAAGGTGACCGGCACGGTTTCGAGATCGCCGTTAGGAATTGGATTGCCCTCGGTGGCACCGGCGTCTTCGGTCCAGGCCATCAGGTCTGCGGAGGTCCAAATGCTGTAGGTTAGCCCGGTCTTGCTTTTCAGGCGGCGGGTGTAACTGAAGGTACCGGTGGCCTTGTCGAGTGGGACGGCGATCGGGTTGACCGAGGAGCTGGCGGCGGGATCGAGGCCGAAGGCGTATTCCTCGAAATTCGTCCGACCGTCGCCATCATCGTCATCGGTCGTGGTGCCGGTCACGCCGGTGGCGGATTTCCAGGTGTCGTAGTCGTTAATTTCCACGATTTGGAAGCCGGCGATGCCGCCATTTCCTGTGGCATGGACCGTGATGTTCTTGCTGGAGCCGCTGAGATTGGCGAAGCGGGCGTAGGTGGCGGCGGCGTTGACCGGTTGGTCGCTGGTTTCGGTCGCTTGGATGAGTGCTGCGTTGTCACCGCTGATCGCGCCGCTGCCGTAGGTGCGGAAATGAAAGGTGCCGGCTCCATCCGACACGTAGCCCTCGCGGCCTGACGTGTCGGCGCTGAGGTAAATGTAGATGTCGTAATTGGCGTAGGGAATCTCCGAGAGGGTGAGGGTCTGGGGATTGCCGCCGGACATGTCCACATAGCTCTTGAGCAATCTTTTGTTGTAGGAGCCGTCGAGATCCCGGGCTGGCGACGTGTTCAGCGGGTTGAGCTGCCATTGGGCGCTGTGGCTGAAATGGATGTCGAGCGGGGTGGCGGAGCCGCTGTTGTCCTTGATGCTTGTGGCCGGGTCGCCGGCGGTGGGCGGCGAAGTGCGGGCAGGATAGGAATTGTTCCAGTGCGCGGCGGGAACCACCCCGGCTTGGGAGAACCCGTCGCTGGGAATGGTGCCATAGAAATCCCAATGGTAGCTGATGATGCCGGGCTGGGCCGGGATGGTGACCGGCTTGACGGTGGCGGCGAAGCCTCCGGTGGTTTCCATGCGAATGTGGATCGTCTCGCCGCGCGTGACCACGCGTGTCTGTTCGGCGAGGGAAGTCGGTTGCTGGTCGGACTGCGGAGTGTCGCTGTAGGTTGTCAGGACGTAATTCCCATCACCGAGGAAATCGAGGTTGAGACCGAGTTCCCGCGCCTGTTGCAGGTTCATGCCGGCGATCCACCAGGAATCGCCTTTGCGGCGTGCTTGGACGAGATGAGTCATCAGGCCGGACGACAGCACGCGGGTATCGTCCCAGGTGGTGGGGAGTTTGCGGAAGAAGTTGAGGCCGGGTTCTTCCCGGTAGTTTTGCGGAGCATCGGCCAGGCAGAGGTAGGGCGAGTCGATCAGCATCGAGAAAGCCAGATGCCGGGCGCGCGTGCCGGTGACCGTGGAGGGAACCGCATTGGAGACGAATTGGTCAGCCCGGACATTGAGGAAACCGCCCGGCGTGACATCGGCCGGACCTAACAGTCCACGGGTGAATGGCAGCCGCACCATTTGCTCGGGCGTGAAGGAGTTGCCGAGCTTGACGTATTCGGCTCCGAGCACGCCTTCCTGGGTGAGCACGTTCGGCCAGGTGCGCGACAGGCCGGTGGGCGTGTGAACGCCGTGGAAATCCACCACGAGCTGATGGTTGGCGGCGGCGGCGGCCAGTTCCTCCATCCATTTCCCGGTGCCTTGGGAGCCATTGTTTTGGAAGAAGTCGATTTTCACCCCGGCGGCACCCCATTGCTTGTAGGTGGCGAACAAGGTGTCCGCACCGATCGACGGAATGTTCTTCGAGTTCACCCAGAGGATCAGTTTCACGCCCTTTGAGGCGGCGTGAGCCATGAGGGCCGGCATGTCGATGTGGGACAAAGGTATGATGGCGGTTTGCGGATTGCTGCTGTCCTGATCGTACCAGAACCAGTCGATGAGCATGTAGGGCCAGCCCATTTCGGCGGCGAAGTCGATGTAATCCTTGTGGGACTGGGTGTTGCCGCGGGCGTAGAGACCGTTGTGCTGGGTCCAGTAGGGATTGTTGCCCGTCCACCACACGTCCCAGGCGGAGATGCCGGGTTTGATCCAAGCGGTGTCGGCGATCTGTGAGGGCGTGGCCAAGTTGAGCAGAAACGTGGAGGTGGTGAGAGCACCCGCATTGCGGGCGATGAGCAGCGTGTGCCAGGCGGACGCGCGGGGAGTCTGGGAATTCACCTGGGAAACCAGCGAGGCTTTGGCTCCGAAGACGCCGGGCTGTCCGGTCGAGACAAGCATGGAGCTGGACCAGTCGCGCGCGTCGGCCTCGGCCACCGCCACCAAGGCATTCGGCGCCTCGACGACCAGCGGCAGGATGCGGTGGTTGCCGGGCATCTGACTGAGGTGGATTTCCGGATACAAGCACTCCGCGTCCGAGCCACCGCCAATCCAAGCGCGGTGATCACCGGCGAAGAGGAACTCGGTGAGGTTTTCGCTCACGGTGAAGGCCCCCGGCACGGTCGGTCCGGGCAGGACATAGCGCAGCGCCACGCCATCGTCATAGGCGCGGACGAGCACCTCGAATTCCATCGGAGCGGCAGGAAGTGGGCGCGGTTCGCGCAAGCGGACGCGCAGCTCGCGGAAGTGATCGCGCACCGTGGAGAATTTTCCGAAGCTGTCGTTCCAGGTGGTGTCGTTGAGGCGCAGGTCGGCTTCGAGGACTTCCGGCTGTTGACCGAGGCGGGTGCCGTCGGAAAGAACGAGGCCGAGTTTCGATGGCACCACCAGCGGGGTGCTGTCGAGTTGCACGGCGTAGCTAAGTCCGCCGCTTGTTCCCACCGAGACGGAGATGCGGCCATCCGGCGAGGTCAGGACGGGGATATCCACTGCCGTGGCTGCCGTATGAAGGAACAGAGCCGCCGCGGTGAGCAGGGCGAGTGGGTGGCGCAGTCTCATGTGAAGCAAAACAGCCGGGCCTCCAAGCGAAGGTCCGGCCGCGGGATCTGGTTGAAAACGGAGGCTCAGCGGCGGCGACGGAACAGGGCCAGCATTCCAAGACCGCCGAGAAGCGCGGAGGAGGGTTCTGGAACCTGCACCACCTGAATGCCGGCTATACCGCCATTGCCAGCGGCAAAAACCGTCAGATCCTGGCTGGATCCGGTAAGGTTGGAGAACCGGGCGTAGGTGGCCGCAGCGTTGGTGCCCAAGTCGCTGGTTTCGGTGGCCTGGACGAACACGGCGTTGTCGCTGCTGATCGCGTCGCTACCGTAGGTGCTGAAGTAGAAGGTGCTGGCTGTATCCGTCACATAGCCTTCGCGGCCTGCAGTGTCGGCACTCAGGTAAATGTAGATGTCGTATTGGGCGTAGGGGATTTCGGCGATGCTGATCGTCACCGGGTTACCTCCCACCATGTCCACGTAGCCTTTGAGCAAACTTTTGTTGTAGGTGCCGTCCGTGTCCTGGGGCGCGCCAGTCCAAAAGGGAGCAAGGTGCCACTGGCCGGTGCCGCTGAAATAGACGTCCGTCGTGGTGGCATTGCCGCTGTCGTCGATCAGATTGAGTTCAGGGCTACCGACTGTGGGCGGAGTCGTCGATGCGCCGGTACCATCGTAGGAGTTATTCCAATTTCCGACAGACACGACGCCCGCTAAAGTAGTCGAGCTCGTGGGAATCGAGCCGTAGTAATCCCAGTTGTAGCTGATCACCGCCGAGTGAGCGCAGGTGAGCTGCGCGAGCAGCGAGGCGGACAGGACGAATAGTTGTTTTGGGTTCATCGGGGTATGGTGCGTGGCTTTTACGGGTTGGGAGAATGATGGTTCGCGTTCCTCGGTGTAGCTGTTGGGCAATGGCTCATTCGGCTTGCACACGGATGAACAACGCAGACGCGGTGGGCGGTGAGGACAGCGTGACGGGAACGGTTTCGACATCGCCGTTGACCGTCGGAGTGCCCTCGGTGGCATCGGTGTCTTCGGCCCAGTCCTCCAGGTCAGTGGAGGTCCAAATGGTGTAGGTCAGCCCCGTCTTGCTTTGCAGGCGGCGGGTGTAGCTGAAGGTGCCAGTGGTCTTGTCGAGCGGGACGGCGATCGGGTTGACCGAGGAACCGGCGGCGGGATCCAGGCCGAAGGCGTATTCCTCGTGGTTGGTGAGGCCGTCGTTGTCGTCGTCATCGTTTTCGCCACCCGTCACGCCGTTGGCGGATTTCCAGGTGTCGTAGTCGGCACCGATGACGAGCGTGAGTTCGCCGGTGTCTTCGGAGAACGACCAGTCGCCTTTGGCGTCGCTCATGGTCCAGACGCCGTCGTTGTCAGTGTCGTCGAAGCCGATGACGGAGAAGGTGGAATCGAAGGCCGAAGTCGGGTCGAGACCAGCAAGGTTGACCAGCGTCCAGGTCCAGCCGGTCGTGCCGGTGACGGCGGAGGTGTCGATGGAGAAATCGCCCTTGATCGTGGCGATGCCGAACCCACCGACGGAATTGGAGCTGAAGTCCGACACAACGAACGTCAGTTGCCCGTCATCGGCGAGTTCCAGCGTGCCGTTGTCGATGGTGGTGTTGCCGGTGTAGGTGTTGATGCCCGCCAGCGTGATCATCCCGGAGCCTTCCTTGACGAGGTTGCCGACGAACACCGGATTGTCCTCGGTGTTGGTGATGGATCCGGAAAAGGTGCTGCTGCCATCCGCCACGCCGACGGTCAGGCTTTGATAGCCGCCTCCGTTGTAGCCGGTACCGATGCTGCCGGAGCCAGCGATCTTGTTGACGCGGGCATTGGCCTCGACGGTTTTGAAGGTGGCTCCAGCTTCGACATTCAGATCGGAGGAGTTTCCCGACCACACTTCGTTGGCATCCGAGCCGGCGACCAAAGTGCCTTCCCGCACGTCGATGAGCGCGCCGGACTCCAGCGCGAAGGTGGCAATGCTTGCCGGCCAGATGAGGGTTTCAAAGCCGGTTTTGCGCAGCGTGCCGCCGCCGCTGAAGGTGGTCGCGGCACCGTTGAGAGTGCCAACAGCCGCGTTGAGTTCGAGCACCGCACCGGTAGCAATCACAAGAGATTCGGAGGAGTAGCCATTCTGATAGATCAGCGAGCCTTCGATGACCTCGGTAGTGCCCGATACGGCGTTGCTTCCGGAAAGGATGAGTGTGCCGCTATCGGTCTTCTGCAGACCATTGCTACCCAGTAGACTGGAAGCAATGGTCGCGATCCGGCCCGATTGCACCGAGATTTGTGGTGTTGCCAGCGAGCCCTGCAAAAACAAGCTGCCTGTGCCCGCGGCGATCGTGTGATCCGCTCCTGAGAACTGTAGCGAGCCGATCAAAAAAACGTTATCCATGGTGCCCGTGGCGGGGCTGGTGCCATTGAAAGTGGCCGTCCGGTCCGCACCTTGTGCAACGGTGGCATTCAACCAGTTCGCACTATCACTCCAGTCGCCAGCTCCGCCCGTCCAGGTGCCGTCGTTCTGCGGGGTCGGTGGTAATTCCACTTCCACCACTTGGATGCCGGCGATACCGCCATTGCCCTCGGCAAAAACACTCAAACTCTGGCTGGTCCCCGTGAGATTGGTGAACTTTGCATAGGTTGCCGCCGCATTCGGGGTCAGGTCGTCGGTCTCGGTCGCCTGGGCGAACACGGCATTGTCGCCGCTGATGGCATCGCTGCCATAGGTTTGGAAATAGAACGTGCTGGTGCCATCCGTCACGTGGCCTTCGCGGCCTGCCGTGTCAGCACTCAAATAGACGTAGATGTCGTATTTTGCATAGGGGATCTCGGCGAGGTTGACCGTCACGGGGTTGCCTCCGACCATATCCACGTAGCCTTTGAGCAGTCGTTTGTTGTGGGTTCCGTCCACGTCTTGGGGCGCGCCAGTCCAAAAGGGACCCAGGTGCCATTGGTTGGTACCGCTGAAATGGATGTCCATCGCGGTGGCAACGCCCGAGTCTTCCTTCAGGTTAGTGGTGGGGTTGCCGGCGGTGGGCGGGTTTGGAGTTGCGGGGTAGGAATTGTTCCAATTTGCGGCGGACACGACGCCCGCGAAAGAAGTCGAATCGGTGGGAACCGTGCCGTAATAATCCCAGTTGTAACTGATGACTCCTGCCTGGCCCGCGGCGGAGGTGAAGGCTAGGGCGATGACGGGGGACAATCTATTTCGGCGAGGGTTTTTCATGATCGATAGTGGTACAAATCGGATGTGGGGACGGACTTGGTTAAGGTTCGCGACCGGACACATTCCCAAGGAGAAGGCGACCAGCGGGGAAAAACCCGACACACCGATGGAAAAAATTTTCCACCCGGTCCAAACGGCGGACCTATCAGTGTGAATTCGTAGCTTCGGAAACTTGGCCATCGCCTGACGCGCGAGGATCATGGCCAAGGCGCGCTCAATCACGGGCACGAAGTAGGTGGCGTCGGGCGTGCCGGGTTTGTCGAAGGCATCGCCATGAGTCTGAACGAAATTCCGCACGATCCGGGCTTCGGCCTCAGCGCGCGGGGCGTCGCCGGTTTGTTGGCAGGCCATCACTAGGATTGAGCCGAGAAAGGCTCTGCCCTCGCCCCCCACACCGCTGATTACCGTCGCTTGCTCCACTTCGGCCGGCTTAAGGGGGAATGCCGGATCAGAAGCGAAAATCGATGAAGCGAGGATTTCGTAGGTGGCATGAAGGAAATTCGTCACTTGCGAATTTCCGAATGAATCCTAGATCTTCGAGACCCCCATGAAAATTCATCAGATCCGCAACGCCACAGTCTTGATCAAGTATGGCGGGAAGAAATTTCTCGTCGATCCCTACCTTGCCGAGAAGGAAGTCTATCCCGGGTTTGAGGGTACCGTGAACAGCCATCTCCGAAACCCGCGGGTGGAGCTGAAGACCCCGATGGAAACGATTCTCGACGTGGACGCGGTGATCGTCACTCACCTGCATGCGGATCATTGGGATGAAGCCGCCGTGAAGATCGTGCCAAAGGGATTGAAGATCTTCGCACAGAATTACACCGATGCGGAGTTGCTGAAAGCGCAAGGCTTCACCGATGTGAACTTGCTTACCTTCGAAACGAAAATCGGGAACGTCACCCTCACTCGGACGCCGGGGCAGCATGGCTCGGACCAAGCGCTCTTCATAGCAGGCGAATTGCTGGGAAGCGTCTGCGGCGTCGTATTTCGCGCCGAAGGTGAAAAGACCCTTTATCTATCGGGTGACACGGTCTGGAACGATTACGTGGTTAAAAATCTCGAAACCTATTCGCCTGAAGTCGTCGTGGTGCCTGCTGGCGATGCTCAGGTTCCCGGGCTTGGTTCGATCATCATGAACACCGCCGACATTCGAAAACTCTACGATGCCGCTCCCAAGTCCCGGATCGTGGCGAACCATCTCGACGCGGTGAACCACTGCGTTCTCTCCCGCGCTGAACTTCGTGACTTTTTGAAGCAAAATCAGATGGAAGACCGCGTGTTTGTTCCTGAGGATGGTGAAGAATTGGACGGATTGGCACTGCATTAAGCCGGAGTCCGGCCCTAGGTTTGCCTTTCACCTCAGTTGGGTTGATGACGGCATCAATAAGAAACGGCCAGATGTTTATGCTTCACCTGGGCGGGGAGCAGGCTTTCGAAATGCCCGTCGACAAACATGAACTGTCCTTTCCCCGAGCCATAGCGGAGGAAATCCAGCAGGCTTCCATAGACATTGGCTTTCGTCAGGGCTGCAGTCAAACCGATCGACCTTTGCGACTGGGACGCCGGGCTCTGGGGAATCGAACCGTCGGCGGGGTGACCTCCGCCAGCCATGCTTCTGCGCTCCCAGGCAATGGAGTGGCCCACTTTATAGGGAATGGGCGCGTATTGGCGTGGAATGCCGGAGATTAGGAAATCCACCCGTTCCAAAATGGATGGACCAATCAGCGTGAGTTCGAAGCTGCGGGAAGCGTCGCCATCGCCTCACGCGCAAGGATCATGGCCAACGCGCGGTCAATCACGGGCACGAAGTAGGTGGCGTCGGGCGTGCCGGGGTTGTCGAAGGCATCGCCATGAGTCTGAACGAAATTCCGCACGATCCGGGCTTCGGCCTCAGCGCGCGCGGCGTCGCCGGTTTGCTGGCAGGCCATCACGAGGATTGAGCCGAGGAAGGCTCTGAAATCGACGTTGGCGGGATCAACAAGCGCGAGGGCGTGTTCAGCCCGGATGAAGGCTTCGGCCGGCTTGCGGTCGCGCAGTTCATGGAGCGCGAGGGCGGTGTTTGCCAGCAGGGTCATCCTCGGTGTATCGGCGGACGCGTTGTTCTTGAGAAATGCCGCGGCCGGTTGCAGGCGTTCGATGAACTCGGGCGGCGCGGGCCTGAGCAGACACATTTTTACGAGTTGCTCAGCGGTATTGAGCGTCGTGGTGTCGGCAAAGCGCTCGACGAGGACCACCCGGTGCGCGTCGTAGGCCTCATCCATGCCGGCCAGGAGCAACACCGGGGCGGTGCGGATCATGTCACCCGTGTCGGGGATTTCCTCGCTCGGGATGAAGCGGTTGGCGAGCGGCAACAGGAGGTAGCATTCGGCCGCGGCGTTCCATCGGCGGTGCAGCAGGTGCCAGTCGCCCAGGGAGCGGAACACCTCGGTGGCCTCGCGGGAGGGTTCGATGGTGCTCAGGGGCGATTGGCGGAGGGTGGCGTCGGCCTCATCGGTGCGGCCCTGGCTAAGCAGCAGCGAAGCTTGGGAAACATTGGCGCGGGCCTGGGCTTGCTGGCGCAGGCGCTGTTGTTCCTTCAGCGCGGCGTTTTCGCGCAGATACATCCCGGTGGAAACGGCGAGGCCAGCCAGGACCGTGAGGGTGATGAGAAGGGCGGAAACACAGGCGGCGCGGTTGCGATCGACGAACTTGCGGAATCGATAGAGCCGGCTCGGCGGGCGGGCCGCCACCGGTTCGTTGGCGAGAAAGCGGGCCAGATCGAGGGCTAGGCCGTTGACGGTTTCATAGCGCCGGGAGCGGTCTTTCTCCAGGCACTTCATGGCCACTTGGTCGAGGTCGCCCTTGATGGCGGTGATCCATTTCGCGGGATCTGTGCCGCGGCAGGCGGCGAGCCCGGCCGCATCCGCGCGTGTCAAACCGGCGATGATCAGGGATGGCGCCGGAACCTCGCGGTGGAGCAGAATTTCGAGGGCCGCCGGGTAGCTCGCCGCGCCGAGTTCCGCCGGGTCGAACGGCGGACGACCGCATAACAGCTCATAGAGCATGATGCCGAGGCTGTAGACGTCGCTGCGGGTATCCACATCGATGCCGCCGCTGGCCGCTTGTTCCGGACTCATCGAAGCGAGCGTGCCCATCGGCTGGCCGCCGGCCTCCGTCAGGCCGGGCATCAGTTCGGAGCCGTCGGTGGCCTTGGCGATGCCGAAATCGATGACCTTGGGCTGCGGCTTTCCATCCTGCATCCATACGAGCACGTTCGACGGCTTGATGTCGCGATGGATCACGCCTTTCTGGTGGGCATGCTGAATGGCCTGGCAGACCTCGATGAACAATTCGAGCCGCTGCCGGATGCCGAGGCGCTGCTCGTCGCAGAAATCCGTGATTCTAAGGCCGCGCACCCACTCCATGACGAAGTACGGACGCCCGGTCGGCGTGGTGCCGGCATCCAGCACATGGGCGATGTGCGGATGGTCCATCATCGCGAGCGCCTGACGCTCCACCTCGAAACGGTCGATCACGCGTTCCGTGTCCATGCCGAGGCGGATCACTTTGAGCGCCACCCTCCGCCGCACGGGTTCCTCCTGTTCGGCGAGGTAAACCACCCCGCAGCCGCCCTCGCCGATGCGCTCCAAAAGCCGGTAGGCTCCGATGCGGTCGATGGTCTCGGTGCCATCCGCCAGGGACTCGTGTGGAAACGGCTCCGCGGCCGCCGCGCAGGCCTCGGTGACCCCGGAGAAATAGGCGTCGCTCTGCCGATGCGCATCCAACAACTCCTCCAGGCGTCCGCGCATTTCAGGGTGACCGGCGCAGGTCTGATCGAGGAATGCACGCCGCGTCGGTTCGTCGCCGATCTGCAGGACCGCGTCGAACAGAAGCAATTCGATCTCGCGGGAGGCGTTGTTCATCACGGGTCTTCCCGGGTGTTCTCCTGGCTCCGGATCATGGTCAGCAGGGTGGATTTGGCATAGGCCCACTGCCGCTCGACGGTGCGTTCGGTCACACCGAGGGATTCGGCCGCCTCGCGGTTGGTAAGTCCACCGAAGAACTTGAGGATCACCACGCGGGCGCATTCGGCATCCTGCTGTTCGAGCTTCTTCAGGCTTTCATCGATGCGCAGAAGCCGGTCCTCGGGTGTTTCGCCGGTGGTTTCCGTCACTCCGCGCTGCGATTGGAGTGCGGAGCAACGGCGGCGTTTGCGGCGGGCGCTTTCCACCAGGATGCGGCGCATAGCCAAGGCGGCGGAGCGGAAGAAGTGCTCACGGTCGTTCCACTTGCGGTCGTCGCGCGCGCTCAGCTTAATCCACGCCTCGTGGACCAGCGCGGTAGGCTGGAGGGTTAGCCCGTCCGCCTCGCGGGCCATGCGGGCGGCAGCCAGACAGCGAAGTTCCTCATACACCTCTGGCAACCATCGGGAGGATCCCGAATCATCTGCCGAAGGCTGGAACATCTCGCTCATGAAACCCACTATGGGGGGCATGCCCGCTGGATTTCAACCATGCAAAAAGCCTCCCGATTCTCCCGGATTCGCATCGCACGGCATCCTCCCGGGATTCATCGGGGGGGGAGGATGGGAATCATGATGGTTTCCTGTCTGGCCGACAACTTTCGGTGCGGACCGACGCGGAGGGTTCACTTTCCTTTATCCAACGGCGACATGAGGAAGGTCATAAGGTCTTTGACCTCCCCCGGGGTGAGTGCACTCAACAGACCAGGCGGCATCAGCGAGGTGGACATCACCTCGCTTTTCTTGATGTCCGACTTCTTCACTGCCGTGACGACTCCGCCCGGCGCCGCCAGCCTGAGTTCTTCTGCCGTTTCACCAATCCGGGTGCCAGCTACTACGCTTCCATCTTGTCGGGTGACCATGTAGGCAACCGCGTCCGGGTTGATAGAGGCGTTAGGATCGGTGATGTCGCGCATCACGGACTCATAGTCGCGGTGCATGCTGTTGCTTAAATCGGGACCCACGGCATGGCCTTGGCCCTCAAATTGATGGCAGGTGAAACAGGAGGCTTTGCCGAAGTAGAGCGCCTTCCCGCGCTCGCGGTCACCACCGGCAAGTTGGGGAAGGAGCGCCTTGTGGGCCACCTCCGTCCGAGCGTCCGCGAACGGCATGTGGAATCGCGTCACGCTGAGGGGCCGTTCGGTAGCGTCGATGGACGTATGGAACGTCATTTCCAAGCGGCTCACCGGGGTAGGAATTTCGATATCGAGATCCTGCCATGCCGCCGCCGGATTCACTTTCTTGGAAAACTTCACCGGTTTTCCTTGGCTGGAAATGCCAGGGCCTTTCAGCGAGACCGGACTGTCGCACCTCAAGCTGACCGTCACTTCTTCAGGAGCCGGTTCGTAGTCGAGCTTCGAGCCCGGCTGTGTCCTCGGGCGTAGCATGTTGGCCAAATCAAGGCGGGTGGACAGCGTCAGCTTTCCGGGAGTGGAGAAATGGCGAAGTGCTGCTTCATTCGAGGCGCTTCCCCGGGTCAGTTCTTTGACCACCGAAAAATCAGGATGCGGCAGGCGTCCTTCCCAGCGGACGCCACTACCCTCCCATTTCGCCTGTAGGCCCGTCAGGTCGTAGGCCAGATCGACGGCATCCACCTGTTTGATGCCGCCCTCCTTGCGCTCCGCCGGCAGTGTGACCGCGTAAGCGACGTCCGAGCGGCGCTCGCCGCTAGTGATGATCAGGCTATGGCGATCATCGCTGACGCGCACGTCATTCACGGGCACATCGAAGCTCGGACTGTCTTGCTGCATCCGGACTACCGCGTAACCGGGGCGCAGGGTTTCAAAGCGGTCCCCCGCCGCCACGAATGGGCCGCCCACCATGGTGATGCGGGATTTCAGCTCGCTCCAGTCCTGCTCCGGGAGCGGACGGTCAAACTCCACCACGGTCTCGGTCGGGCTCTTTGCCCACGCTCCAACAGGTGACTGGGGCTCGCTGCCGACGTAACGAATCTTGAAAAGCCTGCCAGGATGCGCCGGGCCCTTGCCCCAGTCCGGCGGGCCGGAGTGACAGCAGATCACAAGTTCGCCATTCGGAGAAATCGCACAGTCCACCACGAGCATCCCCACGCATGCGAATAGTTGGTTATTGGCCACGTAGCCGGCGGGGGTTTTGGCCAAGCTGGTGCGCCATAGCTTGCCACGTCCTTCGCCGGTGACGATGGCGTCATGCGCCCAGAATTCGGGGCCGAAGCGGGCACGGCCCTGCGCTGGCCCGTTGAAACGGAAGCCGCACGTACTTTGGTGCTGAGGCGTGTAGTCCCATACGCTCGGTTCATCCACTACGTTTGGTAGCAGATCGGGGTGGCGAGGGGGAAAGCCGTAGTGGCGACCTTTCTGCAGGTGCAGCAGCTCGTCGAAGGGATTTCCATTGGGTAGCCATGTAGCGCCCTCCTGGTCGGTTCCGAACAACTCGCCATGCCGGTCCCACTGCAGCGACATGATGTAACGCAAACCGCTGTTGAGGTGCTCGACCTTCCCGTTGCGGTAGATCCGCAACAGGCATCCCCGAAGCTTGTCGGGAGAATAGAGAGGTTTGCCCGTCGTCCTGGCGTTGGTCGCAAAGGGATCCCCATCCTTTTGCTGCCAGTATCCGTTCCCAGGGTTGGCACTTCCCATGGTAACATACCAATCGTCATCGGGACCAGCGGCCAACGCCATCGCGCTGTCCACCCGCCTGTGCATCAGCAGCGGATTGTTCCGCAGCTTGGGATCATCCCACCCCTTGACGACCGTTTCCCGTTTGTCGGGGATGCCGTCGCGATCAGTGTCGCGAAAGCGAACAATCTCGTCAGACAACACCGCATGCGGCATCCCGTCTTTCACGATCATCCCAAGCGGATAGTCGTCCGAGGCGCGGGTCTCGAAGGTGAACAATTCCTCCTCAAGACCGTCCCCATCGCGGTCCCTCATCAGGTGGAAACGGCCATCATACGCTCCGGCAAACAGCCTGCCGTCTGGCGCGTATTCGATGTTGTTCAAGTTGCTCGTCTGGATCGGCAATTCGTGAACCTCAAAACCGGGCACGAGCATCTGCACGATGGGCGGGTCAACTACCGGGTCCGGGGCTGCCCCAAGGGAAGGCTGCACCAGGAATTTCTCGTGCTTCTTCTTCAAGTATGACTCCACTCCTGCAATCTCTTCCCCGGTGAGTCTCCGCCCGAACACCACGATCTCGGCGATCCGCCCCTTGAGGAAATGCCGCATTTCCGGCGCTACAAAGCGCGCTCCCACCGCGAAGCGGTCTATCGCAAAGGCGACGTCTCCCTTTTCTCTCCGTCCTTGGTCCTTTCCGTCGAGCCGCACGGTCGTCTGTCCGCGATCAATCGCGATGGAGAACACGTGCCCGTTCGCGGAAGAGACCGGCGTGACGAGGGTATTTCGCTCCTTCAACTGTCCTGCTCCCTCGACGTTGAGATAATTGATGACGTTGCGCGGCGAGAGCTCCCTGCCGAAATCAACGCATATACCGCTGGTGAAATCGTTCTCGTCACGACGTGCCGTGCTCAGCAGGGCGGGAAAGTTACCTGCGGGCGAAGGGACGGACGCCACCACAAAAATGGTTGCTTCCTTCAAGGTGAACCCCGGGGTGAGGAGGCTGGCAAGGAAGTCGTTCCCATCGAAACCGAAAGCGCAAGTATTCCAGGTCGGCCGAGCTTCGTCCGACCACTGCACCAAGTGGCGGTCGAGCCCCGAGGAATCGTGCCAAACCTCCGCCCGCGCACCGTCGCTCAAGCGGTTCATGTAGTGCGCCTCCCGGGCCTCGTTCTCCCGCGAGCCGTCCAGCCACAGTTCCACGCCATCCTTCACCGGTAGGGCGGGATCGCTCCAACGGGCGAGTTCAGCGTGAACGGACGGAAGCAGGAGAATGGCGGCTATGGACGGGAAGACTCGCATGGCGGTGGATCAAAAAACTCCGGCAGATAACGCCGGAGCGGCAAATTTCGACTCTCTATGCGCGATCCACACCGGATCTACGCCACTTTTTTGGAAGCTGGCCCAACTAGATCCCAAGCGCATGGCTTCTACCGGAATCAACGTGGCTTGGAAGGGCTCTCGCTCAGGAATTCCATTGCCTCATTGTGCAGAATCTCGCTGATCAGCCAGTCGAACCAGTAACCGCCGTCCCTCTCCCGGCTTGCCAGGGGCGCTTTGAATCGCGTGGCGACCGCTTCACGCGATCGATCTAGATCCGACTGCGCCTCCCCGACTCGCTCCAGCCGGTGGAGCGCCATCGCACGGATAGCAAGTGCACCACTCCAGCGAGAAAGGGGGTTTTTACCTGCAGCAAGGACCCGATCCGCCCAAGCGACCGCTTCGTCGTAACCCTTCGTCCGGAAGCTCCACAGGGCCAAGGTTTGGCAGCGCCAGACGGGAGCAGCGTCCCTTGCCGAAAAGCCGGGGCCTTGCGTATGGGATTCTACGACATTCGCAAATGGCCTCAATGCTTCGACGAGGCTATGGGAAGGGGATCGAAGCAAGCAACTCTTCAACACGCGATCTGCCACCATCGGATCGGAAGCACCTCGAAATGATCCGGGGACTTCGCTGCAGAATGTCCGGTAGCCTTCCTCGTCGCCGCTCTTGAGGATGGATACCGCGGTCGCCAGAAGATCAAGGGAGGCGCTGTCGAGGTTGTCGAGCTGGTTGGCCGAGAGCAGCATCTGGAAGTGCTTCCTGGCCGCGGGCCACCTGCCACCCAGAGCGTTCCATTCGCCTAGGGTTCGCAGCACGAAGGCGCCTTCTGAGATCGGAGGAGGGCTCGGCAACAGGGCCACCCGGCGATCGGCCTCTTTGTATTCGTTGCGATAGATGAGTGCGGCTGCCTCTGCGAGACCCTCACGCCACTCCGCCTGACGACGCAAATGGGCCTCTACGGTCAGTCCACGTTCCGCAGCAACTCGCAATCGTGCCTGCTCCAATCGCAGCTGGCGCTCGCGCATTAGCAGCACGCTCGTGCCCGCGAGTCCCGCAAGCATCAGGAACACAAGGGCGGATCCCAAGGCAAACGTGATCCGGTTCCGGCGGACGAGCTTCTGCAACCGGTAAATCCGGCTGGGCGGCCGCGCCAGGACGGGTTCGCCATCCAAATGCCGGCGCACGTCCATGGCGAGCCCGTTGGCTGTCTGGAAGCGACGGTCGCGGTCCTTCTCCAGCGCCTTCGCCACCACCCAGTCCAGATCTCCCCGCAACCTCGCGGCCAGCCTGCCAGGCTCCTCGCGTCGGGCATGTGCGACTTCCCTCCGGTCCTCGTCGGACAAATCTGCTAGCAACGCGGACGGCCGTGGCGGTTCCTGCTCCCGCAGGATTCGGCGCATCTCGTCAATGTCGAGCTTGAGCAAGGTCGCCGCATCGAACGGCGTTCTCCCCGTCAACATTTCAAACAGCAGGACTCCCAGGCTGTAGATGTCACTCCGGGTGTCCACATCCATGCGGCTTCTCTGCGCCTGCTCCGGGCTCATGTAGGCAGGCGTGCCGATGAAGTGCTCGTGGCACGTGAAGAGCGTTTCCTCGGTCAAGGGGCCCTCGAAGGCGGTGGCGATCCCGAAATCGATCACCATCGGTCTCGGCTTCCCGTCGTGCATCGTCACCAGCACGTTGGAAGGCTTGATGTCCCGGTGGATGATCCCCTTCTGGTGCGCATGCTGGATGGCGGAGCAAACCTGCACGAACAGCTCCAGCCTTTGCGGGATGTCCAGGCGGTGCTCGTCGCAGAAGCGGGTGATCCTATCGCCGCTTACAAAGTCCATCACGAAAAACGGGCGTCCGGTGGCCGTCGCTCCGGCGTCGAGCACGCGGGCAATGTTCGGGTGGTCCATCATCGCCAGCGCCTGACGCTCAGCCTCGAACCGTGCAATTACGCTGCGGGTGTCCATCCCGAGCTTGATGATCTTGAGCGCGACTTGGCGTCTGACAGGCTCCTCCTGCTCGGCGAGATGGACGATGCCACAACCGCCCCGGCCCAGTTCTCTGATCAGTCGATAGTGTCCAATCCGGGTGCCAGGTGCTTCGTCCACCGCCACAACCGGATCCATGCTCTTTTGGACTGCGGGATCATTGATGAGAGCCTGGCAATCTTGGGGGCTTACAGCCAATGCCTCAAGGCTCGCGGCGATCAGCCGATCCCCAGCCTCGTGAGCGGCCAGCAAGTTCTCCACCCTCATCCGCAATCCGGCGTCGCCCTTGCAGGCACCGTCTAAAAGGTCCCGGCGGGCAGCAAATTCCTTAAGCTCTACCGCGGCGCAAAAAATCTCCTCGGCTTCGTTGGTGCAGCCTGTGTCAGGGACGGTCGCCATTATTGAACCATGCGCGTTTTCCTCAAAAGGCACGCCATCAGATTTCCTGGCCCTCATTCCTCATTTTTGATCCCAGCCAAGCCTTGGCGCAAAGCCAGTGACGGTTCACTGAGCGTTCAGAAATTCCCAGCGTCTCCGCTACCTCCAAATTTGTGAGCCCGGCGAAGAACTTCATCACCACAACCCGGGCTCGTTCCGAATTCAAAGCCTCCAGTTCCTTCAGCGCTTCATGAACCGAAAGAAGTTTCTCATCAGCTGTGGTGGCAGCCGCCTGGTAATCCTCAAGCTCCACCCGCAGCGGATTTCCCCCGCGCTTCAAGCAGGCTCTTTTTCTCGCGCTCTCGACAAGAATCCGTCGCATGGCTTCCGAAGCCGCTCCAAAGAAATGAGCGCGGCTTTGCCACGCCCGCCCGTTCTCGGCCTCCAACCGCATCCAGGCCTCGTGGACCAGCGCCGTTGCCTGCAAGGTATGCCCGGCTGCCTCGCCAACCATTCGCGCCGCCGCCATCCGCCGCAATTCCTCATAGGCTCCCGGCAAAAGGCTGGAAGCGGCAAGCTCGTCGCCGCGGGCAATCGCCGGGAGATTGTCACTCGCCTTGCTCATCCTTCCACACTCTGATGAACCGCAGGGGCGTGTCGAGAGCCGAGGAGGCGGAAGTCTCGGAAGAATGGGAAGCAGGCGCGCCGCCGCGGCCGATCATTTGACCTCCACGATGACACGCCGGTAACGGGTGAGCTGTGGGCTACCGTTATCTGTAAACGGCGAGAATGATGTGCATTGTCCCCGGGCCGGGCGGCGTGACCCGGGCGCTTGGAACAGTGACCATGCCCTTGCAAATTGAAGTCGGTGATCCGTAGCGGCTGGCCTGAACGGTCGTCCGACAACTGAACGGGTGCTGGCTTCGTTGTAGTAGAACCATTCGTAGCGGCGCCAGTGGCATGCTGCGAATGCGGAGTCGCTGAATCGGTAGCACGGAAGATGCACGCGCTCGCGAACGGAGGCGATATGCTGGTCACGGTTCTCCTCCCATCGCCCGGAAATGGTCGGCGACTTCATTGTCGCTCAAGGCCCGCCCGTAGATCGCGACCTCGTCGAGGGCCCCGACGAATTGCCGGTGAATTCCTCTCTGGGGGCGCAGGGCACCCACGCGCAGGCCAAGATCGACATCCCCGAAGTGAGGCACCGTGATCGCATGACGGCTTACGGGCGTGCCATCGATGAAGAGCGCGAACTCATCGCGGTCGACCCGCGCCACGAGGTGATGCCACTTTCCGGGCAAGTAGCGTTGCGGGGAGACGAGGTTCGCATTGACGCCGCCGGGCGTGGATAGGGTTGGATGCTCGGTGGACGGCGAGCGGAAGGTGGTGCGCACCGAGGGCTCCGGCGGCAGGGGCTGGAATTCCCGGGTATGGGTGATCTCGAGCGAGAAGTACGACAGCGGTCCTATCGGTGCGTGCCCGGTCACGCGATCGATGGGTTCGTCCACGCGCAGGTTGACGAGGTGGCCCCAGTGGATGAGGTCGGGCCGCGCCCACAGCTCGATGGTGAAGGGCGCGGCGTCGTCCTTTCTCCATGTCTCCGGCGATTCGATCCAGCCGCCTTCCTCGCTTTCACCGAGCACGATAAAGCGGTTGCCGCCATGTTCGTTGCTCGGGCGGATCCGGCCGTGGACCTTCGCGGGAAAGGAGGAGCCGACGCGGTTGGGAAAGGTGGCGTCATCGAGCTGGCTTTCGAAGTCCCAGACGATGAGCGGCGCGGAAGAAACGACGGCATCGCGGTAAGCCTGCGGAACGATGAGCGCGGCACCAGAGGGCGGGATCGGCGCTTCGTGACGCAGGTCGCCCGCCGGCACGGTCCGGATCTGGCGGGCGCTCTTATCGAGGACCACGCCTTCCGATTCCTTCACCAGTTGCGTCGAGAGGATATCGCCCTCATAGGAGATCTGCTCGG